>Ga0182745_1000055_pt1 | contig 171093 bp, 134 predicted proteins | sample eDN3rd30CKraftBY_FD_128523 | JGI IMG/M metagenome (GOLD analysis project Ga0182745, IMG submission 128523) | Enriched backyard soil microbial communities from Emeryville, California, USA - eDNA 3rd pass 30_C Kraft BY (version 2) (version 2) | ecosystem: Environmental > Terrestrial > Soil >...
ACGTACTGGCCATGAAGCCCGACGGCGTGTTCCTGTCGAACGGACCGGGCGATCCGGAACCCTGCGATTACGCCATCGAAGCGATCCGGCAATTCCTGGATGCCGGCCTGCCGGTGTTCGGCATCTGCCTGGGCCACCAGTTGCTCGGCCTCGCCAGCGGCGCCGGCACGATGAAGATGCGCACCGGGCATCACGGCGCCAACCACCCGGTACAGAACCTGGAAAACGGCCAGGTGTACATCACCAGTCAGAACCACGGTTTCGCGGTGGACGAGAGCACGCTGCCGGCCAACCTCAAGGCCACGCACAAATCTCTGTTCGACGGTTCGCTGCAAGGCATCACCCGCACCGACAAGCCCGCCTTCGGCTTCCAGGGCCATCCCGAAGCCAACCCGGGACCGCACGAAATCGCGCCGGTTTTCGATCATTTCATCGCGCTCATCGAACAGCGCAAAGCCAACCGGAGCTGATGGAAAAGACCATGCCAAAACGTACAGACATCAAAAGCATCCTCATCATCGGCGCCGGCCCCATCGTGATCGGCCAGGCTTGCGAGTTCGACTATTCCGGCGCCCAGGCCTGCCAGGCGCTGCGCGAGGAGGGCTATCGCATCATCCTGGTGAACTCCAACCCGGCCACCATCATGACCGACCCCGACATGGCCGATGCCACGTACATCGAGCCGGTCAACTGGCAGACGGTGGAAAAGATCATTGAGAAGGAACGTCCCGACGCCATCCTGCCGACCATGGGCGGCCAGACTGCGCTCAACTGCGCGCTCGATCTCGACAAGCACGGCGTGCTGGCGAAGTACGGCGTGGAGCTGATCGGCGCCAAGGAGGACGCCATCAACAAGGCGGAAGACCGCATGCTGTTCGACCGCTGCATGGTGGAAATCGGCCTCGAAACGCCGCACCACGAACTGGCCCATAGCATGGAGGAAGCGTTTGCGGTGCAGGAACGGCTGGGCTTTCCCTGCATCATCCGCCCCTCGTTCACGCTTGGCGGCAGCGGCGGCGGCATTGCCTACAACAAGGAGGAGTTCGAGGAAATCTGCCGGCGCGGCCTGGATCTGTCTCCCACCAACGAGCTGTTGATCGACGAATCGCTGATCGGCTGGAAGGAATACGAGCTCGAAGTGGTGCGCGACTGCAACGACAACTGCATCATCGTCTGCAGCATCGAGAACCTCGATCCCATGGGCATCCATACCGGCGATTCCATTACCGTGGCGCCGGCGCAGACGCTCACCGACAAGGAATACCAGATACTGCGCAACGCCGCGATCGCGGTGCTGCGCAAGATCGGCGTGGAAACCGGCGGTTCCAACGTGCAGTTCGCGGTCAACCCCGCCAACGGCCGCCTGGTGGTGATCGAAATGAACCCGCGCGTGTCGCGTTCCTCCGCGCTGGCCTCGAAAGCCACCGGCTTTCCGATCGCGCGCGTCGCCGCCAAGCTGGCGGTGGGCTACACGCTCGACGAACTGCGCAACGAAATCACCGGTGGGGTCACGCCCGCCTCGTTCGAACCGACCATCGACTACGTGGTCACCAAGATTCCGCGCTTCACCTTCGAAAAATTCCCGCAGGCCCCCGACCGCCTCACCACCCAGATGAAATCGGTGGGCGAGGTGATGGCCATCGGCCGCACCTTCCAGGAATCGCTGCAGAAAGCGCTGCGCGGCATGGAAACCGGCATCTGCGGCTTCGATCCCATACTCGACAATGAAGCCAGCGACGCGCAGGAACGCCTGCTGTGGGAACTGAAGGAAGCCGGCGCCGACCGCATCCGCTACGTCGGCGACGCCTTCCGCCGCGGCATGAGCGTGAGCGAGGTGCACGAACTGACGCACATCGATCCCTGGTACCTGGTGCAGATCGAAGACATCATCCAGGACGAACTGGCCCTGGCCGGACACAGCCTCGACGCGCTCGACAAACAGAGCCTCTACCGCCTCAAGCGCAAGGGCTTCTCCGACCAGCGCCTGGCCCAGGTGCTTGGCGTCAAGGAAGCCGCGATCCGCGACAGGCGCCATGAATTCGGCCTGCGTCCCGTCTACAAGCGCGTGGACACCTGTGCCGCCGAATTCCGTTCCAATACCGCCTACATGTACTCCTGCTACGAGGAGGAATGCGAAGGCGAACCAAGCAACCGCGACAAGATCATGGTGCTCGGCGGCGGTCCCAACCGCATCGGCCAGGGCATCGAGTTCGACTACTGCTGCGTGCATGCCGCGCTGGCGGTGCGGGAAGCCGGCTATGAAGCGATCATGGTCAACTGCAACCCGGAAACCGTGTCCACCGACTTCAACGTGTCCGATCGCCTCTATTTCGAACCGGTGACGCTCGAGGACGTGCTCGAGATCGTGCATCTGGAACGGCCCAAGGGCGTGATCGTGCAGTTCGGCGGCCAGACGCCGCTGAAGCTGGTCACCAGCCTGGAAAAACTCGGCGTGCCGATCATCGGCACCTCGCCGGACGCCATCGACCGCGCCGAAGACCGCGAACGCTTCCAGCACATGATCCAGAAGCTCGACCTCAAGCAGCCGCCCAACAGCACCGTGCGCAGCCTGGAACAGGCGGTGTTGGAGGCCGGCAAGATCGGCTACCCGCTGGTGGTGCGTCCTTCCTACGTATTGGGCGGGCGCGCGATGGAAATCGTCTACAACGAAGCCGAGCTGCGCCGCTACATCAACGACGCCGTGAACGTGTCCAACGAAAGCCCGGTACTGCTCGACCACTACCTCAACGCCGCCATCGAGATCGACGTGGACGTGGTCAGCGACGGCAAGGACGTGGTGGTGGGCGCCATCATGCAGCACATCGAACAGGCCGGCGTGCACTCGGGCGATTCCGCCTGCTCGCTGCCGCCCTACAGCCTGCCCAAGGACGTGCAGGACACCATTCGCCAGCAATGCATCCAGCTCGCGCGCGAACTGGGCGTGGTGGGCCTGATGAACGCCCAGCTCGCCTACCAGGACGGCGAGGTCTACATCATCGAAGTGAACCCGCGCGCCTCGCGCACCGTGCCCTTCGTCTCGAAATGCATCGGCCATTCATTGGCCAAGATCGCCGCGCGCTGCATGATCGGCATTTCCCTGCAGGACCAGAACTTCACCCGCGAAATCGTACCGCCGTTCTACTCCGTGAAGGAAGCCGTGTTCCCCTTCAACAAGTTCCCCGGCGTGGACCCGATCCTCGGGCCGGAAATGCGCTCCACCGGCGAAGTCATGGGTTCCGGTCCTACCTTTGCCGAGGCTTTCTACAAGTCGCAAAGCCTCGACATGGAGAACATCGACGTCAACGGCACCGCCTTCATCAGCGTGCGCGACGCCGACAAACCCTACCTGCCGGAGCTGGCGCGCAAGATGCACGCACTGGGCTTCAGCCTGGTGGCCACGCGCGGCACGGCCAAGGTGATCAGCGAAGCCGGAATTCCGGTGGAACCGGTCAACAAAGTGATGGAAGGACGCCCTCACATCGTCGACATGTTGAAAAATGACGAGATTGACCTTATCGTCAACACCACTGAAGGTCGCCAGGCCATCGCCGATTCCGCCACCATCCGCAGTACCGCTCTCCGTCATCGGGTCTACTGTGCCACGACGCTCGCCGGTGCCAACGCACTGTACGAGGCCCTGTTGTTCGATGGCGACATATCGGTGAAAAGCCTGCAGGACCTGCACAAGCTGTAACCGTAACTGTCGGACAGACCAAACGCTCCCGCCCCTCATCGGGCGGGAGTTCCGCTTTTTTGAACCGAGTGAACGCCATGCGCAAAGTACCCATGACCGTGGGCGGAGCCGAACGCCTCCGCATTGAACTCAACGATCTCAAGAACGTGCAGCGCCCACGCATCGTGCAGGCGATCGCGGAAGCACGCGCGCACGGCGATCTCAAGGAGAATGCCGAGTATCACGCCGCGCGCGAACAGCAGAGCTTCTGCGAAGGCCGCATCAAGGAAATCGAAGGCAAGCTCGCCGACTCCGAAGTGATCGACGTCACCAAGATCCAGAACAACGGCAAAGTGATCTTCGGCTCCACCGTCAAGCTCTACAACCTCGACGCCGAACAATCCGTCACCTACCAGATCGTGGGCGAAGACGAAGCCGACGTGAAAAACGGCAAGATCTCCGTCACCTCCCCGATCGCCCGCGCCATGACCGGCAAGAACGAAGGCGACGAAATCGTAGTCAATGCCCCAAGCGGCGACATTTCCTACGAAATCGAAAAAGTAGAGTACTTATAAAAAAAGATTGGAGCCCTTGCACCTGAAGAATTCAGATGAGGGTGTGCCGTGACCGACATGTGGGTCGGGACCGTCTGAGGCCATGGATGGTCGAAGCGAGCCTACACGGACGTACTTGCGGCGTGTCTCGACCCACATGTCGGTCACGGCGCACCCGGTCTGGAAAGAGAAGCAGAACGCAGTACAAGACAAACCAAATCGACACTCAGCCCAACAACATCTTGTACCGCTCCAGATTGGAAAGGTCCGGTTTTACCTTCAACGCCCGCCGCAACAACAGCGCCACATGCCCCGACGTCTGAATCAACTCCGCCCCCGTCTGTGCGCAAATCTCCCCGATCAGCGCCGCCTTCTCCTCACGATCCGCCGCCAGCACCCGCACCTTGATCAACTCATGGTCGTCCAGCGCCCGCCCAATCTCCTTGAGCACGTTCTCACTCAAGCCCTTGCTCACGATCACGACCGGGTTGAGCTTATGGCCGATGGCGCGATACTGGCGCCGGGTAGCATTGTCTGTTGGCATGCGGATATCCAAGTGGACCAAATGGAAAAGGCACGCATTCTACCGCACCCACTCACCCAGCGCCGGATTTTGCGGCACAACACTTCGAGGTAAGCGTGGCAAAGTCGCACAGCAGCAAAAGCTGGCTCAAGGAACATCACGACGACGTCTGGGTAAAACGCGCCCACCAGGCCGGCTATCGCTCCCGCGCCAGCTTCAAACTCCTGGAAATCCACCAAAAGGACCGCCTCTTCAAGCCCGGCATGGTCGTCGTCGATCTCGGCGCCGCGCCCGGCGGCTGGTCCCAGCTTGCCGCCCCGCTGGTCAAACCCGGCGGCATCGTGCTCGCCTCCGACATCCTCCCCATGGAGCCCTTGGTTGACGTCACCTTCATCCAGGGCGATTTCACCGAAGCCGACTGCTTCGACCAGATACTCGCCGCCCTCCAGGGCCGCCCCGTCGACCTTGTAATCTCCGACATGGCGCCCAATATGAGTGGTATGCAGGACATCGATCAACCCAAGGCCATGTATCTCATTGAACTGGCGGTGGATTTTGCCAGGCAAACGCTCAAGCCCGGCGCCTCGCTGCTGATGAAGGTGTTCCAGGGCGAAGGCTATCCCGAACTGCTGGCCACATTGCGGCAGCAATACGGGCAGGTGCTCAGCCGCAAACCCGAAGCCTCCAGGCCGCGTTCACGGGAAATCTACCTCCTGGCGCGGCAGTACCGCGGCTGAACGGGCCCGCGGATCGGGACAGCGCACGGACGGCGCAAGGTAGGCTCGGGGCGGTTTTCGTGCCAGAATGAGGCACGCATCGTCTCCAGACCCCACGGGGTGCACATCCAGCCGTGACGCAAAAGTTGTCCTGCGCTGGGAATTGAATGGCAGCAAGGCTGCCGGATGAGGATAAGCACTTGAACGATATGGTTAAGAATCTGCTGCTGTGGATGGTCATCGCCGCCGTGCTGCTGACCGTATTCCAGAATTTCAGCCAACCCTCCAGTTCCAACGAACTGATCTACTCCGACTTCATCCGTGAGATCCAGGCGGGGCAGGTGAGCGAAGTGACCATCAGCGGCTGGAACATCGCCGGCCGCAAGGTCAACGGGCAGAATTTCACCACCTATCGTCCCTACCTCGACGATCCCAAGCTGATGGACGACCTGCTGGCGCACAACGTCCAGATCAAGGCCAGCGAACCGGAACAGCAGAGCATCTGGATGCAACTGCTGGTGGCCTGTTTCCCCATCCTGATCATCATCGCCGTGTTCATGTTCTTCATGCGGCAGATGCAGGGCGGCGGCGTGGGCGGCAAGGGCGGGCCAATGGCGTTCGGCAAGAGCAAGGCCAAGATGCTCACCGAAGACCAGGTGAAGGTAACCTTTGCCGACGTCGCCGGCGTCGACGAAGCCAAGGAAGACGTCAAGGAACTGGTGGATTTCCTGCGCGAGCCCGACAAATTCCAGCGCCTGGGCGGCCGCATTCCGCGCGGCGTGCTGATGGTGGGCCAGCCGGGTACCGGTAAAACCCTGCTCGCCAAGGCCATCGCCGGCGAGGCCAAGGTGCCGTTCTTCTCGATTTCCGGTTCCGACTTCGTGGAAATGTTCGTCGGCGTGGGCGCGTCCCGCGTGCGCGACATGTTCGACCAGGCCAAGAAACAGAGCCCCTGCATCATCTTCATCGACGAGATCGACGCCGTGGGTCGCCACCGTGGCGCCGGCGTGGGCGGCGGGCACGATGAACGCGAACAGACGCTCAACCAGCTGCTGGTGGAAATGGACGGCTTCGAAGGCAACGACGGCGTCATCGTCATCGCCGCCACCAACCGTCCCGACGTGCTCGATCCCGCGCTGCTGCGCCCGGGCCGTTTCGACCGCCAGGTGGTGGTGGGCCTGCCGGACATCCGCGGCCGCGAACAGATACTGAAAGTCCACATGCGCAAGGTGCCGCTCTCCGAAGGCGTCAAGGAATCCGTGCTCGCCCGCGCCACGCCAGGTTTCTCCGGTGCGGATCTTGCCAACCTGGTGAACGAGGCCGCGCTGTTCGCAGCGCGCTCCGGCAAGCAGCGGGTCACCATGGAGGAATTCGAAAAGGCCAAGGACAAGATCATGATGGGCGCCGAGCGCCGCACCATGGTCATGTCCGACAAGGAAAAGATCAACACCGCCTACCACGAGGCCGGCCACGCCATCGTGGGCCGCCTGGTGCCGGAGCATGACCCGGTGTACAAGGTCAGCATCATTCCACGCGGCCGCGCGCTTGGCGTCACCATGTTCCTGCCCGAGGAAGACCGCTACAGCCACAGCAAGCAGAGCATCCTCAGCAAGATCTGCAGCCTGTACGGCGGCCGCATCGCCGAGGAAATGACGCTTGGCGCCGATGGCGTCACCACCGGTGCGTCCAACGACATCCAGCGTGCCACGCAGATGGCGCAGAACATGGTCAAGAAATGGGGCCTGTCCGAGCGCCTGGGGCCGCTGCAGTACGACGACGACCAGGAGGAAGTATTCCTGGGTCGCAGCGGCATGGGCGGCAACGGCAAGGTACTGTCGGGCGAAACGCAGCGCGCCATCGACGAAGAGGTGCGCAGTATCATCGACACCTGCTACGGGCGCGCCAAGCAGATTCTGGAAGACAACCGCGACAAGCTGGAAGCGATGAAGGATGCCCTGATGGAGTACGAAACCATCGATGCGGGTCAGATCGAGGACATCATGGCCGGCCGCAAGCCGCGCCAGCCCGCCGACTGGTACGACGACGATTTCCGGTCGGGCCGTCCGGCGGCTGACAGCGAAAGCGATCCCAAGGTAAATCCCACGGTGGGCATGCCGGCGGGCGAACACTGAGCGTGCCGCCCGGTTTCGGTGTAAAGGGCTCTTCGGAGCCCTTTTTATTAGGAATCCTTCAGTGACCACCGCCTCCCACTTCCACTTCGGCGCCAAGTCTCTCCCGCTGTCCGAACCCCAGGTCATGGGCATCCTCAACCTCACCGTGGATTCCTTTTCCGATGGCGGGGAACTGCTGAACAGCGGCAAACCCCACCTGGACGCCGTACTCGAACGCGCCGTTGCCATGGTGGAAGCCGGTGCCAGCCTGCTCGACCTTGGCGCCGAATCCACCCGCCCCGGTGCGCAGCCGGTGGGCGAGCAGGAGGAAATGGATCGGGTATTGCCGGTGCTCGAACATTTGCGTGCCCGGCTCGACGTGGTCTATTCGCTCGACACCAGCAGCCCCGCCCTCATGCGCGAAGGCGCACGCCTTGGCGCGGGCCTGGTCAACGACGTGCGTGCGCTTGGCCGGGAAGGGGCCATGCAGGCCGCGCGCGACAGCGATATCGCCGTCTGCCTGATGCACATGCAAGGGCAACCGCAGACCATGCAGTTGGCCCCCCACTACGAGGACGTGGTGGGTGAAGTGACCGCATTTCTCCTGGAGCGCGCACGCGCTTGCGAACAGGCCGGCATCGCACGCGAACGTATTCTGCTCGACCCCGGTTTCGGCTTCGGCAAAACCCTCGAACACAACCTGCGCCTGCTCAAGCAACTGAACACGCTGGCACAGCAGCCCTATCCCCTGCTGGTGGGCATGTCGCGCAAGGGCATGCTGGGCCAGATTACCGGAAAACCTGCAAAAGACCGGGTATTCGCCGGTTTGGCGGCGGCGCTTATTGCCGTCGACAAGGGAGCGTGGATAATCCGGACCCACGATGTGGCCGCCACCACCGACGCGCTCAAACTCTGGCGCCGCGTTGCCCTCATCGACTAGCCCGAACGCCCCACCGCGCACCAATGCGCCCCGACAAGGCCGGGCAAGCCTGGAGAATCTCGTGAAGAAGTACTTTGGAACGGACGGTATCCGCGGCGCGGTAGGCACCTATCCCATCACGCCCGACTTCATGCTCAAGCTGGGCTGGGCGGCCGGCCGCGTGTTCGGCAAGCAGGGCAAATGCAAGGTGCTGATCGGCAAGGACACGCGCATTTCCGGCTACATGTTCGAAGCCGCACTGGAAGCCGGGCTGGCTTCGGCCGGGGTCGACATCAACATGCTTGGCCCGATGCCCACGCCCGCCGTGGCCTACCTGACCCACACCTTCGGCGCCGAGGCCGGCATCGTCATCAGCGCCTCGCACAACCCGCATCAAGACAACGGCATCAAGTTCTTCTCATCGCAGGGCACCAAGCTGGCGGACGAAGTCGAGGAAGCCATCGAAGCGGTCATGGAACAGGACTTCACCGTGGTGCCGTCCGACAGCATCGGCAAGGTATCGCGCATCGTCGATGCCGCCGGCCGCTACATTGAATTCTGCAAAAGCACCTACAAATACCCCAAAAAACTCAGCGGCCTGAAAGTCGTACTCGACTGCGCCCACGGCGCCACCTATCACGTCGCCCCAAGCGTCATCTCCGAACTCGGTGCCCAGGTGAGCGTGATCGGCAACCAGCCCAACGGCCTCAACATCAACGCCGAATGCGGCTCCACCCACACCGCGCGCCTCAAGCAGGAAGTGCTGCGGGTGCAGGCCGACATCGGCATCGCCTTCGATGGCGACGGCGACCGCGTGATCATGGTCGACCACACCGGCGCCGAGGTGGACGGCGACGAACTGCTCTACATCATCGTGCGCCACAAACGCGAACGGAACCTGCTCGGCGGTGGCGTGGTGGGCACCCAGATGAGCAATTTCGGCCTCGAACTCGCCCTGCAAAGCGCTGGCATTCCCTTCGCGCGCAGCAGGGTGGGCGACCGCTACGTCATGGCGGAACTGCTCAACCGCGGCTGGCTGTTCGGCGGCGAATCCTCCGGCCACCTCATCTGCCTCGACGCCACCAGCACCGGCGACGGTATCGTCTCCGCCCTGCAGGTACTCGCCGCGCTGCAGGCCTCGGGCCGCTCCCTGCACGAACTCAAGCAGGGCATGGCCAAGTTCCCGCAGAAAATGATCAACGTCAAAGTGGCCGACCGTGACAAACTCGGCGGCAATCCCACCATCGACGGCGCCGTGGCCGAAGCCGAAGCCCAACTGGCCGGCAAAGGCCGCGTCCTGCTCCGCCCCTCCGGCACCGAACCCGTGATCCGCGTCATGGTCGAAGGCCAGGACGCCGTCCTGGTCGGCCAGATGGCGCAACAACTCTCCGAAGTCGTGGCCGCCGCTTGCGCTTGACGCCCCCGAGAATGTTCAGCGGATATTGACAGCAGTCGGTGCGCGGCCCTGCTCGCGGAACGTTGGAGCGCTTTCCCGTCGGGCGCAAGCGCGGAAACAAGCGAGGACTGTCTGAGCCGCGCAGCGGCGAGTTCCGCAGCGCCGCGCTTGTGCCTGACGGGGCGGAAGTGGAGCGTGCAGGGCCGCGCACCGACTGCTTGCCACCGATCTGTTAGGCTCCCCTCCACAAAGCCCCAGGTTGCCTGCCCCCCATATCTCCGTTAGACTTGCCAGCCTTTTTTCGGGGGTAGGCGGGTTTGGTAACAAAGCGATACCTGGTGGCGGCCAATTGGAAAATGAACGGCAGCCGTGAACAGGCCGACGTTCTCGTACGCACCCTGGTAGACGCGGGAATCGCCGCGATAAATGCCGACATCGCCCTGTGCCCCGCCAGCCCTTATCTGGCGCAGGTCGCACAGGCACTGGCCGGCACCCCGCTTGCATTGGGCGGCCAGAACCTCCATATGGACGATTGTGGCGCGCATACCGGCGAAGTATCCGGTGCCATGCTCAAGGACGTCGGTTGCCGCTACGTCATCGTCGGCCACTCAGAACGGCGCTGCGGCGGTGAAACCGATGTGGATGTGGCGCAGCGCGTGGCTGCCGCATTGCGTAATGGGCTCATCCCCATACTCTGCGTCGGCGAAAGCGCCCAGGAGCGCGACGCCGGCAAATGGTGCGAAGTGCTCGAACGCCAGCTGGGCAGCGTCGTGGACCATTGCGGCATTGCCGCCTTTGGCGAACTGGTGCTGGCCTACGAGCCCGTGTGGGCGATAGGCACCGGCAACACCGCCACGCCGGAACAGGCGCAGGAAGCACATGCCGCGATCGGCCGCTACCTGATGGAAGCGGGCCTCGAGGCAGCGCATCTGCCGCGCGTGCTCTATGGCGGCAGTGTCAACGCCGCCAATGCGCAGGGCCTTTTCGCCATGCCCGCCATTGACGGTGCGTTGGTGGGCGGCGCCTCTCTGGTGGCGCAGGAATTCGTGGCAATCTGCAGGGCGGCGGCAATATCCGCCGGACAGTGATCGGTGTGGAGGCCACGTGCATCCATCACCATTTTTAGCAACGTGAAGTTCAGCAAAGCGAAAGCGACATGGAATCTTTTCTCATCATCGTGCACGTGCTGGCGGCCCTGGCAATCACCGGGCTGGTACTGATCCAGCAGGGCAAGGGCGCCGACGTGGGGGCCGCCTTCGGCGGCGGTGCCTCGCAAACGATTTTCGGCAGCGTGGGCACCGGCAACGTGCTCACCAAATCCACCACTTGGCTCACCGTGGTGTTCTTCGCCACCAGTCTCTCGCTGGCGTTGATCGCGCGCGAACAGGCCAACAGCGGCATCGACGAAGGTCAGCTCATCCGCAACGCCAACCAGTTGCAGAACGTGGCGCCGCCGCCGGCGCCCGCAGATTCCGACGTGCCGGTAACCGGCAATGCCGCACCCGCGCCGGCCGCGCCAGCGGACGAGCAACTGGACCAGGCCGTGCAGGGCGTGATCGACGCCGCCGCCGCGCAGGAAGGTGCTGCGAGCGAAGCGGAAGGCGCCGCGCCACAGGCCGACGAAGAAGTGGAAAATGCGCTTGAGGAAGCGCCTCAGTAAACGCATAATCCGCATCCCCTTGCCCAAGTGGTGAAATTGGTAGACACGCTATCTTGAGGGGGTAGTGACTTCGGTCATGCCGGTTCAAGTCCGGCCTTGGGCACCATACTGAAATGCCATAAATTCAAAGGGTTTGTGGTTGACCAATTAGGGTTTCGCACCTATAATTTGCGCCCTTGTTGGAACTGGCTGAATTGTTGCGGGGTGGAGCAGTCTGGCAGCTCGTCGGGCTCATAACCCGAAGGTCGTAGGTTCAAATCCTGCCCCCGCTACCATTTCAGCAGACAGTTGTATCGGTACTGGAAAGCCCCTTCAAGGGGCTTTTTCGTAACTGGCAATCGGGCATGCCGTACTGGCATGATGGCGCGCAGGCGGCTGCGGGTTCCAGGGACGCAATGCGCGACGAGTGCGGTGGCGGCCTTCATATTTCGACAAGCAGTAACGAAAGTGGGCCTGGTGCCCATTTTTTATTTGTGGATCAAACATGACTGCGCGAGCGGAACAGCAATGACGGCGAGAGCCGAACAGATAGCCGCCATGATCGAACCCGTGCTCGCGGCGCTGGGATTGCAACTGTGGGGTATCGAATACCTCGGGCAGGGCAGGCACACCCTGCTGCGGGTCTACATCGAAAAGCCGCAAGACGGCGTGGACATCGAGGATTGCGCGGAGGCAAGCCGCCAGATCAGTGCCATTCTCGATGTCGAGGATCCGATCAAGGAGGAATACACCCTGGAGGTTTCCTCGCCCGGCGTCGAGCGCATGCTGTTCACGCTCGAGCAGTACCGGCAGTACCTCGGCACGGAATTGAAGTTGCGTCTGCGCCAGAACTTCGAAGGGCGGCGCCATTACGGCGGCGTGCTGGCGGAAGTGGGCGAGGACGAAGTCGCGTTGATCGTGGGAGAAGACAAGATCAGTTTTCCGCTCGAACTGATCGAGAAGGCCAACGTCGTCTACCGGGGGACCGCTGAATGAGTCCCCAGGACTGACGAATACGTACAGGCGTCATCTATATAGGTCGCCACAGAAATGCAATACGCCTACCGGGCGCATGAGATTGCCGGGGGCGCAGGTCATACATTCGCTATGGGTGGCAAGTTATGAACAATAAAGAAATCCTGCTGGTGGCAGACGCGGTTTCCAACGAGAAAGGCGTCTCGCGCGAGGTTATCTTCAAGGCGATCGAATCCGCCTTGGCTTCCGCCACCAAGAAACGCTATATCGACGAAGAGATCGATTGCGAAGTGATCATCGATCGCATCACCGGCAACTACGAGACCTATCGCATCTGGACCGTGGTTCCCGACGACGAACTGGCGCTGCTCGGCTCGCAGTTCACGCTCGAGGAAGCGCACGAAAAGGATACGAACCTGCAGGCCGGCGACGTCTATCGTGAAAAGATCGAGAACGTCGAATTCGGCCGCATCGCCGCCCAGACCGCCAAGCAGGTGATCGTGCAGAAAGTGCGCGAGGCCGAGCGCGAGATCGTGGTGGGCGAGTACGCCAGCAAGGTGAACAAGCTGGTGTCGGGCACCGTCAAGAAAGTCACGCGCGACAACGTGATCGTGGATTTCGGCAACAACGCCGAAGGTCTGCTGCCGCGTGAAAACCTGATCCCGCGGGAAACGTTCCGGGTGAACGACCGCATCCGGGCGCTGCTGGTGGAAGTGCGCAGCGAACTGCGCGGCCCGCAGCTGTTGCTCAGCCGCACCAGCCCGCAGATGCTGATCGAGCTGTTCAAGATCGAAGTGCCGGAGATTTCCGAGGAAATCATCGAGATCAAGGCCGCCGCACGCGACCCCGGTTCGCGCGCCAAGATCGCGGTCAAGACCAACGACAAGCGCATCGATCCGGTGGGCGCCTGCGTGGGCATGCGCGGTTCGCGCGTGCAGGTGGTGTCCGGCGAGCTGGCCAACGAGCGCATCGACATCGTGCTGTGGGACGACAATCCCGCGCAGCTGGTCATCAATGCCATGGCGCCGGCCGAAATCGCCTCCATCGTGGTGGATGAAGACACCCACACCATGGACGTTGCCGTGGCCGAGGAAAACCTGGCCCAGGCCATCGGCCGCAATGGGCAGAACGTGCGCCTGAGCAGCGAAATGACCGGTTGGGCCATCAACGTGATGAGCGAAGAGAAGGCCGCCGACAAGCAGCAGCAGGAAGCCGCCAGCCTCATCAGCATCTTCATGGACGCGCTGGACGTGGACGAGGAAGTGGCCGACATCCTGGCGCAGGAAGGCTTCACCTCGATCGAGGACATCGCGTACGTGCCGATCGAGGAAATCGCCGGCATTCAGGATTTCGATGAGGAAATAGCCAACGAACTACGCAATCGCGCCAAGGATGCGCTGCTGACCCGGGCCATCGCCTCGGAAGAAGACATCAGCAAGGCCGGCATCGCCGACGACCTGCTGGCAATGGAAGGCATGACCAGCGAGATTGCGCTGCAACTGTCCAAGCTCGGCATTCTGACCATGGAAGATCTGGCCGAACAATCCATCGATGATCTGATGGAAATCGAAGAGATGGACGAAGAAAAGGCAGGCCAGTTGATCATGGCCGCGCGTGCGCCGTGGTTCGCTGAAACGAAGTAGTGAACCGAGCAGCGCGCCGCGAGACGCCAGAGTGGAATCGATCCGGAGTAGGGTATGGCAGAACTGAGTATCAATGAACTAGCCAAAATGGTGGGGGTGCCGACCGATCGTCTGCTTGAACAGATCAAGGAGGCTGGCCTGCCTCAAACGAAGTCGGAAGACAGCATCAGCAATGAGCAGCGCGCCACGCTGCTTACCTTCCTCAAGAGCCGCCACGGCGACAATTCCGGTAGCGATACCGCCCCCACGCGCATCACGCTGAAGAAGAAAACGGTCGAAACCCTGCGCACCTCGGACAACCAGGGGCGCAGCAAGTCGGTCAACGTCGAAGTGCGCAAGAAGCGCACCTACGTCAAACGCAGCGTGGAAGAAGCACAGAAGGAAGCCGCCGAGCGCGAACGCCTGCAAGCCGAACAGCAGGCGCAGGAAGAAAAGGAACGCCTGGAACGCGAAGCCGCCGAACTGAAAGCCAAGGCCGAACAGGAAGCCGCGGCCGCCGAGGCCGAGAAGGCGCGCAAGAGCACTTCCCCCGAGGCCAAGACCGCCGCCAAGCCGGAACCGAAAACCGAAGCCAAGGGCGATTTCAAGAAAGGCACGCTACGCAAGGATGGCCGCAGCGACGACGACTCCGGCGCGCGCGGTGTCAAGAAACCAGGCGGCATACGCCAGAAGGAAACCAAGGACTCGGCTTCGATCAAGAAGCTGGCACGCACCCGTTCGCCCGACGATTTCATTCTCGACGAAGACGCTCTCGAGGGCGGCGGACATCGCAAGGCCCGCAAGAAAGCCGGCCAGCGCAACCAGCACCAGTTCGAAAAACCCACGGAGTTCATCGTGCGCGAAATTCCGGTACCGGAAGCCATCACCGTTTCCGACCTGGCGCAGCGCATGTCGCTCAAGTCCGGTGAACTGATCAAGACCTTGATGCGCATGGGCGTCATGGCTACCCTCAACCAGGTGCTCGATCAGGACACTTCGGTGTTGCTGGTGGAGGAGTTGGGACATAAACCCAAGCCGATTTCGGATACCGCAATCGAGGACGATCTGGTGGATTCCATCAAGTACGAAGGCCAGGAAGAAGTGCGCCCGCCGGTCGTCACCGTGATGGGTCACGTCGACCACGGCAAGACCTCGCTGCTCGACTACATCCGCAAAACCTCTGTGACCTCAGGCGAAGCCGGCGGCATCACCCAGCACATCGGCGCCTATCACGTGAAAACGCCCAGGGGCCTGGTGAGCTTTCTCGACACGCCTGGCCACGCCGCGTTCAGCGCCATGCGTTCGCGCGGCGCCAAGGCCACGGACATCGTGATTCTGGTGGTGGCGGCCGATGACGGCGTGATGCCGCAGACCGTCGAAGCCATTCAGCACGCGCGCGCCGCCGGCGTGCCGATCGTGGTGGCGGTGAACAAGATCGACAAGGAAGCCGCCGATCCCGAGCGCGTGAAGAGCGAACTGTCGCAGCACGGCCTGATTTCCGAGGCCTGGGGCGGCGACACGCAGTTTGTGGAGGTTTCCGCGCACACCGGCCAGGGCATCGACGAGCTGCTCGAAGCGGTACTGCTGCAGGCCGAAGTGATGGAACTGCGCGCGGTGGTGGACTGCCCGGCCAAGGGCATCGTGATCGAATCGCGCCTCGACAAGGGCCGTGGCTCGGTGGCCACCGTGCTGGTCAAGAACGGTACGCTCAAGCAGGGCGACGTGGTATTGGCCGGACACGAATACGGCCGCCTCCGAGCCATGATCGACGAGAACGGCCAGCCGATACAGAGCGCCGGCCCCTCCATTCCGGTGGAAATCCTCGGCCTCAACGGCACGCCGGAAGCGGGCGACGAGTTCATCGTGGTGGACAGCGAGAAACAGGCGCGTGAAGTGGCGGAGTTCCGCATGCACCGCTTCCGCGAGCATCAGCTTGCCAAACAGCAGGCGGCCAAGGCCGAGAGCCTGTTCGCCACCATGGGCATGAGCGACAAGAAATCGCTCAACGTGGTGCTCAAGGCCGACGTGCGCGGTTCGCTGGAAGCCATCATGGCCGCACTGCAGGGCATGGGCAACGACGAGGTGTCGGTGAACGTGGTCGGCTACGGCGTGGGCGGCATTTCCGAAACCGACGTGCAGTTGGCGGAAACCTCCAAGGCCACGATCCTCGGTTTCAACGTGCGCGCCGACAAGGCCGCCAAGACGCTCATCGAAACCGCTGGGCTGACGCTGCGCTACTACAGCATCATCTACAGCCTGATCGACGACATCAAGGCAGTGCTTGGCGGCATGCTGGCGCCGGAGCTGCGCGAGGAAATCGTCGGCGTGGCGGAAGTGCGCGACATCTTCAATTCGCCCAAGTACGGCGCCATCGCCGGCAGCATGGTGGTCGAGGGTACCGTGTACCGCAACAAGCCGATCCGTGTGCTGCGCGACAACGTGGTGATCTACGAAGGCGAACTGGAATCGCTGCGCCGCTACAAGGAAGAAGCGAGTGAGGTGCGCAGCGGCATGGAATGCGGTATCGGCGTGAAGAACTACACCGACGTGCGCGTGGGCGACAAGATCGAAGTCTACAACCGTACCGAAGTGGCGCGTACGCTCTAAGCGCGCGGGAGGCAGGCAGCGATGCCAGGTAGAACGTCCAACAGGCTCGACCGCATCAACGACCAGGTGAAACAGGAACTGGCGCTGTTGATCCGCGAAGAGCTGCGCGACCCGCGGCTGGGCATGGTGTCGGTGATCGACGCCAGGGTCAGCCGCGATCTGGCGCATGCCGAGGTCTACGTGACCGTGCTTGGCGCCGAAGCGAAGGAATCCACCGCCGCGCTCAACCATGCCAGCGGTTACCTGCGCAATCTTTTGGCAAAACGCCTCAACCTGCGCAGCACCCCCAAGCTGCGCTTCGTCTACGACGCCAGCGTGGAGCATGGCCGCAAGCTGTCGGCACTGATCGATCACGCCGTGGCGCTCGACAGCGCGCGCGCCGACGAGGCCGATACGTCCTCCGAAGATAGCGCGTCCTCTTCCGCCGGCCCGCAGGACGACGAATCCGCTTCCTGAGCGGAACCGTCGCTTCCGCCCCGCAACCGTAAGCAAGGGGACATCGTGGCCAAGCGCACCGTTGACGGCATTCTCATCGTCGATAAACCCCTGGGCATGAGCTCGAATCACTGCCTGCAGGCAGTGCGCCATCTGCTGAATGCCGCCAAGGCCGGCCATACCGGTGCGCTGGATCCTTTGGCAAGCGGCGTGCTGCCGCTATGTTTCGGCGAGGCCACCAAGGTCAGCCAGGTGCTGCTCGACGCCGATAAAACCTATCTGGCCACCATCAGGCTCGGCGTGGAAACCGCCACCTGCGATGCCGCGGGCGAGGTGCTTGGCGAAGCGCCGGTGCCGCCACTGGCGCGCGGGGAACTGGCGCGCGTGCTGCGCCGCTTCGAAGGCACGCAGCGGCAGGTGGCGCCGGTCTATTCCGCGCTCAAGCAGGGTGGCGTGCCGCAGTACAAGCTGGCGCGCGCCGGCCTGCCGGTGGCGGCCAAAGAACGCGAGATCACCATTCATTCCCTCATCCTGCACGAATGGCAAACGCCGGCGCTGCAGGTGGAAGTACGCTGCAGCAAGGGCACCTACGTGCGCAGCCTGGCGCGCGACATCGGCGCGGCGCTTGGCTGCGGCGGCCATCTGAGCGGACTGCGCCGGCTGGCGGCGGGGCCGTTTACCCTGCAGGAGAGCCACACGCTCGAGCACTTGCGCGAGGTGGCGGCCAATGCCGGGGAAGCCGAAGCCGCGCTCGATGCGCTGTTGTTGCCGGTGGATTTCGCCGTCAGCACCTGGCCGGCATTGCATCTGGGCACCGAGCTGGGATTGCGGCTCTGGCAGGGCCAGGCGCTCAAGGTGCCGGGCGAACCTTATGGCCATGTGCGTTTGTACAGCGGCACAACTTTCCTGGGAATAGGGCGCCACCTGCCCGATGGCGGTTTCGCCGAGTTGCGCCTGCTGCGTTTTCCCGTTTAAGTTAAGCGTCGTTGCGTATGCGAACCCGTGGTGGGACCGCAGCAGCAGGCGCATTTCTCTATATGGCCATCGTCAAATCATTGTTGCTGTTGTTTGCGTGCTGCGTGGTGCTGGCGGCCGTTCTGTTGTTGTTCGTATTGCAGGTGCAGCCGAGCGTGCCCTCCGCGCCCGTGGACCTGTCGGCGGACAATGTCGAGGCCATGCGCCTGCTGTCCGCCGCCAACGACCCCCGCGCGCTTGCGCCGGGCGAGTCGGGCGTGCTGGAACTGTCGGAAAAAGACCTGGAAATTGCCCTCGGCTATCTGATGCAGCGGCTCGACGCCGGCCATGCGGACGTCATCCTCGGTGATGGCGCGGCGCTGGTCAGGTTGTCGGCGCGCCTGCCGCTGGCGGGTGTCGCGCGTTATCTGAACGTGCAGGCCGAGGTGCGCGGCGGCAAGGGGTTTCCCGGCCTTGCCGGGTTGCGCGTGGGGCGGTTGGCGCTGCCCGACTGGCTGGCGCAGCGCCTGCTGGCGCGCGCGCAGGCGGTGGCGAGCGAGCGTTACCCGGAATACGGGCGACTGCGCGCGGCCATCGAGGCAGTGGACATCACCTCGGGCAGCCTGCGGGTGCATTATGTGTGGGATCCGGAACTGTTGCGGCAACTGTCGCGGCGCGGCGGGGAATTGCTGCTGCCCGAGCCGTTCCTGGAACGCCTGGCGCAATACCGGCAGGAACTGGGGAGACTGACGGCGCAGCCGGACCTGAGCCTGCGCGTGTCGGCCACCACCTTTCTGCAGCCGTTGTTCGGCCACGCGCTGACGAGCGGCGGCGATCCGGTGGAAGAAAACCGCGCCCTGCTGTTGGCCCTGAGCCTGTATGCGCTGGATATGGACCTGGTGCGGATCGTGGCGCCGCAGGCCACCACGGGCGAGCTGCCCCGCCACGAACTGCAACTGTATCGCCGCAGCGATTTCGGCCAGCATTTCTTCAGCGCCGTCGGTCTTACGCTGAGCGCGGACGCGGGGCTGGCCGACAGCTTGGGGCTGCTCAAGGAAATCGAGGACACCCGGGGGGAGGGCAGCGGTTTCAGCTTCACCGACATCGGCGCCGACCGCATGGGCGCCCGCTTTGCCGAGTTCGCGGTGTCCAACCCTGCCAACGCGCGCCGGCTGCAGCAGGCGATGGCCGTGGGCACGGGCGAAAGCCACTATTTTCCCGACTTCCGCGAATTGCCGGAGTTTCTCGACCAGGCACAGTTCATCAGCCGCTACGGCACCACCACCAGCCCCGTCTTCCTGCAGGAGATCGATAAAATCGACAGCCTGATCAACGGCTTGCCCATATTCGAGGCAGGGCCTTAGCGCAAATGGGCTTTAGCCCGCCGGAAATGGCTGTGCTACAATCCGCAACCCTTCGCCCACCCGGGCAGGCATGGAGGGTCCAGGTAACTACTAATATGCGTGGTTATTCTGGTTGAAACGGACTTCATCCATCAACCGCATATTAAGAGGAAAAACCCCATGGCTTTGACCGCTGAACAGAAAGCAGAAATCGTGCGCGACTTTGGTTTGTCCGAAGGCGACACCGGTTCACCCGAAGTGCAGGTTGCGCTTCTCACCGGCAACATCAACCAGTTGCAGGACCACTTCAAGGCCCACAACCATGACCATCATTCCCGTCGCGGACTGATTCGCATGGTCAATACCCGCCGCAAACTGCTCGACTATCTCAAGCGCAAGGATCTGAACCGCTACACCAGCCTGATCCAGCGTCTGGGCCTGCGTCGCTGAGGTTTGCTCTCAAGGGTGGCGGGATAGGCCTGCCACCCCTTCATATCGGAAAGAGAGAGAATGTTTAATCCCACTAGGAAAGAATTCAAATACGGGTCGGATACCGTCGTACTGGAAACCGGCAGGGTGGCACGCCAGGCAGGTGGCGCGGTGCTGGTATCGATCGGTGACACCACGGTACTGAGCACCGTCGTAGCGAAAAAGACCGCAAACCCCGGCCAGGAATTTTTTCCCCTGACCGTCGATTACCAGGAAAAGACCTATGCCGCGGGCAAGATCCCCGGCGGGTTCTTCAAGCGCGAGGGCCGTCCCACCGAAAAGGAAACGCTGACCTCCCGCCTCATCGATCGTCCCATCCGTCCGCTGTTCCCCAAAGGTTTCTTGAACGAAGTGCAGGTAATCTGCACCGTGCTGTCGTCTGAAAAAGACGTCGATCCTGATATTGCCGGCATGATCGGCGCTTCCGCCGCACTGGCGATTTCGGGCATTCCGTTTGCCGGTCCGATCGGCGCGGCCCGCGTCGGCTACACCGATGGCGAAGGCTACATCCTCAACCCGAGCTATCGCCAGCTGGAAAAATCCCAGCTCGACATGGTGGTGGCCGGTACCGAAGCCGCCGTGCTGATGGTGGAATCCCAGGCGAAGGAACTGAGCGAAGATCTGATGCTTGGCGCGGTCCTGTTCGCGCACCAGGAAATGCAGGCCGTGATCAGCGCGATCAAGGAATTCCGCGACAGCGCCGGCAAGCCGGCCTGGGACTGGACGCCGCCGGCCAAGAACGAGGCACTGATCGAAGCCGTGGGCGCCGCGTTCAACACCGAGATTACCGCCGCCTACCAGATTTCCGACAAGATGGCGCGCCATGATCGCCTCAGCGCCCTGCAGGCGCAGGCCGTCGAGCAGTTTGCCGGCGAGAGCGCGGCAGCGCCTGTCACTGCCGGCGAAGTACTGGCCGTGTTCTCCTCGCTGGAGAAGAAAACCGTGCGCAGCCGCATCATTGCCGGCCAGCCGCGCATCGACGGTCGCGACAACCACACCGTGCGTCCCATCGACGTGCAGGTGGGCGTGTTGAACAAGACCCACGGTTCGGCCCTGTTCACCCGCGGTGAAACGCAGGCGCTGGTGGTGGCCACGCTCGGCGCCCTGCGCGATGCGCAGATCATCGAGGACCTGTCCGGGGTGCGCAAAGACGCCTTCATGCTGCATTACAACTTCCCGCCGTTCAGCGTCGGGGAAACCGGTCGCATGGCGGGTCCGAAACGCCGCGAGATCGGCCATGGCCGTCTGGCGCGCCGTGGCGTGGCCGCGGTACTGCCGAGCGACGAAAGCTTCCCCTACGCCATTCGCGTGGTATCCGAGATCACCGAATCCAACGGTTCCAGCTCCATGGCATCCGTGTGCGGCACCTCGCTGGCGCTGATGGACGCAGGCGTACCGGTGAAGGCACCGGTCGCGGGCATCGCCATGGGCCTCATCAAGGAAGACAACGGCTTCGCGGTACTCACCGACATCCTGGGTGACGAAGATCACCTGGGCGACATGGACTTCAAGGTGGCCGGTTCCGCCAATGGCGTCACCGCGCTGCAGATGGACATCAAGATCCAGGGCATCACCGAGGAAATCATGGAAACCGCGCTGGAAGAAGCCTACAAGGCGCGTATCCACATCCTGGGCGAGATGAACAAGATCATCTCCGCGCCGCGCGAGGCGATCTCGCCGAACGCTCCCAGCATGGCGGTGATCAAGATTCACACCGACAAGATCCGCGACGTGATCGGCAAGGGCGGCGTGACCATCCGCGGCATCACCGAAGAAACCGGCGCCTCGGTGGACATCGACGACGACGGCAACGTGCGCATCTACGGCGAGGACGCCGATTCACGCGATGCCGCGCTGCTGATGATCCAGGCCATCACGGCGGAAGCCGAGATCGGCAAGACCTACAAGGGCAAGGTGTCCAAGATCGTCGATTTCGGCGCCTTCATCACCATCCTGCCCGGCAAGGACGGCCTGGTGCACATTTCGCAGATTTCGCAGGAGCGGGTCGAGAAAGTCACCGACCACCTCAAGGAAGGCCAGGAAATCTTCGTCAAGGTGCTCAAGATCGACGATCGCGGCAAGATCAGCCTGAGCATGAAGGAAGTGACCGAGGACGACAAAGCCGAGGCCTGAGCCTGGGTTTGCAGTCAACAAAAAGGGCAGCGAGAGCTGCCCTTTTTCGTTGTGCGCCGTGATATTGCGTTGACGTCGTGGCACGGTGATCTTCGCACGTGCCACGGCGGCGTGCCTAACCTAGCCAAGCACCGCCTTCAATACTTCCTGATGCTGCGCCGGCGTCAGGCGCGGGCCGAAGTGGCTCACGGTGGTGGCGGCGCCGAGGCTGGCGAGCTTGCCGGCGGTGGCGTAGTCGTGGCCGCTGGCAAGCGCATAGAGGAAGGCGCCGGCAAACATGTCGCCGGCGCCGTTGGCATCCACGGCCTTGACCGGTACCGGATCGATGGGGATGTGCCGCTCGCCGTCCACCACCAGCGCGCCTTTGGCACCTTGCGTGATCACCACCACCTTGGCGATCTGCTGCAGCGCGGGGATCGAAGCGGCGACCGACTCCACGCCGGCCCAGGTCATGGCTTCGATTTCGTTGGCGAACAGCAGGTCCACGCCCTCCCCGATCATGTTCTCGAAAGCGCCGCGGAAAAACTGCACCATGGCCGGATCGGAAAGCGTCAGCGCCGTCTTCACGCCGTTGGCCTCGGCGATCTTGCGCGCGTCCACCACGGCCTGGCAGCCGCTTGGGGAACTGGCCAGGTAACCTTCCATGTACAGGTAGTCGGAATTGCGCAGCGCTTCGGCGTCGAGGGCCTGCGAATCCAGCTCCGCGGAAATGCCCAGGAACGTGAGCATGGTGCGTTCGGTGTCGGGGCTGACCATTACCACGCACTTGCCGGTGGTGCCGTGGTCGCGGCCGCTGCCGAGGTTGGTGTGGATGTTGTGACTGCCGAGTTCCTGCAGGTAAAAGTCGCCTGGTTCGTCGTCGGCCACCTTGCAGCAGTAGTAGGTGTTGCCGCCGAACTGGGAAACGGCGTAGATCGTGTTGGCGGCGGAACCGCCACCGGCGCGCTTCTTGATGCCGAAGCGCTGTACCAGCCGTTCCAATAGAATGTTCTGCGAGGTTTCGTCCACCAGGGTCATCAGGCCTTTCTGGATGCCTTCCGCCTCCAGGAAATCGTCGGTGACGGAAAATTCGGTATCCACCAGGGCATTGCCCAGCCCGTAGACGTGGTAATGGTTCATCCGGGTTCCTTGTGCGTGAAAGGGGAAGCTCAGTCGAGCGTGGCGAACGCGGCCTCGGCGGCCGCCAGCGTGGCGTCGATTTCGGTTGGCGTATGCGCGGCCGACATGAAGCCGGCCTCGAATGCCGAAGGCGCCAGATACACACCGTGCCGCAGCATGGCGTGGAAGAAGCGGCGGAAGCTTTCCACCTGGCTCTGCATCACCTGCGCGAACGTTTGAATCTGCGTATTGGCGTTGAAGTACAACCCGAACATGCCGCCCACCTGGGTGGTGGTGAAGGGCACGCCGGCCTGCCGCGCCAGCGTTTGCAGGCCGTTCAAGAGCTGCGTGGTGCTGGCCTCGAGCGCGGCGTGGAAGCCGGGCTTGCTGATTTCCTCCAGCAGCACCAGACCCGCGGTAACCGCCAGCGGATTGCCGGACATGGTGCCAGCCTGGTACACGGGGCCAAGCGGGGCAAGCAGGTCCATGATGTCCTTGCGGCCACCGAAGGCGCCCACCGGCAGGCCGCCGCCGATGATCTTGCCGAGCGTGGTCAGGTCGGGCGTGATGCCGTAGCGCGCTTGCGCGCCGCCAAGCGCCACGCGAAAGCCGGTCATCACTTCGTCGAAGATCAACAGCGCACCATGTTGTCTGGTGATGTCGCGCAGGCCCTGCAGGAAGCCAGGCACGGGCGGCACGCAGTTCATGTTGCCGGCCACCGGCTCCACGATCAGGCAGGCGATCTCACCGCCGCGTTCCGAGAACAAGCGTTCCACGGCGTCGATGTCGTTGTAGGGCAGCACGAAGGTTTGCGCCGCGGTTTCCGCGGGAATGCCGGCCGAGTCGGGGTTGCCCAGGGTCAGCGCGCCGGAGCCGGCCTTGACCAGCAGCGAATCCACGTGGCCGTGGTAGCAGCCTTCGAACTTCACCACCTTGTCGCGTTTGGTAAAGCCGCGCGCCAGGCGCAGCGCGCTCATGGTGGCTTCGGTGCCCGAGTTCACCAGGCGCACGCTTTCGATGGCGGGAAGCAGCGCACAGATGCGGTCGGCAAGCTGCACTTCCAGCGCGGTGGGTGCGCCATAGGCCACGCCGCGTTCGAGCTGGCGGTGCAGCGCTTCCACGACCTGGGGAGGATTATGGCCGAGGATCATCGGCCCCCAGGCGCCCACGTAGTCGATGTAGCGATTGTCGTCTTCATCGAACAGGTAGGGGCCGCTGGCGCGCTTGAAGAACACTGGGTTGCCGCCCACTCCCTTGAAGGCACGCACGGGAGAATTGACGCCGCCGGGCGTGTGGAGCACGGCATCGGCGTAAAGCGCAATGGAGTTGGCGATGGAATAGGACATGGACAGGACCGTTCAGAAGGGTTTGACGACGACGAGGATCACGATGAGCAGCAACAGCACCACCGGTACCTCGTTGAAAAGCCGGAAATAGACGTGCGATTTATCATTGCGGCCATCACGCAGCTGCCTGAGGTGATGCCCGCACCAAAAGTGGTACACGATCAGCAGCGCCACGCCGCTGAGCTTGGCGTGCATCCAGCCCGCTTGCAGGTAATAGGTGGCGTTGTAGGACAGCGTCCACAAACCGAACACCACGGTGAGCACCAGCGAGGGCGTCATGATGCCACGATACAGCTTGCGTTCCATCACCTTGAAACGCTCCCGGCCCGCCTCGTCCTCGCATTGGGCGTGATAGACGAACAACCGCGGCAGATAGAACAGTCCGGCGAACCAGCAGACCACCGCCACGACGTGCAAGGCCTTGACCCATAACATGTTTGAAGCTCCGTACCAGGTTGTTGCAGTGCGCTGGACGGGCAGCGTGCGCGGCAATGTCGCGCCCCGCCGCCCTACACATTGGCTGCCCGAAGGGATGAGCAATTCATTTTAGCGGTCGATTTTATTATATTGACGCGCCCTGGCCAGCGTTTGCCGGGGACATTTGCGAATTCGGAGTAACACAAGGTGGAGATCAAAGCGGGTATCGTCGGGGCCACGGGCTATACGGGCGTGGAATTGTTGCGGTTTCTGGCGCTGCATCCTCAGGTGCGGGTCGAGGTGGTCACCTCGCGCGCCGAGGCCGGCCTGCCGGTGGCGGGACTCTTTCCCAACCTGCGCAAGTATGTGGACCTGGCCTTCACCGCGCCCGACGTCAAGGCATTGAGTGCCTGCGACGTGGTGTTCTTCGCCACGCCGAACGGCACCGCCATGACCCTGGTGCCCGCACTGCTCGAGGCCGGCGTGAAGGTGATCGACCTTTCCGCGGATTTCCGCATCAAGGATGTCAAAGTCTGGGAGCAGTGGTACAAGATGACGCACGCCTGCCCGCAATTGCTGGAGGAAGCCGTCTACGGCCTGTGCGAGATCAACCGCGATGCCGTCAGGGGCGCGCGGTTGTTGGCCAACCCCGGCTGTTATCCCACCTCGGTGCAGTTGGGTTTCATGCCGCTGCTCAAGGCCGGCGTGATCGATCCCACCAGCCTGATCGCCGACTGCAAGTCCGGCACCAGCGGCGCGGGACGCAAGGCGGAACTGGGCCTGTTGCACGGCGAAGTGGGCGAAAGCTTCAAGGCCTATGCCATCGGTGGCCACCGGCACCTGCCGGAGATCAAGCAGGGGCTGAATACCATCAGCGCCTCGCCGGTGGAGCTGACCTTTCTGCCGCATCTGGTGCCGATGATCCGCGGCATCCATGCGTCCCTCTACGCGCGGCTCACCGACAAGCATGTGGACCTGCAGGCGCTGTACGAGGATTTCTACCGGGGCGAACCTTTCGTCGACGTACTGCCGCCCGGCGTCGCGCCGGAAACGCGCTGGGTACGCGGCAGCAATCACTGCCAGTTGGCGGTGTGCCGTCCGCAACAGGGCGACACCGTGGTGGTGCTGGCGGTGGAAGACAACCTGGTCAAGGGCGCCGCCGGGCAGGCGGTGCAGAACATGAACCTGATGTTCTCGCTGCCGGAGACCACCGGTTTGAACGTCATCGCGGCCTTGCCCTAGGGGATCACGTGCGCGCGCCATCAATCACATCGCCCTGAGGCGCGCGCCATGGCAGTCGTCAAGGCAGTCGTCAAAGGCAGCAAGCAAGAAAGGCTGATCGTGGTGCCGCATCGCCCCAGGCAGGTGTGGGCGCTGCGGGGGTTCGTGGTTGGCGTGCTGCTGCTCTGCGCGGCCGTCAGCTACGTGGTGGGACGCCAACAGGGTTTGCGTGAAAACGGCGCGGCGCGGGTGGAACGCGATCAACTGGCGGCCGCCATCGAAGTGATCGGCGGCGAGAACGGTGCCCTGAAAGAGCAGTTGTTGAATCTGCAGCAAAGCGGCGAGGTGGACAAACAGGCGCTGGCGCAGGTGCAGGAAACCGTGCGCTCGCTGCGCGAGAACATCTCCCAGCTGCAGGAAGACCTGCTGTTCTACAAGCAGATATCGTCCGGCGAGAACACCGAACAGGGATTGGTGATGGGGCAGATGGAGCTGTTCGCCACCGCCGATCCGCAGCGGCTGCGCTACAAGTTCGAGTTTCGCCAGCAGGGCAGCACCAGCGATGTGATCAACGGCCATGCCAACATCGAGGTGCAGGGGAAGCAGGATGGGATGCCCGCGGCGCTGCCGCTGTACAGCGTGTCCAATGCCGAGAAGATGGCCGACATCAAGCTGCGCTTCCGCTATTTCCAGAATGTCGAGGGCGAACTGGCGTTGCCGCAGGGCTTCACGCCGGAACGCATCCACATTCTTGCCGAGGCGGAAGGCAGCCAGACCAAGACGTTGCAGCAGAGTTTCGCCTGGGTAGTGCGCAACTGACGGCGCGCCACTGACATTCACCGCTTGCCGAGCCGGAGGCCCGCCATGTTCAGATCCACGCCCAAGCCCGGCTTCGCCGTGGCCAACTTCACCACGCTGATCTCCCGGGGTACCGAAGTGGTGGGCGACGTGCGCTTCAAGGGCGCGCTGGAAATCGAGGGCAAGGTGTTCGGCAATCTCTACGCCGACGATGCCCAGGCGCAGGTGCGGGTGTGCGAATCGGGCCTGGTGCGCGGCGAAATCCACGTGCCGCGCGTGGTGATCAACGGTGCTGTGGAAGGCAACGTGCACAGCAGCAACCATGTCGAACTGGCCGCCAAGGCGCGGGTGAGCGGCGACGTGTTCTATCGCCTGGTCGAAGTGGTGATGGGCGCGGAGCTGAATGGTGCCATGCACCACGTGCCGGCCGAAGAGGCGCTGCAGAAGCAGTTGCCGGGCCAGGTGGCGGCGGCCGAACGCGAAGGCGCAATACTTGACTAATTTCCTTGGTTAATCGATAATTCGCACGATTCTTGGCTTCAGGTGTTTCCGGTTTCAGGTGTTTATATGAGTGTTGTTGAAACCCACGATGCGACGGCGATGACTTTGACAGAGTCTGCCGCACGTAAGGTCAATGCGCTGCTGACCGAGGAAGGCAACCCCCAACTGAGTCTGCGCGTGTACGTGACCGGCGGCGGCTGCTCCGGTTTCCAGTACGGCTTTTCCTTCGACGAGAACATCAACGACGACGATACCGTGGTGTCGCACGACGGCGCGCGGCTGTTGGTGGATTCGCTCAGCATCCAATATCTGGCTGGTGCCTCGGTGGACTATGAAGAAGGTCTGCAGGGGGCGCGGTTCAGTGTCCACAATCCCATGGCGTCCACCACCTGTGGCTGCGGGATGTCCTTTACCATCTGATCAAGCGGCGTAATAGCCTCTCTCGATTGGCGTAGTCCTCGCCCCTCGATCGCGTGATACACGGCCTTCAATTGGCCAATCGGCGTAATAAACGGCCCTCAATCGGCGTAATACACGCCGCCGGCAATCACCGGTCCATTGGCACCGGTGAAGGGGCTGAAGTCGATCTTTTCCCTTTGCAGTGTCTTGCTGGCGAACCAGGCGAACGCGGCGGCTTCGACGCAGTCGGGGTCCAGGCCGTACGTGGCGCTGGTGCTCAGGGAAAACGTGGGCAGCAGGGTTTGCAGACGCTGCAGCAGGGTCTGGTTGTGCGCGCCGCCCCCGCAGACGATCAGCGTGCCGGAATCCGCATGGCCAAGGATGGCGTCGCGCACGCTCAGCGCGGTGTATTCGAGCAGCGTGGCCTGCACGTCCTCGGGGTTGTAGGCCGCGCCGGTGGCTTTCAGCTGTGCCTGCAGCCAGGGCAGGTTGAAGAGTTCGCGGCCGGTGCTCTTCGGCGCGTGTCTTGCCAGGTAGGGTTCGTCGAGGAGACGGGCAAGCAGCGGCACCTGCACCTGGCCGCTTGCGGCCCAGGCGCCGCCGGCGTCATAGGGCAGCTGACGCTGGGCGCTGATCCAGGCGTCCATCAGCACGTTGGCGGGGCCGGTGTCGAAACCGAACGGCGGCGCATCGTCCGCCGGCAGTAGGGTGATGTTGGCGATGCCGCCGAGATTGAGTACCACGGTGGTGCGTCCGGCTTGTTGGAACAAAGCCTGATGCAGCGCGGGAACGATCGGCGCGCCCTGGCCGCCCTGGGCCATGTCGCGACGGCGAAAGTCCGCCACGGTGGTGATGCCGGTGCGCGCCGCAATGATGTTGGGATCGCCGATCTGCAGGGTAAACGCCGGTTCCGTGCCGCCTTGCTGTGGCGGCTGGTGCCAGAGCGTCTGGCCGTGGCTGCCGATGGCGGCGACCTGCGTGGGTTTCAGGCGGCGTTTGGCAAGCAGTTGCAGCACGGCGTCGGCAAAGTGCTGGCCTACGGCCACGTCGGCATTACCGAGCTGGACCAGGTCGAGCCCTTGGTTGGCGCACAGTGCCAACAGGGTGTCGCGCAGTGGGGGAGGGAGCGGTGCGCAGTGGTAGTCGAGCACGCGCATTTCCTGCTGCAGATCCACCAGCGCGCAGTCGATGCCGTCCATGCTGGTGCCGGAAATGAGCCCGATATAGAGGCTGGGGGTCATTCTCCCGTGCCGGCGCTCTGGAACAAGGCCAGGCGCACGGTGGAGGATTGGCCGCTCAGGCTGGCAAGCAGCGGTTGCACCTGCTCCTTGAAGCGGGTCAGTTCGCTCGGGTCGAGCGCTACCTGCTGGGGCAGCTGTTCATGGATGCGGCGCGAATCGCGATGCACGCCGTCCATCAGGAATTCATAGTGCAGGTGGGGGCCGGTGGCGCTGCCGGTGGCGCCCACGTAGCCGATCACCTGGCCCTGCTTGACGCGCACGCCAGGCTTGATGCCCTTGCCGTAGTCGTTCAGGTGCGCGTACTTGGTTTCGAAGCGGTCGTCGTGCTTGATCACCACCAGTTTGCCGAAGGAACCGTTGCGGCTGGCGAAGGTGATGCGGCCGTCCGCGGTGGCCACCACCGGCGTGCCGCGCGGCGCGGCATAGTCGGTGCCCTTGTGGGCGCGGATGGTGTTCAGGATGGGATGCTTGCGCGCCAGGCTGAAGTTGTCGCTGATGCGGGTGAAGTCCACCGGGTTGAGCAGGAAGGCCTTGCGCATGCTCTCGCCCTGCGGGCTGTAGAAGCCGCTCTCGCCCAGGCTGTTCTCGTAGCGCAGGGCGATGTGGGTGTTGCCGCCGCTGGCGTACTCGGCGGCCAGGATGCGCCCCTGGCCCACGTACTGGTCGTCCAGGTACAGCTCTTCGTACAACAGGCCAAAGCTGTCGCCCGTCTTGGTGTCCTGGATGAAGTCCACCACGCCGTTGAAGATGAAGGCCAGGTCCATCGCCAGCGAGGCGCTGATGTCGTTGCGGCGCGCAGCCAGGAACAGGGAGTCGTCGATGACCGCCTCGCGCCAGATCTGGCGCACTTCCGGTTCCTTGAGCAGGTGTTCCATGTCATAGCCGCCGTCGTCGCGGCGGGTGAGCAGCCAGCTTTCGAGCGGGGTTTTCACCAGTTCCAGATTCTGCAGCGTGCCGGTGGCGTCCAGGCCGAACGCCAGGTTGTCGCCGGGGAACAGGTTGGACAGCACGCGCGTCTGTTCCTTTTCATTGGTTACAGCAGCCACTTGCTGCGGACCGAGCCCGGCGCGGCGGAACACCAGCGACAGGCTGTCGCCCGGTTTCACTTCCAGCCACTGGCGCGAATCGGCACCCGCGGTGTCTTCCGCTTCCAGGGATTGTGGCAGCGGCGCCACGTAGTCATGCGGCAGGGGCGGACCGAGCGTCAGGAGGGCGGCGGGCAGGTTCTGGCTGCTCTTGGCTTCGGGGAAGAACACGAGCGCGAGCAGCACGAGGCAAAGCGCGGCCAGCGCCCATTGATGCGGCTGCGGCAAATGCCGGTCGAGATGGTGTTTGCTGAGGTGGAACAGGGGCATGTACGGGCAGTGTGCGAAACGTGAAAAATGGCCGGATTGTAACAGAAGGTAAACGGCTGGCTAGCCGCTTTGTGAAATTTATGTGCATGGCCCTTCTCCAGGGGGCGCATGGAATCTTGGGGGCGCTTTTAGTAAAGTGCCGGCTCTTTGCCACAGCGCGTTTTTGGAAGTTCCATGTCTCAACCAACGGGGTCGCAACAACCCGACAACATCGTCCGGATACTGCGCGAGCGCGGTCTGGTGGTGCAGGTTTCGGCCGAGGCCGAACTCGATGAACATCTGACCAGCGGCTGCCGCACCGTCTACTGCGGTTTCGACCCCACCGCCGAAAGCCTGCACATCGGCTCCCTGGTACCGCTGCTGGCCCTGCGCCGCGTGCAGCTGGCGGGCCATCGCCCGATCGCCCTGGCCGGTGGCGCCACCGGCATGATCGGCGACCCCAGCTTCAAGGCCAGGGAGCGCAAGCTCAATTCCGCCGAGGTTACCGGCGAATGGGCGGAGAAGATCAAGGGCCAGCTGGAGCGTTTCATCGACTTCGACTGCGGCACGAACGCCGCCGTGGTGGTCAACAACCTGGATTGGACCGCCAACCTGGACGTGCTCACCTTCCTGCGCGACATCGGCAAGCACTTCTCCGTGAACGCCATGATCCAGAAGGACAGCGTGCGCCAGCGCATCGAACGCGAGGGCGAGGGCATCTCCTTCACCGAATTCACCTACATGATCCTGCAGTCCATGGATTTCGCGGTGCTGAACCGCGACTACGACTGCACCCTGCAGATCGGCGGCAGCGACCAGTGGGGCAACATCACCGCCGGTATCGACCTGACGCGCCGTCTCAATCAACAGCAGGTGTTCGGCCTGACCATGCCGCTGGTGACCAAGGCCGACGGCAGCAAGTTCGGCAAGACCGAAGAGGGCACCATCTGGCTGGATGCCGCCAAAACCTCCTGCTATGCCTTCTACCAGTTCTGGATCAATACCGCCGATGCAGACGTCTACCGGTTTCTGTTGTACTTTACCTTTCTGTCGCCGGCCGAGATCGATGCCATTGCCGAGCGCGACAAGGCCGCCACCGGCAAGCCCGAGGCCCAGGGCATCCTGGCGCGCGAAGTGACCCGCCTGGTGCATGGTGAAGACGGCTTGGAGGCCGCCCAGCGCATCACCGAGGCGCTGTTCAGCGGCGACGTCAGCCAGCTGACCGAGCCGGACTTCGCCCAACTGGCACTCGACGGACTGCCTACCACCCCCGCCTCCGCGGCGCTTGGCGTGGTGCAGGCGCTGGTGGACAGCGGGCTTGCCAGTTCCAACAAGATGGCGCGCGAGTTCATCGGCAATGGCGCGGTGAGCCTGAATGGCATGAAGGTGAGCGACCCGGCGGCGCAGCTCACTATCGAGGCGGCACGTTTCGGCCGCTACTACCTGTTGCGCCGGGGCAAGAAGCAATTCCATCTGTTGGTTGCCGGATGATGTTTTCATGGAATTCAAGGATTACTACGCGGTACTCGGGGTAAAGGCTGAGGCCTCCGCGGACGAGATCAAGAAAGCCTACAAGCGCCTGGCACGGCGCTATCACCCCGATGTCAGCAAGGAAGCCGATGCGGAACGCAAGTTCAAGGAACTGGGCGAAGCCTACGAGGTGCTCAGGGATTCCGAAAAACGCGCCGAGTACGATCAACTGCGGCGCTTCGGTGCGCGCGGCCGCGACAATCAATTCACTCCTCCTCCAGGCTGGCAGGGCGCAGGCGCCAGCGGCGGCCACATGGGTGACGATACGGATTTCAGCGATTTCTTCGAAGCCTTTTTCGGCCATCGCGGCGGCGCGCAGCAGGGCGGCGCCCGGCATGGCTTCGGCGAGAGCTTGCGTGTGCGCGGCGAAGATGTGCAGGCCGAGCTGTCGCTGCTGCTGGAAGAGGCCTATAACGGCAGCGAACAGATTCTACAACTGCGCGTTCCAGAAGCCGATGCGCAGGGCCTGCTGCGTTATCGCCAGCGCAAGCTCAAGGTGAAGGTGCCGGCCGGCACCACCGACGGCGCCGTGCTGCGCATGAAAGGGCAGGGCGGCCCCGGCATCGGCGGCGCGCCCGCCGGCGACCTGCTGGTGACCATCCGGCTGGCACCGCATCCTGTCTATACGGTAGACGGCAAGGACCTGTCGCTGGTGGTGCCCGTATTGCCCTGGGAGGCGGCGCTTGGCGCCAAGGTGGTGGTGCCCTCGCTCAAGGGACGCACGCGCGTGAGCGTGCCGGCGGGCAGCCAGAGCGGCCAGCGGCTGCGGTTGGCGGGGCAGGGGCTGCCTGGCAATCCACCGGGCGACTATTATGTAGTGCTCAAGGTGGTGATGCCCGAGCGCAACAGCGAACAGGACCTGGCGCTCTACCGGCAACTGGCAGGCAACCATGAAACCTCGGGGGCAGCCGACCCGCGCCATTGGGAGGGTTTGTAATGACCGATCTCATCGTCGAAACGTCCGAAGACGGCCTGTACACCCTGGTGGAGCTGCGCGAAGGCTGCCGCCTGCAGGAAAGCTTCATCGTTTCCTGCGTCGAGCTTGGCGTGGTGGAAGTGCGCGGCAGGGCGCCCACCGAATGGCGCTTTTCCAACCAGAGCCGTCTGCAATTGCTGCGCGCCTGGCGCCTGCATCACGATCTCGAACTGCAGCTTGCCGCGCTGCCGCTGGTTCTGGAACTGTTGGACGAGATCGGCACGCTGCGCAGCGAGACCGAACTGCTGCGGCTGCGCCTGGCGCACTGGGAACGCTGAAAAGAACCGATCTGTGCGGTTCGGTTTAGTAAAGCGTTCTGGCAGGAGGCTTTGTGCAAACAAAGAGGAAACTTGCGTTCCAGCATCGCCTGAATGTTTGCGCCCCAAGACGAATGAAATGAGCTAAAGGTATTCTTCACCGCTTTACGCTCGAGAACCTGCCCATGCCCCGCCTCGTTCCACCCCTGGCGCGCCGTCTTCTGGCGCCGCTGCTGTGTTGCCTGTTCCTGCCTGTCGCGTTCGCGGCGGATAACGCCAATGTCAACGGCACCACCGGCGGCAAGCAAGTGGGGTTGCGAATGCTGACCGAACGTCCGCGTATCGACGGCCTGCTGGACGAGGCGGTCTGGGAGCAGGCGGCGGTGGTCACCGATTTTCACCAGATGAACCCGGTCGAATACGGGACGCCCACGCAGCGTACCGAGGTGCGCGTGTTCTATACCGAGGAAGCGTTGTACGTCGGTGCGCGCATGTATGAAACCGATCCGTCGCTGATTCGCGCCCGCATCATGCGCCAGGGGCAGAACCTGCTCAACGACGACAGCTTCAACCTGATGATCGACCCCTACTTCGACCGCCGCAGCGGCTACCTGTTCGAAGTCAACGCCAACGGCGTACGGGTGGAAGGCATCTATCAGAACGTGTCGCAGGTGGACCGCAACTGGAGCGCGATCTGGCAGGCCAAGTCCAATATCGACGAACAGGGCTGGACCACCGAAATCCGCATTCCCTACCAAAGCATCGGCTTCGATCCCGCCAACAGCGAATGGGGCATCAACTTTCGCCGCACCATCCGCCGCAACAACGAGGAAATGGCCTGGATCAGCCGCAACCGCCTGATCAACCCGAGCATCGCCGGCACCGCCACCGGCTTTGCCGGCCTGCAGCAGGGGCTTGGGCTCGACGTGGTGCCTTATCTGGTGCTGCGCCGCGAAAAGCAATTCGGTACGCCGGGCAGTGAGGACAACAGCATCGAGCCGCAGTTGGACGTGTTCTACAAGCTCACCCCGCAGCTCAACGCGGCGCTCACGCTCAACACCGATTTCTCCGCCACCGAAGTGGATGACCGCGTGGTCAACCTGACCCGCTTCAATCTGTTCTTTCCGGAGCGGCGCGATTTCTTCACGCGCGACTCCGACATCTTCCAGTTTGGCCGCATCGGCAATGGCGTGATCTTCGGCCAGGAAGGCAACGATGCCGTGCCGAGTTCCGCGGAGCAGAACGGCCGCCCGTTCTTTTCCCGCAACATCGGCCTGAGCCCCACCGGGGCGCCGGTGGACCTGAATATCGGCACCAAGGTCAGCGGACGCGTGGGCGATTGGAACGTGGGCGCACTGGTGGTGAACCAGGGCGACGATCCCGCCACCGGCGTGGATTCGCAAACGGTGTTCGTGGGCCGCGCCGCGCTCAACGTGATGGAAGAATCGCAGGTGGGCGTCATCGCCACCTCGGGCGATCCGCGCGCGGGTCTCGACAACACGCTGGTGGGCGCCGACTTCCGCTATCGCAACTCGCGCCTGCCCGGCGGCAGGGTGCTGGAAAGCGAAGTCTGGTACCAGCAATCGGACAGCGAAGGGCTGTCCGGCGACGATGCCGCCTGGGGCCTTGGCATCAGTGCGCCGAACTCCAACGGCTGGCGCGGCGCCTACAACTACAAGCGCATCGAGGACAACTTCAATCCCGGGCTCGGTTTCGTCAACCAGCGCGGCATCGAGGACCATGCGCTCGATTTCGGCTATCGGCATTTCCTGGCGCCGGGCGGCACGGTGCGCTCGGTGTACGGCGGCGTCGACGGCTATCGCAACAGCGATCTCGATACCGGGCAACTGATTTCGGAAATCGTCGATGCCCGCGTGAACGCCAGCAACAATACCGCCGACACGGTGTCGCTGAGCGTAATCCGCCAGCGCGAGGTGCTCACGCGCAACTTCGTCATCTACCGCGCGTCCGACGGCAGTCGCAACATCGTGATTCCGCCGGGCGACTACGAATTCACCAAGGGCGCCGCCAGCCTGAGCTTCGGCGGCCAGCGCACGCTGTCGGGCAGCATCAGCGTGGAAAAGGGCGACTACTATGACGGCGAAAGCTTCCAGCGCCGCGTCAGTTCCACCTGGCAGCCCTGGCCGGGCTACAGCTTTACCCTGAGCTACACCGAAAACGCCATCGAACTGCCGCAGGGCAACTTCACCGTGCGTCAGCCGTCATTCTCGTCGCTGATCAATTTCACGCCGGACATCACCTGGTCCAACCGGGTTCAGTACGACAACGTTTCCGAAGTGCTTGGCTTCAACAGCCGCCTGTACTGGATTCCGGAACCGGGGCGCGAAGCGTATCTGGTGCTGAACTGGGGCATGGTGGACCTGGACAAGGACAACGACTTCATTTCCACCAACAACGATGTCACGGTGAAATATAACTACACTTTTCGGTTCTAGTGTCCTGAGTTGCGCTTTCGCCTCATTTTCAGCGTGGGACCACGATGTTCCACTGGACGGATGCCCTTAGAGGACGTGTGATCGATGTTTTGTAGTCGCAGGATCGTGATGCTTGCGTGCGGCGTTTGCTGTGTCGCCGCCGCGCAGGCCCAACCGGTACAACCCCAACTGCGCAGCAAGGAAGTACGCGCCGTGCGCGTTGCCACCGCGCCCGTCATCGACGGCGTGCTCGACGAAGCAGTGTGGCAACAGGCGGAGCCGATCACCGACTTTCATCAGATACGTCCGGGCGACGGCACCGCACCGTCCGAAGACACCACGGTCTACATCGTCTACACCGAGGACGCGCTTTACATCGCCGCGGTGATGAACGACAGCGAGCCGGACAGGATCGCCGCGCCCACCATCCGCCACGGCCAGGGACTGGGGCCGGACGACCGCCTGGTGATCATCCTCGATCCCTTCAACACGCGCCGCACCGGCTACCGTTTCGAAACCAACCTCAACGCGGTGCGCCACGACGCGCTGTACCAGAACATCAGTTCCTTCTCCGCCGACTGGAATACGATCTGGGATGTGCGCTCCACCCGCTTCGAAAACGGCTGGATCGCGGAAATCGAAATTCCGTTCAAGTCGCTGCCGTTCGATCCCGCCACCGAGGCCTGGGGCTTCAACTTCGGCCGCGGCATCCGCCGGCGCGGCGAGGAAATGGCCTGGGTGTCGTACAACCGCACCTACAACCCGAGCATCAGCGGCACCATGACCGGCATCAGCGGCATCAGCCAGGGCGCTGGATTGGACGTGGTGCCGTCGTTCTCGGTAACGCAGCATCGCGATTTCGCCACCGACAGCACCCATTACGAAGAGCAGCCGTCGCTCGATGCCTTCTACCGGCTGACGCCCTCGCTCAACGCGGCATTGACCGTGAACACGGATTTTTCCGCCACCGAGGTCGATAACCGCCAGGTGAACCTGACGCGCTTCAACCTGTTCTTCCCGGAAAAACGCGATTTCTTCCTCAACGATTCCGACCTGTTCCAGTTCGGCAACATCGGCAACACGGGCGGCAACTCGGCGCTGGCGCAGAACGCCCGGCCCTATTTCTCGCGCAAGATCGGCCTGAGCGCCACCGGCGCGCCGGTGGACATCGAATACGGCGGCCGTATCAGCGGACGCGTGGGGCGCTGGAACATCGGCACGCTGGCCATCCGCCAGGACGGCTCCGGCGCGGTGGATCCCACCACCCTGTTCGTGAGCCGGGTATCCGCCAACGTGCTGGCGGAATCGAACGTGGGCTTCGTGTTCACCGACGGCGACCCCACCAGCAACCGCGGCAACAGCGTGGCGGGCGTGGACTTCCGCTACCTCAACACGCGCCTTGGCAACGGCGTGCAGCTCGAGGGCGACGCCTGGTATCAGCAGTCGCGCACGCCGGGCCTGGACGGCGACGATGCCGCGTTCGGTTTCGGCATCCGCAGCCCGAACAGCAGCGGCCTGCGTGGCGGCCTTGGCTTCAAGGAAGTGCAGCGCAACTTCAATCCGGCCATGGGCTACATCAACCGCGTCGACATTCGCGACTACACCGCCGACGGCGGCTACACGCATTTCTTCGACGGCGGTTTGCTGCAGACCGCGTTCGTCGGCTTCAACGGCCAGCGGGTGACGGACCTCGATGGCAACCTGCAGAGCCAGGAACTGTCCTTCTCGATTGCCGAGCTGCAAACCAATGCGCGTGATTACCTGACCCTCGAATACAACCGCAATCGCGAAGTGGTACTGCATCCGTTCGTCGTGTATTCCGAGCCGGGCCGCGTGGTGAGCATCGGCCCCGGCGACTACCGCTTCGACGAATTCGCCATCTTCTTCGGCACCGGCGATCAGCGCATGCTGTCGGCGTCCTTCGACATCAAGCACGGCGATTTCTACGACGGCGTGCGCGACAACTACGAAGCCTCGCTCAACTGGAACCAATCGCGCTTCTTCCGGCTGTCGCTCAACTACGACTACAACGACATCTCGCTGCCGCAGGGCGATTTCATCACCCGCCTGGTCAGCGTGAATTCGCAGGTGGCGTTCAATTCCCAGTGGTTCTGGGTCACGCTGGTGCAGTACGACAACGTGTCCGAGCTGATGGGCATCAACACGCGCCTGCAGTGGATTCCAAAAGCCGGCCAGGAAGGCTTCGTGGTGCTCAACTACGGCCTCGAGGATTTCGACAAGGACAACACCTTCAAGTCGGCCACCGCCGATCTCAGCGTCAAGTTCAAATACACGCTGCGCTTCTAGCCTCTGTGCTGTCACGCCCGGCGCGCAGCGGTTATGCTGCGCGCCTTCGCGGCGCCTCCTTGCGCCGAACCGCCAATCACCAAGAGGGTTTGCCGTGGCGCTCGGTTCCACCATGTACGTCTTTACCGTCGAGCTTGCCGACGCCGACCGCGGCATCTACGAGACGCTGGAAATACGCGCGGCGCAGCATCCGTCGGAAACGCCCGACTATCTGTTGACGCGCGTGCTTGCCTACTGCCTGGAATACCGCGAGGGTATCTCGTTCGCCAAGGGCGGCGTGTCGGACCGGGACGAACCCACGTTGTATGCGCGTGACCTCACCGGTGCGCTGCAATTGTGGGTGGAAGTCGGCATCGTGGCGCCCGAGCGGCTGCATATCGCCAGCAAGGCCGCGCCCGAAGTGAAGCTGTACTGCCACAAGGAAGCGCATCTGCTGCAGGCGCGTTTGAAGGGTGCCAGCATTCATCGCAAGGACGAGCTTCGCACCATTTTGGTGCCGCGCCCGTTCATGGAGGCCTTGCTGCGGCATCTGGACCGCCGCCTGCAACTGTCGCTGACGGTGGCGGACGGGCACCTGTATTGCAGCGTCGGCAACGACAGCTTCGACTGCGTGCTGGAAACGCTGCGGCTGGAGGATTGAGCCGCGGGCCAGAGCGTTACATTCTCTTACATTTTCCCTGTAGCTCATGGGTAGGCGCGTGCCGGATGCATTGTTAAACTCCGGTCGTTTTTGACCCACTAATCGTGTGCGGATGGAATCAGGATAATGCCAGCCCTGTTTTTTGGCGTGCTGGCCGTCCCGCTGTTTTTTTCCTACGTTTTCAGCTACGAAAAGAATGTCGTTTGGATGGCCGGTGGGCTTGTCAGCCTGCTGTGTTGCGCTACCCTGCTGTTGAACCAGTACCGGCGCGTGCGCCTGCGGCATCGCGCTTGCGTATTGGCGGCGCTGGCACTGCTTGCGGCGTTCCAATTGTTGCGCCTGCTCTCGTTCTATTTTCAGGGCACCGGCTTCAACAACGCCTTTTTCTACCACCTGGAATTGAACAATGCGCTGGCCGCGTGGCGCGCGTACGTGCCTTTGCTGCTGGGTTGCGTGGCCTATCTCGTGCTGCTTGCGCTGCTGCTCAGGCGCGTGGGAATGCGCCGCAGCGAAGGCGCGCCGCTGAGCGTGGCGCTGGTGATACCGCTGTTGGCGGGCGGGCTTGCACTCGATCCCGACCTGCGCAGTTTCGTGCGCTATGAAGTCGAGCTTGGCCGCAATCTGGCGCAGGAAGACCGGCCGCTGCCGCGCGCCGAGGCGCTTGCGGCGCAGCATCTCGATCCCGCCGTGCTCGAACAGCTCCCCATCGCGGCAAGCCCCGGCAAGAACCTGGTGCTGCTGTATCTCGAAAGCCTCGAGGCCACCTATTTCGACAAGGAGCGCTTCGGCGATCTGCTCCCGCGCCTGGGCGCCTGGCAGGAACGCGCGCGGCGCTTCCCCAATATGGTGCAGACCGACGGTACCGGCTTCACCATGGCCGGCATCGTGGCCAGCCAGTGCGGCACCTCGATGCTGTTCGAGGCCATTCCCAACGGCAACGACGTGCTGAACCAGGGCGTGCTCAACCGGGTGGCCTGCCTGGGCGACATCCTCAGCGAAGCCGGCTACCGGCAAACCTTCATGGGCGGCGCGCCGCTGTCCTTCGCCGGCAAGGGACGCTTTCTGGAAATGCATCAATACGATCGCGTGCTGGGGCGGCGCGTGTTGTCGGCGCGTCTGAGCGATCCCGACTACCTGACCGGCTGGGGCCTGTACGACGATTCGCTGTTCGAGCAGGCCTGGCAAGAATTCGAGCGGCTGGCCGCCAGGGGCGAGCCCTTCAACCTGACCCTGCTCACGCTCGACACGCATGCGCCCACCGGCGAACCGTCGGCGTCCTGCGCGCCGTTTCCCGAATCGAACAACAGCATGCTCAATGCCGTGTATTGCAGCGATCAGCTGGTGAGCGCGTTTCTCGACCGGCTGCGACAGCATCCCGCCTGGCAGAATACCGTGGTGGCGCTGGTCAGCGACCATTACGCCATGCGCAACGCCGCACAATCGTATTATCCCGACTACCGCCGGCGCCGCCTGTTGTTCTCGCTACTCAATGCGGGAGAGCCCGGCGAGGTGTCGCGCATGGGCACGCTGATGGACATCGCCCCCACGCTGCTCGATGCGCTCGAGGTGCAGCACAACCAGGCTTTCCTGGCCGGTACCAGCCTGTTGCGCGATGCGCCGGAACTGAACCGTGCCACGCTCGACGCCCAGGCGCGCAACCGGCTGATGCGGCGCGTCAACACGCGGCTCTTCACCTCGCGCGGCAAGAGTGTGTGCGAAAGCAGCGCCATGCTGCGCCTGGGGACGAATTCCGTGCGGGTGGGCGGGCGCCGGGTCTACCTCAGCGAAGGCGGCACCCAGTTGCCGCCCGACGCCGTGGGCTCCACCCACGCCTTGCTGGTGCTGCTGGATGGCGCGGGCAATGCCCAGAGCGCCAGCGTTTTGCCCGCCGACGAACTGCCCGCCGTGCTGTACCGCAATCGCGACCGCGAATTCCTGCTGGCCGCTTCCGCCGCGGCGCTGCCGGAATACCTGCGCGAACGCCTGCAACTGCAACCGGACGCCGGCCTGCAGATATTGCTCGGTACCCTGATGGGCACCGTGCTGCCCCTGGATGCGCAGCAGGTGGAGGACGAACTGGTAGTGGCCAGTCCGGCCTGTGGACGCCTGCTCAACACGGTGAGCAATTCCCTCACCGAAGCCAACAGCCAACGCTTCGTGGTCGAGTACTGCAGCGCCGCGCCGCCGTCGCACAACCACCTCGATACCAATGCCGGCAATCTCTATCTGGAAAAAGTGTTTTACCAGAACGTTTGGTTCGAAGCCGATCTGCAGCAGGATGACGATGGCTACTTCACCCCGGTACGCTACGAACAGCTCGATCCCCCGGAAGACGAAGTGTGCTACGCCTATATTTCCGACAATGAGCTGGTGATTCCCGATCTATTGGTGGACGACGCCCGCCAGAACCTGAGCCTGACGCGGCTGCCGGGGGAGGAACTGCGGTTCAGCCTGGAAGCCGGTCAAGGGGGAGGGTGAGGCGTTCACGACGCCTCGGCACGACCCGCTTTATCGGGATGGCAGCCAGCGGAGCGCGGTGCGGCCGACCAGCAATCCCAGAAAGACCAGGGCAACGATGGAGCTGCCGTGCCATAAGAGGGTGGCCATGCTGTCCGTATGCGGGGAAGAATAACAACCCATGACATTCATCAGGGCGCCGATGGCAAGCGCGGCCAATGCCATGGTCAGTGGACCATTGACCGGCGCTGCCCGGCGGGCCATGACGATGAACAAAACAAACAAGGGAATGCCGCCACCTATTATTTTGATCACGCATTCCCATTCGCTGGATGGCATTTGGTACGGGATTCCAGGATCCTGATGCGTGGCCAGCAGCACCAGCCACGATAAGCTGCCCACGACAGACCACCGCAGCAAGTTGCTTCCGTTCCCCGGCACGGTGGAGGCAAATGCGCCGAACGCGGCCACCATGAAAGTGAAGAAGGCCGCCAGTTGCGACAATGAAGTAAGGTGTTGGATATCGGCCAATGCTGGCGCCGGGGAGATTGCCAGCAATAGCGCTACGGCATAGGCGAGCGAGCAAACTGCCCAGATTGACGCGCGCAGCCAGGGCTTTCTTAGTGGCTGTACGGGCTGCAGGTCCTTGGCCAGAACCTGTATCAATTCATCCGTTCTCATGTTTGTGCCGTCCCGAGAAAACGCCGCAGTGTGGCCAGTGCACGATGGGTGGCGACTTTTAGCGCTCCCACGCTCATGCCCGACAATACTTCGGCTTCTTTGAGCGAGAGTTCCTGAAGCTTCAGGAGTTCGATGGCGAGCTTCTGGTTCCCAGGCAGGGCCTGCACGGCTTCCCGCAGAAAGCGGACCTGCTCCCGTGCTTCCGCCTGCTCTTCCAGGGTCAACGGCGTTGCGGGCTCCTCGAGAGCGATATCGTCCAGCGCATCCTCGCGGCTGCTCACAGATGCATGACGCCGCGCACCGTCGGCCAGGCGGTAGCGAATGATCGCCGCGAGCCAGGGTTTGAACGGCCGTGAAGGGTCATAGCTGGAGCGCGCCACATGCACGGACAGCAGAATATCCTGGACCAGATCCTCGACTTCCGTTTTTCCCGCAAAACCGCGCGCGCCCCGCACGGTACCGCGGATGAGAGGCGTGAGTTTCTGCAAAAGCCTGACGTAGGAATTCGCGTTGCCCTGTTGCGCTTCGCGCATGAGCCTATCGAGGCTGTCGTGGGATGAATCCGGGATATTCATGATCAAGAGGCGATGGGTGCAAGCAATTGCCGGGAAGTCCCTGTGCGGAGGGGGAAACCTGTAAGTGTCAGGAAAAGTCTAGCACGTCCGTAACCTTTCCCGCCGGTACCCGAATTCATATAGGGGATCACGGTGTTTGATCTCTCGTCAGCCCACTGGTGGACTGATGAACTTGTGAATCGGGAGAAGGCCTTGAAGAACCGCATGATAACCGCAGCCGTTGCCGCGCTGCTTGCCAACGGCGCGCTTGCCGGCACTTACCAATCCGAAGTGGGGCTGCTGGGAAGCCGTACCAACGTAGAAGGGCCAAGGATGGATGTCGATGCTGCCACCCTTACGGGCTCGCTGTATTTCAAGCCGGTGGATGATTCCAAGGGCCCCTTCCTCAATGCCACGTTCCTGGATCATGCCTCGGGCATCACGGTGGTGCGTGCCGACCGCAATGCCGGCCTCGATGACTTCAGCACATTCGACGCGCGCGTGGTCACCGGGTCCGGCAGGGTGATCGAAGCGGGTTACAGTGATATCCGCGGCGACGATACCTATCGCCTTGCCCTGGGTACTTACCTGACACCGGTCTCTCAAGTGTTGCTTTCCTACACCACCAGCAAGGATGCGGCTATCGACGTGATGACGGCGGGTTATCGCAGAGCGAGGAAACTGGGCGGCACCACCGCCCTGGCGTATTCGTTCAATGCCGGCTACGTCGACGCCAAGGATTCGGGTTATACGGCCAATGCCAATGCCATCTATTTTCTCAACCGGAGTTTCGGGATCGGCGTGCTCGCCTCCGCTTCCGATTACAACCATGCCCGCGTGCGCTCAGGTGGGCTGCAGGCCACTTACTTCATCAGCAGCGCTTTCCATTTGCAGGGCTCTGTTCAGCGCACTGATGCCAATGGCCAGGACGAGGAGACTTTTGGTGCCTCGGTTGCGCTGCGTTTCTGAGGTTGGCACTGTGGAGATGTGTATTCCTGATGCCTGCTTGTCGCCGCCGCAGGATGGCAATGGCGGCTTCCTTTTGCCTCTGCTCCGCATTTACCACAATGAAGCTTGGCTTTGTTCCGATATGGTGAAGTTGTGGTAGCCAATTGTTCAAATACCAACTTGACGGTTAAAAACAAGCTTATTAAGTTGATCCTGATATTGGAATCTTGGAGCAAAAACTCGACAAATTTTATAAGTAGGATGAAAGGTAAAAATAGAAGAAATGGAAGGCCTATTTTGAAATATAGCTCTGGTCGGTAGCCTTTATAAAATTTCGCATTATTTATAGTGATTTCCCATGGGCATGGAAGTGGTAGAGCCTCCTGTCGTACTTCTAGCGTTGTTACTAAAAGAAAAAAAACAACTTGTAACACCCTATGGAGGTACCGATGCAGCACAAGCACCATTTGTTTTTCAAACCAGGGACGCTGGCCTTATCGATAGCGGCCGCTGTTTCAATCAGTCCTGGCGTACTTGCCGCGGACAATGCACTTGAAGAAATCCAGGTAACGGGTACGCGCATTCGCATGACTGACGGGATGGCGGCGCCTACCCCTGTTACCAGCGTTACGCCTCTGGAACTACAGGCGTTTGAACCCGGTGGCGGTCTTGCCGATCAGTTGGATGCCCTGCCTCAGTTTTTCAACACCGGCTCCGCTCAGCGCGGTGGTCCTGCCTTGTGGAGCGACGGTGGCGGCAGCTATCTGGACATGCGTGGTTTGGGTCGTAACCGCACGTTGGTGCTGTTGGACGGCTCGCGTGTAGCGCCGGCTGACAAACGCGGTAACGTGAACATCGACAACTTCCCCACCGCGCTCATGCGCTCGGTGGACGTGGTTACCGGTGGTGCATCTGCGGCTTATGGCGCTGACGCCCTCGGGGGTGTGACCAACTTCGTTCTGAATCGTGAATTCGAGGGTTTGAAAGCCTCGATCAGTACGGGAATGAATGAATTCAACCGTGACGGCAAAAACGTGAACTTGTCAGTGGCCGGTGGTAGGCAGGTCGGTGAGCGCCTGCATGTAATCGGTTCTGTCGATGCTCGTGTTATCGATGAAATTTACCGCTCCGCCCGCGAGATGGATGCAGACTGGTTCAAGAACTATGGGTACGTTACCAACCCGGCGTACAGCGCCAATGACCCAAGGGGCACCAACGTACAGCGTATTACGGTTCCCTGGGCAGTCGGTATCACCTCCAATCCTACCGGTATCATCTACGCGCCCGGTTCAGCCCTCAATGGTTTGACCTTTACCGATGATGGCTCCGGCGTGCGGCCTTTTGTCCTGGGCGATATTTCCGATGTCTCCGTTACCTCCGGTGGTCCGGAAGCGGATCGTGCGCTGGACACCCGCGGACCCATCACCGGTGCCGGCGTGAAAAACCGCTCTGGGTTCCTCGGTCTGAAATACGATATTGCCGACTCTTTCTCCGTGTTCGAACAAGCGCTGGTGGGTCGCAGTGAATCCGCGAGTATGAGCGAGCATACCGCCTTTACCTTGGGTGGTCCCGGCAATTCGTCCTACAACATGACCATCTTTCGGGAAAACCCGTACCTACCCGCGAGTGTGGCCGCCATCATGGATGCCGAAGGCATGACCTCCTTCCATCTGTCCAAAAACGGCAACGACTACGGCAAACTGGCTCCCGGGACGCATGAGTATTCCAAGACCGTGTTCACCACCACGTCGTGGCAGGTCGGCTTTGATGCCGTGCTGCCCAAGGATTGGAATCTGCGTGCCTCCTGGCAGAGTGGCGAATCGGACAAACGCGGGGGCGAATACCCAAGTTCTCGTATCGACCGCGAAGCCTTGGCGCGTGACGCCGTTGTCGATCCGGCTACCGGTGCCATTGTCTGCAATGTCACGCTGCACAATCCTTCTGTCGCCGATCTGGCCGCGTCCCCTTCCATACAGGGGATTACCAGTTCGCTGACCGGCAAGCAGCTGGCCTCTCCGATTGGTCTGGATAACTCCGTCAGGGACTGCATTCCTTACAATGCGATGGGTGAAGAGGGGCTGTTCCAGAAATCATGGAACTACATGATGACGCCAAAGATTGCAGACAGTTGGGTAAAGCAGGATTTTGCCGAAGTTGTGGCCACTGGTGAAATCTACGACGGCTGGGGTTACGGACCGGTTTCCCTTGCCGCGGGTCTGACTTATCGGGAGCAGTCTTTTGCCGACCGGGCCCTGCCGGAATCCATTGATGATTTGGGACCTCCGCGGAACGATCCGGCTTTGGGTATCCGTGGCATTCCCTCGTACTACTCGGGCGTGTCATCTTCGAAAAACCTGCATCAGTTCTCCACGATCAACAAGATTTCCGGTAAATACGATGTCTGGGAATATTTTGGTGAGTTGCAGGCCCCCATCTGGGAATCGGAATCCGGTGCTCAACGTATCGGCGGTACCATGGCTTATCGCTCTTCCGATTACTCCAGTAGCGGACGCTCCGACTCCTGGAAGATCGGTCTGGATATCCAGGTCATCGAAGACTTGCGTGTGCGTCTGACCAAGTCCAAGGACGTGCGCGAAGCCAGCTTCCAGGAACGTTTCGATGCGTCGACCAGCGGTGCGACGGTCAGAAACCCCTGGACCGGTGTTGCAACCGACAACCCCACGGTCGCTTCCGGCGGCAACCCCAGCTTGCGTCCGGAGATCGCCAATACGCGCGTAGCGGGACTGGTCTATCAGCCCAGCTGGCTGGAAGGCTTTTCTCTTTCAGCTGACTACTATGACGTCGACATCACCGATGCCGTGGCCACCCTGACTGCGCAGATTCTGACCGATGCCTGTTTTGATTCCGGCAGCTACTGCGACAGGATCATTCGTGACGCAACCACGGGTGCCGTAGTCAGGGTTGAAGCGGGTTACCTGAACCTTGCCCAGTCCACGGTGCGCGGCATCGATTACGAAGCCTCTTACAGGATGGAGCCGAATTTCTTCAGCGATCAGACCGAGTCTTTGGTAATAAGGGCTATCGCGGGTCAGACGATGGAGCGTCGCGACATTTCCTCCACCGGCGGAATCACTGAGTATCTGGGTGGCTACAACAACCCGAAATTCACCGGCAACATCATGTTGAACTACAGTCTGGATGCTTGGGGAATGCAATGGCAACAACGCTTTATCGATAACTCAGAACAGGTTGTCAACTGGGAAGAGGGTGTGGATATCGATAACAATCACGTGCCTTTCTATACCACGACCAACGCAACACTGAGTTACAGCGGTGAACTGGATCGCGGTAGTTCATGGCGCCTGGCTTTGAGTGTGACCAACCTGTTTGACAAGAACCCGCCGCTCATTCTGACGAGCACGGGTCAGATAGTGGCATCTGACTATGATCGGTACGGCCGCCGTTACCAGTTGTCTCTGAACGTGGACTTCTAGGGTAAAGCCTGTCCTGTGGCAATGCATCAAACCAATGGGGCCTGGTGCCCCGTTGGTTTTTCTGGAATGGAGGTAATCAGGCGGTTTGCCCTGCAGCAATTTAATTTAAATCGACAAAGAGAATAAGACTGAATGGTCGATGCAAAGCAGATCACGAAGAACCACCTGTTCCCAACCATGGTTTACTGTGTCGCCAATGTTTTGCCCACAGAAGAAAGGGAAAACATTCTTCGCGATATAACCCAGCGCCAGGAACAGCAAGGCAATTTGCCGCTGCTGGATGCTGATGTTTATCAACCCTTGATCTATCAAATCGCCGATATAGCAAAGTGCTGGATGCAGGATCACCAGTGGGAATACGACAAGCTGATATTGACGGACATGTGGTTTACCAAACTGAAACCCGGCGGGTACCACAGGCCTCACTCGCACGCCAATAACTTCATTAGCGGAGTTTATTACCCTGAAAGCTGCGACTCGGATGGAATCGTGTTTGAAGACCCGAGAAGCCAGGCCAATGTAATACTGCCATTTGCTTTGAGCCAGAATGCTTTCAATTCTCAAAGCTGGATGTTCCCGGCCAACGAGAATAGCCTGCTGATGTTCCCATCATGGCTGAAGCATCATGTTCCACCCGCAAGAAAGAACAGATCGAGCGTTGCATTCAATTTAATGCTGACGGGGGTGGTTGGCAGAGAGATTGATTTTCAATTTTCAGAATTCAGTTGATCACGCTGATGTCTCAATAGGGAAGAAGCCGCAATATTTCATGCAGGAATCGGGGGAATTCGCAAAAACCATGCAAAATCTATTGAAAATTGCGCCGCGCCCTTTCCAAAACTCGCGCAAGGCCTTATGTTTTTCTCGACTCCCAGGCGTTCTTCACAAGGCCCGGGGGTGGCAAGGTAAAAGGGTGTGTACCGCTTCCAATTGCCGCGCTGGCGCTTTGGTGAGCGGCACGCACCTCGACACGAAGAGAGTGAAGCAATGTATTTTCACTCAATCATCGTAGAGGAGGACCTGGCATGAAGTGTTCCTACTATCTGTCGCCAACATTGGCCGACACCAGCAAGATCGCCGAAGATCTGCACAAATCCGGTGTCAGCAACTGGTTCATTCATATCGTCAGCAAAGACGAAGCGGGGCTGCATCACCTGCGTCGACACTCCAGCAACTATCTTGAAACACTGGATATGGTGCGTGACGGTCTGATCGGAGCGGCGGTCGGTCTCGGTATTGGCGCGGCATTCTACGCCCTGGTCGCGTCTCTGCAGCCCATGGGATCGACGTTGCCGTGGATCGCCTATGCTGCCGCCATTGCGGTGCCGATGGGGTTTGGTGCCTGGCTTGGAGGCTTGATCGGCATCTCCAATGAAAACCGCAAACTGCGGCCGTTCCACAACGCGCTCGAGGCAAACAAATACCTGATCCTCGTGTATGCCAACAAGCGGGAAGAATCCAAGGTGCATGCCATGATGGGACGGCTGCATCCGGAAGCCACTCTGGTTGGCCTCGATCCGCACTTCTACAATCCTTTCACGGAACCCCGGCTGGTCTGAATCTCAGCCTTCTTCTCATAGGCTGGAACGATGCTGAAAGACGCGCTGCAGTAACCGCAGCGCGTCCATTCGGCCCTGGATCAGGGTGTGACAGGCGGCATGCCTTTGCTGAAGCGTCCCACGTATACCGCTTTGCCGACGATCTTGCCGGCCATCGCATCAAGCAGCTCGTTGCGGCTCGCGGTAGTGTCCAGGTCGAGCGTGTCGCTCAGCGCGAAAAACTCGAACACGTAGTGATTGTATTTGCGGTTCTGCGCGCCCGGGCCCATGTAGGCGTTGGTCCCGCGCACATTCACCCCATGCATGCTGCCCTCGGGCAGACTGCCTTCGGGGATCGTCGTGGTGGGGATGTTCCAGGCCACCCAGTGCAGCACATCTTCCGGCTCGCCACCGCGGGCCACTTCCATATCGTGAAAGATGATCGCGAAGCTCTTTGCCGTCTCGGGCGCTCCCGAGATCGTGAAATCGGGCTGTACGTTGTCGCCGTGCGAGGTATACCTCAGCGGAATGATGCCGCCGTCCTCAAAGGCAGTCGTGGTCACGGTCATGATGACGGGGGGTGCCGCAGGCGTGTCGGCGGCCTGGACGGTCCCGAACAGGCAGGGAACGGCTAACGTGATGATGGCAAGCAGTCTGGATTTCATGGGCTATCTCCGTGGTGTGGGACCGGAATGGTCCAAGTTCAGGAGCTGACGTTTTTGATCAAGAGGGCGGCGTCAACGTATCAATCGGGTCATTCTTTTCAAAACGCCCGGTTTTTGTTTCAAGGGTAATGCGATAAGCAAAAAACCGTACGCGGCCGAGCGCCTTGGCATGTGGGTCCAAACCATGACTGAGGGTGGCGCCCCCGCTGGCTTCCTGCGAGGCAAACCGTGCGCTGATCCTGCGCATGGCTTCCTCCGCATCGGCACCGGATAACTCCTGAAATGTGCCTTGCGCGATCACGCAGCGCCACGCCGCAGGAGAGTCGATATGATCGACTTCCACACAGACTCTTGGATTCTCGCGCATTATCGTGAGCTTCAGGCCTTCGGGTGAATAGCCAAGGATGGCTTCGCCATCGTAGGCATAGGTCACGGGCACGACATACGTATGCCCATTGGAATGACAGCCGATTCGCGCAATCGTCTCGGTGTGCAATAGGTTTTCTATCTCGGAGAGAGAAAGCTCGCCAATCATTGTTACCTCACCACCCCTGCGGAGTCGTTGGATAGTGCAGTGAGTATACTGAAAACCGGCGATTGCGTTAGCGGCCTTGTGGGCTTTATGGAATCGGAAGAAGGCGGGGGTTGCCCTTTGGTACTACGAAGGCCAAGTTAGATAAGGCGCTGCCGGGGCAGCCAACCATGGCCGGCTACCCCTCGCGCTATCCGGCGCTCACTCGAGCGTCGGATAAATCAACAGCGTCTGCTGGTCTCCATTGGGATAGATCATGATGAAGTCATCGCGGCCATCGCCGTTCACGTCGCCTGCGGGCTGGAACACTACGCGGTCGGGCTGCGCCAGTTCCGTTGCGCCGCGGGTTACGCGGAAGCCGCTACGCCCCTTCATGGGCATGCCATCGAACTTGACCGAGATCACGCCCCGCGTGTCGATCCGCACCTCGCTCATGCCCGTCATTGCCGCCAGGCTGGCCTTCAATTGCGGCCAGTTCGCGGGCACCGGCACTATCGCTTGCGTCAGCAAGTCGCCGTTTTCATCCTCGAACACCACCGACACCAGTGTGGCATTGCGCAGCCCGGTCACGCTGCCGTACTGAACTCCTGCCTGCGCCCCGGCCGCCGCCGGCAAGGCCACGACATCCGGGCGTGCAGAGAAATAGAACGGTGCTTCACTCAGTGCACTGGCGCTGCGCTGGCTTCCATCAATCAGCGTTTCGGCAGAATTCCCCAACTGGGGCGAGGCGATCATATTGGCGAACTGATCGTAGCCCAGTTCCAGGCCCAGCGCGGCCAGTATCGCCTCGAAGCCGGGTTTGTCACGCAGGGTCGGATATCCCAGCACCACCCGCCGGTTGGCCGTCACGAACACGATGTTGCCATCGGCGTCGACGTAGGTGCCTTCCTGATCATCGGGCTCTGCCATCGTGACGCGCACCGGCAGCAGTACGCCGCTGTAGTCCGCTGCGATGAGCAGAAGCTCGCCATTGTTGCCTTGGCGGATGTCGTTACCCGAGGGTTCGTACGCGTCCAGCAACTGGATGGAGCGGATCAGGGTCATTAGATCGGTACCCGGTGTGGGCAACTGAATGTCGTCGTGCAGATCCACGGCATCGCGCAGGTCGCCGGTGCTCCAGTTCAGCACACGCAGCGCCCCGGTGAGGTCGAGGCCGCTTGGAATCGTCGCAGTGCTTGCGAATTTCACGTTCTCGCCCAACTGCACGCCTGGATCCAGCACCGTGTTCGTGTCGATGATCACGTTTTGGAGAAAGGTGCCCGCGCTAATCGTTGCATCCGCGATCAGTGCCGGCCAGCTGGGGCTGCCGCTGATGGAGCCCGACACCGTACCGCCGTTGATCGTGGAATTCGGGCCAAGATGAACCTCGCCGGAAATGACGCCGCGGTTGTTGATCGTCCCGGTAATGTTGCCACCGTTGAGCACGCCATTTTCCGTAACCGTGATGGTGCCGGTGAAGTTGCTGTCATCCCTTTCTGTATCGATCACGATGTCGTCATCGTCGCCACCATCACCGCTGTTGATGGTGTACTGAGCGGTAATGGTCAGATCGCCTGTCACATTGTCAAAAGCCGAATCCCATCCGGTAAAGCTGTAGCCGGTGCGGCTGGGGGCCGGTGGTGCCGTCGCCGCATCGCCGGAAGCGACCAGTTGTGAGCTCAGTACCGCGTTATCCCAGTCGACGAACGTAACGGTAAATCCGCTCGGCTTTTCTACGGTGACCGTGACCGTCACAACAGCGCTGGTGTTCTCGCCATCCGAAACCTGAATGCCGATCTGTCGGGCCGAGGAATCGCCCGCCCCCAGGGAGGGATCCGCTCCGGCTTGGTAGCTCAAACTTCTGAGCGCCGTTTGATAATCAGCGAGAGACGCGACACCGCTGAGCGTCAATACGCCTGTGGCAGTATCGTAATCCGCAGCAAGGCCTGCCGTCGTCTGTATTTCGAGCGAGTCAGTATTGATGAAACCGCTGCTGATGGTGACGGTAGCAGCAACGAGATCGGGGCTGTCGGAGTCGAACACCTCAAGCTCCGGATCCAACGTGATGGCCGGGCCGAACACCATTGCAGTGGCGGCGGTTAGCGATAATCTGACGGCAGGCGTAGGGAGGGAGAATACGACCAAACTGTGGGATAGCTGCCCCGCCATATACAAATGACGATTCAACGGATCCGTGGCCATCCCGGATGGGCCATCCAGCCCCGCCACGCCATTGATGGCATTGGTTACCACACTGTCAAGCGTCAGCAGGCCTGTCGCGGCATCGCGGGAGAAGGCGGTAACCGAGTCGGAGGTGATGGCGCTTACCAATACATATCTGCCATCCGGGCTGATGGCCAAACTACGCGCGCCTACCAGGTTGGCGATGCCGTCGACGCCATTCGTCACTTTGCCGATGTAGGTCAATTCCCCGGAGGGTTCATCCACGTCAAATATAGCGACCGATGACTCGCCCTGGCCGGTGACGTAAAGATGCTTGCCGTCCGGAGAAATTTTCACCGATGACGCTCCCTGCAGACCATCGACGCCTGCCACGCCATCTGAATAAACAGTAAGTTGTGTCAACGCACCTGTTGCCGCATCACGGCTGAAGAGGGTGAGCGCGTTGTCGACTGTCGATGTCACATAGACAAACTGTCCGTCAGCACTTGAGGCGATATTTTTTATCGGGCTCGTCACGGGGCCAAAATATTGACCCAAGAGATGACCCTCGACGTTGTCGGCATAATCGGCCACTAGTGTAAGGGCGCCCGTTTCCGTGTCGCGGCCAAATACCACCAAACCACTGGGGTTGCCTCCAACACCATACACGGTTTTATTGTCCGGGCTGACACTGACGGATACAAAGCCTGAGGTTGGTGCGCCGGATAGCGAATCGATCAGCGTCAGCGCTCCTGTGATCAAATCCCGCGCGTAGGCATATACCTGCCCGCCAGGCGAAGCGACATATATGCTCTTGTTGTCCGAACTGACATCGACACTGAAAGCATTGGTGATCCCCGTTACTGTACTGCTGTAGGTCAGCTGTCCTGTTTCCGGGTTGCGTGCAAAAACACTGACCGCATTCGACGCATAGGATGCCGTATAGACGAATTTACCGTCGAGGCTGACGGCGACGTCACTGATACCCGAGAGCCCGGTCACCTCATGCGTGTCGTTCTGATGGGTTTCGACATAGGTGATGGCATCGGCCAGGGCTGGTGTGCTCCAGACGGCCAGGCCCATGGTCAACAATGCAAGCAAAGCTTTGAACGATCTGGTTAGCCAGTTCAAGTCATGGATAGTCATGCATACCTCAATTCAGACATAGTGCTTCCGCCAACGGTATTTAAGATAAACAACAGGTTTTTACGGGGTTGTGCTGCTGGGGAGCCATGTAATGGCCCACCAGTTTCTACGCAGGTTGGGCCGCTGGCGCGTGCGTTTCAGCGGGTTTCTTCGTACGCAAATGAGGAGTGTTTCCTGATGGCCAAGACAAAGCAGGGATACATCGGGAGGACGGGAGGGAAATGTTTGGGGGGACTATGCAAACCTCGCCCGTAATACTTTTTCGGTAACTGCTTGAAGCAAAAGATGCCATCCCTGGATGCAATATCAATTGCCAATCACTTCTTCGCTTTCCCCCAAGGATCAGCATCGTGCCAAACCGAAGGCCCTGGCGCTGTTGCCGCTTCATGTCTTGGTTTGCTTGCGTCTCTACTTCCCTGTCTGCCCTTGGCGTGACTGCGTTGCGCAGCGGTGCTTCTGCCGGGGCCTGAGCGAAAGCCATCCGCCTTCTTTTCACGCTTTGCGCGTAGCTGCTCGGCATCTGCCAGGCTGAGTTCAGCGGGTGGCCCCGCCACTTGGCCTGCAGGGATAAGCCTGTCTCGGGGCGACAATAAAAACTGCTCGTCGGAGGCTCTGGGCAAGCGTTTGAACTGATACAAGTAAAACCCTTCAACGTTTTCGCGTGCCCAATCCGTCTTGCTCAAAAACTTGATGCTGGAGGCAATACTCGGGTTGGTCTTGAAACAGTTGATGTACAGGTAGGCATGAAGAATTTCAAAACCATAATGATCGACCAGCTCAGTCAACATGGTTTTTAAGCTCACGCCATGCAGCGGATTGCTCTTGTAGTTGATTTCATCGTTCATGACGCAATCATGGAATGTGCCGAGCTTTGGGGGGAGAGTGCTTGAAGGAGCTCATGCGTGACGGACTATGAAACTGACCCAGTCCGTGCTGCTTTTGCAGTAAGGGATTGAAGCGAAAAGAAAAAATGGCTGGGGTGGCTGGATTTGAACCAACGCATGACGGAATCAGAATCCGTTGCCTTACCGCTTGGCGACACCCCAGTAGTGGGGGCGCATTATAACTGGATATGAAAAAAATTCAGCCCCTGTGATGCAATTCCCGCATATCCCGATTATCTGATTTGAATCAGTAGCTTAGTGTGAGCCAACAGCCCCGTTGGGAGGTGAATTGCCTACCTCCGTCCCCACACGCCGGCTGGCCTGGGGGCTGGCTGCAATTCATAGCAGAGGCGATTCAGTTTGCCTTCGAAATCAAAGCCGGTGGTCTGGCGGGTGATGTCGGTGATCTGGGTGGTGTCCAGGTGTTCGTCGTAGAGGCGGAAGCGGCGGTTGTTGGTGCTGAAGAACAGCAAGCCGTCGGGGCGCAGCAGGCGCAGGCAGTGGTTGATCAGGGCAGGGTGGTCGCGCTGCACGTCGAAGCTGTCGCGCATCTTCTTGCTGTTGCTGAAGGTGGGTGGGTCGCACACGATCAGGTCGTAGTCGGCGCCGTGTTGTTCGCGCAGCCAGTCCATCACGTCGGCGGCGATGAATCGGTGAGGCGTGAGCGGCAGGCCGTTGAGCGTGAAGTTGTCCCTGGCCCAGTCGAGGTAGGTGTTGGACAGATCCACCGTGTCCACCTGCGTGGCGCCGCCGGCGGCGGCATATACCGAAAACGAGCCGGTATAGGCGAAGAGGTTCAGCACCCGCTTGCCGTGGCTTAGCGCACGCACCTTGAGACGGGTGGGGCGGTGGTCGAGGAACAGGCCGGTGTCCAGGTAGTCGTCCAGGTTCACCCAGAAGCGCAGGCCGTGTTCATCCATCGCCAGGCGTTGTCCGCTGTTGCTGTTGCGCTGGTATTGCTGGCGGCGGTCGGTGATCACTTCGCGCTGTTTCAGATGCACCTGGGCGGGCGACAGCGCCAATACCTCGCACATCACGACGATGCTTTGTTCCAGCCAGGCGGCGTGCTGCTGCGCATCCAGCGTGTGCTTGCGCTGGTATTCGGCCACGTGCAGGTGGTCCTGGTAGAGATCAATGGCGAAGGGAAATTCCGGCAGGTCGAGGTCGTAGAGACGATAGCAGCTTACCCTTTGCTGCGCGGCCTTCTTGCGGCGGTGTTGATACACCTTGTGCAGGCGGTTGCGGAACTGAAGGTATTTGTCCTGCTGCATGCGGGCTTTTCCGGGAAAAGCCCGCATTGTAGCGGATGTGGGGGATAAGCGTAGTTCCGACCGCTGGGGATACCGGCCCAGTGCCGGTATCAGGCATCGAGCTTGAGCAGCGATTCACACACGTCGAGCACGTCCCCATAGGTGCGCACGGCATTCGAGGTTTTCACCATGTAGCGGCCCTGCACGATCATGGCGGGGATGCCGGGTACGCGTAGTTCCCGGACCAGGCTTTCTGCCTTGCGTATCTGGCTGTCCACCTGGAAGGAACGCAGCGCCTTGTTGGCGGCTGCCTCGGAAACGCCCTGGGTTTGCAGGAAGGCGAGTTGGGACGCGTCGTCCAACAGGTAGTTTCGCTGTTCGTGAATGGCGCTGAAGATGGCTTCGTGCACCTGGGCGTGAATGCCGAGTTCCAACGTGGCCGCGAACAGCCGCGCATGCACGCGGGTGGCGGCATCCCACACTGCGGGCTGGCGGGTGAAGGCGATGTTGGCGCCTTGTTCCTGCACCCAGTTGGCGAGCAGCGGGTCGAATTCGTAGCAGTGCGGGCAGCCGTACCAGAATACTTCGGTGACGAGCGGCGCGGCGGAGTCGCGCTGTTGCTGACTGAGTGCGTTGTCCGGCAGCGTGTCGTAGTGCGTACCGGCAACGTGGCGGGCGGGCTGGCCGAAAGCCGGCAGCGTGGCTGCGCCGGCGGCGAGGGTCAGCAGGGTACGGCGGGGCATTGGTATTTTCATGACTTGCCTCAGCTCAGTAGCTTGGGAGAGGAATAAGGGAGTGCAGGCGGTGAATATTGGACCGGGCAGATCAGAATGCCATTGGTGGCTGCCGGTTCCTGATTCGCGTTTGGCGTGTGTACTCCGAGCGCGCCGGGCGGCAGCAACTGGCCGCCGAGCAGCCCTACGCACAGCAGGGCGGTGGAATAGGAGAAGGCGCCAAGTGGCCGCGTTGGCCACAGCATGCGGAACAGACCACTGAATGGGGCTGCGGACTTGATGGGAGCCGGGCCGGGCCTTGGCGCTGTTGTTTGTTCAAGCGGCACGGCGGTATAGGCAGTGCCTGGGCTGGCAGTTCCTGCCTGTCCGAGCCGTACGGCAAAACCGGCGGCGAGTGCAGGTGAAGGTTGTTCCTGGTAGTCCAGCAAGGCGAACAACTGTTCCAGCTGCGCCGCCTCGTGCGTGCAGGCGGGGCACTGCGCCAGGTGGGCTTGCAGCGTGCTGCATGTGTCGGGCGAAGCGCGTTCCTCGGGGTGCCCGCTGCTCAGGATTTCCCGGCATTGTGTGCAGTTCATTTCAGGATTGCCTCGGTGAGTGTGGGGGCGCCACCGGTTCGTGTGGAGCCGTGGTAGTGCCGGTGGCTTGATCGAAATAGATACGCAATTGTTCCAGGCTGCGGTGCAGGCGCACCTTGATGGCGCCGGGACTGCAATCGAACAGCAGGGCCAGGTCGGCGATGCTCAGTTCCCGGACGCGGCTGAGCAGTATCAGTTCACGCTTGTCCCTTGGCAGCCTAAGCAGTGCGTGTTCCAGGCAGCGTTCGAGTTCGCGCGTGGCCTGCGCCGTGGCGGGCTCATGGTCGCTGGGCGCGGCGGGCGTTTCGTCGTTGAAAGGTTCCGGGTCATGGCGCGTGGTCTTCCAGCCTTCATGCGCGGTGTTGCGCGCGATGCCATACAGCCAGGGCAGAAAGTTGGCGTCTGGTTGGTAGCTGCCGGCGTAGCGCAGAATGCGCATGAAGGCCTCCTGTACCAGATCCTCGCTGTTGCTGCGGGTATGCCCGAGCTTGCGAAAGTAATTGAACAGGCCCATATGGTGGCGCGCGAACAGCACGGCGAGCCGTTCGGTTGCGCCGGCACGTACCGCCAGCATCAGGGAATGGTCGTCGGGCTCGGCCAAGTGCGGGTTTCCTGGGTCTTTGCCGGTATATACCGCCATGGCAGGCGAAAGTTACAGAAATATCTGTGGCTTCTGGCGCTGCGGATGGCGCACCGTTCCCGATAGCTACACCGCCCGCAGCAGCTCCAGCGGTTTCTGCCGCAGTACGCCAAGCGTGGCCGCCAGGGCGGTGAGCACGCTCAAGGCGGTGATGGCGAGCACGCTGAAGGCGGTGACGCCGGGCGACAGCTGCCAGAGGTTGTCGAAGATCACCCAGGAAATGCTCCAGCTCATGACCAGGCTCAGCATCACGCCCGACAGCGCGGCGAAAAAGCCGAGAATGCCGAATTCGAGTTGCACCATGCCCTTCACGTCGCTGAAGCGCGCGCCGAGTATCTTGAGCAGGTTGATTTCCCAATAGCGCGACTTGACCTCGTAGCGCGCAATGGAAAACAGCACCACCAGCCCCGCCAGGATGCAGAGCCAGGCCATGACCCGGATCGCCCAGCTGATCTGGTCGGTGATGTCGAGAAGGCGCGCCACGATCTGCGTCACGTTGATGATGCTGACGTTCGGCAGCGCATCGACGACGGCGTTCTGGATCGTGATGCGGTCATCTTCGGCTACGTCGCTGATCGCCGCCACGAAGGTCTTGGGCGCGGGTTCCAGCACGCCGGGCTGAAACGATACGAAGAAGTTCGGCTGAAAACTGTTCCAGTCCACCTTGCGGAAGTTCACGATGCGGCCCTCGATCGGCACGCTCTGCACGTCGAAACCCAGCACGTCGCCAATCCTGAAGCCCATGCGCTCGGCGAAGTTGCGTTCCACCGAAATGCCCGGCAGTTCAGGGGAATTGAAATCCCACGCGCCCTCCCACGTAGTCCCTTCCATCAATGTTTCCGAATCCTTCAGCGCGTCCTGATAGGTGAGGTTGTACATGCGGCGCTGCACCAGCTGTTCGTCCGGCGTTTCCTCGACATCGTCGATCTCCCGGCCATTCACCACGTCGAGCCGGGCACGGATCATCGGGGAAAGGAAAGATAGGTCGTAGCCGTGGTCGGCCAGCAGCGTTTGCAGGGTGGCCAGCTGTTCTTCCTGGATGTCGAACATGAAGAAGTCGGGCACCTTGAAATCGGTGGGCTGGGTAATTTCGGTTTCCAGGCCTTTCTGGATCTGCGGAATCAGGTTGATCAGCAGCGAGCCCAACCCGATGGCGAGAAAGCAGGAAATCGCGGCGAGGCGGTTGCGGTCCAGATTGCGCAGCGCCAGCTTGCGCGTTACCTGCTTCTGGTGCGAATAGCGACCGCAGGCGCGTAATATCATCCAGGCGATCGCGCCAAGCACGCCGATGGCCGCCAGAAAACCGCCCACGAACAAACTGCCCACTTTTACCGAGTTCGACTGCCACATCGCCAGCGCCCAGAACACCAGCAGAATCGGCGCATAGCTGGCCAGGTGCCGCTGCCAATGGCCCTGCATGGCCGCGGGGCTCACGGTTTCGTGGAACAGCCCGATCGGATTCAGGTCGTAGATTTTCGAGAGGATCGGCAAGCAGCAGATGATGCTGCCGAGCGTGCCGAGAAACAGCGCCAGCAAAAGCGAGTTCAGGTGCATGGCATTGCTGAAGCCGCGCGGCAGAAAGCCCTCGAACAGCTGCGGCAGCAGCGGCAGCGAAAACCAGGCGATGGTGCTGGCGATGAGCGCGCTGATCGTGCCGAGCAGCGTGATCTGCACCAGCGCCATCAGATACGCTTGCCGTGGCGTGCCGCCCAGGCACATCAAAATCGCCATGTCGCGGAAGCGGCTGGTGAAAAAGCTGCGGAACAGATACGCCGCGCCCACGCCGGCAAGGAACAGCGCAATCAGTGCGATCAGCCCGAGATAGTCGTTCATGTAGCCGAGGATTTCGCCGAGGTCTTCGCTTTCCTCTTCATGCGTGGTCAGGCTGACGCGGCGCGTATCGCGGAACACCTGCCGTTCGATCACGCGAAAGCGATCGTCCAGCGTGCTGACGTCGAAACCCGGCGGCAGCTTGTAGAAGCGCGAATAGGTGATGCGGCTGCCCAGTTGGATCAAGCCGGTGGCTTCCACCGAGGGCAGGCTCATGTAGATGGCGGGGAAGTTGGTCATCACGCTGATGGTGCTGCTGGGGTCTTCCAGGATCACGTCGGCCACGGTAAAGCTGCTCTCGCCGATCTTGAGCGTGTCGCCCACGTCCAGTTCCAGCGCCACCAGCAGGTCGCGCGCCACCCACACCCGCGGCTGGGCGAACAATTCTTCGCGCGCCTGGCTTTGCAGCACCGAGCCACTGTTTTGCAGAACGATGTCGCCATATTGGGGGAAGCCGGCTTCGATGCCGAGAATCTGGCTCATGCGCGAGTGGCCGTTGCCGGAGACCATGGAGAGGAAGGAGATCTGGTCGGTGTGTTCGAAGCTGTTGCCGAGCAGGCTTTCGGCCATGGAGGTTTCCACTTCCGTGAGGGGGAAGCGGGAGGATATCTGGACGTCGGCGGTGAGGATGGCTTTGGAGTTGTTCTGGAGGTGCTGGTCGATGGCGGCCTTGAAGGAGTCGAGGGCGATGAAGCCGATGAGGCCGATGCTCAGGTTCAGCACGAAGAAGAGGCTGAATTTGCCGTTGTTGGTGATTTCCTTCCAGGCGAGTTTTAGCCAGAGCATGTGGATTTCCTACTTGTTTTGCTTCATTTGGTGGGCAGGCGGCGGGGTACTGAGGGGTGAGACACGCCGTAAACCCATCCCTGGGGGCTCCCTTCGGCCGTCCCTGGCCTCAGAGGGTCTCACCCCTCAGTACCCCGCCGCCTGCCGCGTACATTCGTGGGCTGTTCGGGAATGCCAGGTTGAGTATCTGCGTATAGGAAAAGAGTCAGTGAACAGACCGGAATTCGCGGATTTCATGGCGCGCCATCCTATATGAATCTGCCGTCCTGCAGGCGTTGTTCCCGCGCGCAGCGTTTGGCCAGTTCCTCGTTGTGCGTCACGAACAGCATGGTCATGCCGTGCTCGCGTACCAGGTCGAAGATCATGTCGGACACGTAGGCGCCGGTCTTGCTGTCCAGATTGCCGGTGGGTTCGTCGGCGAGCAGGATGGCGGGGCGTACCACCATGGCGCGGGCGATGGCCACGCGCTGGCATTCGCCGCCGCTCATCTGGTGGGGGAAGTGTGTCTTGCGTTTCCCCAGGCCCACCTGTTCCAGCGCTTGTTCCGCCTTGGCCGCGGCTTGCGCATCGTGGAACAGGTCCAGCGGCAGTGACACGTTTTCCAACGCGGTCAGGTGCGACATCAAGTGGAATTGCTGGAAGATGATGCCGATGTTGCGGGCGCGGAATTTCGAGAGTTGCTCTTCGCTCAGGGCCTGGAGGTTCTGGCCGTTGAGGATGATGCTGCCGGACGTGGGGGCGTCGAGGCCGGCGAGCAGGGTGAGCAGGGTGGATTTGCCGCTGCCGGATTGCCCCAGGATCGCCACGCTTTCGCCCTGCGCCACCTGCAGGTTGAGGTGTTTGAGCACTTCCACGGGTTCGAGATTGCCGGCGCTTCGGAAGGTTTTGCAGAGGTCGTTCACTTCGAGAATCATGCGCGTACGGCCGCCTTTGAACGTGGCTCAAAGCGCAGGAAGATAAAGCAGAGGCGGGGGTAGTTCAATCGGCCGCGGGTGGGCGATCGTGGAGAAAACGTGGAGAAAGGGTTGCGGACAGGGGGGGAAGCAGCCGCCCCGCGCACAATGGCGCGGGGCGGTGCCGGATGACTCAGTGCTTGCCGGGCGCCAGGGCGACGCCTGCGCGTTCCTTGGCGATATAGGCCTGCAGCGCAATCATCACCGGATCGTCGGCGGCCAGTTCCTGGCCCTGCAGCGGGTTGCGGATGCACCAGTTGATCATTTCCCACAGCATGGACACCTTGCCCAGCTGTTTCTGGAACTTGGGATAGGTTTCCGGATGGGTGTTGGCGGCGTTGGGGTGGCATTGGCCGCACACCACGCCGTTGCCGCCCAGGGCGGGATCGGTAAAGTGCTGGCGGCCCTGCGCGGCCACGTCCTCGTATTGCTGTTCCCAGCGTTCCACGTCCTCGTTGGTGAACTCGTCGGCCAGGCTCAGCGAACTCGTCAGCAGCAGGGCGACGGCGATCAGATATTTCATGACATGTTCCTCAGTAGTGTTTCTGCGGGATGATGCGATCGCGCGGATCCTGGAAGGTCTTGTCTACCGGGTGTCCGGCGGCGGCGTCGAAGCCCACCGTCCTGTTGGTGTTGTCGTAAAGGGTGAACTCCACATCGATGCGGCCGCTGTGCACGTTCACCAGCTGCCAGCCGGTGGCGTCGCGTTCGCTGAACGGATCGGCGCGGTTCATGGGCACCGTCATCACCGGCAGGTGGCTGGTCGCCTGGCTGTAGGTGGAGGGATACGGCCAGGGCCAGGCGGTGGCCATCACGGAGTTGAAGGCGATGTTGCCGATCTGGTTGTACTGGATCTGGTGCACGTGGCCGTACAACACGTTGACGCGATCGAACGGCGCCAGCAATGCCTGGATCTGCGGGGCTTCCTCGGTCCAGAAGTTCCAGCCCTTGTAGATGTGCTGCAGCGGCGAGTGCGACAGCACGATGATCGGCGTGTCCTTGCTGTGCTTGGCCAGATCCTGCGCCAGCCAGGTCATCTGCTTTTCGCCGAGCATGAAGGGCGAGCCGTTGGGGTTGTCCAGGCCCGACATCTCCGTCATGCGGCGCAGCGGGGTTTCCCACTTGTTGATCCACTCGTCGTAGGTGTTGATGCTGTTGAGCACCACGAAATGCACGCCTTTGTGGTCGAAGCTGTAGTAGTGCTCGCGCTTGAACACGTCGCTCCAGTATTCGCCCAGGTCCAGGTAGTAATCGTGTTCGCCCAACAGGCCGTAGATGTCGTAATTGAGCTTGGACAGCAGCTCATAGCCGTGGTCCAGTTCCTCGCGCATGCCCATCTGCGCCAGGTCGCCGCCGAACACCACGAAATCCGGTTTCGGATCCAGCAGGTTGGCTTCGGCCACGGCGCTGATCAGGCCGCGGTCCCAGTTGCGCACGAACTGGTTGCCGCGAATGTGCTGGATGTGTGAATCCGAAATGTAGGCAAAGGAGAAATCCTGGCTCGGCTGCCCGGTGGCGATGCGCACCAGCGATACCGGCAGGATGCCGGCAATGGCCGCTGCGGAGCTGTGCTTGATGAAGTTGCGACGGCTGTTGTTCATCGGGTGGTTCCTCCACTGGCGTATTGGGGGCTGGTCAGCGTTTCCATGAAGCTCACCAGATCGTCGATCTGCTGCTCGGTCAGCTCGAGCGGCCGGATGCCGCCGGCGAGATAGGGCGTTACCGGCGCATCGGCGGGGGTGACGCCGCCGTTGTTGTAGTGCTCCACCACGTCGCGCAGCGTGGCGAGGCTGCCATCGTGCATGTACGGGGCGGTAACGGCGATGTTGCGCAGCGTCGGGGTCTTGAAGCCGCCCACGTCGGCCAGATCCTCGCTGATGGCAAAACGGCCCAGGTGCGAGGTGTCGGCGTCGGTCAGCACGGTCACGTCCACGTCGGCGCCGTTGGCCTTGGCCTGCAGGAAGGCACCGACCAGGCTGGGTACGCGGGCGTCGATGTTGCCGATGCCGATCCCGATGTTATGGAACTTATGGTCCGTGAACAGTGCGTGGTCCTGTTCGATGGTATGGCAGGACACGCAGCGGCCGTCCTTGATGAACACGGTAAAGCCGCGAATCGCCGCTTCGCTGATGGCGTCCGTCTCGCCGCCGAAATACCAGCGATCGAAGGGGCTGTCGCCGCTGATCATGGTGCGCTCGAAGGACGCAATGGCCTTCATCACGTGATCCATGGTGATCGCTTCCGGCTTGACGTCGAACACGTCGTCGAAGGCACGGGTGTAGCTGCGATCGCCACGGATGGTGGCCAGGATCGGGTCATGGTTCTCCAGGCCCATCTCCACCGGATTGATGAAGGGGTGCTGGCTTTGGTCTTCCAGGTCGGCAGAACGGCCGTCCCAGAATTGGGTGCGGTTGTAGGCCGCATTGGCCACGGTGGGCGCGTTGCGGGTGCCGGTGAGGTCGTTGATGCCCTTGGAGACCAGCAGGGGGCTGTCGGTCATGCCCATGAGGGGGTCATGGCAGGTGGCGCATTTGATCAGGCCAGTACTGCTGAAGCGGGCGTCGTTGAACAGCTTTTCACCAAGCGCCACTTTGGCTTCGGATTGCGGGTTGTCGGCCGGGATCGGGACTGGCGGCAGTCCCAGCGGCGGGGTCTGGGCCAGGGCCAGGGGGCTGGCCATGGACAGCGCAAACAGAATGCAAGCGGGTTTCATGGATTAGCCTCCGTTCTTGGTATTGGATTCGATCGTATTGAGTTGGGTCGTGGGTGCGTCGGGAACGCCGCAGTTGAACATCGGCAGCGCATCGGCCCAGAGCATCTGCGTGGGGCCAAGCACGCGCACATCGGTGTAGCCGGCGGCGGTGAGGCGCTGCTGCAGCTGCATGGCGCGGATACCGGTCTTGCAGTACACCAGGAGCGGGCTGGAAAGATCCTCGGGCAGTGCCGCCGTCAGGGCATCGGCACTGGTATCGAGCGGTACGCTGACGGCACCGTAGATATGACCGGCGTCGTATTCGGCGGTGGAACGGGCGTCCACCAGGGTGAGTTCACTTTTGCCGGCGAGGTAGTCCAGCAACTGCTGCTGGGGCACGGGGCTGATGTTGTCGACCGCCTGGGCGGCATCGTCGGCAAAGGACGATGCGGGGGCCAGAACGCCGAAAACGAGCAGCGTGGCGACAATGATCGATGGTTTTATCATGCTCCTACCTCCTGAGAGTTTGCCAATGGTTGCTGGCGGCACGGGGATACCTCAGCAATAACCCGAAGGAGTATAGGGATACTCCCGGGGGCTGTAACATTGATTGGCTCTATAAGTGTGATAGGCCGCACCGATCCTGATCTGTATCAAATCAAACGGACGTCGATCGGCGGGGATGGTGAAGCGGGGCCGAGTGATGTTCAGTGCGCAGGAAGCAGTGGCTGCAGGAAGGTCCAGACATTGTCCGCGACAATCTTCGTGCCCGCCGCGTTGGGATGAATGCCGTCGCTTTGGTTCAATTCCGGCACCGCCGCAACGTCCTGCAGCAGAAATTCCATGAAGGGCAGATGATAGCGTTCTGCCAGCATCGGGAACACGGCGGCGAAGGCGTCGGTGTACTCAGGCCCGTAGTTGGGTGGAATCAGCATGCCCGTCAGTGCCACCTCGATGTCGTTGCTCTGGGCGAACTCGATGGTCTTGGCCAGGTTGGCCTCCAACTCATTGACGGCCAGACCGCGCAGGCCATCGTTGGCGCCAAGCGCGAGCACCATCAGGTCAGGCTTGGAGCGGGCGAACCATTGCAACCGGCTCAGGGCGCTGGCCGAGGTGGAACCGCTGACGCCGCCGTTGATCACGCGGATGTCGTCGCGGCCCGCTTCGGCCAGGCGCGCGGTGATCAGGCTGGGAAAGCTTTCGTTCGCCTCCAGCCCATATCCTTCGGTAAGCGAATCGCCGAGAAACAGGATGGTGAAGGGCGTCTGCCCCTGGACGGAACCAACGAAACCAAGGCCAAGCAAGAGGGCGGCGAAGAGACGGATCATAAGCGGGGCCGAATGTCGGGACTGGCTGCCGTGATAGAATTCCGGGGATTTTAGCCGATGACGGCCCGTCTGTCAGACCGTGCGGCATGCCCAAGGAGATTTGCGTTACATGACCACCATTCGCCAGGACGACTTGATCGACAGCGTCGCCGATGCCCTGCAGTTCATTTCCTACTACCACCCGCTCGATTTCATCCATGCCGTGCACCGCGCCTGGGAACGCGAGGAATCGCCCGCCGCCAGGGACGCCATGGCGCAGATCCTGATCAATTCGCGCATGTGCGCCGAAGGCCATCGCCCGATCTGCCAGGACACCGGCATCGTCACGGTGTTCGCCAAGGTGGGCATGCAGGTGCGCTGGGAAGGCGATATGACGCTCGACGACATGATCAACGAAGGCGTGCGCCGCGCCTACCTGCATCCGGACAACGTGCTGCGCGCCTCGATACTGCGCGACCCCGCCGGCGCCCGCCGCAACACCAAGGACAACACCCCCGCGGTGATCCATACCCAACTGGTGCCGGGCGACAAGCTGGACATCACCGTGGCGGCCAAGGGCGGCGGTTCCGAGAACAAATCCAAGCTGGCCATGCTCAACCCAAGCGACAGCATCGTGGACTGGGTGCTCAAGACCGTGCCCACCATGGGCGCCGGCTGGTGCCCGCCGGGCATGCTCGGCATCGGCATCGGCGGCACGGCGGAAAAAGCCGCGGTGCTGGCCAAGGAATCGCTGATGGATCCGATCGACATCGACGAACTGCGCGCGCGCGGCCCGCAGAATCGCGTAGAGGAACTGCGCCTGGAACTGGTGGACAAGGTGAATGCGCTCGGCATCGGCGCGCAGGGCCTTGGCGGCTTGACCACCGTGCTTGACATCAAGATCAAGGACTACCCCACCCACGCCGCCTCGCTGCCCGTGGCCATGATTCCCAACTGCGCCGCCACCCGCCATGCGCATTTCGTGCTGGACGGCAGCGGCCCCGCCGAACAGCACGCGCCGAAGCTGGAAGACTATCCAAAAATCACCTGGGACGTGGGTCCAAGCGCGCGCCGCGTCGATCTGGACACGGTCACCCGCGAGGAAATCGCCACCTGGAAACCCGGTGAAACGCTGTTGCTGTCAGGCAAAATGCTCACCGGCCGCGACGCCGCCCACAAACGCATGATCGAACTCTACCGCAGCGGGCAGGGCCTGCCGGAAGGCGTGGACCTGCAAGGCAAGTTCATCTACTACGTGGGGCCGGTGGATCCGGTGCGCGACGAAGTGGTTGGGCCTGCCGGTCCTACCACGTCCACCCGCATGGATAAGTTCACCGATGAACTGTTGGAGAAATCCGGTCTGATCGGCATGATCGGCAAAGCCGAACGTGGCCCGGAGGCGATCGCGGCGATCAAGCGGCATCAGGCAGTGTACCTGATGGCGGTGGGCGGTTCGGCCTATCTGGTGTCCAAGGCGATCCGCAAGGCGCGGGTGGTGGCGTTCGAGGAACTCGGCATGGAAGCGATCCATGAATTCGAGGTGCAGGACATGCCGGTGTCGGTGGCGGTGGATGTCAACGGGGAGTCGGTGCATCAGAGTGGACCGCAGTTGTGGCGGCAGAAGATTGCCGAGGCGCAGGCGGTGGAGGTCAAGTAAGGGCTGGGTTTTTCTTTGCCCGGTCCCTGTGCGTAACACGGAAGGTTGATGCAAAGCCTCTGTCGTCCCTGTTGACCAGCCAGGGGCGTCGTAGGGCCAGGGATGGCCCGGAGCCGAGCGCCACAGGGATGTGCTTGCAGCGTACCCTGGCTGGTCAACAGGGACGACAGAGGCGCCACCGTATTGATGCGGGCTACTAAATTCCACAAAAAAATTCCCACGCAAAAAAAAAGCGCCAGAGGCCGCACGAAGCTGCACACTGGCGCCAGTTCCTACCAGCCTGGTAGAAATCAGAAGGCCATATTCAGCCCCAGTCGGAAGATGCGTCCACGGGCTTCATAAATGTTGCTGGTGGACGTGGTTTGGGCGCCGTGGCGCAGCGGGTCTTCCGCATCCAGTGCATTCACCACTGTGAAGGTCAGGTCCGTGTTCCACTGGGCCAGGGAATAGCCGTAGGTCAGATCCAGCGTGCTGAAATCCTTCTCTTCGGTAAGCTCGTTGTTGATGTTCGGCGCGTCGTTGATCAGCTTCGAGGTATAGCGCCAAGTGGCGCGCGCCATCTGCGGGCCATGGCGCCAATCCAACTGCACGTTGCCGCGCCATTCCGGATTGGGTGAACCGAAGGTGGCCGAGTTGTAGCTGCCCACGCCATCCACCACCTGCCCCTGCACGTCCATGTCGTACTTGTGGGTCCAGGTACCGAGCAGTTTCGCGGTCCACTCGCTGCCAAGCGCCTCGAAGTCGTAGGTGAAGGTAAAGTCCACGCCCGCCGTATTCTGGAAGGACTGGTTGATGTAGGTGGTACGGAACAGCTGCACGTCGAAGCCCGACATGCAGTCGAGTGGGCGTGGGTTGCTCGGCGTGGCGGGCAGGCTCCAGCGGCCGGTTACTTCGCACACCTCGTTCGGCGCGCCGTCGCGCAGGATGATGCGCGGGTCGGTGATGTAGCCGTCGGCACGGTCGAGCAGCAGGATCGCCTGCGAGTTTTCCTGGGTGATGAGATCCTTGAACTTCACGCTCCAGTAGTTCATGTCGATGGTGAACTGGTCGTTGACATCCCAGGTGAAGCCGGCGGTCCAGTTGTCGGAGGTTTCGGCCTTCAGGCCGCCATTGCCTTCCAGCAGGCCGCGGGCGTTGATGGTGTCGCCGCCGATCGGGTCGGTGGCGGCGCCGCCGGGGCCGATGCCGAACATCTGGATTTCACCGGGCTGGCGGAACGAGGTGCCGGCGGAAGCGCGCAGGTAGAGACCGTCGCGCGGCGTGAACAGCACGCCGATCTTCGGATCGAAGGAATCCATGGCGCCGGCGTCTTCGTAGCGTGCGGCGAACTGCAGTTCGATGCTCTCCGTGGGGTACATGACCAACTCGCCGAAGGCGGCGTTGGTGGCGCGTTCGCCGGAAAAATCCTGGTAGGCGGTGGCGCCGTTGAAGGCCCAGTTGCCGATCTGTTCGCTCAGCACGTCCCAATCCTGGCTGAATTCCTGTTCGCGCCGGTGCACGCCGAAGGCCACGCCGGTGGTGCCGCCGGCCATTTCCCACAATTCACCAGTCAGTACCAGATCATAGGTGCGCAGCTCGCCGGAATCGTTGGTGGTGCGGCCGCCGGTCATCCAGCGCACCAGGTCGGGATCGTTGTAGTTGGTATCGCCAGGCTTGGCGAGGAAGTTGTTGGCAAAGGGGTTCCAGAACATACAGTCGCCAACGCCGCGGTTGGCCGGCGCCAGGTTGCAGCTGGGGCCGCCGAAGCCGTTCAGTGCCAGGTTCATGCGGTCGACGACGGTGTCGGTGCTGCTGAAGAACGTATCGTTCCAGGAATCCGAGAAGGATGCCTGCCAACCCCAGCCGGAATCGCCGAACTGGCCTTTCAGGCGCGCGGCCACGCGGTAGGTGTCCTGCGTGCTTTCGTGGGTGTTGGAAGGGCCGCCCGCCGGGCTCATCACGCGGCCGCGGAAGCGGTAGGCGCCGATGGTGGGATCATTGAGCGGGTTGGGGAAGCTGGGATCCGCCGCCACCGCGGCAAGCACGCCGGGGTTGTCGACCGGAATGACACCCACGCCGGATACGCCGGCGGGCGTGACGTAGCCGAAGGGAATGTCGTAGCGGGTGCGGGCAAAGCCCACTTCCAGCTCACCGGTAACGCGGTCGTTGAAATCGTGCGTCATCACCGACAGGCCCACCAGGCGCTCGGATTCCGGCTGCAGGGCGCGGTTCAATGCGTTGAACAGCAAACATTGGGTGCCGGCCGAATTGACCTCACCCGCGGCCAGGCCGCCGCCAAGCGAAGGACTGCCGCACAATGGATCGGGAATGGTGCGGCTGGCCGGACGCAGGCTGCCGTCGACGTTCTCGATCTGGAACGTGGCGGGGTTGCCGAAGCCGGACGACAGCCCCAGGCGCAGGCGCTCGTCGTCGTAGCGGTCTTCCACCAGCAGCACTTCGGTGGTGGCGTAGTCGAAGCCGGCCACCACGTGCGTGGTATCGGTGCCGCCGCCCATGATCATGCTGAGGTTTACATCGGGTTTGTTGCCCTGCACGTCCTGGATTTTCTGGAATTCGGTGCGCACTTCGAAACCTTCGAAGTTGTTGCGCGTGATGAAGTTGGCCACGCCGGCTACGGCGTCGGAGCCGTACAGCGCGGAGGCGCCGTCGGTCACCAGTTCCACGCGCTCGATCATGATCGACGGCGCCAGGTTGTTGATGTCCACGTAACCGAAGCCGCCGTCGCTGGTCTGGCGGCCGCCGTTGAGCAGCACCAGCGTGGCGCGCGGGCCGAGACCGCGCAGGTTGATGGTGGCGGTGGGCGTGTTGCCGCCGTTCACGCCGCCCTGCTGGGTGTTGATGGTGGAGGTGGAGCCGATGCTCTGCGGCAGGTTCTTGAACACTTCCGCGATGGAGCCGCGCTGTTCCAGCCGCAGATCCTCGTTGTCGATCACCGTGACCGGTTGCGGCCGGTCGGCCGGACGTTGAATGAAAGAACCGGTAACCGTTACCTCCTCGATCGGTCCGCTTGCTGAATCCGCCGCCAGTGCGATGCTGGTGCAGGCGCTGCATAGCGCAATGGCAACGGCCAGTTTGTTGCCATGAAACAGGCGTGGCTGGTACATGATGTGATTCCCCTCTGATGGCTTCTTTTTTTGTAAAGAGGCACAGTTGCGACGCTGCCTCCCCGATGTATCGATGAAACGTGCGCAAGAGTAAAGAACAGGATTCATTCGGTAAATACCGATATAAAACTAATTCAGTACCAATCCGTTCGGTTCGTTCCGGGCGTTGTTCGAATGACAGCGCATCGCGGCGCGAATTTGCATTGCCATGGCCGGCGCGGGGCTCATGCTATGATCGGCCGGCTCGCGCAGGCGCGGGCCTTTGTCCTGTGGGCGAGCCGACGGAAGGATGATCATGAAACATGCGCGACTGGGTTGGATGGGATGTCTGCTGCCATTGCTTGCCGTGGTGGCCGCGGCGCAGCCGCCTGCGCCGCCGGACGTGGACTGGCCCACCATGAACGGCGCGCTGGATGCCACGCGCTACGCCGCGCTCGACCAGATCGACGCCGGCAACGTTGCCAACCTGGTGGAAGCCTGGCGTGTGCCGCTCGGCAATTTCGGGCCGAGTCCGGAACGGCAGAACGTCACCACGCCACTGATGGCGGGCGGGCGCCTGTTCTTCACCGCCGGCGCCGAGCGCGACGTGGTGAGCGTGGATCCCGCCAGCGGCCAGCTCCTGTGGTTGTGGCGCGCGCAGGAAGGCGAACGCTACGCGCTGGCGCCGCGCAAGGGATCGGGCAAGGGGCTGGCCTACTGGCGCGATGGCGACGCTGAAGCGATCTTTACCGTAACGCCCGGCTACTACCTGGTGGCGCTCGATGCGCAAAGCGGCGTGCCGTTATCGGGTTTCGGCGACAACGGCCGGGTGGACCTGCAGGACGGCTTGCGCCTTGGTCCGGGGCGCGAGGATCTCGACATCGGCCTCTCGTTTCCGCCGTTGGTGGTGGACGATGTGGTGGTGGTCGGCGCCTCGCACGCGCTTGCCACGCGCCCGAAGTCCGCCGCCAACGTCAAGGGCGACATTCGCGGCTACGATGCGCGCAGCGGTCGCTTGTTGTGGACCTTCCACACCATTCCGGAAAAGAACGAATACGGCGCGGAATCCTGGCAACAGGATTCCGCCAGCTACACCGGCAATGCCGGCGTGTGGGCGCCGATGGCGGCGGACCCCGCGCTTGGCCTGGTGTACCTGCCGGTGGAAACGCCCACCGGCGATTATTACGGCGCCGACCGTCCCGGCGACGGCCTGTTCGGCAATTCGCTGGTGGCGCTCGACTACCGCACCGGTGAACGCCGCTGGCATTTCCAGTTGATCCATCACGACATCTGGGATTGGGACAACCCGGCGGCGCCGATCCTGGCGGACCTGCCGGATGGCCGCAAAGTGGTGGTGCAGCTTACCAAGCAGGCGATGGCCTATGTGTTCGATCGCGCCACCGGCGAGCCGCTGTGGCCGATCATCGAAACGCCGGTGCCGGCATCCGACGTGCCTGGCGAGCGTACCTCATCCACCCAGCCGATTCCCACGCGTCCCTTGCCGTATGACCGCCAGGGGCTGCAGGTGGCCGACCTGATCGACTACACACCGGAACTGAACCGCAAGGCGCGCGAACTGGTGGCGCCGTATCGCCTGAGCGAGCTGTTTTCGCCGCCTTCGCTGGCGGATGCGCCCGACGGCACCCAGGGCACGCTGCATCTGCCGCACGCCACCGGCGGCTCCAACTGGCAGGGCGGCGCTTTCGATCCGGAAACCGGCGTGCTGTACGTGCCGTCGCGTACCGCCGTCTCTTTATTGGGACTGGTGCCGGGCGGTGAGGATTCCAGTGTGCGCTACATCCAGGGCTTGCAGGGCGGGCTCGACGTCGATGGCCTGCCGCTGATCACGCCGCCCTATGGCCGCATCACCGCCATCGACCTGCAAAGCGGCGAGCATCTGTGGTGGATTCCAAATGCCGATACCCCGGCCGCCATCGCCAATCACCCGGCACTGCAGGGCGTGGCGCTGCCGCGCACCGGCATCGCCAACCAGTCCGGCGTCCTGCTGACCAAAACCCTGTTGCTGAGCGGCGAAGGGCCCGGCGGCAAGCCACTGTTGCGCGCCCACGACAAGCGCAGTGGCGAGACGCTGGCGGAAATCCCGCTGCCGGGCAGCCAGACCGGCACGCCGATGAGCTATCTGCATGACGGCGTGCAATACATCGCCGTGAGCGCCAGCGGCCCACAGGGGAGTTTTCTTGTGGCGCTGCGCCTGCCAGACTCCGCACCACGCGTGCCCTGAACCCCGCCGGGGCGCCGCTCTTCACCAAGCCGCCCGCCATGCCCCCCTCGTCGGGGGGTAGGGCGGGCGCTGCAAGTGTGGAACACTGCGCCGGGCTTTGATTCCTAGATGCTATGTGGCTTTCCTCTCCCACGTTCGTGCTGCGCCTGGCCTTGCTGCTGTGCGTGCTGGTGGCGCTTGGCGCGCTCACCCTGGCGCTGCGTGATCCCGTGCTCGGCGTGCAACTGGACGTGGATTACGAGAACGCCCGGTTGCAATTGCGGTCGGCAAGCATGGAGCGGCTGGCGCTGCCGCAGGCGGGCGCGCCCTATGTGTTGACGTCGCTGGCCGTACCGGGCGCTCCCGCTTATGTGCTGGAACATACCGATCTGGTGGAAGAGCCCGACCTTCTGGACGACAACGCCGCCATCGCCCGCTTCTACCAGCGTCAAAGCAACCTCCACGCGCTGCTGCGCTCGCCCGCGCTGCAGCTGACCTTCACCGGCAGCGACGGCGGCACCCAGGTGCGGCAGATCGAGCCGCGCGCCCGTGCGTTGAGCGAGTTGCCCTACACCTTCTGGCTGCAACTGGTGGTGGCGGTGGCCTCGTTCCTGATCGGCGCCTGGATCTATTCCCTGCGCCAGGCCGATTGGGCGGCGCGCAACTTCCTGCTGTCGGGGTTTGGCATCCTGGCCTCCGCGTCCTGCGCCGCCATCTACAGCAGCCGCGAACTGGCGCTCGATGGCGGGTTGTTCAAGGCGCTGTCGGCCGGCAATTTCTTCGGTGCGGCGCTGTTCGGCGCCGCCATGGTGGGCCTGTTCCTGCTGTATCCCAAGCCCCTGCTGCGGCTGCGCGGCGTGCTGGCGGTGATGAGCGTGTTTCTGTTCGCCATGCTGTATCACCTGGGGGAACGCTATGGCGTGGTGCCTTATCTCGACCCTGATTACTACCTGCCGCCCATGCTGATCCTGTGCGAGATGAGCGCGATCATCGTGTGTGCGGTGCTGCAGTATTTCGCCACCCGCGGCGATCCGGCGGCGCGCGCGGTGCTGCGCTGGCTGGGGCTGTCCATCGTGCTCTGTTCGGGGTTCTTCATGATCCTGTTCTACATGCCGGTGATCATGGGCGTGCCGCTGCCGGTGTCGCAGGGGCATTCCTTCGTGGTGTTCCTCTTGATCTACATCGGCATCGGCATGGGGCTGCGCCGCTACCGCCTGTTCGACCTCGGCACCTGGTCGTTCCAGATCATGTTCTATCTGTCCGCGCTGGTGGGCTTCTTCCTGCTCGACGCGCTGATCATCGCACAGCTGGATTTCAGCGCGGCATGGTCCACCGGCGTGTCGCTGCTGGTGATCGGCTTTGCCTACCTGCCGCTGCGCGACTGGCTGTGGCGATTGACGCTGGGCCGCAAGAAGCAGGAGGAACGGGATTGGTTCACCGCGGTGATGGCAATTCCGTTCAGTGCCAATCCCCAGCAGGCCACACAGCGCTGGCGCCAGTTGCTCTTGTCCGTGTTCGAGCCGCTGCAGCTCGAAGAGCTGGGTGAGGCGGACGTGGAACTGCAACTGGTGGGCGAGGGCGTGGGCCTGCGGATACCGGCCAGCGGCAGCATCAAGGCGGTGCTGATGCAGTACAGCCATGGCGGCAAGCGCCTGTTCAGCAGTGCCGATCTGGCCTTTGCGCAGCAGTTGCTGCAGATGCTGGCGCAGGCGGAACAGAGCCGCGCGGCCTACGAGGAAGGGCGGCTGCAGGAGCGCCGCCGCATCGCGCAGGACCTGCACGACGACATCGGCTCGCAGCTGCTCAGCTCCCTGCACAGCAACGATCTCGACAACGCCCAGACCAACATCCGCAGGACCATCAGCGACCTGCGCGCCGTGGTGGCGGGGTTGGTGGGCACACAAACGCCGCTTGCCGAACTGATTTCCATGCTGCGCTTCGAATGCAGTTTACGCCTGGAAGAGGCCGGCATGGAAATCGACTGGCCGGTTAACGCCCTGGACGATTCCACGCTGATGGTGGATTACCGTTTTGCCAAGAACATCACCTCGATACTGCGCGAGTGCATCGCCAACGTCATCAAGCATTCGCAGGCTACGCAGGTGCGCATACAAACCCGGTTGCAGGGCGAACGTTTTCACCTGTCGGTGGGCGACAACGGCATCGGCCTGCAGGCCGGCCGGCGGCACGGCAACGGCCTGGGCAACATCCGCGAGCGCGCCGCGGCACTATCGGGCAGAACGGTGATCACCAACCACGAGGGCGGCGCGCTGATCGAGGTGGAGTGCCCGCTCGATACCGGCGTTTCCGCTTAGAAGTCATCTCAAAAACGAGCGATCAGAAGGAAATGAGCCCGATGCGGCTTGCTTCCATGGCCGCTTCGGCGCGGGTGGAAATGTTCAGCTTGCGGTAGATGCCCTTCACGTAGCCGGCCGCCGTGTTGCGGCTGATGTCCAGCATGGTGGCTACCTTGGGCAGGGTGAAGCCCTTGCTGATCAGGAGCAGCACTTCCTTTTCGCGGTTGGTCAGCGTGGTTTCGGGTACTGGGGCGGGCTGCTGCTCGAAATGCGCCAGCAGCCGCCGCGAAATGGCGGGGGAGAGCGGCGGTTCGCCGGCGGCGATGTTCTTCAGCCGCGCCATGAGCTGTTCGCGGGTCTGATCCTTCAGGAGATACCCCTGCGCGCCGGCCTTGAGCGCCGGGAACAGATGCTCGTTGTCGTCGAAGATGGTGATGACGATGCACAGCGCCTGCTCCTGCTTCAGCCGCAGGTACTGGATGGCCTGCGAACCGCAACCGTCGGGCAGGCCGAGATCGACCAGTGCGATGTCGAAGCGATGGCCGTCGATCAATTCCCGGGCGGCCGCCACCGAGTTTGCCTTGCGGCAGACGATGCCGGGATATACCTCCTGCAGAATGGCCTCGTGCCAGCCCTGCATTTCTTCGATGTCTTCCAGGATGAGTCCCGATTGCACTGCGATTTCCTGTGGCTGGGGCGCGGGTAGGAAAGGATTATCGAAAACCCGCGCGAGTGTAGCAATACACCGAACCGGACAGTACGCAAACCGGGTGGTTCTGACAATGCCAAAAACTTTCAAGTATCATCCGGCGCTTGTCATGTTGCTCACGGAGATTGCTTGTGTCGTCACCCGCCGATTTCGTGGCCAGGCTGCAAATGCTCGATGCCTGCGCCGTGTCCGATGCCCTTGATAGCTGCGGGCTCGAGGGGGCACAGTCGGGGTTGGTACGGCGTTCCACCCGCAAACGCATCGCCGGGCTGGTGCAGACAGTGAAGCTGCATGCGCAGGCACCGGAGGGCGGCTCCAAACGCCATCTTGGCACCGCCGCCATCGAAGCCTCCGACGAAAACACCGTGATCGTGGTGGAACAGCGCACCGGCATCGACTGTGCCGGCTGGGGCGGGGTGCTGGCAAACGCCGCCAAGGCGCGCGGCGTGCGCGGCGTGATCATGGAAGGGCCGGCGCGCGACATCGACGAATACGAGGAAATCGGCTTTCCGGTATTTTCCCGCAGCACCACGCCGCATACCGCGCGCGGCCGCGTGTGGGAACAGGCCTTCGGCGTGCCGGTGCAGGTGGGCGATGCCAGCGTGCAGCCGGGCGACTACGTGATCGCCGACGGCAGCGGCGTGGTGTTCGTGCCGGCGGCGCGCGTGGCGGAGGTGCTTGGCATTGCCGAGCGCATCGCCGCCAAGGAACGCCTGATGACGCAGGACGTATTGGCGGGCAAGCCGGTTTCCACCGTGATGGGTACGAACTACGAAACGATGCTGGACCAGCAGGACCACTGAACATGAATCCAAGAAGTACCGATAACAACGTGGAGCGCGTCGCCAGGCTGGATACCGCCACGCTCAGCGACGCCCTGGACAAGCTGCGTATCAGCGGGCAATGCCTCGGCATCAAGCCACGCGACCACGACTTTCGCCTGGCCGGCCGCGCCTACACCATCCTCTACGGCCCGCTCGACGCCGAAAAAGCCGGCACCGTGGGTGACTTCATCGACAAGCTCGATGCCGGCACCGTGGTGGTGATCGACAATGGCGGGCGTGAGGACGCCACCGTGTGGGGCGACATCCTCACCTACCTGGCGCACAAAAAAGGCCTGGCCGGCACCGTGATCGACGGCGCCTGCCGCGACGTGCACCTGTGCCTCAGCCTGGGCTACCCGATCTATTCGCGCAGCTATTCCATGCGCACCGGCAAGGACCGGGTGCAGGTGGACGCCGAACAGGTGCCGGTGAACATCGGTGACGCGCGGGTGCAGCCCGGCGACCTGATCCGCGGCGACGCGGACGGCGTGGTGTGCATTCCCCGTTCGCGCGAGGAAGAGGTGCTGGCGGTGGCCGAACAGATCGACGCGGCGGAAACGCAGATACGCGCCATGCTGGAAGCGGGCAGGACCATAGGCGAAGCGCGCGCAGCCATGCGCTACCACTCGCTGCAGACCCCGGAAAAATGAGGGGATGCGTGCCCCGTATTCAGTGACTGGAGATTCAAGGTGATCATCGATTGTCATGCCCACATCTCGGCGCCACCGCAGCTGGCGGTGTACAAGGCCGGCCTGGTGTCGCATCGCGGCTCCCACGGACGCGGCAGCGTCAAATACACCGACGAGCAGCTGATTGCCGCCTGGAACCGCAAGGAAATGGCCCCCTGCGGCCACCTGGAACACATGAGCAACAACGGCATCGACATGCAGCTGGTCAGCCCGCGTCCGTTCCAGACCATGCATTCCGAAAAGCCGGGCTACCTGGTGGAGTGGTACATCCACGAGGTCAACAAGATTACCGCCGACAGCGTGCGGCTGTTTCCCGACCGCTTCTTCGGCATCGGCAGCCTGCCCCAGCAGGGCGGAGAGCCGGTCAGCGTGGTGTTTGCGGAAATGGAGCACTGCGTGAAGGAATACGGCTTCAAGGGCTTCCTGCTCAATCCCGATCCTTACGAGAACGACGGCAACAAGGCGCCGCCGATGGGCGATCGCTACTGGTATCCGCTGTATGAAAAGGCCTGCGAGCTGGACGTGCCGCTGCACATCCACACCGCCGGCTCGCGCAATCCGCTGCGCGAACCCTACAGCCTGTATTTCGTCAACGAGGAAACCACGGCGGTGTACGGCTTCGTCAATTCCACCGTGTTCGAGGACTTCCCCGCGCTGAAGATCGTGGTGTCCCACGGCGGCGGCGCCATGCCCTACCAGATCGGACGTTTCAATGCCGGATCGGCCAAGAGCGGCGCGCAGGGCGCCTTCAGCAAGGGCCTCTTCATCGATCGCATGCGCAACATGTATTTCGATACCGTGCTCTATTCCCGGGAAGCGCTGGAACTGCTGATCAAGGTGGTGGGCGCGGATCGCCTGCTGTATGGCTCGGAATGCCCGGGCGTGGGCTCGTCCATCAATCATGAAACCGGCGAAACCTACGACAGGACCGTGCCGCTGATCCAGAGCATCGACTGGCTGAGCAGCGAAGACAAGTTCAAGATTTTCGAAGGCAACGCCAGGCGCGTGTTCAACCTGGACATCAAACCCAAGGCATAGCGGCTGACGGCAGGCGCTTGTCGCAACGAGGCAGATCATGGCGCAAATCACGCTCGGCATGTGGACCACGCACGGTCCCATTCTCAACACCACGCCGCAGGAGTGGATGCTGCGCGTGCCGCACGATCACAAGGTCAAGCACTGGTTCCGCAATCGCGAATACAGCTATGACGAACTGGTGGAGCTGCGGCGCAATGAAAACTTTGCCGCGGCCATCACGCTGGAAGAGCGCACCCGGCGCCATGCCGAATGCCAGGAGGGCGTGGCGGAACTGGCGCGCCTGTGGAAGCTGCACAAGCCGGACGTGGCGGTGATCATGGGCAACGATCAGCGTGAGCTGATACTCGATTCGTTGCAGCCGATGTTCACCATCTATCACGGCGCCGACTTCTGGCAGAAGCCGCTCGACGAGGATCGGTCCTCGCGCCTTTCCGTGGGCATCAAGGAAAGCGAATGGGCTTACCGCCCCGAGGATGCGGTGGTATGGCCGGCGCTGCCCGACCTGGCGGCGCTGGTGTTCGAACGGGCGGCGCAGGCGGGCTTCGACTTCGCCGCCAGCAAAAGCTGGCCGGACATGGGCAACCATCATCACATGGGCACGCCGCATGCGTTCAGCTGGGTGATACGCCGCATCATGGAAGACGACCCGGTGCCGATACTACCGATCATCACCAACACCTTCTTTCCACCCAACCAGCCCACCGCCAAGCGCTGCTTCGACATGGGCGCGTTCATCGGCCAGGTGATCGGTGAATGGGACAGGGATCTCAAGGTGGCGGTGTTCGGCTCGGGTGGCCTGACGCACTTCACCATCGATGAGGATTTCGACAATTCCTTGCTCGAGGCGCTGCGCAAGCGCGACAAGGACTTCCTGTGCGGCGTGCCGCAAACCACGCTGATGCAGGGCACCTCGGAAATCCGCAACTGGATCGCGGCCGCCGGCGCCTTGTTCGACAGCAGCCTTGAAGGCGGCACCGTCGGCTACGTTCCCTGCTATCGCACCGAGGCCGGCACCGGCACCGCGCAAGGCTTCGTGTGCTGGACGCAGCCCTGATTGGACGCGGCGTCTTCAAGGGCGCTGCGTTGACATATCGTTCAATAATGCAGGAAAGCAGTTGAGACAATGACAATATGAGACCGGAACGCTGACGCTATCTGGCCAAAATCAAGGTGGAGGGGAACATGCTGACCGTTAAACCGGAGATAAAACAAAACTGGTCGATACTGCTGATGGCGTTTGTGCTCATATTTTGCGCCTTCGGCATTCCGACCTATTCCTTGCCTTATATGTACACGCCCGCGATGGAAGAGTTCGGGTGGAGCAACGCCGAAGTGCAACTGCTGTCGTCCGCCAAGTTTCTGGTGGGTGCGGGAGCCGCGCTTGGCATGGGGATTCTGGTGGACCTGATAGGCGGCAGGCTGGCGGTGCTCATCGGCACCGTGAGCGGCGGTATCGCGCTGACCCTGTTCCTGGGGGCCACCAGCCTGCCGGTGTATTACCTGGCCGGCGGGTTGCTCGGGCTGTCGGCCTCATCCATCGTGGCGGCCATGAAGATCGTGATTTCCCGCATCTTCACCATTCACCAGGGGTTTGCCATGGGCATCGTGCTGAGCGGCACCAGCTTCGGCGGCGTGGTGATGCCGCTGGTATGGGAACCGCTGCTGTCCGCCGGCTACAACTGGCGCCATATCGCCGCGTTCATGAGTATCGGCGCGTTCCTGGTGGCCACGCCGCTGTGGCTGATCTACATGGCGCGTAGCGGCTCGGTGCAGGATACCGTCAAGGCGCACTCGGTGGCGGAAGCGGGCAAGCCGGGCATGTGGGAGCATTTCAAGCAGATCAGCAGGGAGCGCGGCTTCTGGTTCATCGCGCTTGGCATTTTCCTGGTGTCGGCGGTGGACCAGGCCATGATGCAGAACTACGTGAGCTTTCTGCGCGCCGACAAGGGCATCCAGCTCAGCGCCATCGCCTGGGCCGGTAGCTTCATGGCGGTGATGGGGGTGATCTCCAAGGTGGGATCGGGCTGGTTCTACGATCGCTTCTCGATTCCCGGCATCCGCTTCACTTACCTGCTGCTCGCCATCTCGGTGGCGCTTGGCTTGCCGGTGGTGGGCGCCGCGTCGCTGTTTCTGTTCCTGACCGTACGCGGCATCGCGCATGGCGGTTTGATCGTGGAAGCACCGATCATCGTCAAGCACTACCTCGGATCGCGCAACCTGGGCATGACGATCGGCGTGATCTCCGTGTTCATCAACCTGGGCTTTGCCGCAGGCCCGCCGCTGCTGGGTTGGTTCGCCGATCATTTCGGCAACTACACGGTCGGCTTCATCGTGTACGCCGTGCTGGCCTTCATCGGCATGCTGTTGCTGGTGCCGATCAAACCGCGTTACTGGATACCGCCGAGCCAGCGCCGCGAGGAAGAGGAAGTCAAAGGCGGCGGCGAGCAATTGCGGCCCGCCACACCCTGATGTGATTGCGCGATGGCGAGAGGCGGCGTGATTTGCGTCTCTCGCCATCGGCGATGGCGCTGCCTTCTCTTTGTTTCTTCGTCTCTTCGTCGTCGTACCGGACGGGACGGTAACGGGAGAATTCACTGAACAGTGCTATATTGCGCACTCCGCAAACCACCCCCGGCAGCGCTTTTCTGAGATTCGAAAGATGTCGAATTTTTTCAGGAAATTGAAATTAAAGAATGAAAATTCATTAAAAAGAAACGAATGCCGCGGGTGTGGGGTTGGCGCACCAGGCGCACGGCGGACAGAATTTTGATAGCTGACGATAGAGAAGACCCATGAAGAAAATCGACATTTTCAATCACATTTGGCCTGCCCGGTTCTACGACCGCCTGCGCGACGTTACCGGTAAGATGACCGACATCACGCGCCGCTCCGAAGGAGTGCCGATGATGACGGACCTCGACGAGCGCTTCCGCGTGATGGACCGCTTCGACGACTATTCGCAGATTCTTTCTCTGGCGTCGCCGCCGCTGGAAATCGTGGCCACCCCGGAACAGCAGGTGCTGCTGTCGCGCATCGGCAGCGAAGACATGGCCGAGCTGTGCCAGAAACACCCGGAGCGTTTCCCTGGTTACATCGCCACGATTCCGATGGGCGTGCCGGAGAAAGTGCTGGAGGAAACCAAGTTTGCCATGGAGCAACTGGGTGCCAGCGGCGTGCAGGTATTTTCCAACAGCAAGGGCAAGCCGCTGGATCATCCCGATTTCGTGCCGGTGTTCGATTACATGGCCGAAATCGACCGCCCGATCTGGATTCATCCGTCGCGCGGCGCGTCGTTTGCCGACTACCAGACGGAAACCCGTTCGCTGTATGAAATCTGGTGGACCTTCGGCTGGCCGTATGAAACCTCGGTGGCCATGGCGCGTCTGGTGTTCGGCAAGCTGTTCGACAAGCACCCCAACATCAAGATCATCACCCACCACGGCGGTGGCATGGTGCCGTTCTTCGAAGGACGCGTGGGGCCGGGCTGGGATCAGTTGGGCGCGCGCACCTCGCACACCGACTACACGATATTGCTGAAGGAATTGAAAAAAAGGCCGCTGGACTACTTCAAGCTGTTCTACGCCGACACCGCCAACTTCGGTTCACGCGCCGCCACCGAATGCAGTCTGTCGTTCTTCGGCGCCGATCACGTGGTGTTTGCCTCGGATGCACCCTTCGATCCGGAAAAAGGCCCGATGTACATCCGCGAAACGATCAAGATCGTCGACAGTCTGGACATCAGCGAAGAAGACCGCGCCAAGATCTACCACAAGAACGCCCAGAAGATGCTGGGCTTGCCCGCCTGACACCGCACTGCCTCCACCGCGGCGCTCTGCCGTGGTGGAGGCAGCCGCATCAATCGCACATATCGTCGTAGAGATTCGGCAGGTTCAAGGCCACCGGCTGGCCGTAGCCGCGCAGCGTAAGGCCCTCTGCGCCAAAACTCAGGTCGCTGCCTTCGCGCACGTCGTAGTCATAACGGTAGAGCGGTCGCGCCACTTCGCGCGACACTTTCACGTGATAGCTTTCCGCCATTTCCTCCACCGCTTCGTTGCGCTGCCGCCAGGCTTGCAGCGCGGCCTTGCCGTGGCGTTTTTCCAGCATCCGCCGCGTTACGTGCGGCGCCAGGATCGACGCGGTGGCATTGTTGCCGCCAAAGCCCTTGGAGTTGAGCAGGGCGGCGTCCATGGCCTGCGCGCCGCATTCGCGGTGTGCCAGCAATATGTCCAGGCCCTCGCGGCTCACGTCGTCTGCAAGCGCGCCGGTGGTGAGAATGCCGGGGATCACGCCGTGGCGCCAGACGCCGAGCGTCATCACCAGCTGGTCGGCGCCGGAGCAGGCAATGGAATGCCCCAGGTAGGATTTGAGCGCAGCCACCGGCCAGTGTTCGATGCCGAAATGGCGGGCGATTTCCGAGAAGATGGCCGATTCGGTGACACGGTTCTGCGGTGTGCCGGTGCCGTGTGCCTGCATGAAGCTGCGTTCGCGCAGGCCCTTCTCGCCGATCACCGCCTGCGTGGCGGCGGCGGCCTTGGCCACGGTCAGATAGTTGCCCACGCCGGGGCTGGCAATGGATTTCTTGAAACCGTCGGCATTGATGAACACGTCGTTCACCGCGCCGTGGATGCTGGCGCCGAGTTCGAGCGCCAGGGCGTCGTCGAACAGCACCACGAACTGTGCCGCTTCGCTCAAGGTAAAGCCGATGTTGTTGCCGAACGGGCGGCAGGCGCGGCGATGGTCCGGCGCGCTGCTGCCGTCGAGGGCCATCAGGCCGGCGTCATCGGCCAGCGCGCCCATGTTGGCGAAGGCTTCGATGATATCCGGCGTGAGCGGTGCTTCGCTCGAGCCGACGATGGCGACCCGGTGCGTGCCGCGCTGGATATCCTTGACCGCCTGGTTCAGATTGTAGTGAAACGAGGCGCAGGCGCCGAGATTGGTGCCGGTGGTGCCCACGTTGCCGAGCATGTAGGCATTGACGAAGTCCGCCGGCATTTCGCCGAAACCCAGCGGCAGTTGCTTGGAGGTGATCTTCTTGCCGAGCAGGCGTGCCTTGAGCAGGCCGCCGTAGCCGTCGTAGTCGAGCTGGTTGAGGCTGCTGCCGGCATAGACCGCCACCTGGTCGGGCGCCACCTTTTGGCGAATCAGCTCCCAGTCGATGCCCATGGCGTTGAGCGCGTCGGAAGCCGCGTACAGGGTCATCTGCAACCCGCGCGGATGGTTGCGCGACGGATACAGCGACTGCGGCGCAAAGCCGCTCGGCAGTTGGCCGGCGGTATTGACCGGGCAGGGGAATGCGGTGCGTACCAGCACGTCGAGCCTGTCCTGCGCTTCGATCAGCAGGGTATCGGCATCGCTGCCGATCACCGTCCAGCCGTCGGGCAGCGTGGCCGGAAGCCGGCGCTGCGACAGCCGGAAGCGCAGGGGCGCATCGACAGGCGGTTGCAGCGCCAACGGGCTGTGCATGGGCAGATTGGCGGGATCGAACAGGTTATCTTCCAGCCGGCGGATCAGGGTGCCGTCGAGTATGCGCTGCCGGTGGGTGTCCAGATGGGCGTCCAGCGCGATAGCGTTGCCCTCGGCGCTGTGCCATTGTCCCTGGTCGTGATGCACGAGCCCCATCAGCACCGCGAGGTGCTGTAAGGTATGGCGCTGTTGCTGGGCGGAAAGCGTGTCGAAGATCAGGCGCTGGTAGCCACTGTGGAACGAGCTGCGGCCGGCGGGGCTGATGCCCCCGAAGCTCACGATGACGGGTAGGTGTTGCATAGAATTCCAAAGGCGGGTGGATAGAGCGCATCTTATTGAAAGCTTAATACAGGAAATATTGTATTCTGGCCAAAATTAGTTGTTTTTTGGCTGTATCGTGGCTGGATAAGGTGTCAGACCCACCAGCAAACCGGGAAAACGCATGACCGACAAAACACTTGAAGCCCTGCACGCCAGGCTTGGCATTCCGCCGGATTACGCCGCGCGCTGCTCCCTGCCCCTGCAGCAGGAATGCCGTGCGCTGGTGCCCACTGAACCTGACGTATTCGGCCGCCAGCCCTACCTGCTGCGGGAAGCCCAGGAAGCCTGGGCCGGCATGCGTGAGGCAGCGGCGAGCGAGGGTGTGGTGCTGCAGCTGGTGTCGGCCTTTCGTAGCGTGGAGTACCAGGCGGGATTGTTCGAACGCAAGCTGGGCCGTGGCGAACGCATCGCGGATATTCTCGCGGTCAATGCGGCGCCGGGCTACAGTGAACACCACAGCGGGCGCGCCATCGACCTCGGCACGCCGGGCTTTGCGCATCTGGAAGAGGAATTCGAGCATAGCCCCGCGTTTGCCTGGCTGTGCGCCAATGCGGCTGCCCACGGTTTCAGGTTGTCGTTTCCACGCGGTAATCCGCATGGCGTGCTGTACGAACCATGGCATTGGTACTACGCGGGAGCGGTTGAAACCGGCCCGGATACGGAGGAAAAAACAGCGCGGGAGGGAGCGGGTAGGGCGTGAAGGCAATGCACTATTCCACCATTGTCCAAGGGGTTCCACAAGAGGAAAAACCCTTATTTTCCCGATATTTTTTCAATCGCTGCAAAGCGTTGACAAGGTAAGGCGCTAAGGTAGTATCGAGTCACGGGGCAAGTTCCCCCAGGGCTGCCCCGACACGAGTAACAGCGTACAGGAGGCGCATGCATGATTAGTGATACTAAGGTTGTATTCCGCGGTATAGATCATTCTCCGGCTGTGGAAGAGGCTGTGCAGAAACGAGTCGCCAAGCTCGAACGATTCAGTGACGAAATCCAGAGTTTGCGCGTAATCCTCGAGTCCCCCCATAACAATCACCAGAAAGGCAAGGTGTATCACGTCGGAGTGGAGGCTCTGATCCCCAACCACGAAATCGTGGTGACACACGAGCAGCATGACAACCGTGCCCATGAAGACATCTACGTCGCGGTGCGGGATGCCTTCAACGCCCTGGAACGCCGTCTGAAGGCGGTATACAAAAAGGGTGAAACCCGCAGGAAGCAGATCAACAGGGAACCGCCCACGCTGGCGGTGGGAGAAGCCTCACTCGGTTGAATTTCGTTCTGGTGCGAGACCGCCACGCGGTCTCGCCGTCCGAGCCTTCCCTTCGCTCATCCCGCTTCTGATTCATCCGCTTCACCCACTTCCTTTTTCGTCATTTCCTTGCGACTGCGGCGTTGCCTCAGTTTTCAACGTGAAACAGCTTGTGCCGCACCAGGTTGCGGTAGGCCTTCGGCGTCATCTTCATGGTCTTGCGGAACAGCGCGGAAAAATAGCTGGTGTCGGGATAGCCCACGCCGAAGGCGATTTCGGCCACGGTGAGGTTGCTCGATTGCAGCAGTTCCTTGGCCTTGTCGAGCCTTATCGACTGCAGGTACTGCACCGGTGTCCTGCCGGTGGCATGGCGGAAACGCCGGGTGAGGGTGCGCACGCTCAGGTCGAATTGCGAGGCGATGTCGCCGAGGCTCAGTGTTTGCGGATAGTGCGCATGCAGCCACTCCTGCACGTCGATGATGGTTTCGTCGTCGTGGTAGGTGTCCGGCGCGTTGCGCAGAAAAGTGGAGGTATAGGAACGTTTGATCTCGTGCGTGAAATGCCGCGACACCTGGCTGGCCGCTTCCTCGCTCCAATGTTCCTCGATGAAATGCAGCATGACGTCGCGCACCGAGTTGACGCTGCCCGCGCAGTAGAGGTTGCCGGCGCGGGTGATGAAGCGTTCGCGCTGCAACAGCACGTCGGGATAGGCCTGGGCGAAGTGCTCGAAATAATACCAGTGCGTGGTGGCCACCTTGGCCTGCAGCAGCCCGGCTTCGGCCAGGAAGAAACTGCCGGTGCCCACCGCGCAGATGCTGGTGTTGCGCATCGCGTGATAGCGCAGCCAGTCGAGCAGTTGCGGCGAATGCCGGCACACGCCAAGCGGATTGCCCCACAGCGCCGGCACGATGATGAGGTCGGTGCGCGTCACATCGTCGAGTCCGTGGCGACACACCAGTTCCAGGCCCGCATTCAGTTCGATATTGCCGCCCTCTACGCTTACCAGTTGCATCTGCAACCGCGGATGGCCGGAGCCGGCGATGCGCATGATCAGGTCGGCGGCGTTCAGCATTTCCATGGGGATGGTGATGCTGGTGCCGAGTACCTTGCGAAAGCCCACGATGGTGACGTGTTGCATTATGGCTCCGCCGGTATTGGCGTGCGGGGAAAATAGTCGGGCATGGCGCCGTAGTCGAGCGCCACGATGGCGTAGCTTCTGGGGCCGGCGGGGGTATGTACCGCCACTTCGTCGTCGAGCACCTTGCCGAGCAGCGCGCGCGCCAGCACGGAATCGATGCTGATGTAATGCAGCGCCGGATCGATCTCGTCCGGCCCCACCAGCCGGTAATGGTGCAACGCACCGGTGTCGTCCTCGAGTTCCAGCCACGCGCCGAAATACACCTTGCTGGGATTGGTGGGCAGCGTTCTGACCACCTGCAACACGTCCAGGCGCCGGCGTAGATAGCGCACGCGCCGGTCGATTTCGCGCAGCCGCTTCTTGCCGTAGATGTATTCGGCGTTTTCGGAACGATCGCCCAAGGCTGCCGCTTCGCTCACTGCTTGCGTCACCTGAGGCCGTTCCACGCGCCAGAGAAAATCCAGTTCCCGCCGCAGGCGCTGTTCGCCTTCTGGGGTAATGTAGGGGGCCATGGGCGCGGCGGGTGGGCGATAGCGGGACATGGTCAAAAAGCCAGTTCGAGTTGCAGGAAGCGCGGCACGGTGCGCAGGCGTATGCCGAGCCCAAGCAGACGCACGGGGCGTTCGCCGCGCGCGTAGCCGGTGGCGCACAGTTGTTCGAAGCCGGAGAAGTCGAGCTGGGTGGCGCTGTGTTCCACCGTGGTGGTCACGAAGTCGGAGAACTTGAGCTTGACGAACAGCTTGCCGATATCCGTGCGCATGCTGGGATCGCCCACGCGTTCGCTCAACTGTTCGAACAAGGCCGGCAGCGCCGCCAGGCATTGCCCGAGATTTTCCAGATCCTGCGGATAGGTTTCCTCCACGCTCACCGACTTGTGCACGCGCTCCACCTGGATACGGCGATCGTCCTGTCCGCGACACAGCGCATACAGACGCTCGCCGAAGCTGCCGAAGTGCTCGATCAGTTGCGGCAGGCTCAAGGCCTGCAGGTCAGCGCAGGTGTCGATGCCCATCAGCTGCATCTTGTGCGCGGTTACCTTGCCCACGCCGTGGATCTTGCGCACCGGCAATTCACGCACGAAATTCCCCACCATCTGCGGCGTGATCACGAATTGCCCGTCGGGCTTGTGCCAGTCGCTGGCCACCTTGGCCAGGAATTTGTTCGGCGCGATGCCGGCGGACACCGTAATGCCTACCTCACGCTTGATGCGGCTGCGGATGTCGCGCGCAATCAGCGTGGCGCTGCCGCGGCAGGCCGTGCTGTGCGTCACGTCCAGGTAGGCCTCGTCGATCGATAGCGGCTCGATCAACTCGGTGTAGTCGCCATAGATGCCCAGTATCTGGCGCGAGGCGGCGCGGTACTTGTCCATGTTGTGGGGAATGATGATCAGGTCGCGGCACAACCGCCGCGCCGTCGCCGACGCCATGGCCGAATGCACGCCGAACCTGCGCGCCTCGTAGTTGCAGGTGGCAATCACCCCCCGCCGATCCGCCTCGCCCCCCACCGCCACCGGCAGCCCACGCAACGCCGGATCGTCGCGCATTTCGATGGCGGCGAAGAAACAGTCACAGTCGCAGTGGATGAATTTGCTGTTCATGGAGCGGGCGGCGCCGAATCGCTGCATTCTGGCTCGGTGCCGGCATTATCGCATTGCGGCATGCATTGCCCAAGGCAATGGCATGCCAAGGCTGGAAGTGTGGTGTTGCAGGACGGGGCGGCTTGCGCCGCCACCGTCCTGGCTGGGTCAAAAGCTGTAATCCAACCCCACCGAATACCGCCGCCCCAGCTCGTCGCCGATGCGACTGGTGCCGCCGAACACGGGGTCTTTGTCGAGCAGGTTGTTGATGTTGAGCGAGGCGCGCCAGGTGGAGCCGCCGTTGGTCTGGCCGGTGTAGAACAGGCCCAGGTTGGTCAGGTTGACGGCGCCGAGGGTGTTGTCGTCCACGTCCACGCCTTCCACCCACTGCGCGTTGCGGATGGTTTCGCCCTGCCAATAATGCTGCAGGTTGATGCCCATCGGGCCCACCACGTACATGATGTTGCCGGTGAAGGTTTTGTCGGGGATGTCGCCGGTGCCGGCCTGGTCCAGGCTGGGGCCGTTGAGCGGCGTGGTGGAGTTTTCGTTCATGTAGCCGGCGATCAGGCGCAGATTCAGGCTTTCCTGAAGATTGTCGAAAAAGTCGGGCTCCATGCGGTAGCTGGCCTCGAAGTCCCAGCCGCTCACCTTGGCCGCGTTGATGTTGATGAACTGCACGCGGATCGAGGAAATCAGGCCGTCGGCGCCGAAGGTGATCTGGTCGCACAGCACGTGATCCTTGAAGCAGGAATCCACGGTTTGCTGCTCGGTGAAGTTGCCGATGGCTTCGCTCAGCTCCACCACGTAGCGGTCCACCGACAGCGACAGGCCGTCGATCGCCGAAGGCTGGAACACGAAGCCGAGTACGGTGGTCTTGGCTTCCTCGGCTTTCAGGTCGGGGTTGCCGCCGGTAAGGTTGAACGAGGTGTAGGAGATGTTGTTGTTGAAGGGGTCGGTGATGGCGGCGCCGCGGCCTTGCTGCACGAACAGTTCCTCGAACGAACCTTCGCGAATGTCGCGTGACAGTGTGCCGCGCAGGCGCAGGTCGGAATACACCTGCACGCTGAGCCCGGCCTTCCAGGTGACGAATTCGCCGGCCCTGGAATAGTTGGACCAGCGTGCCGCCAGATTCAGCTCGGCGTTCTGGTCGCCGCTTTGTGAACTGAAGAGCGGCACGATGGTTTCGCCGAAGACTTCGTAGACATGATACCCGCCCTTGAACTCGGGTTGCCCCGAAAAACGGTGCAGGTTGTCGGCCGTGGAGGAGCAGCTGATGGCGGGCGCCACGCCGCGCATGACGATGGTGCCGTCGGGCAGGGTGACGTTGCAGGGCGCGCCGAGCGCATCGATGGCGTCGTCCACGATGTACTGCTGAATCGCGGATTCGCGGTAGGTGGCACCGAGCGCGCCGCTGATGGCGCCCGGGCCCCAGCCTTCCCACAGGGTGCCGTTGGCCAGGAGTTCGGCAAAGGTCATCTTCTGGTCGGATATGCCGGTCTTGGTGCGCGACGAGCCGATGTAGTCGATGGCTTCCTGCGATTGCAGGCCTTTGCCCAGCATGTTCACCGGCACACAGTCGCTGATGGAGTTGTCGATGCTGTCCACGGCGAAGGGGTAGTCCACCGGTTCCGGCAGGCCAGGCGTGGTGGCGCCGAAATCGCTGCGGAACACGCGGATATTCTGCTGCGCCCAATCGTGCAGTTCGGCTTCCATATTGCGGCCCTGCGCGGCCATCTGGCGCTGCACCAGCTTGACGCGGCAGATCGGCGCGCCGGTGGCGGGATCGGTCACGGTGTCCATCGCCATGTAGAAGCGGTCCAGCCGTTCCCAGCCGATGTTTTCGTTGTGCTTGCGCGACTGGCCTTTCTGCCAGGAACCGCGCAGGTTCCAGTCGCCCCACAGGTCGTGGTCGAAGCCGAGCGTGAGCGAGCCGATGCGGTTGACGATTTCCGGCCGTTCCATGATGCCCATTGCCGTATCGAGCATGCCGTGCTGGTCCACGCGGATGGATTGGAGGTTTTCGCTGGTCATGACGTCGCGTACTGCCTGCGGCAGGAACGGGTTGTCGCGATACAGCGTCATGTACGCCAGCGCGGCATGGCCAAGCCCGGTGCCCGATGCGCCCGAGGAACTGGGTTCGGGCTGGTTGTGGGTGCGGCCGAACAGAAAGTGGCCCCAGAGCGTGGTGCTGTCGTTCATTTGCCAGTCGGCGCCGAGAAAGGCGGTTTGCTGTTCCACGCCGACGCGTTCGAGCGATTGCGGATGGCCACGCAGAAACAGCTCGTACTGCGGATCGCCGGGCGCGCCCACCATGGTGTTCTGGTTGCCGGCGCCGGCGTAGGAAGCAAAGCCGCCGTCGGTGAAGGGCGTGACGCCGTTGCCGTCGGTGGTGAACTGCTGGCGGTCGAGCGTGGAACCGGCGGCGGTGATCAGGCCCGTCGGCGAAAAGTTGCTGCTGTATACGTATTCCTTGGTCAGGCGCAGTGGCACGCCGGGGCCGGAGGTAGGCGTCCAGGCCGGGTTTTTCACGTAGCCTTCGCGTTTGTCCCAATCGGCGAAATCGCGGCGGTAGGTGTCGTTGACGCGCACCTCGGCCGTGCCGAACACGTGCAGGGTGCTGTCGAGAAAGTCGTCGCCCCAGGTGATGGAGCCGCGGTTGAATTCGCCGTCGCCTTCTTCGTTGATGCCGGTGCGGTAGGCCAGATCGAGCCCCTCGAAACGGCGGTTGAGCACGAAGTTGGTCACGCCGGCCAATGCATCGGCGCCGTAGGCGGCGGAAGCGCCGCCGGTTACCACGTCCACGCGCTGGATCAAGGTACTTGGCAGGTAATCCACGCTCACCGAACTGCGCCGGTCGGACGGCACCACGCGCGAGCCGTCGAGCAATACCAGCGTGCGCTCGCCGCCCATGCCGCGCATGTTGAGCTGGCTCTGGCCCACGTCGGCGGTGACGCGGTTGGCGATGTTGTCGGAGCTGACGTTGTTGAAGAACTGCGGCAAATTTTCCAATTGTTCCGAAAACCCCAGGCCGGGCTCGTACATGGTCAGCTCTTCCTGGGTGAGCGCGGTGACCGGCACGGCGGATTCGAAGCCTACGTCGCGCTGGATGCGCGAGCCGGTAACGGTAACTTCCTCGACGCGCTGCTGCTGTTGCGCGAATAGTGATGTGGAGGCCGTAAATGCGGCGATGACGGAAATTGCCATCGTCAGACGACGCCGCTCTGGATTGCGACGGATGGTACGCATTGGATTCCCCTAAATTGAATGATGAATGTGTGTGCCAGACTGCGCTGACTTGACACTGTTGTAAGGTTTGCACATACAACGTATTCGAGATGCAAAGGTATAAGAATTTCGACGTTTGTCGAGGAACGTACCGTTCGGTTTTAATCTCGTGATGCGGTATTGCGGCGGTCGGGGCAAAGATGATGTGCGGTCGAGGCGATGTACCAACCGTGCCGAGTCTTTGGTACTGGTGGCCTTCACCTGTCGATCCGGCGGGACGCACCCCTTGTCAGGCCTGGTTTTTCGCGGCTGGCCGTCCACCCAGCCGCCCTTTACGTATAAGGGTGAAATAGGGGATTATTCGCCACTTGCCCGGCTAGGGAGGCCTGGGACGAGCGTGATCCTTCAACCAACCCGTAATTCAAACCAAAAATAAGGGGCCCCTGACGATGTGGGAACAAAATTACCTTCCGGTTGCTGACAACCTGGCGCTTTCGGCCTTGTTGGCGGCCATCCCGATTTTCGTGCTGCTGACCATGATCGGCATTTTCCGCAAGCCCGCCTGGGTAGCGGCCGTTTCCGGTCTCGTTACCGCCTTTATCGTCGCCATCGCCGTCTACGGCATGCCGCTCAAGCTGGCGATATCGGCCACCGGCTACGGTGCCGCGCAGGGGCTGTTCCCAATCGGCTGGATCGTGTACTGGGCCATCGTGCTGTACCGCATCACGCTGGATACCGGCAAATTCGAGATCATCAAGGATTCCATAGGCGGGCTGACCGCCGACCGGCGCCTGCAGGCCATGCTGATCGCCTTCGCCTTCGGTGCCTTCATCGAAGGGGCGGCCGGTTTCGGCACGCCGGTGGCGGTGGCCGCGGCCATGCTGGCCGGCCTGGGCTTCTCCCCCTTCTTCGCCGCCGGTATTTGCCTGTTGGCCAACACCGCGCCGGTGGCCTTCGGTTCCATCGGCATTCCCGTGGTGACCCTGGCCAGCATCACCGGCCTGAGCGAGCTGGAACTGAGCTCCTGGGTGGGTCGCCTGTGCGCGCCGATCTCCGTCTTCATTCCGGCCTACCTGATCCTGGTCATGGGCGGCAGGGCGGCGCTCAAGGGCGTGATCCCCGCGGCGGTCGTGTGCGGGGTGTGCTTCGCCAGCGTGCAGTTCCTGGTGTCCAACTTCATCGGGCCGCAGCTTACCGACATCCTCGCCGCCATTTCGGCGATCCTGGGTCTGGTGCTGCTGTTCAAGGTCTGGCAGCCCTCCGACAACTTCGTGATGGCCGGCGACACCCAGGCCACCCTGGTCATGCATACCCATCCGGCCAAGGAAACCCTGCTGGCCTGGTCGCCCTACATCCTGCTGGTCCTGTTCGTACTGGTCTGGGGCAGCCCCTGGGGCAAGGCGATACTGGATTCCGCCAACGTGGTGATCGAATGGCCCGGCCTGCACAACCAGGTGATCCAGGGTGCCCCCGTGGTGGCTGAAGCCGCCCCTTACGCCGCCCGCTTCACCTTCAACTGGCTGTCCGCGGCGGGTACCGCCTGCGCCCTGGCCAGCACCGCCGCGGCGCTGCTGCTGGGCATGTCGCCCAAGGGTTTCGTGAAGCTGCTGTGGGCCGTGCTGGTGCAGATGGCGTTCCCGCTGTTCACCATCGCCGCCGTACTGGCGCTGGCGCTCCTGATGAACTACTCGGGCTCCATCGTCACCATGGGCATGGCCTTCGCCGCCACCGGTGCCCTGTTCCCGTTCTTCAGCGCGCTGCTCGGCTGGCTGGGCGTGTTCCTCACCGGCAGCGACACCTCCGCCAATGCACTGTTCGGCAACCTGCAGGTGGTTACCGCCACCCAGCTTGGGCTGGATCCCGCCATGATGGCGGCGGCCAACTCGGCCGGCGGCGTGATGGGCAAGATGATCAGTCTGCAGAGCCTGGCGGTGGCGGTGGCCGCCACCAACATGGCCCGTTCGCAGGAAGGCGAACTGCTGCGCTTTACCTTCAAGCACAGCGTATTCCTGGCCTGCGTGCTGGGTTGCCTGTCGATGCTGTACGCCTACCTGTAACGACCCTTGCCGTCCGGGCCGGTCCCGGGCGGCAATTCCCTTCGCTCCATCCCCTCCCGCTTCAGCCCTTGCCAAAGAATCCGCGATCCCGCATGGAGGAATTGGCGAAGCTTCCTTGTCATAAGAGGGAGGTACCCATCAATAATAAGAAGTAGTCGGCACAACCGAGGGGGGGCGGAGGAATGCGGAAATCCGAGGGTTTCCTGGCGAACGCGGGATTATTGCGCGATTTCGTCAGATTCAGGTCGAACCTGAGACGGCTTCTGGCCAGGATAGTGGACCGGCAGGACATCGACGACATCCTGCAGGAAACCTATATACGGGTTTGCTTCGCCGCCGAGAAGACCGACATCGTCAATCCAAAATCCTTCTTCCTGAAGACCGCCCAGAACCTGGCGTTCAACCATGTTTCCTCCGCTTACCGCCGCCGTATTCAGCTTGAAGACTTTTCCCGGTCGGATTTCGAACCCTTGACGCCTGATTTCGAGTCGCAGTTCGAGTCCAAGGATAAGTTTCTGGCGTTCTGCCAGGCGCTGCGCGCACTGCCGCCACAATGCCGCAAGGCCTTCGTGCTCAGAAAGGTATACGGGCTCAGCCAGCAGGAAATCGCCGAGGCGCTCGGCGTCAGCGAAAGTACCGTGGAGAAGCATGTGGCCAAGGGGTTCCAGTTGTGCCGCGAATCCATGTTGAGGATGGGCCACATGGAATCGGGATTGCAAAAGCGCGGAGCCAGGCATGCGAAGAAGTAACACGGACAACAACGTCGTGCCGTTTTCGGACGGCGTGGCTGAAGAGGCCGGGATATGGCTGGCGCGGCTCGATCGGAGGCTTACCGGCGAGGAACCGGCGCGGCTGGCGCATTGGCTGCGGCAGACGCCCGCCAATGCGGCGGCGCTGCGGGAATTGGCAACGTTCTGGCGGATGCCGGAGCTGCTTGCCGATCTGCCGATGGCGCCGTCTGATGCCGCGGTTATTGCCTTGCGTACGCGACGGCGCTGGATGGCGGCCGCGGCCAGCCTGGTGGCGGCCGCCGGCCTGGCCTCGTACTTTCACGTGTTCGGCCTGTTGAAGCCGTCGCTCGCCCTGCAGTTCGAACACACCTACACGACGGCGGTGGGGGAGCAGGCGACCGAAGCCCTGCCCGATGGTTCCGCCATGACCCTGAATACCGATACTGAAGTGCACGTGCGCTATCTGGCTGGAGAACGCCTGGTCCAAATGGTACGCGGCGAGGCGCACTTTACGGTGGCGCATGATGTTACCCGGCCCTTCGGCGTGCATGCCGGCGATCACATCGTGCAGGCGGTGGGCACCGCGTTCAACGTGCGTCTGCAGGCACCGGGCGAAGTCGAGGTGATGGTGACCGACGGCGTGGTGCGCATCCTCGACGACAACGCCACCGCCGCCACCGAATCCACGGCGCAGGCGGAGCCGCAATGGTGGCTGCATCCCGTTCGTGGTGCCAACCTGATCAAGGGGCAGGTGGCCAGGCTCGAAGAAACCGGCCTCACACCGATCCTGGCGGTAACGCAACTCGACCCTGACGGCATCGATTCACGCCTGGCCTGGCAACGTGGCGAACTGGTGTTCGAGGGCGAATCCCTGCGGACGGTGCTCGATGAATTCGGGCGCTATACCACCACCCGTTTCGTGCTTGCCAGTGAGGAAATGGCCGGCGTGCGCGTGGGCGGTTTTTTCCGGGCAGGCGACGTCGACAGTCTGCTGGCCAGCCTGGACGAAAATTTCCGGATACGCGCGGAACGCATGGACGGCAATCGCATCCTGCTGCTTCCCGCCGAATAAGGCGCAATCTTTTATCGCATCCGAGTAAGGGAAACATTCCACCTGTCTTGTCGTTGCACATGAATACGCCATCCATACCGGAGTCGCTCAAAAAGCAAAGCTACGGCGTAGCCGGTGCGTTGGTGGTCCTGCTGTTGCTTCCGATGTCGCGCGCTGTTTGCGCCGAGGAACGGATCGGGTTTGCCATACCCGAGCAGCGGGCGGATCGCGCATTGACCGCCTTTGCACGTCAGGCGGGCTTGTCGGTGCTGTTTCCGTTCGACGAGGTCAGCGGCATCACCACCAACAGGCTGGAAGGCGATTTCGATATCGAAACCGGCGTGAAGCTGCTGCTGGAAGGCACGGGCCTGGTGGCGGAAGTCAGGGAAGGCGAGCGCCTGATCGTCCATGCCATGGCCGCCACGGAAGAAGGCGCCGGCACCGGCTTGTTTGCGAAGCTGGCGAAGGGACTGGCAGCCGCCTTTCGGTCCAAGGACGCGCCCGATGCGGATGCCGAAGTCAAACCCGATTCCACGCGGCTCGAGGAAGTCGTGGTTACCGGGTCGCGGATTCGGCGGGATGGATTCAACAGTGCTGTGCCCACCATGGTGTTGGGAAGCGAGATGCTGCAGGTGTTGAACGTGAGCAACATGGGAGACGCGATGGGCCTGGTGCCGGCCAATCTCAGCAATTGGAGTCCCACCGCCAAGCCCGGGGGCAACGAGAGCGTGCCGTTGAACGTATTCAACGGACTCAATCTCGCCAATTTGCGTGGCCTCAATCCGGTCTACGGCTCGCGCACGCTCACGCTGGTCGACTCGCGGCGCCACATTCCCACCAACCAGGGCGATGGCGTGGACATGAACATGATCCCCGCGATCCTGGTCGACCGCATGGAAATCGTGACCGGCGGCGTGTCGGCCTCCTACGGCTCGGGCGCCATCGGCGGCGCGGTCAATCTGCTGCTCGATCACGATCTGGATGGCATGAAAACCGAAGTGAATTACGGCGCCACCACCAAAGGCGACGGCAGGGACCGCTATTACGGCGTTGCCTGGGGCGGCCAGGTGGGCGCGAACGGGCGGCTGATCCTGGGCGTGGAAGCGCAGAACATGGATGCCATAGACAACTGCATCGACGTGCGCGACTGGTGTGCGCGCGGAGCCTCGCTGCGGGAGAACCTGGATTACGCCACCAATGGCAAGCCAAATTTCGTGTATCGCGAAAACGTACGTTCCGATATGAGCGTGCGCGGCGTGCTGACCGCGCAGGGGAAGGAGTTCAACGCAGCGGGCACGGCGACAGTGCCGTACCGGAACAGCGGCGCCTATCAGGTGGGCGGGGATGGGCAGCATATCTATCTCGATACCACGCTGCGCACCAATGTCGACCGACGCGTGGGGTATGCCAGCTATGATTTCCGGCTCGATGCGGACGCGCATGTTTTCGTGGAAGCCACGGCGGGCCGGGTGGCATCGGTAACACCACAGGATGGCATCGACCTCTTCAATGCCGTCCTGCAGCCCGACAACTTCTATCTCAATGCGCTGGCGGAAAATCCCTGTGCGTTCACCCCCGATACCTGCCTCATCCGCAAGGACTTCAGCGCCCAGGTGCAGGCGGTAAACGACACGCGGACGGATCTGCGCCGCCTGACCGTCGGTGCCGGCGGGCGTTTCGGCGCCTCGAGCTGGACCTGGGAAGGTTACTATCAGCATGGCTGGGCCGAGATGCGGCAGGCGGTGTACAACTCGCGGCATGCGCTGCGCATGCTGCTGGCGCTCGATGCGGTGGACGACGGCACGGGCAATCCCATCTGCCGTGCGGTGCGTGATGGCGTGGCGCCGGGTTTCGATGGCGATCCACGTCTGGTCGAGGGTTGCGTGCCCATCAATCTGTTCGGCACCCAGGCGATCCCGGCGCAGGCGCATGACTATTCGTGGGGGCGCCTGGTCGAGAATTCCCGGGTGGAACAGGACATGGTGGAATTGGTGTCCTCGGGCGAATTTTTCCAAGGCTACGGCACTGGCCCCTGGCGTGCCGCCGTGGGGTTGTCATGGCGCGACGAATCGCTGGAGAACGTCGCCGATACCGTGCAGCCCGACTACATCCGCAACGACTACAACAGCCAGTTCGGCGAAACCTTCGGCGGCGGCGTCGCGGTCAGGGAGCAGTTCGTGGAGCTGGAAGTACCGCTTACGCATCGCCTCGACCTGCAGTTCGCGGCGCGCCGTTCGTTCTACGAGAACACCGCGGGCGTGGGCACGTCCGTGGAAGGACGCGAGTTCCGCTATGACATCAACACCTGGAAGGTGAACGGCAGCTGGGCAGTGAGCAACTGGCTCACGCTGCGCGCCTCGCGGTCGCGCGACATGCGTGCGCCGAATTTTCGCGAACTGTACTACAGCAAGGTGTTTTCCCGCGGCGGCAATTTCGGCTATTGCGGCAATCCCTGGACCGGCAATCGTTTCGAAGGCTGGTACACCTTCACCGGCGATCCCTGCCGCGCCGAATTGTACGGCAGCATCGATCTCAAGCCGGAACGCTCGGATACCACCACGCTCGGGTTCGTCCTCAATCCGTTCGGCGGCGATCTGCGGCTGGCGGCCGATTGGTACGTGATCAATATTGAGGATGCCATCGCGCCCGGCAGCTGGTTCTCCACGATCGAGCAGTGTCATCTGCAGCGTGATCCGGCGTCCTGCTCCCTGATCGAAGGGCAACTGCTCGATCCGGATGACCCGCTCGGCGGTTTCGCGCGCCTCGACGTGGTGAGTTCGAAATCGCAGAACCAGCGTTCCTACGAAAGCAAGGGCGTGGACATCGCGGTGGATTGGGCGCGCGCGTTCAGGATCGGCACGGTGTCGACGCGGCTGTTGGCCTCGCACACGATCGCGCAACTGGTGCAGCCCACGCCGGCTTCGCCCGAACTGATGGACATCTCGGGCGCTTCCGGCACGTCGAACAGCGGCGCGGACTGGGAGCCGGCGCCGCGCTGGTCGGCGCAATGGTTCACCTCGTTCGCGCGCGGACCGGTGGGCGTCACCGTGCAGGCCAGGTACGTCAGTTCCGGGGTCAAGAGCGCGTCCTATGTCGGCCCCGGCCAGACCGGTTTCGCGCCGAGCGTGGAGAACAGCATCGATGACAACCACGTACCGAGCTATCTCGAGTGGGGGCTCAACGCTTCCTACGATTTCGGCTTGCGCTCGGGACGGCTCCAGGTGTTCGCCAACATCCAGAATTTGTTCGATCGCGATCCGCCGCTCATCGGCACCGGCATCGGCGGCACCAACCCGGTGCTGTTCGACACCGTGGGCCGGCGCTACCAGGTCGGGGTGAGAACCCGGTTCTGAACAGCAACATGAGTTGAAGCCGCGCGCTGCAGGCAGCGTGCATCACCGCCCACTGAGGGACGATAACGATATGGTCAGTTGCAAACGAACCCGCCACGGTTTACCTCGCGCCTCCGGCGTCCCTTCCCCTGGGGCAGGGCTTGTCCTGATCCCGACGCCGGGGGCCGAGGCCCCATCGATGACCACCGCTAAGCAGGAGGCGCCGGACAAACCATGATGCGACCTGTCTTGTTTGCCGGCGCCGTGCTGGCGTCGTCGTGCGCTTTTGCCCAAGCGCAAGCGGACCTCTCGGGGGCGGAGCTGTTCGAAGGCGCCTGTGCCGCCTGTCACGGCGCCAATGGCCGTGGCGGCCAGATGGCGCCGTCCTTGCTGCCGCGCGTTGCCGGCGAGCAGGATGCCGGCCTGATCGCCTTCCTGCGCACCGGCAATCCCGAGCGCGGCATGCCGCCGGCCGCCGTTGCGGAGGCGCAGTTGCCGCGGCTGCTCGAGCACCTGCGGTTTCTCGTGGCCACGGCCGACGACGTCGAAACCGCGTTGCGCGCGGAAGAGGCACAGCCGCGCAACCGCATGGTGGAAAATTTCCGACCGGTCGATGCAAAAAGCTTGCGCGATCCCGATCCCGCCGATTGGTTGTGGTTCAGCCGCACGCCGGACGCACAGCGCTTCAGCCCGCTGGACCAGATCGATACCGCGAACGTCCGCACGCTGGGGCTGGCGTGGTCGCGCGGGCTGCCGAGCGGGATGAGTGAAGCCATCCCGCTGGTGCACGACGGCGTCATGTACCTGGCCACGCCGGCGTCGAGTGTGATGGCGCTCGATGCCACCACCGGCGATCCCATCTGGGAATATCGCCGCGCTTATGCCGATGACGCCACCGCCCGGCAGGGCCGCGCCAACACGCTGTCGATGCTCGACGATCTGCTGTACTTCGCCGCGCCCGATGCGACGCTGGTGGCGCTGGAGGCGAGAACCGGCACCGTGCGTTGGGAAACCGGGCTCGGCGAGTACGGGACGGTTGCCATCGATTTCGCTGGCAAGGTGATCCTGGGGGGCGACTGCGCCACGGCGCCGCGCGACGACTGCTTCATTGCGGCGTATGACGCGCATACCGGTGCCTTGCTGTGGAGGCTCGACACCGGGCATGGCAGCGCGGATTTTTCCGGCGCCAGTGCCAAACGGGTGGATGGCATGGCCCCGGCCAATGGCACCATGCTGGCAACCGCCGGCAAGCTGATTTTCTGGCGCGATGGCGCCAGGCACTATCGCGCCGTGGAGGCGGACAGCGGCGAGGTGCTGTGGCAGACGACCTTGGGCGGATCGGTGCCGATGGGCGACCTCACCTATGCCGTGAATGGACGTCAGTACGTGGCGGCGATCGCCGGTGTCCCCCTGGCGCCGCAAACGTCCATTGCCGGTGATACGCCAGCGGTGCCACTGGGCGCAGGCGCCGTGGATGCCGCCATCTACGTGTTCGCCTTGCCGGAGGCGCCCCAACCATGATGAACATTCCGTATTCGAAGCCCGAGGCAAAGATGACACACGCAACATGGCTGATTCGCGCCGCGGCGCTGGCGCTGTTCTCCACCGCGGTTTGCGCGCAGGTGCCGAATTACCAAAGCGTTACCCAGCGGATGCTAGAAAATCCCGATCCGGCCGACTGGCTGATGTTCAGCCGCACCTACGATGCCCAGCGCTACAGTCCGCTCGACGAGATCAACGTGGACAACGTTCGCGGTTTGACCCTGGCGTGGACTTCTCTGCTTGGCTCCGGCAATACCGAGACGATACCGCTGGTGCATGACGGCGTGATGTACGTGGTGATGCCGGGCGCAATCGTGCAGGCGCTGAATGCGGCCACGGGCGAAGTATTCTGGCAGTACACGCGTCCGGTTGCCCAGGCGCTCGGTGCTTCCGCGCGCACCAAGAATCTCGCCATCTTCGGCGACACCATCGTCTACACCGCACCGGACAGCTACGTGGTGGGCCTCGATGCCCGCACCGGCGAGATGCGCTGGGAAACGCAGGCCGGCACGCGCGGCCATACTTCCGGGCCGCTCATCGTCGATGGGCTGGCGATCACCGGCGGCGCCTGTTCCGGCAATCGCGACAATTGCTACATCGCCGCGCACGACGTTGCCACCGGCAAGGAAGCATGGCGCTTCTACACCACGCCGGCGCCGGGCGAACCGGGCGACGAAAGCTGGCATGGCGCGCCGCTGAACAACCGGCAGGCATCGACGTGGGGATTGCCCGGCAGCTATGACGCCGCCAGCGGCCTTTTGTACTGGGGCGTGGCCAATGCCATGCCGGATCATCGCGCCGCCCGCCACGGCGGCGATCCGGCCGGCACCGGAATCAGCACGCCCGCGGATCTCTACAGCAATTCCACGCTTGCCCTGAATCCGAAGACCGGCAGATTGAACTGGTACTACCAGCACCTGCCCGGCGACGATTGGGATCTCGATGCCACGCATGAACGCGTGCTGCTCGATACCGCGCTGACACCCGATCCGCGCTACGTCAAATGGATCAATCCCGCGCTGCAGCCGGGCGAGCGGCGCGACGTCATGGTCACCGTCCCCGAGGGCGGCGGCATCTGGGCGCTGGATCGCCACAGCGGCGAGTTCCTGTGGGCCACGCCGTTTCCCTATGACGCTCCCGAGTTCTGGCTCGACCACATCGACCCCGCCACCGGCACGGTCACGCTCAAGTGGGATCTGGTGCTCAAGGAACCGGGCGAAACCAAGACCATCTGTTATTGGAACACCCGCAGTTACTGGCCCACCTCCTACCATCCCGGGACCAATTCGCTCTATACCTCCTATAGCGACGTCTGTCGCGAGCTGACGTCCGCCAATGCGGAGCATCCCGAGAGCTGGCGCGTGGTACCGCGTCCCGGCAGCGATCCCAATGCGCTGGCGGGGCTGGCGAAGATCGACATGGCCACCGGCGAAATCGTGCGCTTCGACGTCGGCAGAGTGCCGGGCAACGGCGCCTTGCTGACCACGGCGGGCAACCTGGTATTCCACGGCGACATGAATCGCCGCTTCAAGGCCTTCGATGCCCGCAACGGCGAGCTGCTGTGGGAAACGGTGCTGGGCGGCAACGTGTCCGTCAGCACCATCAGCTATGCCGCCGATGGCCGGCAGTACATTGCAGTGATGACCGGCGAGAACCTCAAGCTCACCGAACTGCTCAGCCTGAACCCGGAGTTGAGCACGCCCCGGGGGCACAACGCCCTCTACGTTTTTGCGTTGCCGCAATGAGATGTCGCGGGCGGCGGTAATTTTTGTTTAGTTTACTGATTGTTCAGTATTGAGAAGTGGGGGATTTTGATCAGGCACCTTGTCGTTGCTCGGTAGTAGCAATAAATCGACTCAACACGAGCAGAGGGTGCCGCATGACCAGTCCATACAGAATAAAAATCAATTTCAGGCCATCCATTCTGGCCTCGACCATATCGGCGCTGCTGGTAGGCGCGTTTTCGCCGGTTAAAGCGCAGGACGGACCCGTGGTGGAAGAACTGCAGATCACCGGTTCGCGCATCGTGCGCCGCGACGCCACCGCCAACAGTCCCATCATGACGTTGGAGGAGGGGCGCTTCCAGGAATCGAGCACCATCGCGATGGAAAGCGTGCTCAACCAGTTGCCGCAGTTCGTTCCCGCGGTCACGCAGTTTGAAGCGGTGCCCACAGGCCAGCTATCCAACACCGGCAGCGCCAACATCACGCCCACGGCCGCCACGGTGAGCCTCAGGGGCCTGGGTGCCAACCGCAACCTGGTGCTGGTGAACGGCCGGCGCGCGATGCCGGTGGATGCGGGGATGGCGGTGGATATCAACGGCATTCCCAGCGCCGCGGTCGCGCGCGTGGAAACGATCACCGGTGGCGCCTCGTCCGTGTATGGCGCCGACGCGGTGGCGGGCGTGGTCAACTTCATCCTCAAGGATGACTTCGAGGGCATGGATTTCGGCTATCAGTACGGCATCACCGAGCAAGGCGATGGCGAAGAGCAATCCCTGTCTGTGGTGATGGGGCAGACATTTGGCAACAACGGCCATCTGATGGTCGGCCTCGAGCGCTACCAGCGCGGCAAGGTGCTGCAGAAGGATCGCGATTTCTATACGCAGGGCTGGGCCGATACCGGCTCGCAGGGTGGCATCAACGTGTTCTATACCGCGCCCTATGCCGCCAACGCCGTCGCCAACCCCTTCGGCCAGGGAGTGGTCGACTCCATCTTCGGTCCTGGCGTGAATACCGGCTCCGGCGGCAACTACTATCTCAACAACGACGGCACGGTGTACCGCACGCAGCTCGACGGCAATTCCCGTTACAACGGCCCTACCAGCACGAGCGATGGCTCGGTGTACCGCTTCGTGCGCGACGATACCGGCTCGCTGTCGGAAAACTGGGTGGACTACCAGGAATCGAATCCGCTGGACCGGCAGTCGTTCTTCGGCAATGCCGAGATCGAGATTTCCGACAACGTGCGCGCCTTCGCGCAGGGCAATTTCGCCGATTCGTCGGGCACCTCGCTCGGTCGTGTCTCCGGTTTGATCGGCGGCTGGGGCGGCACCGTGCCGCATGGCAACGGCCTCTATGCCCCGTCGCTGCTTGCCGACGGCGTAACCACCAATCCGGACTACCTGGCGGGCGGACGCTTCGGCTTGAATTGCGATCCCACCGGCGGCTGCAGCAAGTCGCAGGTATGGCCGAAGTCGCCGGAAATGCAGCAGTTGCTCGATAGCCGCCCCGACCCGGAAGCGCCGGTGACGATGGGCATGGCGTCCACCTGGGCGGGGGTGGTGCGCAACAGTGTGAACGTGCGCACCTATCAGGTGGTCATGGGACTCGATGGCGAGATTCCCGATCTTGGCTGGACCTGGGAAGCCTACGTGTCCACCGGGTCGTCGATCACGACCAACGAATCGCTTGGCGTCTCTTCGGTGCAGCGCTGGCGTTACCTGATCAACCAGCCCAATTACGGCACGGCCCTGTACCAGCGCGGCAACGAGGAAGGCAATGGCTTCGGCGCCGGCAGCATGCAGTGCACCAGCGGTTTCACCGCCCTCGGGCAGGGCGAGCGCTACTACCTGGCGTCGACCGGGTACCAGACAGAATTGCCTTCGGACGATTGCCAACTGGCAATAAATTCGAACATGGCCGCCACCAGCACCATGGAACAAACGGTCTACGAAGCGAACCTGCAAGGTGGTCTGCTCGAGCTGCCGGCGGGAGAGCTGGGTTTCGCGGCAGGTATGAGCTATCGCGAAAACGACTACCGCTACCTGCCGCCGACGCTGCAGGCGCCGGAGTCGATCTTCGACCTGCCCTCAGGCATGTACCCGCGCAGCCAAACGCGCGGCGAGATCAGTACCGCTGAAATCTACGGGGAACTGCTGGTACCCGTGATCGCTGGCGTCCCCGGCATCGAAAATCTGGATCTGGAACTGGGCTATCGCTACAGCAACAATGATCCCACCGATGCCGTCTCGTCGTGGAAAACCCTGGTGGATTGGAAGTTCAATGACTCGGTGCGTTTTCGCGGCGGCTACCAGGTGGCCAATCGCGCGCCCAACATCGCCGAGCTGTTCCAGTCGCCCGACCTGTTCCTGTACACGCGTTCCAAGGGCGATTGGTGCTCGGATCTCAACCCCGCCAACGCCAACTCGCCCAACCCTGCGCTCAACCCGAACGCGGCGCAGGTGCGGGCGCTGTGCGAAACCCTGATGGGACCGCAGGGCGCCGCAACGTTCTACAACAATCCCGACCGGCCCAACACCGCCAGCCAGTACTATTTCTCCTACATCCAGGGCAATCCGAATCTCAAGGAGGAAACCGCCAAGACCATCACGCTGGGCATCGTTGCTGATCTCACCGACAACCTCAGCCTGTCGGTGGACTGGTGGAACATCAAGATCGACGACATGATCTCGACCGAGGACCCCGACAACATCTATGCGCTGTGCCTGTCGCCGGAGAACAACCCGGGCTTCGATCCGAACGCCGCGGCCTGCCGCAAGATCGACCGCGCCGTGGATACCGGCGGGGAAGGCAACACGCTGCTGCTGTACACCAACCAGGGCGCGATCGACTTCGCCGGGTACGATATCACGCTCAACTGGAACCGGGATCTCGGCCCGGGCCTGCTCAATATCAGCACCAATCTCACGATCACCGACAAGGCCAAAACCCAGACCTCGCCGGAACAACCGTTCAATGAATGGAAAGGCACTTCCGGCCCGGCCGACCTCATCGGGCTCAATGGCTACGCGTACGACTGGCGCAGCGCGATCAACGCCACCTACTCGGTGGGCGATTGGAGCGGCAGCCTGCGCTGGCGTCACCTGCCGAGCATCCAGTCGCTGGCCACCGGCACGCCGGGCAATACCGACGTACCCACGGGCAGCTATGACCTTGTGGATTTCTCGGGACGCTACAACCTGTCGGAGGTGATCAATCTGCGCTTCGGTATCGACAACCTGCTGGACCGGGAACCGGAGCGGGTATTCGCAAGCGCGACCAACACCGCCACCGGCCAGACCAACCGCAACTTCTACGACATCCTGGGGCGCCGCTACTACGTGGGTGTGAACCTGCACTTCTAAACCGGCAGTCCCTGCTGCCAGAGACTTCCCCCCTTGCCGCCCGTCAGCCTTTCGAGGCTCACGGGCGGAATTTTTTTGCGGGAGAAATTGCAGAAAGAATGAAGAAGGGGGAACGGTCAATCCGTGTCGAGCGCGAGAATCTGCTGCACCATGTCCCTGGCCGTATCCAGGCTGAGGGTGGAGTGGGCCGTCATGGGCACGTCTCCCCAGGCGCCGTCTCCGCCCTGGATCACCTTGTTTGCCAGCAGTTCGACGTTGGCGTCGTTCAATTCGTAGCGTTTGGCGATGGCGCTGTACGCCGGCCCCAGGAGGGTCTTTTCGGTCCGATGGCAGGCCTGGCAGTCGGATTCCGCGAATACCAGGGCTTCTCCGGAAAGATCCTCTTCCACCGTGGCGGCCTGGTCTCCGTAAAGGGCGGCCTCCGCGGCGGTGCCGGGTTCGAGGCGCAGGAATGCGCCATCGGTTTCGTCGGTCAGGAGATAGAGCAGATCGTCGGGGCCTTGCACCACGTAGCGAATTCGCTGGTGCAGCTGATTGAGCAGCTGTTCTCGGCGCAGCTCGCCGTCGTCATTGAGCACGACGCGTTCCAGATGGCCGGTGCTGGGGATGCGGCCGGTAATCATGGACGTGACGAACAGGTTGTCTTTCCAGTTGGGGAAGACGTCGCCGGTATAGAACCGCAGGCTGGACACGGTGATCGAGGGCACCCAGTAGATGAATGGCAGCTCGGTGTTGTCGAGTTCCGGCCGCGGCGTGAAGCGCGTGCCGTCGTAGTCGCGGCCGAAGGTGGCGATGGGCCAGCCGTAGTTGAGCCCCGGTTCGAGGATGTTCACTTCGTCGCCGCCCTGTGGCCCGTTTTCCACTTCCCAGACCTTGCCGGTGTGCGGGTGCGTGGTGAAATCCATCACCGAGCGTATGCCCCAGACATAAATCTGCGACCGCGCGCCTTCCACGCCGATGAAAGGATTGTCGTCCGGCACGGTGCCGTCGTCGTTCAGGCGCAGGATCTTGCCGATGTCTGAATCCAGCGCCTGCGGGGCGTCTTCGTCGATGCGATGCGAAACACCGAACAGCAGGGTGCCATCGGCAAGAAAATGCAGCCGCGACGACGCGCCGCCGATGTTGCCGCTCCAGGCGTCGGCTTCGTAGACGTCTTCCAGATCGGTGATGCGGCCGTTGTCGTAGCGGCCTCGTGCCAATATGGTATTCACCCAGTAGCCGTTGCTGCCATCCGGGTTCGGCGCGGTCTTGATGTAGGTGAAATAGAGCAGATGGTTCCGTTCGAAGTCCGGGTGCAGCTTGATGTCGAAAAGCTGTTCCATCGTGAACACCTGCTTCATGTCGACGACGGGTTCGGCCTGCAGCTCACCGCCCCGCAACAGGCGCACGGTACCCACGTTGCGCTCGGTGATCAGGATGTCGCCGAGCGGGTTGGCGGCGGTGGCCGTGCCCGGCAGGAACACCAGGCCGAAAGGATGGTCGAGGCCCCGGGCCACCACGCTGACCTTGAGGAAATCCTGCTCGAAGGTCTGGAACACCCAGGGGCCGGGGCCCAATACGGTGCTGCCTATCTGGGCGGACGCGGGCGAAGCGCAGGCTGCACAGAGCAGGGTCAGCGCGCAGTAGTGACGTAGCGGACGAATCATGGGCATTTCCTTGGTTGACGAGTGAGAAGTTGAGGGCGGTGGCGAGCGCGAAAAGCGGGAAACGCCTGGGGTTTCCTTGCAGCTCTCCTGGCTCGTACGACAAGGGGGGAACGCGATTTCCCCTATCGTGCGCAGGCTTCGGCATGGCAATCCCGGCATAAGCGCGTAAAAGTGCCGGAAGCAATGGCTGAATCCGGTCACCTGCATTGTCGTGGCAGGGACAAGCGCATAAATGCAGAGGCGTAAATGCAGAGGAACTCAAGATGAAACCAATAGTCGTTGGCGCGGGATTGTGGCTGGCATTGCTGGCCGCTCACGGTGGCGCGCAGGCCGCAACCGATTACACCTCACCGCTCACGTCCTGGGGCGAGCCGGACCTGCGCGGCACCTGGCCGCTCAGCCATCTCATCAGCGTGCCGGTGGTGCGACCAAAGGAGTTCGGCGACCGTTTCCTGTTGACGGAAGCGGAGCAGCGGCAACGGGAGGAAAGCGTCGCTTCACGCGATGCCCAGTTCCAGTCGGGACCGATTCCGCAGGCCGACGCGGCGGGCCGGGCGCTGCCGCAGACGTCCCTGATCTACGATCCGCCCGATGGCCAGTTTCCCGAACTGACGGAGTACGGCAGGCAACTGCAGACCACGATGAAGGGCAGCTATCACCCCACGCAGACGGTGTTCGACGACATCAGCGATTTCAGCTCCTGGGACCGCTGCATCACGCGCGGCATGCCGGTGTCGATGCTGGCGCGCAATTACAACAACGGCGTCCGCATCTTCCAGTCGCCAGGCTATGTGGTGATTCTGCTGGAGATGGCGCATGAGGCGCGGGTGATCCCGACCAACGGCATGCCCGCCCTCGACCCCGCCATCAAGCAGTGGATGGGAGAATCCCGCGGGCATTGGGAAGGCAATACGCTGGTGGTGGAAACCACGAATGTGGGGCATGGCCTGGTGATCGGCCTTGCCAGCGCCGGCAATCCCGGCTCGCCGGGACCGCTGCAACCTTTCAGTGACGAGATGAAGGTAACCGAACGGTATACGCGCACGGCGGACGACACCATCGAATTCGAGATGACCGTTACCGATCCCAAGGTGCTGGCGCGAGGGTCATATACCTACAAGTTCCCGCTCTTTCTCGACAACGATTACGAAATCTTTGAGTACGCCTGCCACGAGGGCAACACCACCATACAGAATTACGTCGAGACCTCGCGTTTCGAGCGCGCGGAGCAGCGTGCCAAGGCGCCGCCGGTGGACGAAGTGATACGGCCGGTGATTGCCGAGGAGGCGATTCCCCTGTGGGCGATCACACCGGTGGCTACCGATGGCACGCGGGGCGAGGCCTACCTGCGCAAGCCGCCGGGCGACGGCCCGTTTCCGGCGGTGATCCTGGTGCACGGCGGCGCGCCGCGCTGGTCCACGGATCTCTTGCGCTACTACGCGCTGCATACCCATGCCTCGCGTTTTCTCGAACAGGGCTACGTGGTGGTGACGATGACCCGGCGCGACCTGGACCTGGCGCTGCCGTTCGGCGAGGAACAGCCCGCCGTGCAGGATGCGGTGGCGGTGATCGACTACATCAAGAAGCTGCCGTACATCGATCCCGACAGCGTGGTGGTGCGCGGCACCAGCGTGGGCGGCTATGTGACGCTGGAAATGGCGCTGGAGCGCGACGTGGCGGCCATCGTGGTGGAAGAACCGTTCTCGTTCCCGTTCCTTGGCATGAGCGGCGGCAATCCCGAAGGCCAGGTGCCGAACCTGAGCAAGGTGGAACGCCTCGACACGCCGATCTTCGACATCGAAGGCGACCAGACGCCCAACATCAACGAGTTCAACACGGAGGTATTCCTGCCGGCATTGAAGCAGACGGGAAAGGATTTGATGCTCGAGCGCTATCCGGGTGAACTGCATTCCTTTGCCTTCTTCGACAACGCCGCGCGCACCTTGCGCCCGGCCAAATCGCTGCAGGCGTTCGAATCCATCGATGCCTTTTTCCGCGAACACATGGCGGTGCAGCCGGTGCCGCTCGACCCGGCGCTGGTGACGCACAAGCCGATCGTGTTTCCCTGAGAATGTGTCTCTGAAGGGAGGGCTGCTTTCCTTGAGGACGTGCCTCTGAAAGGAAGGCTGCTTTCCTTGAGGGCGCGCCTCTAGGCCTCTGAAGGGAGCGCTGAAATCGCGCTTAAAACAGCCGCTGCAAGGCAGTCCCGAGGTGCGGCAGGTTGGCGCTGGCCGGCACGAACACGTCGCCGAGCAATGCGGACAATTCATCCGGATGCTCCAGGAGGCGTGTTTGCGGCGGTTGGCCCGGCCGATAGATGGTGTGGCTGCGGTCCAGCAGGTTGTGGCGCGCGGTGCCGTGCACGGCGCTGCAGATCAGGTGCTGCACGAAACGGGATTGCGGGTGCGTGGACACGTACCAGTTGCTCAGTTCGAAATCCGCCGGGTTGGCGCTTTCGCCGTTGAACCAGTACACCGGCCGTTCGCCTTGCGGCAGCAGCACCTGCAGTATCCAGCCACTGTATGAAGCGCGCAGGCGCAGCGTTTCCAGCGGCGTGCGCTGTTCCCGCTCGGCGACGAGCCGCAGCGGCGCCAGCGCGGTGAGGCCGCCAAAGCCCACGTCCACCAGCCAATCCTGCCCCTGTGCCGCCACCAGCAGCGCACGATGCGTGCGCGCGGGCTGTGCGCCGGGTAATTGATTCCACAGCACCCGCGCCGACAGGCCGGTAATGCTGAAGCCAAGCGTCTGCAACACCAGCGCAAACAGGCCATTCTGCTCAAAGCAATAACCGCCGCGGCATTGCCGCACCAGTTTGTCGAACAGCGCTTCGGGTTCCAGGCTCACCGGCAGGCCAAGCCAGGGATCGAGGTTTTCAAAAGGGATGGCGCGCGGATGCAACTCGTGCAGGGCGCGCAGCGTGGCAAGCGTGGGGCTGAGCGGGCCGTCGTAGCCGATGCGATGGCAGTATTGGGCCAGTTGCTGGGGCGTCAGTGTCATGGGAACCTCGTGGGATCTGGATTATAGCGGGAGGAGGCAGTGCTCCCCACTGGATCCCGCGACTTCGCGCAGGATGACGAGGCGGGGTTGTCATTCCGCGCGCAGTCGCGGAATCTACTCATTCCCTGAATAAAAAAGCCCGTGTTCCGAATGGGAGGGGGGTGTGCGGAACACGGGCAGAGAACGTCGTGCTAGGCGGCCTGGCGCTGCTGGGCGTGCAGCATCAGGTATTCATAGGCGCCAAGTGCCGCGGTGGCGCCGCTGCCCATGGAGATGATGATCTGCTTGAAGGCCGAATTGGTCACGTCGCCGGCGGCGTAGAGGCCGGGAACGGAGGTTTCGCCCTTGCCGTTGACCAGAACCTCGCCGAAGCGCGACAGCTCCGCCACGCCCTTGAGCGGGTCGCTGTTCGGCACCAGGCCGATCTGCACGAACACGCCCGCCAATGCCAGGTGCTGTTCCACGTGGCTTTCGCGATCGAGGTAGCGCAGTCCGGTTACCTTGCCGCCGTCGCCTTCGATGGCGATGGTCTGGGCCTGGGTGACGATACGGACGTTCGGCAGGCTGCGCGCCTTGGCCACCAGGATGCTGTCGGCCTTGAGCGTGGGGGAATATTCCAGCACGGTAACGTGCTCGACGATGCCCGCCAGGTCGATCGCGGCCTCGATGCCGGAGTTGCCGCCACCGATCACCGCCACGGCCTTGCCCTTGAACAGCGGCCCGTCGCAGTGCGGACAGTAGGCCACGCCGCGGCCTTTGTATTCGGCTTCGCCGGGCACGCCGATCTGGCGCCAGCGCGCGCCGGTGGCCACCAGCACGCTGCGGCCCTGCAATACGGCGCCCGAGTCCAGGCGTACCTGGAACAAATCACCGTTCTGCTCCGGCGATATCACGCTGGCGGCGCGCTGTCCCTGCATCACGTCCACGGCGTAGTCGCGCACGTGTTCCTCCAGGCTGGCCACGAGCTTGGGCCCTTCGGTGGCCTTCACGGAGATGAAGTTTTCGATGCCGAGCGTGTCGAGCACCTGGCCGCCGAAGTTTTCCGCGACGATGCCGGTGCGCAGCCCCTTGCGCGCCGCGTAGATCGCGGCCGAAGCGCCGGCGGGACCACCGCCCACGATCAGCATGTCGAACGGATCCCTAAGGCTGAGCGCGGCGCTGGCGGCGGCGCTGCCCTGGGTGTCGAGCTTGCGCAGGATGTCTGCCAGGCCCACGCGGCCCTGCGAGAACAGCTTGCCGTTGAGGTACACGGTGGGCACCGCCAGGATGTTGCGCGCCTGGATTTCGTCCTGGTGCAGCGCGCCGTCGATCATCACGGTTTTCACCGCCGGATTCAGTGCGGCCATGGTATTGAGCGCCTGCACCACGTCGGGACAGGTCTGGCAGCTGAGCGACACGTAGATTTCGAAGTGGTAATCGCCCTCGAGCGCGCGCACCTGTTCCAGTTGCGCGGCGTCCGTTTTGGGCGGGTGGCCGGCGCTGTGCAGCAGTGCCAGCACCAGCGAGGTGAATTCATGTCCGCCGGGTACGCCGGCGAAACCGATGTGGGTGCCGCGCTGCGGCGAGCGCAGCGTCAACAGCGGCGCGCGGCCGGTGGCGGGCGCTTCGCTCAGGCTGAGCTTGTCGGACAGTGCCACGAGGTCCGTGGCCAGTTGTTGCAGTTCCACGCTGGCGGCGTCCGTTCCCGGCGCTATAGCCAGCTCCACCGACCCGGGTACCTGGGCCAGCAGGGACTGCAATTGTTGTTTCAGGTCTGGGGTAAGCATGGTGTCTCCAATCGGTTGGTCAAGCCGCCGGCGCGTGGCCGGCGGTTGGGTCTTGCCCGTGGGATTCGCGTGGTTTGAACGTCCTCAGATCTTGCCCACGAGATCCAGCGAAGGCTTCAGCGTTTCGGCGCCCGGCTTCCAGGCGGCGGGGCACACCTCGCCATCATGCTCGGCCACGTACTGGGCAGCCTGGATCTTGCGCAGCAATTCCTCCGCGCTGCGGCCGATGCCAAGGTCGTGCACTTCCACCACCTTGATCTCGCCTTCCGGGTTGATCACGAAGCTGCCGCGCAATGCCGCGCCTTCGTCCTCGATCATCACGCCGAAGTTGCGGGTGATGCGGCCGGTGGGATCGCCGATCATCGGGTACTTGATCTTGCCGATGGCGGGGCTGCTGTCGTGCCAGGCCTTGTGGGTGAAGTGCGTGTCGGTGGACACCGAGTAGATTTCCACGCCCAGTTTCTTGAACTCCTCATAATGTTCGGCAAGGTCCTCCAACTCGGTCGGGCACACGAAAGTGAAGTCCGCCGGGTAGAAGAACATCACGCTCCAATGTCCCTTGAGGTCGTCCTGGGTCACCTTGATGTCCTTGCCGTTGTGGTAGGCCGTAGCGCTGAAAGGCTGTACCTGCGTATTGACCAGTGAAGTCATTTTGCGTCTCCGTAGTGAATTGATGGGGGGATTCGGAAGCTACGAAACGCATGATAGGGATTCGCATTTGATAGATGAAATTGGTTTGGCGAATGTTTTCAATAGATATTGGCTATCAATGAGGGGCGAATTCCCGGTGACGGATTGCCGCCGGGAAACGGGGAAAGAGGAAGAAAGGCCGGGCAGGGGACCCGGCAGCAGGCGATACCGCGGCACGCCGGGAGCGCGTTTGCCCTCCCGGCGCGGGCCTGGCCTATTGCATGCGCTTGCGCATGCGGATGTTGAGGACTTCCACGAACACCGAGAATGCCATGGCGAAATAGATGTAGGCCTTGGGCACGTGCACGTCGAAACCTTCCACCACCAGCGTCAACCCGATCATCATCAGGAACGACAGCGCCAGGATCTTCAGCGTGGGATGCCCGTCGATGAAGTCGCCGATCGGTTTGGCGGAGAACAGCATCACCAGCACGGCGATGATGATGGCAATGGCCATGATCGACACATGATCCACCAGGCCCACGGCCGTGATCACGGAATCCAGCGAGAACACGATGTCGAGAATGCCAATCTGCACCACGGTGCCGAGCATGGTCTCGGCCACCCGCGTGTGCATCTCGCCTTCGTCGCCTTCCAGCGCGGAGTGGATTTCCTTGGTCGATTTCGCCAGCAGGAACAGCCCTCCGCTTATCAGCACTACGTCGCGACCGGATATTTCCTCGCCAAGCACCGTGAACCAGGGTTCGGTGAGGCCGCTGAGCCAGGACAGGCTGAACAGCAGCATCAAGCGGGTGACCAGGGCAAAGCCTATGCCCAGTTTGCGCGCCGTTTCACGCTGTACCGGTGGCAGCCGCCCCACCAGAATCGAAATGAAGATGATGTTGTCGATGCCGAGAACAATTTCCAATGCGACCAAAGTGCCCAGCGCGATCCACGCTTCAGGGCTCGCGAACCATTCGAACATGATGTGAATCTCGTGATTGACGTCGGTGAGAGGTACTCCGCCGTGGCGGAACTGCTGAGTGAAACGACCGCGGCAACCGGGCACGATGCCGTGGGGCGGCTGCGGCATGATCGGGCATGCGTATTACGATTTCAATAAACAGCAACAAACGGAACAACGTGGCTACTCCAATCGCCTAAGACATGCGAGTGAGGAAAATCCTTTCAGCGGGCGCGTGTCTGTCTGGCCTGTTCCTGGCACAGCGCCAGCCAATGTTCCAGCGCGATGCTGCGGTACTTCTGGCGGTGGGTGATCAGGTAGAGGCTGCGGGTGAATTCGCGGTCCTTCGCCTTGAGCGTTACCAGTTCTCCACGCTCCACCCCCGCCTGCAGCGACAGCGCGGACATGCAGCCAAGCCCCATGCCCACCAGCACGGCCTGGATGATGGCCTCGTTGTGCTGCAGTTCCAGTTCCAGGCGCAGGTCGGGCAGCAGGTCGTGCATCACCCGGTTGAAGGTCTGGCGGGTACCGGAGCCGTTTTCGCGCAGAATCCAGCCATGGGAGAGCAGATCCTGCGTGCTGAGCACGCGTTTGCGCGCCAGGGGATGGTCGCTGCCGCAGAAAATCTGCAGTTGGTCCTCGCGCCAGCGGGTGATTTCCAGCGCCGGATTGTTGATTTCGCCCTCGATCAACCCGATATCCAGCTCGAAGCCCGCCACCATGTGGCTGATGCGTTCGGTATTGGCGATCTCAAGGCTCAGAGGGCTGTCGGGATAGCGGTCGCGGTGCTGCTTGATCAGCGGAATGCACAGCGTGTTGCCGATGCTGAGCGTGGCGCCCACCTTCAGCGCACCGATGCCCTTGTGCTGGCGCAGGGTGTCTTCCAGCTCCTGCGCCCGGCTCATCAACCCTTCGGCCTGCGCCAGTACCAGGCGGCCGTTGTCGTTGAGCTGGAGGCGCTTGCCCACACGGTCGAACAGCTGCAGGTCGAACTGGTGCTCCAGCTCGCGCAGCGAATCGCTTGCCGCCGACTGCGACAAAGACAGCGTTTCCGCTGCCCGGCTGAGGTTTTCCAGGCGCGCGGTGGCGAGGAATACTTCCAGTTGGCGCAGGGTAAATTTCATGGCCTGAATCATATATCGGCCAATTCGGATAAATAAAGAAAAATATCCGTTAATCCTGATATACAAGAAAGCGTAGAATGCCAATCCAACTTCAGGAGGTAGGCATGAGCAGCAAATACCAGCAGGAAACCGTCACCAGCGTTCACCACTGGAACGATACCCTGTTCAGTTTCACCACCACCCGCGACTCCGGTTTCCGCTACAAGAACGGCTTTTTCACCATGATTGGCCTGGAAGTGGACAACAAGCCGCTGGTGCGCGCCTACAGCATGGTCAGTGCCAACTATGAAGATCAGCTCGAATTCTTCTCGATCAAGGTGCAGGACGGCGCGCTCACCTCGCGGCTGCAGCACCTGAAAGTGGGCGACAAGGTTCTGGTAGGCGCCAAGCCCACCGGCACCCTGGTGGCCGAGAACCTCCTGGCCGGCAAACATCTGTTCCTGCTCGGCACCGGCACCGGCCTGGCGCCGTTCATGAGCATCATCAAGGATCCGGAAGTGTACGACCTGTTCGACAAGGTGGTGCTGGTGCACGGCGTGCGCTACATCAGCGAACTGGCCTACCAGGATTTCATCAGCGGGGAACTGCCCAATCACGAATTCCTCAGCGAGATCGTGGCCGACAAGCTGCTGTACTATCCCACCGTGACCCGCGAACCCTATCGCCACAACGGCCGCATCACCGACCTGATGCTGAGCGGCAAGCTGTCCAAGGACCTGGGGCTTCCCCCGTTGAGCGTCGAGAACGACCGCTTCATGCTCTGCGGCAGCCCTTCCATGCTCAAGGACACCTGCCGCATCCTCGACGGCCTCGGCTACAGCGAAGCCCGCAACGGCAACCAGGGCCACTACGTGATCGAGCGCGCTTTCGTCGAGTAAGGCAAAGCTAGAGTGCCAGTAAAGAAAAAGCCCGCAAAATTCGCGGGCTTTTTTGTTGGTGCAATCGGCCTTCCCTGGCCGTGGCGCATGCTCAGAAGCTGTAGTTCAGGCTCACCTGATACCTTCTGCCGTAGGAGTCGAAGACGTTGCTGATGTTCTGCTGCCCACCACGCTGGCTCTGCGACGGCAGGATCGGCGGCTCACGATCGAACAGGTTGGTGACGTTGAAGCTTGCCACCCAGTTGCCGCCCGACGCCGTTTCTCCACGGTAGTTCAGGATCAGGTTCATCACCGTCTGCGAAGGCGCCCAGTTGTCGTCCACGTCCTTGCCTTCCACCCATGTGACGTCGTACATCGTGCTGTCGATGTAGCGGCCCACCAGGCGCACGCCGTAGTTGCCCACGTCGTAGCCGAGTGTTGCGGTGGCGTTCCATTCCGGGCTATTCAGGCTGCCCACGTCGTCGCGATAGGTGGTGGTGGTTACCGAGTTCTCGCCCAGGTAGCCGGCGAACAGGCGCGCCGTCATCCGTTCCGTTTCGTCGGCGAAGAAGTTCGGCTCGAAGTCATAGCGCATTTCCAGGTCCACACCGGAGGTCGTGGCGGCGGCCACGTTCAGGTTGACGTTGAACACGCGCTCGACGACGTTGGTGGACGAGTTGCGGAACACCAGCGAGCACAGTGAGGCATCGCCGGCGGTGCAGTCGTCGATGATGCGCTGTGCGCCAAGCGAGCCCACGCGGTCCTTCATTTCAATCTCGTACCAGTCGGCGGAAAACTGCAGGCCGTCGATCCAGTCGGCGAAGGTGGGCTGCCACACGATACCGGCTGTCAGCGTGTCCGCGATTTCCGGTTTCAGGTTCGGGTTGCCGCCGCTCAGCGCGGTGATGGTGTACGAGGTGCCGGTGACGGGATCGTTGATGTTGGCACCGCCGCCACCCGATTCGAACTGCTCGCCGAAGGTCGGCTCACGCACGTCGCGCGACTTGGTGGCCCTTACCCGGAGGCCGTCGAGCACCTGGAACTCGGCGCCGATCTTCCAGCTGTCGATCTTGCCGGTGAGCGAGTAGTCGGACTGGCGGAACGAGAAGTTGGTATCCAGGCGCTGGCTGCCGGAGCTTGCCGCCCATACCGGCACGTTCAGCTCGCCGAACCATTCCCACACGTCGAATTCGCCGGTGGCCCAGGACGTGGCGGAGAAGTAATGCACGGAACGGTTGCCGCCGGTGGTGCCGGTGGACATGCCGCGAATCCCCAGTTCCGGCGCGTTGGCGGGCGAACGCTCGCCGCCGACCGGCGTATTGTACTGATCGAACCATTCCTCGCGGTAGGTCAGACCGGCCGCCATGGAAATGGGGCCCGCGCCCCAGCCTTCGGACAGATTGCCGGTGAGCAGCAACTCCGCGAAGTGCTGATCCAGCGCACGCCAGCCCTTCTTGTCGTCCAGCACGTAGTCGGCGCCTTCCGGCGTGGCGTTGGCCAGACCGAACATGTTGATCGGCACGCACTCGTTGATGGCGTTGTCGTTGTAGATGGGAGAATCCACCGGGCGTAGGCCATCGGGATACTGGGTGACCATGGTGGTGGCCACTTCCTTGCCCGCCATGGAGGCCGCCAGCTGTTCCGGCGTGGGGTTGTAGCGCTGCACGTTACAGATGATGTTGCCGGTAGCTGGATCGCGCACCGCGTCGATGGCCATCGCAAGACGGTCGATACGCAGGATGTCGTAGGCGGCCGAGGTCAGCTTCGATTTGCCGTACTGATAGGTGCCGCGCAGGCCCCAGTCGTTGTCGAAGGTGGTGTCGAACCCCACCGTGGCCGACCACATGCGGCTGATGTTCTTGTCGTCGCGGCCGTCGGCGATGTTGGTGCGGCCGGGGAGGCGCACCTGGCCAATCTTGTGGATCGGCAGCACGTCGAGTCCTTCGGCAATCATGGCATCGCGCACTTCCGTCGGCAGGTAGGGGTTTTCGATGTAGGCGTTGACGAAATACTGCTGGCCCATCTCCAGGCCGCCAAGACGATCCTGGGTGTTCGATTCGGTGCGGCCCATCATCACCTGGCCGAACAGTTCGGTGGAATCGGTCAGATCGTACTTGAGGCCGGCGAAGGCGCTGCGCTGCACCACCTCGGCGCCGGACGCGCCGTTGATGAACGAACGTTCAGCGCGTGCGGCTTCCGGGCCGCCGGACTGCATGCCGTTGGAGCCGGCGCCGATGCGGTTGGGAATGTCGCCATCGATGAAGGGACGTACGCCGGTGCCATCGTCGGTGAATGTGTAGCGGTTCAACGAGAAGCCGGGCGCCGTGATCAGGCCGGTGGGGCTTTGGGTGGCCGAATGCGCGTGTGCCACGGTGATGCGCTGCGGCACGTTCGGCGTGGCGGTGGCGGATACCCAGGCGGGGTTGATCACCCAGCCGATGCTGTTCCAGTTGTCGGTATCGTACTGGCTGCGATAGATCTGGTCGACGTGGCGCGCTTCCACCGAGCCGATCAGGTGCGCCTTGTCGCCCAGCTGGGTGCCGCCGGCCACGGAGAAGTTCCAGTTTTTGCCGTCGCCTTCTTCGGTGACACCGGTGGAGATGCTGGTTTTCAATCCCTGGAATTCACGGTCAAGAACAAAGTTGACCACGCCCGCAAGCGCGTCGGCACCGTAAGCGGCGGAGGCGCCGCCGGTGACCACGTCAACGGTACGGACCAGCGCGGTGGGGAAGTTGTCGACGTTGACGGTACTGGCACGGTCGGCCGGCACGATGCGCGAACCGTCGAACAGTACCAGGGTGCGCTGCTTGCCCATGTTGCGCAGGTTCAGGTAGCTGCCGCCGGCATCGCCGAACAGCGTGGCGCCGCCGCGCTGAGCGGTCTGGGTGTTGAGGAACTGCGGCAGGTTGTCCAGCTGCTCGGAAATCGAGGAGCCCGGCTCGTAGTCGAGGATTTCAGCGGTGGTGACCGAGGTGACGGGAGTCGGCGCTACCATGCCGTCGGTGGCCCGGATGCGCGAACCGGTGATCTGTAATTCTTCTACTTGTTGCGCGAGGGTTTGAGAGCTGAGAGCGAGTAGTGCGGTTGATATGGAAAATGCCAGCACGCTGGCGTTGAAACGCCGATTATGACGATTCATGCGTTCTCCCCTTCCCGCTGATGCGGGTGTTATGAGTTGTTGTTATGGGTACAGCGCCTCTTTGGCTTTTTGCGAAAGCTTCTCCAGGAACTGCAGCGCGATTCTAACGGCTTTTGCGCGGCAGATTAAGCGGGACTGATCGGTTCGGTAACGGGCGGTATCAGCCGAGTAGATGAATAAGGAATGGAATGTAGATCATACCGGCAAGGATCGACACCGAAACGGCACTGGCGCCAAGTTCGGTATCCAGCCTGGCAAGCGAGCAGTACGTCAGGGCGTTGAAGCCGATCGGCGCCGCACTGCACAGCACCACGGCCTTGTAGGCCAGGCCTTCGAAGCCGAACAGCGTGGCGATGCTCACACCCGCCGCCAGGCCGAGCACCATGCGGATGGCGGTGATCGCAAGCGCCAGTGGCAATTGCTTGAACTGCAGCGAAAAGAAGATGCCGAGCGCCACCAGGATCAGCGGCCCGGTCATGTTCGCCATCGGCGTGATGACATCCACCACCAGCGGCGGCAACCGCCAGCCGTTGAGCGCCAGTATCACCGACAGCGTCAGCGCCCAGATCAGCGGCGAACGCGCGATGCGCAGCAGCATCGTCCATCTGTCGTGCGCCTGGTCGCTGTAGCGAAAGGCCAGCGCGTAGACCAGCGTGGCCATCATCACCGCGTTGCCGAAATCGTACAGCACCGCTTCGGCAAAGCCGGCCTGGCCATAGACGGCAAGCACGAAGGGAAACATGTAGGCGTTGTTGGTGATGGACGTGTTGACCACCACCGCGCCGGCCTGCGGGCGCGGCAACTGGCGCAGGCGGATCAGCAGCAGGCCCGCTCCCAGGCAGACCAGGTTGACCATCACGTTGGCGATGGGCAGCAGCGCGGTGTTGGCGTTGAGCTCCAGGCGCGACACCGAGTTGAGGATGAGCAGGGGCAGGGTGACGAAGAACACGAAGCGCAGCAGAAAGTCGGCGTGGCTGCGGTCCGCCAACCCTTGCCGCTTGAGCAGCAGCCCCAGCGCGAAATAGACGAAGACGGGAAGCAGCTGCAGCAGGGTGGCGATCATGGGGGCGGATCCTGAAATGGCGGAGGCTCAAAAGGCTGCCGCATTCTAGTGCCTGTGGCCCGCGACAGCACGCCTCGCGTGGCCGGGGCGCGTCCCGACCGACCGATGCCGGGCCCCCCTGAATGGGGGGCACCATGAAAGTGTGGATTGCGTCACATTACGGTCCATCTCAACCTCCCGACAACCCGTATTTCCGCAGGAGTGGATCGCATGAAATTTACCAAGAGTCTTCGCACGGCAGGCCTGGTGGCGGCCGGCGCCATGATCGGCCAGATTGCCCTGGCCGACGTGCCCGCCGACGTTTCCGCCAGCCTCAGCGGTACCTACGAGCTGACCTACGATTTCTCCCAGAGCGGCTCGCCGTTCACCAATGGTTATCCGGCCACGTTCGTGATCAACGGCGCCGACGGCAGCCTGTGCGTCAACGGCTCCCTGCTTACCGGCGCCTACCTGAAAAATGCCGGCGACGCCGAGGTGCGGTGGGATGAATCCACTGTCGCGGGAGCTGTGTCCTACGGCCTGTCCACCAAGGCCGATGGCAGCTTCAACGAAATCAACGTCTACAGCGGTGGCACCTTCCTGGGCCAGTTCACCGGCGAGCGCGTCAGCACCGCCACCGATTGCTCCGGCGCCCTGGGCCTGAGCGCCAACGCCCTTGCCGCGATCAACCTGGCGGAAGAAGTCTTCGGCGACCTGTTCCCCTTCGATGGCGGCTCCGAGTTCTTCGAGATCAAGGGCTACATCGCGCGCTATTACGGGGACACCGGCATTTACGTCGGCTTCAAGGATGGCCACGTCTACGTGGTGGGCGGACCCTTTGGCGACAAGATCATCGACCAGGGCGATGAAGCGGCCGTGGTGCTCAAGCTGGAGAACGCCAAGCTCAAGATCGAAGCGCCGAAGGGCTGCAATGAAGAAATTACCGGCCAGCTGGGCTGCGGCAACTGGGATATCGCGATCACGGGTACGGTCAGCCAGACCATGATGGGCATGACCCTCAATCTGAAGCTCGAGGATCTGCTGGGCGCGCTGGTGCTCGAGGACGTGCCGATGGACAATCCGGCCAGCGAAGCCGAGATCAAGCGCATCATGAACGAGTACTACAGCGATATCGGTACCATCGAGGACTTGGTGGTGAATATCGTCACGAATACCGACGATCACGTGGTGCTGGATGTGGCCTTCAAAGCCCACATCGTGCAGCAGGGAGTGACCATCGACCAGGTGTACGATCTGCACTACGACATGACCCGCAATTGATCGGTTGAAGGTCATGAAAATCCCGGCCAGTGTTCCTGGCCGGGATTTTTTTGCGTGAAGGAAGGGCGCCGGCTACTGCGCCCTGCAGATCAAGCCTTTCAGGTAATAGCCTTCGGGATAGGTGGATAGCACCGGGTGGTCTTCCGCCTGGCTCAGCTTGCGCAGGAACTGGACCGAACGGCCGGCGTCGAGCGCGGCGTCGGCCACGACCTTGTGGAAGAGGTCTTCGGGCAACAGCCCCGAGCAGCTGAAGGTGGCCAGGATGCCGGCGGGGCGCAGCAGTTGCAGGGCCAGCAGATTGATGTCCTTGTAGCCGCGGCAGGCCTGGGTGAGGTGCTGCTTGTTCTCCACGAATTTCGGCGGATCGAGAATGATCAGGTCGAACTGCCGGCCCTGTGCGCGGTAGGCGCGCAGTTGCGCGAACACGTCGGCATTCACCTGCGTGCGGGCGTCCGCGTCCAGGCCGTTCAATGGCAATTGCTGCCGCCCAAGCGCAAGCGCCGTTTCCGAGGCATCCACTTCGGTCACATGGCTTGCACCCTGCGCCAGGCAATGCACGCTCATGGCGCCGGTATAGCTGAAGCAGTTGAGCACCTCGCGTCCCGCGGCGTAGCCGGCCACCAGGCGGCGGTTGTCGCGCTGGTCCAGGTAATGGCCGGTCTTGTGGCCGTTTTTCACGTCCACCAGAAAGCGCAGGCCGTGCTCATGAATCTCGACCAGTTCGGGCACGGTGCCGTGCAGTACCTGGCTGAGCGGTGCCAGGCCTTCCTTTTCCCGCACCTGCACGTCGGAACGTTCCAGGATGGCGTGGTCGGGATAAAGCTTGCGCAATGCCCACACGATCTTGTCGCGGTGCTTGTCGGCGCCGGCGCTGAGCAGCTGGCATACCAGCACCTGATCGTAGAGATCGATGGTAAGGCCGGGCAATTGATCGCATTCAGCGGCCACCAGGCGGCAGGCGTTGGTGTGGGCAAGCAAGGGCTGGCGCACCTGCACCGCCTGTTCGATGCGGCGCAGGAAAAAGGCGTTGTCCACCACTTCGCGCTCGTCGAAGGTCCACAGGCGCACGCGCATGGCGGAATCGGGCGAATAGGCGCCACGGCCAAGCCAGCGTCCGTCTGCGCCGAGTACTTCCACGGTGTCGCCTTTATGGGGCTTGCCGTTGTGGTGGGCGATGGCGCTGGCGAAAATCCAGGGGTGGCGGCGCAAAAGGGATTTTTCCCGCCCAGGGTGCAGGATGACCGAAATACTCACGTCGATGACTCGATGGTTGGGGCGGCGCGCTTACTGATTGCCGGGGCCGGAAGCGGCGGGATCGCGGATGCGTTCGTTGAATTCGATTTCGTCGATCGGCGCAAAAATCTGTTCCATCAGCTCGCCGTTGAGCGAGGTGGGGGCCTGCAGATTGAAGGTCTTGACGTCGCTGGTCCATGGCTGTGCGTAGAGCTCGGGATCGGTGAGCGTAATCTGCAGCGTGAGCGTGCCGTCGTCGCTGCGGTGCCAGCGTTCTTCGATTTCGCTGAAATCGGTGAAGGGCGTGCCCCACTCATCCAGCCAGGCGCGGCCATCGAGGCCCACGGTCTTGACCACCAGCGTGTCGCCTTCCCACACGCCCACGGAATAACCGTACCAATAGGGGCCGGCCACCAGCGCGTCCGGCACGTCGCGGCCATCGGTCCAGATGGTGCGCCAGTGCTTGCCCCATTCGAACAACTGCAGCACGCGATCGGGCAACTGCACCATTTCCATGGGACGGCCGTACACCAGCGTGCGGTACAGCCCGGGCGGGTTGGCCTGGCCAAGCGGATCGTTGCCGAAGGCGGGCATCTGTTCGCGCGGACCCTTGCCGGGAATGTTGGCGTCGAACGCCGCCTGGCCGGCGGGCGTGAAGGGCAGGGCGTCGGGATACCACTGCGATTGCGGATAGCCGCCGGAACCCGAAGCGCGCAGCCACACGCCGGTGAGCGAGGGCGCTTGCGCCAGCAGAGTGGCGGGCAGGCAGGCAAGAACCACGAGCGCGAGTAGTTTGTTCATGTGATTCCCCCTGGTGTGCTGTGTACTTTTTATTGGCTAAGGGCTTTTTTATGCCAGCTGCCGTCTTTATTGCCGGTTGCTGTGAACCTGCGCCGGATCAATTTTCGCCGGCAGGTTCCGGCAGTGCCGACTGCAGTTCCTCGCCGTTGACCTTGACCAGGCAATTGAACAGGCATTCCCCCACCGGCGCGCCGGTGCGCGACGGATGCACGCGGAACTCGATGGTGTCGCCCGGCTTGAACGTGGCGCGGGTCCAGCCGTTGGAGCGCGTCATCAGTACCGGACTGGGCAGTTCGATGGCGTAGTTCACCATGTTGCCCGCATCGTCGGTGATGTCGAGAAACAGCGAGGAATGCGGATTGCGCCAGCGGAATTCGGTAACGGTGCCGGTTACCGTGATCCACATGCTCTGATCGTAGGAAACCGAGGTGCCGTGATGGGCGAAGGCGCCGGTGGAAATGCCAAGGCTGCCAAGGCTCAGCAGCGCAATGCCGCCACAACGCAAGGTGTGGAGAAAGGAAAACGTGCGATGAGTCATGATGACCTCCTTGCCGGGTGTAAGTGGGCCTATGACCTGATGGTCGGAGTGAGAGGATTCGAACCTCCGACCCCTGCCTCCCGAAGGCAGTGCTCTACCAAGCTGAGCTACACTCCGTATCGAACGGGCGGCAATTGTAAACAGGTTGACCGATTACAGCCAGTCCGCCGCGGAGAAATTTATCGCGCATTGTGCTGCGAGCATTCCCTATGTGGCGAAGAGGCCCGCGGCACACGTGTATTGCGTCCGTTCTTGCATGGCCTCAGCCCGGCAACGGGGACACGCCAATCAACAGCCGGTGCAGCCACAGCGCAAAGATCACCCAGGCCACGGTGCCGATGATGAGCGCGCCAAGCGTGCCGCGCATGGTGCCTGGCGTCTGCGTGATGCCCGCGGCCTTGTCCTGCCGGCGGCGAATGGAAAAGCCGGCGCTTGCCCATATTAGAAAGGTGCCGAACAGCAGCAGGTCGGCCAGCATACCGTTGGCCAGCAGATGCGCCGCCGCCCACACCTTCACCCCGGCATACATCGGATGGCCAAGCGAGGCGCGCAAGTGGTTGGGTGGACCGTGGCTGGCCACGAGCAGCACGAAGGCCAGCCAGGTAAGCGGCAGCGCCAGATGCCGCGCCCACAGCGGCGTTGCATACAGCAACACGGGCGTGGTGCGGGCGAGGCCATAGCCATACACCAGCAGGATCAGGCCGCACAGCGAAACGAAACTGTAGATGGCCTTGTAGGTGCTGATGCCGACCTTGGAGAGGTAGCGTTCGCGCCAGGCGGGCGCCACCAGCCGCAGTGAATGGGCGCCGAGGAACAGGACCAGGCCAAGCAATAACAGATTCATGGGGAACGTCTCCTGCCGGAAGGGGACTGCCATTGCCATTCCTGCGCGGGCAGTTCCAGGGTTTTTATCACGGTCATGCTGTGCATGTCCGGGTTGCGGCGGCGGCTGCCGGTGACGACCAGCTGGTCGCCGACGTGGAAGCGCGTGGCCTCCACCTGGGTCTTGATGGCGCCCGTGACGGTGATCCACTCGATGCGCATGGCGGTGTCGCCATCGTCGACGGTGAACAGAATGTGGGGGTTGCCCCAGAAGATATGGGTGATGGTGCCACTGAAGACGAAGCGTTCGTCCTGGTCGTACTCGGCATAGCTGTGATGCGCCTGGGCCGGGGCACTGCAGAGTGCCAGCGCGTGCAACGCGGCAAGGGCGATCAGCAGGGCTTGGGGTGTGCGCATGGCGCCTCCCAGGCCGGCGCGGTAGCCGCGCCGGAGCGATGCGAGTGGTTTACTTGGGCGCTTTGTCCCAATCGGTCTTGCCTTCGTTCTTGCCCGCCACGGAGTACAGTACCTGCGCGTTGCGGGTTTTCTGGAAGTCATCCAGGCTCATGTCCTTCATGGCGGCATAGATGTGCAGGTTGGTGGTGCCCACCACCGCGCCGAGTTTTTCCAGCATGAAGAAGATGACGCCATAGTGAATCATGCCGCGCCAGTCGCGACGGCGCACCAGATCACGTTCTTCCTCGGTAAGACCGAATTTCTCGAACGCGGCTTCCTGGTCGGCCAGGAACAGCTTGCGATGCTCCGGATTGATGAGTTCGTGCAGGAAGTTGTTGAGGCGGAATGCCTTCACGCTGCGCTCGATGGTGAAGGGATAGGTGCCTTCGAGTTTCTCGATGCCGGCAAGCTGGTGGTTGATGCGCGCCAGGTAGTCGGCATCGTTTTCAGTCGGTTTTTCCTGCGAGCGTTCCTCGAACACCAGGCTGGCGATCGGGGTCATGGACGGCAGGTAGTAGGTCTGGTGGGTCATTTCCACCTGCTCCGCCAGCGCGCCGCGCATCATCATCCACATCACCACCTCGGCGCCTTCCATGCCGCCAAGCTCGGCCAGCTGAGCGATGGTGTAGTCGGTAAGCCCTTCCGGATCCTTCTCCAGGCGCTCCATGAACTCCATGTCCCAGGGCGTGTTGTTGAAGCCGCAGCGCTCGCCGTGAACCTGGTGCGACAGCCCGCCGGTGCCGGCGATGGCCACCTTGATGTTTTCCGGATAGCTCTGGATGGCGCGGCGCAGCGATTTGCCCAGCTTGTAGCAGCGTGCGGCGGACGGCGAGGGCGCCATCAATACGCCTACCTGGAACGGGATGATCCTGGTGGGCCAGCCCTGCTTGTGTTCGGGGAACAGCAGCGACATCGGCGAGAAACAGCCGTGGTCGAGGCCTTTGTTCTGGAAGTAGGACAGGTCGAATTCATCGGCCACCAGGCCTTTGGCGATGTGCTCGGCCAGTTTGGGATGGCCCTGCAGCGGGGGCAGGTCGCGCGCGCCGCCGCCTTCGTCCGCCACCGGAAAGTGGTCGCCCACGCCCAGGGCGAACTGGGAGTAGTGGTCCATGAAGAACGAGGTCATGTGATCGTTGAAGATGTAGAAGATCACGTCCGGCGCTTCGTCCTTCAGCCACTTCTGGATCGGCTCGTAGCCTTGGAAGATGGGTGCCCATACCGGGTCCTGCTGCTTGTTGGTGTCCACCGCGAAACCGATGGTGGGGGTGTGGGACGTGGCAAAGCCGCCGACGATCGTGGCCATGTATCTACTCCGTAACAGTCAGGAATTCGGGACAAGGCCCGAGGGTTCTAATGTAAGCTAACGGCTAATGATAAGGGGGAACGGCGGTGATTCCTACCACACGGTTCGGCAAGGCGGGGGCGAGACGGAGGAGAGTTGCGGTAAATCAAGCACTTGCTTATACGTTAAAACAAAGTTACAAGTCTGAACTCAGACTTAATGAAGGCTGTTTCCCTGACAACAATTACCCGCTTTCGGCGTTCTAATACACAAGACGCCCCAATATCATGAGTAGCAGGGGCGCCCCAGGGGCTCCTTCCAAGAGAAGGTCCACCCCTTGAGCCACAGCAATCAACAGGAGCTGAACCTATGAAACGTCTTACCTTAGCCATCATCGCCGTGCTCGGTCTGGGGGCGGTGGGCAGTGCAGCAAACGCCGCCAACGTGGAAGTGCAATGGCAGAACCCGGAAAAGTACCGGGATATTCGTGCCACCAATGAAGGCCAGAAACGCTTCCAGGAACGCACCATGGAAGAGCTGGAAGACGCCTTCCGCAGAGGCGCCGCCGAACTGGACAGCAACATGACGCTGCAGCTGACGGTGACCGACGTGGATTTGGCCGGCGAGATCGAGTATTTCCACGACAACTACCCGTTCGGCCTGCGTGTGATCCGCCGCGTCGATTCGCCCAGGTTGACCCTGAGCTATGAACTGCGCGACGCCAACGGCGGCGTGGTGCAATCGGCCAGCGACGTGAAAGTGCAGGACCTGGGGCTGAACTTCAAAACCGGCACCCTGACGACCATGCGCCGCTACGATTCGCCCTACTACTACGAGCACAAACTGATCAGCGACTGGATGCGCGATACCTTCAACAGCGCCAGCAGCTGACAGACCTCGCTTCCGCGCGGCGCCTGAATGCCGCGCGGCAAGCATACCCTCCACAGCGGGGATTCCAATCCCGCTTGCCGCTCCGCCATGCCTCGGGCACAATGCAGCGCCGCTGCGGGTGTAGCTCAATGGTAGAGCAGAAGCTTCCCAAGCTTACGACGAGGGTTCGATTCCCTTCACCCGCTCCAATCAAGCATCACCATGCGTCAGTAATCTCCATAGCTTCCGATATCCTGTAATTCCATGGAGGCGACCCTCGGCGGACCGCCTCTGGGAAACTGCCGCGGGCAGCAGGGCTATTTCGTGGCGCCCTTGCGCAGGCGTGCATCGAGCTGGTCGACCAGATTGCACCAGTCGGCGTCATCCAGGATCGCCTGTCGCAGGAAGGCCGCCTGGGAAGCATTCCAGATGGGGGATTCGTGCAAGTGAGCCGACAGGCGCGCGTGGGGATTGGCATCCAGAAACGCCACGATTGCCTCATCGCTGTTCGCCAGTCCCAGTTGGGCGAACAGGGCGTTCATCGTCAATTGTTTCATTTGCATGGTTTGCTCCAGCCTTCATTGCAATACCTTGCGGTTCGGGCACGCCGATGTCTCCAGGCGAGCAGTCTGTGGCTTTGGGCATGATTGTTCTGTGCGCCAGGAAACAAATGGCGGCGGTTGGACGCCTGCCGCGGGCTTCTAGGAAGGCCGTGCGGGAGCGGTCAGCTTCTCTTGCGAGTTCGGGTTTGAGATATATTGCTGTCTTCAACTTTGCTTATATTGAAGACGGGTTCTGCGGGAGGAGAAAGCCATGCCTCGAACAATCACTACTACCACCGCCCCGCCACAACAATCGCGGAATTCTGGGATGTGCCTTGCAGGTACTCGACCGCCTTGATGCCGTTGGATCCTTTGCCGTTGGTGAGTGATGCTGGATTCACCCTTCACGCTGCTGGAACGCCAGCTGATGAAGGGGAATGCTCATTGGTACCGGATCGGCATTGGTTTTTCCATCACCTCCCATAAGGGCAGACTTTGCAGCACCCCGGCATCTCCATTCGCCCTCAGAACCGCCCTTCCCTTAATACTGTGATAATCAAAAAGCCATCCATTAATAGTAAATTGGATAAATGTCATATAGGGCTACCGTATGCGTTTACTGATAGTTGAGGACGAAGGACGGATGGTCGAAATTCTGACAACCGCCTTGCACCGCTCGGGATTCACAACGGACGCTGTGGGGACTGCGGATGCCGCCGAGAGTGCTCTTTCGAAAATTGCCTATGATGCAATGATTCTTGATCTGGGCCTGCCTGATAACCCCGGCCTCACAGTACTCAACAAGATACGATCCTTAAAACGCTCTTTGCCCGTTCTAATTCTGACGGCACGGGATTCGCTGGAGGATCGTGTCCGTGGGCTTGATGAAGGAGCCGATGACTACCTTATCAAACCCTTTGCAGTGCCCGAGCTGATCTCTAGGGTCAAAGCCCTGCTGCGACGCCCAGGCGGTGCGCTCGGGGTGACATTAAGCGCGGGTAATATGACATTGGACACCATAGCGAGGGACGTAAGCATTGGTCTCGCCTCGGTAAGTTTGTCACGGCGTGAGATTGCCGTCCTCGAACATCTGATGCGCCGCATCAACAGGGTGGTACCAAGGCAGATGCTCGAGGAAAAGCTATACGGGTTTGGAGACGAATTGGAGTCCAATGCAGTGCCGGTGCATATTCATCATCTGCGGCGAAAACTTGAGAAAAAAGGGGCAACATCCGAGATTCACACCATTCGTGGCATAGGTTATATCTTGGTCGATGCAAAAGAATGAAACTATTACGTCCTCGTTCACTGCAGCTTCGCCTGGCGGCTCGTCTCGGAGCCGTTTTTGCTATTGCGACCGTGCTTGTTGTTGGCGCTTTTTTCTATTTGAGCTATCAGTTGGCGGAAGAACTTAGCCGGCGTGACATGTTTAGATTGGCCGAGGCGCTGGCTAGAGTGCTTGAAGCGGATGGTGAACTTGGCTCACTTGATAGGTTGCGGGAATGGGATGTGCTTAAGAAAGAAAGCGCTTTCGCTATTTTTGATCGCAATGGACACATCATCACAGCTTCCAGCGACGCGTTCCGTATCATAGCGACTGGCCGATCTTCTGATACGAGCCGCCAGGATACCTTTCGCATCGCTTCCTTCGGTAGTGCTGAAAAGCCCTATTATGGCTTGGAAATACCCCAAGAAAGTAAAATGGGTTCAATCGTCGTGATGGTGGCTGAGCCCGATAATGTGAAAAATGAACTCCTGAGGGTAATTTTCGAAGAAGCTGTCCCGCACGCCGCACTGATACTTCCAATTTTTATTGTGATTACGCTACTCGTAGGGGTTTTCGCTATCCGTAGCGGCCTGCGTCCGCTACGGGAAACAGCTACTCAGGCAGGGACCATAAAACCGGATGCGATATCAGTTCGCTTAAGTACTGAAAACCTTCCTACCGAGGTGTTCCCCTTGGTAAATGCCGTAAACCGAGCACTCGACCGGCTTGAAAACGGCTTTGCTTTGCAGCGTGAATTCACCGCTAATGCCGCCCATGAATTACGAACGCCACTTGCCATCATCACCGGTGCTCTACACGAATATAGCGCTGATAGTGAGCTCGCAAAACTGCAGCAAGATGTTTATAGGATGAACAGACTGGTGCAGCAGTTGCTGAACGTGGCTCGGATGGATGGAATTATTGTCGACGTTAATAATGTGGTTGATATACACGCCAGTGCAAGAGATGTGGTCGAGTATATGGCGCCATTGATATTTGAACAGAAAAGAGCTGTCGCATTGATTGGCACCGATCGTCCTGTTCTTGTGAAAGGCAATGGGCATGCTATTGAAGATGCGCTGAGGAATCTGCTTGAAAATGCCATGTTGCATGCACGACAAAACACTGAAATTCTAGTCAGCGTTTCTGATGACGGAGCAATCTGCATATGCAATGAAGGCCCTACCATTCCATTAGAAAATCGAGAAAAAATCTTCGAGCGCTTCTGGCGCCATTCAAACTCGTCTGGTACTGGCGCCGGACTTGGCTTGGCTATTGTCAAGGAAACCATGGCCAAGCATAACGGTAGCGTATCTGTTACAGATTATGCGAACGGAGGCGCGTGCTTCATTTTGCAGTTTGAGCTGTCGGCATAGATGCGCGGGCTGCTGCTCCCTCGCTCTTCCCTCATACCTCCTCAGTAAACACCCATCTACTTCAAGGTAGCTTCGATAGCGGCTTCAAGCCGGTATCCGCCCGTCCGTTTTTAAACATAGTGTAAATAATGTGAAAGGTCTCGGTCGTAAACCTGCCTTAATGATTGCGTGCTAATTTGTTTACGCCGTCTGGAACAGACAACGCAGATACATACGCAGATTAAAAAACAATTCTATAGGGGAAAAGCAATGAAGAAACGGCTGATTTTATTGTCCTTGATGACCATAATTTCCTTGCCCGCAGGCGCGCAACAGCCGGCAGCGGAACAAGATACGACCTTGAGTTTCTTTATTACAAGCAAAGGAATGGGAGATGGTGCCAACCTCGCGGGCCTAGCTGGCGCCGATGCCCACTGTACCGCACTGGCAGAGGCGGCAGGTGTTACAGGGAAGGTCTGGCGTGCCTACCTGAGCACTACGGGACCGGGGGGTGTGAATGCTCGCGATCGGATCGGGGAGGGCCCTTGGTATAACGCAAAGGCCGAGCTTATCGCCAGAAATGTGAATGAGCTTCACTACAGCAACGTAAATTTAAACAAGCAGATGTCGTTGACCGAAACGGGCGGAGTGGTGAACGGTGTGGGAGACCAGCCAAATCAGCATGACATGCTCACGGGCTCCAATCCCGACGGAACGGCTTCCGAGCAGACGTGTAACAACTGGACAAGCAATACGGCTGACGCCCAAGCGACATTGGGCCATGCCGACAGAAAGGGGGGTGGTGCCATGGCCACTTCCTGGAACTCCTCTCACCCCTCCAGGGGGTGCAGTCAAGAAAATCTGATCGCTTCTGGAGGCAATGGATATTTTTATTGCTTCGCTGCGGAGTAAGCCAGATCTCCCTTGGGCAAGTTTAGTGTGCGAGAGCGAAAACATTTGTTCGGGCAGTTTTTGTTCTTGGTAGAGCTAGATAGGAAATCGGTCTTTTGCCGCACTATTCTTGCCATTTTTTATTTTCCGAAATAACCCAGTAAATACTGCGCAGGCTAAGGAATATTTGCATAGTGAAGAAATTTTCTAAAAATGGCGCGCTTTCCTGCAAGACAATTTCAGATTTATCGGCACTGGTTTTCTTACTGCTATTGGCTGTCTCTTCTGTCACAACTGCTCAAACCAACCAAGGCGGCGAGACCGGAGGCAAAACGGTTGCTCTTCCCCACATTGAGGCAAGCCCTGTAATAGACGGGCTTTTGGATGAGGAAGTCTGGTTGCGTGCCGCGATAGTTGAAGACTTTCACCAAATGGAGCCATTCGAATACTCAGAGCCGAGCCAGCGAATGGAGGTTCGGATTTTCTATTCCGAAACCGCCCTCTACGTTGCGGCACGCATGTACGAAGATGATCCCACCCTCATTACGGCAAACGTGGCGAGGCAAGGGCAAGGTTTGCCTAATGATGACATTTTCAATCTCGTGCTTGACCCAAACCTGGACCGCCGGAGCGGCTATAGTTTCGAGATCAATCCCAATGGCGTCAGAGTGGGAGGCATCTATGAGAACGTGTCTCAGATTGATCGCAACTGGAGCGGCATCTGGCAAGGCAGCTCCAGGATTGATGAGCAGGGTTGGACCGCTGAGATTAGAATTCCTTTTCAATCGATCTCGTTCGATCGGGATAGCACGTCATGGGGAATAAATTTTCGACGTGCCATTCGGCGCAATAGCGAAAGCATAGGTTGGATTTCACGCAATCAGGTAATGAATCCCGGCGTAGCTGGCACTGCGACGGGCCTGGCGGATTTGAAGCAGGGTTTGGGGCTTGATGTGGTGCCATATTTCGTGGCGAGGCAGGAAAAAGTATTTGGCGTCGGAGGATACGAGGAGCGGACCGTCAAGCCGCAGGTGGATTTTTATTACAAAATCACTCCGCAGTTGAATGCCGCATTGACTATAAATACTGATTTTTCCGCAACCGAAGTCGATAGCAGACAAGTTAATTTAACGCGTTTCAGCTTATTTTTTCCCGAGCGTCGCGATTTCTTTTTACGTGATTCAGATATCTTTGATTTTGGTCGAATAGGCACCGGCGCTTTGTTTGGGCAGGAAGGCAATGAAGCGCGGCCCACGTCGGCGCTACAGAATGGCCTGCCGTTTTTTTCGCGGCGGATAGGGCTTAGCGCCATCGGCGCGCCAGTGGACATCAATGCAGGCGTCAAAGTGAGCGGTCGTATCAATCGATGGAACGTTGGCACCCTGGTCGTCCGGCAGGACGAGGACCCGAATACCAACGTGGATGATCAGACGGTATTTGTGGGCAGAGCTGCATTGAATGTGTTGGCCGAATCCCAGGTGGGAGTCATAGTGACTTCCGGAGACTCACAATCCAATTTGAATAATCAATTGATTGGCACCGATTTCCGCTATCGCAACTCCAGACTGCCAGGCGGTCGGATTGTTGAGAGCGAAATTTGGTATCAGCAATCAGAAAATGAAGGCATTAGCGGTAATGATGCGGCTTATGGCTTCGGCATCAGCGCTCCTAACACGCAAGGATGGAGAGGCGCCTACAGCTACAAGCGCATCGAAGATAATTTTGACCCGGCATTGGGGTTTGTCAGTCAGCGTGGGATCAAGGATCATGCATTAGACTTTGGATACAGGCACTTTCTAGATCGTGGCAGCTATATCCGTTCGGTTTACGGTGGATTTGATAGCTACCGCAATACCAATAGCGCAGGGGATCTGATCTCGGAAACCTTGGATGTGCGCACTAACGCCAATAATAATTCAGGCGACAAAGTGGAGCTAAGCTTGATAAAACGGCGCGAGGTGCTCTTTCAGGACTTCACGATTTACCGTGCCTCGGACAACAGTCGCATCGTTACCATCCCTGTAGCCGATTACGATTTCACCGAGGCCTCGGCAGGAATTTCTTTTGCCGGGAGACGCCGATTGTCAGGAAGCTTGAACTTCGAATGGGGTGACTATTATGACGGAGACCGCTTCAAGAGAGGCATGAGCCTAAACTGGCAAGCGTCCAATCGGTATAACTTCGGCATGAGTTATTCGGAAAACGCGATCAACCTGCCTCAGGGAAACTTCGTCGTTCGCCAGCTTTCTCTCAATACACTGTTGAACTTCACGCCAAACCTATCGTGGTCGAACCTCTTGCAATACGACACGGTATCTGAAGGCATAGGCATCAATAGCCGGTTGCGCTGGATTCCCGAGCCTGGCAGAGAGGCATATTTGGTGCTCAACTGGGGATTAGTCGATTTGGACAAAGACAATACATTCACTTCGATCAACTCCAGCCTGTCCTTAAAGTTCAATTACACGCTTAGATTCTAGCCCGGCCGCTGATCACCCGGCTCGCACATGTTGCAGAATACCTGGAACAGCTCGGCCCTGATCGGCGTGGTGCGGAGGGCGCGCAGAACCTGCAATAGATTTTACGACGACCGCGTAGGGTCGGTTAACGGTTCCGTCAGCGGTTCGTTGAGCGCCAGTGGACCGGACGGGTGCATGGGCGGCATGAAGTCGGTCTGCCGTTCGATCATTCTGCGGACCCGCGGCCGCTCGGGGCCAAGGTGCAACGCGCGCAGATGCTCCGGAATCGGCGCGTCGACATAGGTCAGGCGGCTGTTGTGGCGGATGTACTCCAGCCACGTCGAGGTCTCGTAGCGTTCCAGCCAGAGTTGTGGGTCGGAGAGGTCGCGCAGCAGGCGCCAGCGGTGTGCGCCATCGCGGCGGCGGGTGCGTCGCCGCTCCGCCATCGCGCTGAGAAATTCCGGAATGTCCTCTTCACGGATGAGGTATTCGACGGTGATCACCACCGGCCCCATCCGGGGCTCGACGGGCACGGCGGTGCGGGGCTCCTGCCAGCGGAGCAGCAGGTCGAGATTGAGTTCCGCCAGTTTCGCCAATGGCAGCCGGAGGCCAAGGGCCGCGCAGACGAGCATGACCACCCCCGCGGTGAGCAAGGTGGTCTGCACGTCACTGTTTTCCGTCACGACGCCCCACAACCAGCTGCCAAGCGCCATGCCGCCGAACGTGGCCATCTGGTACAGCGACAGGGCGCGTGCCACCACCCAGCGCGGGGTGGAGAGCTGCACGGTCACGTTGAAGGTCGACAATGCCAGCACCCACGAAGCGCCGGCCAGCAGCAGCGCCGCCATCGTCAGCGGTAGTTGCGTACTGATGGCGATGGTTGCCGCGGCAACCGCAAGGGCGATGCAGGCACAGCGCACGAGGCCTTCGGTGGACAGCCACGCCCGCAAGCGCGCACTGCCCATCGCGCCGGCTACCGCGCCCACGCCGAAGGCGCCGAGCAGCAGGCCGTAGGTCAGCGGTCCTCCCGCGATCAGGTCCCGGGCCACCAGTGGCATGAGCGCCATGATGGCGCTGGCGCCGACACCGAACACGCTGCTGCGGAGCAGCACGGTGAGAATGGATGGGGAGAGCGCCACGTAGCGCACGCCCGCCGCTATCGCGCCGCCGAGCGTTTCCCGCGGCAGCAACTGCACGTTCGGTGGCGGCTGCCAGCGTTTGAGCACCGTGATCAAGGCGATGTAGCTGAGGGCGTTCACCGCGAACGCCGTGGCCGCGCCCGCGGCAGCAACGATGGCGCCGCCGATCGCCGGCCCCACACTGCGGGCGATGTTGAAGCCCATGCTGTTGAAGGCCACGGCGCCCGGCAGCTCCGCGCGGGGCACCATGTCGCCAACGGACGCCTGCCACGCCGGCAGGTTGAAGGCGGCGCCACAGCCGATCAGGAAGGTGAACAGCAGCAACAGCCAGGGCGTGATCAATCCGGACCAGGCGCATATCGACAGCGCCACCGACACGGTCAGCATGAAGCTCTGCGCGCTGATCATGATTTTGCGCCGATCGAAACTGTCCGCCATCGCGCCGGCAACCAACGAAAACAGCATCACCGGCAGCGCGATCGAGGCCTGCACAAGGGCCACCATGTCCGCCGATTGCGAAATCGAAATCATCAGCCAGGACGCACCCACCGACTGGATCATGCCGCCAAGATTGGAAGAACCGCTCGCGAGCCAGACCTTGCGGAACACCGGATAGCGCATGGGCGACAGCGCCGAGGGTTTGTGGGTGGCGTCTGGTGGGGGAGGGTCGGTCTGCGTCATCAGGAACCTGGTCGCGTCATCCTGTGGAGTGAACAAGTGTAGGGGAGTTCCACCAGCCCAACCACTGCACCGTCAGCTTTTGCGGGGTTGTCCTCTGCCGCGGCGCTGCTTCGGCGATGGGTTGCCGTGATTCCCTCCCCTGGCGCGGCAGAGCTGGTCGAATTCACCCACGAGATCCGCCAGGGCGATACCGTCCAACGTCTCCCTCACAAGCGTTTCGGCCTGCTGCAGCACGCCATCCAGGGAAGCGTTGACCACGCGCGCAACGGCGCAGTCGGGGTTTTCGTTCTCATGACCGATGGCGAAGATTCTTGCGCCGCCCACCGCCTCATGCACGTCCAGGAGCGTGATGTCCGCAAGATCGCAGGCAATCGTCCAGCCGCCGCCATGCCCCTTCTCGGAGCGCACGTAGCCCGCTTCCCGCAGCCCCGCCATCGTGCGGCGCACCACCACGGCGTTGGTATCGAGCATCTTGGCAATCTGCTCGGAAGTGAGCGGCTGGTCGTGGCGTCCCAGGTGGAGCAATACGTGGAGCATGCGGGATAGGCGGCTGTCATTTCTCATGGGGGGGCTCTGGATTCAGATGGAGCGCAATGGCCGGTGCATGGGCATCGAGGCAGCAATGTAACATTATAAGTTGCAATAGGGGTTGGGTGCGACCTATCATGTAACTCAATAAGTAACGATATAGCCCCTGATATAACGATATGGCCCCTGATATAACGATATGGCCCCTGGTATATAGCCCCCTGATGTAGCCACCTACAATCAATTGAAGAGGTTTTCTCATGCAATACGACGCGATCGTTGTTGGCGGCAGCTATGCCGGTCTGGCTGCCGCACTGCAATTGGCGCGTGCGCGCCGCAAGGTGCTCGTGGTCGATGGCGGGCAGCGCCGCAACCGCTTTGCTGTGCATTCGCATGGCTTCCTGACACAGGATGGCATGGAGGCGGCCGAGATTGCAGCGATCGGCAAAGCGCAGCTGCTCGCCTACGACAATGTCGATTGGCTCGATGGCGTCGTCGCCAGCGCGGAACGCAGCGAGACGGGATTTCGTCTCCAGGTCGAAGGCGGGCCAACGCGGGAAGCCAAGCGCCTGGTGTTGGCGGTCGGGGCAACCGATCACCTGCCGGACCTGCCCGGCCTGGCCGAACGCTGGGGCCGGCACGTGTTCCATTGTCCTTATTGCCACGGCTACGAGCTGAACCAGGAAGCCATTGGCGTACTGGCGACGTCGCCGATGTCCACGCACCTGGCGCTGATGCTGCCCGACTGGGGCCCGACGACTTTCTTCCTGAATGGCGCATTCACGCCCGACAGCGACCAGTTGCAGCAATTGCAGGCACGCGGCGTAAACGTGGAGCCCGGCTTGATCGCGCGGATCGAGGGTACGCTCGATCTCGTGATGCAGGATGGGCGCGTCATGAAACCGGCCGGTTTGTTCGTGGCCACGCGGATCGAGACCAATGGATCGATCGCGCATCAGCTTGGCTGCGCCATGGATGAGGGCCCTTTTGGCCGCACGATCAAGATCGACGGCATGAAAGCGACGACGGTGCCGGGCGTTTTTGCGTGCGGCGATGCTGCCAGGCCAGGCGGTTCCGTGGCGATAGCGGTGGGCGACGGCACCATCGCGGGCAGCGCGACGCACCGCTCATTGATCTTTGGTCTGGGTTAGCCGGGCTTTCCCTTCGCGACGGGCTTGGGGAATACCCAATGTGTGACCGCGCCGCCATTGCCTGAATCCGCGCGGGGAATAACGCTGCGACAGCGGCCCTGACGTGACACACTGCGATCGCAAGCCGTGATGCGGGGCTGAACCGATGTCGAAATTTTCCATGCTCTGGGGTGGTGCGGCCGTGGTCGCCTTCTGCGCGGCGGGCTTCATGGGATGGCTGTTCAGCCTGCCTGCCACGACCGTGCCCGCCGAAGCGCCGCCGGTGCCACAGGAAGCAATGGCGGCGATGCTCGCCTCGCTTCAACCGTGTAAGCATGAACGCCCGTTGATCGCGGTGGTGGGAATCAACGATGCCACCGAAACCACCGACTACCTGATGCCGCCCGGCATTCTGCGCCGCGCAGACGTTGCCGACGTGGTGATGCTGGCCACGGGTCCAGGTCCGGTGCAGCTTTATCCGGCGCTCACGGTGGCGCCGGATGCGACCATTGAGGCATTCGACGCCGCGCATCCCGAAGGCGCGGATTACGTCATCGTTCCCGCCATGAGCCGCGACGATGATCCGGCGGTGCTGGCGTGGTTGCGGAGCCAAGCGCAGAAACAGGCGGTGATCATCGGCGTCTGCGCGGGCGCGAAAGTCGTCGGCGCCGCCGGCCTGCTCGACGGCCATCGCGCCACGACCCACTGGTACTACCGCGACGCATTGCTCGCGCGTAGCCCCACGATCGAATACGTCGCGAACCAGCGCATGGTGGCGGACCGCGGCGTGGTGACGACCACGGGCATCACCGCCTCCATGCCGATGATGTTGACGTTGATCGAAGCGATTGCCGGCCGTGCCAAGGCGGAAGCGGTGGCCCGTGATCTCGGGCTTGTGCAATGGGATGCGCGGCATACCAGCGATGCGTTCCAATTTACCCGCCCGTTTGCGGCAACCGTGCTGGCCAACCGCCTGGCATTCTGGCGCCGCGAGCAGTTTGGGTTCCCACTCGAACCGGGAATGGATGAGGTATCGCTGGCGCTGGTGGCGGACACCTGGTCGCGTACTTATCGCGCCAGTGCCGTTACCTTCGCTGCTGCTACATCCGCCATCATGACCGCCAATGGAATTCACGTACTGCCGGATCGGGTCGCAACAGACTGGCCGGCAGATCGGCGAGCCTCGATCTTTCCCGATCAAAGACCGGCTGAGGCGCTCGACCAGGTGCTTGCAGAGATCACCGCACGTTACGGTGAGCGCACCACGGATGTCGTGGCAATGCAGCTGGAATATCCCCAATAGAAACGGCTCGATTCCCGCCAAACATCAAGCCGTAATCCTGCCAGGATTCGGGCATAACCGCCCGGCTTCCAGAACGATCAGCCCTGATGTCGCCAGCAGTAAGGAGCCGCCGTCGCGCACTCTCCGGATCTGGAGAGTGTGTTGTTCTTATTATTGTTATAATATAACATTATTAATAAGGCCGAAGGCGTGACCCCATCCTTGTCCATCTCACGAGGCGAGCGACATGCAAGCACGAGCGAAAATGAAACTATTGCCCCTGCGCAAACAGGCGCTGCCGATCCTGCTGCTGTCCTTGCTGGCGCTGCAGCCGCCAGGCGCCGCGGCGCAGCCCGGCCCCAGACTGAGCAGCGAATCGGGGCAGATGGTGCAGGCCTTCGTCTCGCGGGCGGAGCGCAGCGCGGAGGATCGCGCCGTCGACGTATACCGCAAACCGGCGCAGACCCTGGAATTCTTCGGCCTGGAGCCGAACATGAAAGTGATCGAATTCTTCCCGGGCGGCGGCTACATGAGCGAGAACATTCGCAACGGCCTGAACGATCAGGGCCAACTGCATCTGGTGGGCTTCGCGGAGCCGGTGGCACAGCGGCTTACGGCGGCGGGTTATACCCATGTCAGCGCCATGCCGGAATCCGCGATGGCCACGGGGCCAAGCGACGAGCCCGGCGGCAAGTTCACGCTGGAAAAGTTCGACCTGACGGTGAACGACGCCGACATGTTCCTCACCTTCCGCAACACGCACAACATCACCGAAGCCTCACGCCATCTTTTCCACGAAGGCGTGTTCAAGGCGCTGCGTCCGGGGGGAATCTACGGCATCGTCGACCACACCAAACGTCACATGGATCCGGGCAGTCCCGAAATCTGGCGGCGGGTGGATCCGGTGCAGATGATCAAGGAAGTGGAAGCGGCGGGCTTTGAGTTCGTGGATTACTCGACCCTGCACTACCGCCCCGACGACGGCCTGATCTTCGACAGTACCCGCCCCTCGCTGAACCGCTACAGCGACAGGTTCACGCTGAAGTTCAGGAAACCCTCCTGAGACTGCACCGCGTATACGCTTGCCATGAATCGTCCACCAACCCTTGGGAGCATGCCATGAGGTTTCCTCTTGTTCTGTCGTTGTTCGGGGCTTCCCTGGCGGCCGCGCAGCCCGGCGTACATCAGCATGGCCATGCGCTGCTCGGTATTGCCGAGGAAGCGGGCGAGGTGGTGGTGGAACTGGAGACGCCTGCCGCCAATCTGCTCGGTTTCGAGCACGCGCCCGCCACCGCGGAGGAGCAGGCGGCGCTGGCCGAGGTGCTGCGCACGCTGGCGGATCATCGCAACGTGGTCGCCCTGCTGGGCCAACGCGGTGAGCTGGTCTGTAGCCAGGTGGAGAGTGCGCTGGATTCGGCATTGCTGAGCGAGGGGCAGGCGCATGACGAGCACCACGATCATGACCATGCCGGGTCCACGGCCCATGACCATGACGAAGATGAACACGCGGACTTTCACGCCCGCTACGTACTCGATTGTCCCGATACTGCGCTGACGGGCGTACAGGGACGGCTGCTGGAAAACTTTCCGGCGGTATTGGAACTGGAACTGCAGTGGGTGCTGGAAGCCGGGCAGGGCGGCGCGGTGCTCACGCCGGCGCGGCCGCAGTGGCGTTTCTGAGGCGCTGATTGTTCGAGCCGTTATTCGTTCTCGCTGGTGTAGGGCAGGATATTGTCCGCCTCGAGACTGTACGCGGCGCTGGCCATGTCGTTCTCGATCAGCGTGGTGCTCAGGGTGCCCTCGATGAAGAAGGGATCCCAAAGCGTCGGCAACTCAAAACCCTTGGAGTAGGACACGTACACGATCTGGTTCGGCGGCGGTGGCGGGGTATGGATGCAGGCGCCGAAGTAGGGCACGAGAAAGAAACGCGTGACGTGCTCCTGCTCGTCGTAATCGAGCGGCACGACGAAGCCCGCCAGACGAATCCGGCGCTGGTCCATTTCCGGCACCACCTTGATGGAACTCATGGCGGCATCGAAACGGCTCTCGGGGTCGTCGGCGGGACCCGCGAGGCTGGTGCCGGCGCGGTTGTTGCGCAACAGGCCGCCGGCTCCTTCCTCCGGGCCGATGTGTTCGAGGGGCGGTGGATTGAGCAGTGCCTGAAGGTCTTCGAAGGGCAGCAGGTCCACCCACATCACGGGCTCGTAGCCGCCGATGCCGCCAGCATCATCGACCGCCTGTGCCGGGATGCCCGGTGCCGGAACCAGCATCATCAAAACCATGAGAAGCCGCGGAACGGAAAATGTGCGCATGGAATGCTCCCAATAATTTTAAAACGTTATAATATTGCAATAATGGAAAAGATAAGTAAACGTCATGGCTGAATGGCTTCAGGTCGAAGATATTGCCTACACCTGGCCGGGACAGGCGCAGCGTTGCCTGGATGGTCTGTATTTCAGCGCGCGGCAGGGCGAGAAGGTGTTCATTGCCGGTGCCTCCGGCTCGGGTAAATCGACCTTCCTGAACCTGTTGGCGGGCATACTGCGGCCGCAGCGTGGTCGCATCGTCATCGGTGGCACCGCAGTCCATGAGCTCGGCGCCCGCGCGCTGGACCGCTTCCGGGCGCGGCACGTCGGCCTCGTGTTCCAGGCCTTCAATCTCATTCCCTTCCTGGACGTGGAAACCAACATCCGCCTGGCCAGCCATTTCAACGAAGGGCGGCGTGTGGCGGGCAAAGAGATCGCGGCGTTGCTGCACAAACTCCGCCTCGATCCCGCGCTGGCGCGGCGCCGCGCCAGCGAGCTGAGCGTGGGGCAGCAGCAGCGCGTGGCGGTGGCGCGGGCGCTGGTCAACCGCCCGCAATTGCTCGTTGCCGATGAGCCCACCTCCGCGCTGGACGCGGACAGCCAGCAGGCGTTCATGGAACTCTTGATGTCGATGAGCGGGGAATATGGCGCCACGGTACTTTTCGTCAGTCACGACCAGCGCTTGAGCGCGCGTTTCGACCGGGTGGTGGAATTGGCCGCGTTACAGGCAAGCGCCGTGGCGGGAGGACGCTGAAATGTTGCTTCGATTGGCTTGGCGCAGCCTGCTCGATCGCAAGGGCAGCATGCTGCTCACCCTGTTTTCCCTGTGCCTGAGCGTGATGGTGGTGCTGAGCGTGGAACAGATTCGCAGCCAGACCCGCACCAGTTTCACCCGCACCATTGCCGGCGTCGATCTGATCGTCGGCGCGCGCACCAGCTCCCTGAACCTGCTGCTGTACTCGGTGTTCCGGATCGGCAACGCCACCAGCGATATCGGTTGGAACAGCTACCAGACGCTGGCCCAGGACGACCGGGTGGCCTGGAGCATTCCGCTGTCGTTGGGCGATTCCCACCGCGGCTTTCGCGTGGTGGGCACCACGGCAGACTACTTTCGCTATTTCCGCTATGGCGATCGCCAGAATCTGCTGCTGCAACAAGGCAGCGGCAGCTTCGATTCGGTGTTCTCCACGGTGCTGGGGGCGGAAGTGGCGCAAAGCCTTGGTTATGGTCTTGGCGACACATTGGTACTCAGTCATGGACTTGGCGCGACCAGTTTCAGCCAGCACGACGATTTTCCGTTCACGGTAGTGGGAATACTCGCGCCTACCGGCACCCCCGTGGATCAGGCGGTGCACGTATCGCTGCAGGGCTTGGAGGCGATTCACCTGGGCTGGAGTGGCGGCGTGCAGATTCCAGGGCTTGCGCAGCGCTATTCCGAGCAGGAGCTGGCCACGCTGCAGCCGAAATCCGTCACGGCGGTGTTGCTGGGGCTGAAATCGCGCACGGCCGTGTTCGGGTTGCAGCGCGACATCAACGGCTTCCAGGGAGAAGCCCTGAGCGCGATCCTGCCCGGCGTGGCGCTGGCCGAACTGTGGCAAAGCATGCGGCTGGTGGAGGGTGTGCTTGGCGTGATCTCCGTGGTGGTGCTGATGGCGTCCCTGCTGGGCCTGGCGACGATGCTGCTGGCGTCGATGCAGCAGCGGCAGCGGGAACTGGCGCTGTACCGCGCCATCGGCGCGCGGCCGGGCTTTATCGTCCTGCTCATCGAGTTCGAGGCGCTGTTGTTGACCGTTGGCGGCCTCTGCCTGGGCTGGATGGGCACGTTCATCCTGCAGGCGACGGCGGCGCCCTGGTTGCAGCGTGAATACGGCTTGAACGTCGGCGGCCTGCCGCTCGATGCGCGTGTGCTGGCCTATGGCGGCATCGTGCTTGGGGTAGCCGCGCTGCTCGCGCTCATTCCGGCCACCGCCGCCTATCGCCGCTCCCTGGGAACCGGACTGGCGGCGCGGGCCTGACCGGCCATGCGCTTACGCCACACGTATGTCGAGCAATTCCAACCGGCCGTTCTGGTCGGCCACGGCAAGCAGTTGCCGCCCCTTCCAGTTCCGCCAGCTCAGCAGCGCCGGTTCGCTTGCCAGCGCGAAATGATAATAGGGCTGCGCTGAACCGGCGGCTTCCCATAGGGACACGACGCCGCTTTTGTCGCCGGCGGCCACGTGCCCGGTGTCGGGGTGCAGGCAGAGGGTGGTAACAGTGCTCTGGTGATAGAGCATTTCCAGGGGCGGGCGGCCTTCGGGTCCGTCGCCAACGAATTTCCATGCCGTGAGCCGTTCGCTGCCGCCGGTGACGAGGTAGCGCGAATCCGCGCTGAAGGCCATGGCGCGGGGCTTGCCGTCATAACCGCTTATGGCGGAATCGCGCTGGGTTTTCAGGCGCCAGAAATGTATGGCGTTGTCCTGCCGGCAGGCGGCGAGCACCTTGCCATCGGGACTCCACAGGCAATTGAGCAGGGAGCCATGCCAGGCCAGGCGGCACAAGGTCGGCCTGTCGGCTACCCCGCTTACCAGCATCACGCCGCCATAACCCGCCAGTGCCAGCGCCGTGCCGCGCGGATGCCAGGCCAGGCCGGCAATGGTGCTGGTCTCGAAATCCACGCGGTTGTGCAGATAGCCTTCATGATCGAAGAGCAACGCTTCGCGGCCCACGGTCACGGCCAGGTAGCGGCCCTCCGGATGCCAGGCCATGTCTTCGATCCAGTTCCCCAGGCGCGGCGATTCGGCGTGTTGCTGCGGCGCGCCGGCGGTATCGAAGCTCCAGTGCCTGATGCGGCCATCCTGACCGCCGCTGCTGAGCAGTGGCAGCGTGGGGTGCCAGCGCAAGGCCTGGATGCAGCCGTCATGCGCCTGCCAGCGGGTGGTCCGCTCCGGATATTCGGGCGAGTAGACATGGATACTGCCGTCGGCCGCCGCGAGCGCGAGCCGTGTATCGTCGGCGGACCAGTCGGCGGCCACCGGGTAGTCGGGCAATTGATCCAGCAGCACGCACTTGGCGGCATAGGCGGGTTTCTTCAGACCAAACATAGTTGAAACCCTTCTTCCAGGTAGTCGCGGTTCAGGTTGCGGCCGATGAATACCAGGCGATTAAAGCGTGGCTCGTTGCCCCAGGGTTCGCCGCGGGCGCCTTCGAGCAGCATGTGCACGCCCTGGAACACATAGCGGTGCTCTTCGCCCAGCAGGCTGACGATGCCCTTGCTGCGGAAAATGTCCTGGCCCTGCCGTCGCAGCAGCGTGCCGATCCAGGCCAGAAACAGTTTTTCGTGCAGAGTGCCTTCGGCTTCGATGGCCACCGAGGTGACGCTGTCGTCGTGACTGTGCGCACCGTTGAATTTTTGTTCCAATAAAAGCGCTGCTTCCCTGCCGTCCTCCTGCATCAGGCGCAGTTCGAATTCCTGCGGCTGGTGCTGCAGGTACATGGCAAACATGGCGGGCGCATCGAGCGTCAACACATAGCCGTTGCGCCCGGTCGCGGGCGGCTGCAGGGCAAGCAGTTGCCGTGGTTGCAGCGTAGCCCCAGGCGCCAACGACTCGGCGGGCTCGGAAAAGTGGCGGAACACCTGCTCGGCGCCATGCTGCAGCGCCTCTCCGCCGGCTTCTGCAAGCGGCAGCAGATACAGATCCAGACTGGGATCGGGGCCAGGTGCAAGAGAAAGCACGTAGCGTCCGGGCTTCAGGTCGTACAGGCCGGCCCATTCGAACGGATACTCGGGCTGCAGAAATTCCGGCCGTGCCTGCAGCGCGCGCTGCAGGTCGAAGCCGCCCAGGCCAAGCAGCGCCTCGAGCGGCGCCTCGGCCATGCGGACTTCCAGGATCGTGGCCATGGCATTGATGCCTTGCAGTCGTCGCTTGACCTCTGCCAGTTCCCCGGGGGTCACCAGGTCGATCTTGTTCAGCAGCAGGCGATCGGCAAAGGCAATCTGGGACAGGGCTTCGTCGCTTTCGTCCAGGTGCAGCAACAGGTGCTTGGCGTCCACCAGGGTGAGGATACCGTCCAGCTCGAAGTGTTCCTTGATTTCATCGTCCACGAAGAAGGTTTGCGCCACGGGGCCGGGATCGGCCATACCGGTGGTTTCGAGCAGCACCCGGTCGAAGCGGTCGCGGCGTTTGGCCAGGTTGCCCAGTATCCGGATCAGGTCGCCGCGCACGGTGCAGCAGATGCAGCCGTTGTTCATCTCGAAGATTTCCTCTTCGGCGTTGATCACCAGATCCTGGTCCACGCCCACCTCGCCGAATTCGTTCTCGATGACGGCAATGCGCTGGCCATGCGCTTCGCCCAGGATGCGATTGAGCAACGTGGTCTTGCCGCTGCCGAGAAAGCCGGTCACGACGGTAACGGGAATGCGTGATGTCATGTTGAATGCTCCTTCAAGCGTCGGGGGCGAGGGCGGCGAGCAAGGTGTGCAGGTTGTGCCGCATCATCGCCAGGTAGGTGTGGGCGGGCCCATCGGCTTGCGAAAGCGCATCGGAATAGAGCACGCCGCCGATCACGGCGCCGCTTTCCTGGGTGATGCGCTGCAGCAGACGCGGATCGGTGATGTTTTCGATGAACACCGCGCGCACGCCTTCGTCGCGAATCTGGCGGATGAGCCGCGCCACGTCCCGCGCCGAGGCCTCGCTGTCGGTGTTCAGCCCCACCGGCGACAGAAAGCGCACGCCGTAGGCCTGGGCGAAGTAACCGAAGGCATCGTGGTTGGTCACCACGGTGCGGGCGGCAGGGGGAAGCGCGCCCAGTTTCTGTATCAGTTCCTGTTCCAGGGCGGCGAGGGCCTGCAGGTAATGCGCCTCGCGCGCGGCAAAATAGCCGCTTTGCTGCGGCAGCAAACGCTGCAGGGCCTGCCGGATATTGCTCAGGTATTGCCGTGCGTTGCCGATATCCTGCCAGGCGTGCGGGTCGGCGTGCCGCTCCCCCTCTTCATCCACGAACAAGGGCACGATGCCGTGGCTGGCCACCACCACGTCGCCCTCGTACTCCGCGGCGCGAATCAGACGTTCCATCCAACCCTCGAAGCCAAGTCCGTTGCTGACGATCAGGTCGGCATGACGCAACAGGCGCGAATCCTGGGGCGTGGGCTGGTACAGGTGGCCGTCGCTGTCGTAACCGACCAGCGTGTGCAGTTCGATGAATTCGCCGCCGATGACGGCAGTGAAATCGCCGAGGATGCTGAAGGTGGCCACCACCTGCAGCCTCTCAGCGGCCATGGCTGGCGTCGACACCATGCCGCCGGCAAACAGCAGGCAGCAGAACAGCGACAGGGAGCGCCGCGCACTCGCGGAGAAGAAAGACATCATGGGGGTTCAACCTTCGAGATGGGGGCGTGGAAACCAGCGCTGCCATTGCCCCTGCGCGCTGCCGAGCAGATAGGAAAGCAGATAGATCAGCCCCAGGCAGAGAATGATGCTGGCGCTGGAAGGCACGTCCACGTAATAGGAAAACAGCAGCCCCGCGCAGCTTCCCAGCAGGCAAAGGCCCACCGCCGTAAGGATGAGCCGGTCGAGCTGCCGCACCCAGAAGCGCGCCGCCGCGGCGGGGAGGATCATCATGCCCACTGCCATCAGCGTGCCGATGGCGTGAAAGCCCGCCACCAGGTTCAACACCACCAGGGCCAGGAACAGGTAGTGCACGAAAGCGCTCAGGCGACTTTCGCTGCGCATGAAATCCGGGTCGCAGCATTCCAATACCAGGGGGCGGTAGAAGAGCAGCAACAGGTTGAGCGACAGGCAGGCAATGCCGGCCAGCAGGAACAAGGTGGCGTCGTCCAGCGCCAGGATGGAACCGAACAGCACGTGCTGCAGATCCACACTGTTGCCACGGCTCGATACCAGCAATACCCCAAGCGCCAGGGAAATCAGGTAGAACGCCGCCAGGTTGGTGTCTTCGCGAATGTTGCTGGAACGCGTGACGAAACCGGCAAGCAGCGCCACCGCCAGTCCGGCGGCGATGCCGCCCACAGTCATGGATAGCAGCGACAGGCCGTGCAGCAGGTAGCCGATGGCGGCGCCGGGCAATATGGCGTGCGCCATGGCATCGCCGGTCAGGCTCATGTTGCGCAGGGTCATGAACACGCCCACCGGCGTGCCTCCCACCGCCATGGCCACGCAACCGACGAGCGCCCGCCGCATGAAACCGAAATCGTCGAAGGGCGAGCTGAGCCACTCGAGCATCATGCCGCCTCCGATTCGCGTCGGCAGGGCCGTGCCTTGTCGTCGAAGGCTTCGCACAGGCGCCGCGCCCGCAACAGGTTGCCTGGTTCGAGCACCGCTGCCGTGGGGCCGTGCGCCAGCAGTTCCCTGGCCAGCAGCAGGGTGCGTGGGAAGTGCTGACGCACTTGATCCAGGTCATGCGTGACCACCAGGATCGTGCGCGCTTCGCCATGCCAGAGCGCGATCAACTGCAACAGATCGTGCGCCGTTTTTTCATCGATGGCGTTGAAAGGTTCGTCCAGCAACACCACAGGGCGATCCTGCAGCAACAGGCGGGCGAACAGCAGCCGCTGCAACTGGCCGCCGGAAAGGGTGCCCAGCTGTCGCCTGGAGAAGCCCTGCAATCCCACCTGGGCCAACGCGCATTGCAGGCGTGCCCGCTGCGCGCGGTCGGGCGCGGCAAATGCGCCAAGCTCCCGCCACAGGCCGCTGAGCAGAAAGTCGCCCACGCTTATCGGAAAGTCGCGTTCCATATTGGCCTGCTGCGGCAGATAGCCGATGTCGCGCGGCCCAAAGCCCCGGCGGCGCAGTTCGCCTTCCACCGGGCGCAACTGGCCCATGATGGCCTTGAGCAGGGTGGACTTGCCCGATCCATTCGGCCCCACGATGGCCGTGAGCGACCCGCTTGCCACCGTGGCGTTCAGATGGTGAATCGCCGGATGGCGCGCGTAGGCAAGCGTCAGATTGCGGAATTCTATTTGCGGCATGGCGTTGCTTTGCGGCACGGCGTTACTTTGCGACATGGCATTACTGGGCCCAGCCGACCAGGCACCACAGGCCAAGCGAGAGCAGCACGCCCAGCCCCAGGCGCTGGGCAAGGCTCGAGGAGAAAAGGCTGGCTCGGCCCAGCGGGTGTTCGGACATCGTGCGCTCCACGGACATGCTTGATTTAAATATAACGTTATAATATAACATTATAAGAAATTGGCAAGATCGCTTCGTGCGACAAGGACATTCCGTGACGTCATCCCAAAAAAAACTGCCGGTTACCGTGTTGTCGGGTTTTCTCGGCGCCGGCAAGACCACCGTGCTCAACCACATTCTCAGCAATCGCGAGGACCGCCGCGTGGCGGTGATCGTCAACGACATGAGCGAGGTCAACATCGATGCCGCGCTGGTCAGGAACGAAGTGGAGCTGAGGCATCGCGAAGAAAAGCTGGTGGAGCTGCACAACGGCTGTATTTGCTGCACGCTGCGCGAGGATCTGCTGGAAGAAATCAAGCGCCTGGCCGAGGACGGACGCTTCGACTATCTGGTCATCGAGGCCACCGGCATTTCGGAGCCGTTGCCGGTGGCCGAAACCTTCGCCTTCACGGACGAGGAAGGCAGAAGCCTGTCGAACATCGCCACGCTCGACACCATGGTGACGGTGGTCGATGCGGTCAACTTTCTGCGTGACTACGAAAGCGCCGTGGACCTGCGCGATACCGCCGAAAGCCTGGGCGAGGACGACCAGCGCAACGTTACCGATCTGTTGGTGGACCAGGTGGAGTTCTGCGACGTCATCCTCGTCACCAAGACCGACCTGGCCAAACCGGCGGAGGTGGAACGCCTGTACGGCATCCTGCGCAGTCTCAATCCCGAGGCGGAAATATTGCCCATCAGCCATGGCCAGGTGCCGCTCGACAAGGTGCTGGCCACCGGCCGCTTCAGCTTCGAACGTGCCCGGGAAGCCGCCGGCTGGCTGAAGGAAATCCGCGGCGAACATACACCGGAGACCGAGGAATACGGCATCAGCAGTCTCGTATACCGCGCCAGGCGCCCGTTCCATCCTCGCAAGCTGTACGACTTCTTCCACCAGGATTGGCTTGCGGGGTCGCTGATTCGCTCCAAGGGGTTTTTCTGGCTGGCGTCGCGTCCCGAAGGCGCCTGGGCCTGGAACCAGGCCGGCGGCATTGCACGGTACAACTACGCCGGCATGTTCTGGAAGGCGGTGCCGGAAGCGAAGTGGCCACAGGACCAGGAATTGCTCCGCTCCATTCTCGACAGTTGGGAAGAGCCGTTCGGCGACATGCGTCAGGAACTGGTATTCATCGGACAAAGCCTCGATCGCGACGCCCTGGTGCGCCAGCTCGATCAATGTTTGTTGACGGACGACGAACTGCTCGCCGGCAAGGGGCTGTGGCAGACACTGGACGATCCGTTTCCCGCCGTGGCCATGGCCGCGGGAACCCAGAGCCATGTCCATTGATCGCGAACCACGCGCCCGATACCCGAACGTTGCACGCGCTGTGAAGGCGGAACGTGATCCAGCGGAAGAGGACACCCGGACGCAACAAAAAATCTATGAAGACGCGTTGCTGGACGCTCTTGCGCTGGCGAAAGCGGGCGCCGGGAAGAAATGCAAAGGAACTGTCCAACCCGTTCCCACCGGAACGGCCGGCAGGAAGCCGGAACGGTAGCGCCCGTGATTGCGCAAGCAAAACCTCACTATGCACACTGATGGAGTTCAGCCATGGCAATTTTTACCCACATAACGGTAGGCACCAACGATCTCGAGGCGGCACGCCGTTTCTATGACAGCGCGCTGGAGCCGCTGGGCCTGAAACGAAGCACCGACATGGAGAAGGCCTCCATTTGGGGCGGCGAGTTTTTCGTACTCAATCCTACCGATGGTAATGCCGCCTCCGTGGGCAACGGCACTACCGTCAGTTTCGTGGCGCCCAGCCGCGCGGCGGTCGATGCCTTCCACGCCAAGGCGCTGGCGGCGGGCGGCAAGGATGCGGGCGCGCCGGGGCCGCGCACGTTCGCACCAAACGCCTATGCCGCTTACGTGCGTGATCTGGATGGCCAAAAGATCGTGGCGGTAAGCACCACCGCCGAATGAGCCGGCGCCCGGAACGGCTCTCGTGGCCGTTCCGGGCTGGCGACAAATCAGAAGGCGCCCAGGCCCATCCACACCGCCATCGCGATCATCATCAGGTTTTCTGTCAGCGACACGAAGCCCAGCGGCACCCGGCTGCCGCCGCCGACGCAGGCGCATTTCAGTTCCCGCCGCTCGATGTACACCGCCTTGAACACCGACACCGCGCCGATGGTGCCGATGCAGAGCGCCAGGGGCACCGATAGCCAGTTCAGGATGCCGGCGATCATCAGCACACCGGCCAGGCCTTCCGCGAAGGGATAGACGTAGGAATACGGTACCCAGCGTTTTGCCAGCAGGTCGTAGTTCAGGAACATGGTGGAAAACGTTTCCACGTTCTGCAGCTTCAGCAGCGCAAGCACGGCCATGCTGAAGGCAATGAACCATTCGGCGGCGCGCACCGTGAACGGCGTGCCATGGACGGCAATGCTGGTGGCAAGTGCCATCAGCAGCGTGGTGCCGAACAGCGCGATCACCGGCCGGTAGCTGGTGGCGTCCGGCGCGGGCACCGTTTTGCCGAAATAGCGGCGCAGATCGTCGTAACCGCCGATCCGCTCATTACTGATGAAGGTTTGCGGCGTGGTCTTGACCTCATGCTCGGTCTTGAAGGCTTCGACCTCCGCCTTCGAGGTAAGCCAATGATCCTCGACGGTAAAGCCGCGGCTGCGCAGCAGGTGCAGGGATTTCAAGCCATAGGGGCACACGTGCTTTGCCATCACCATGCGATACAGTGCGGCGGTTTTGGGGGATTGGCGATCTGTGGAATTCATGGGTCCTCCTGATGCGTGGGACTTGCCTGTGGACGGGGATGACTATAAATTCCGTACTATGGTACGGAGTCAACCCATGCAGACGAATATGCCGATAGGAAAGTTCGCCGAGGCGGGCGGGGTAGGGGTGGAAACGGTGCGTTTCTACCAGCGCAAAGGCCTGCTCGCCACGCCGGACGGCGGCAGCGGCATGCGCCGCTATGGCGGCGAGGACCTGCGCCGGCTGCGCTTCATCCGCGCGGCGCAGCGGGCAGGCTTCACGCTGGACGAGATTCGGGAACTGCTTGTGCTCGATTCGGGTCATGATCATCAGCGCGCACGCGAATTGGCCCGTGGCAGGGTGGCCAGGCTCAACGCGCAGATTGCGGAGCTGGAGCGGGCACGGGACCGCCTGCAACGGCTTGCCAGGCAGTGCAGCACCGCCGCGTCGAAGCCCTGTCCGATCCTCGCCGCGTTCGAGGAATAGGCCGGCCACGCCTGCCGGTGGCCTTTGCTGTGACATAATGCCAGACTGTACAGGCGCTTACCGGCGCTGGACGGAATATCCGTCCTCACCTTGACGGAAAAATCGGAAATCATGGCAAGAAAGATCATCATCCAGGACTTCACCACTCATCAGCATGAGCATGCCGTGTGTATCCAGGATGCGGTGGCCATGGCGGAGCGGATTTGTGCCGAGCGCAAGGAGCGCTTCACGCCGCTGCGCAGGACCGTGCTCGAACTGGTGTGGGCCAGCCACAAGCCCATCAAGGCCTATGATCTGTTGGCGCAGCTGTCCGAGTATCACGAACGGCCGGCGCCGCCCACCGTCTACCGGGCGCTGGATTTCCTGCAGGAAGCCGGCCTGGTGCACAAGATCCAATCCCTCAATGCCTACGTGGGCTGCGGCGAACCCGCCCGCCTGCATCAGGGGCAGTTTCTGATCTGCCGGAACTGTGGCGAAGTGGCCGAGCTCGACGATCCCAGCATCACCGAGCGCATCGGCCACAATGCCAAGCGCGTGGGATTCAAGGTCAGCGACGAAACCATCGAAGTGCTTGGGCTGTGCCCGGTCTGCCAGTAATGCTCCAGCCTGACGGGCGCGGAGTGTCCGGCGCCTAGCCGGGTCTGCGTCTTTTCCCTTCCCTGTTCTCCCCGTTTTTCATTTCCCCGTTCATGCGGGCCTGTCGCGCTTGCGGCCTGGGCAATTTTCGTGTTTTCATATTTGGTACATTATAACGTAATGTAAAGCGATGGGCGCCCAAGCTCCCGCCCTCGGTTGTATCCCCTTGAGGAACCCTGCATGAACACGATCAGGCTGGCCTTGGCGTCGCTGCTGCTGTTGGCGGCATCCGCCGTGGCGGCGCAGCCGCTCGAGCTTGGTTATTTCGTGGGCGACACCCAGACGCAGGCCGTGGCCTCGGCCTGGCGGAAAGTATTGGCGGAAAAGCCGGAACTCGAGGAACAGGTGAAACTGACGCTGGTCAGCGGCGCGCGGGTGCAGAACGTGGATCGGGCGGCGCTGGAAGGTGTCGATCTGCTGATACTGAGCACGCACGAGCAGGCGGCAATCGACCGCTACGATGCGCTGTACGAAACCGACCTCATCGCCGCCGTGCAGCGCCAGGGCAAGGTCTATGGCGTGGGTGAGGGCGTGCTGCCGGCCGAACGCTACACCGAGCGCGGGGTGATCTGGGACGACACACTGCGTGGCTATTTCCTGCATGGCGGGGCCGACAACGATTACGCCATGCTCAAGTACGTGCTGCGCGAGCTTGGCATTGCCGGGCTGCGGATACCGGAACCGGTGCCGAGCCTGGATTTCGGTTACTACTACCCGACGCAAACAGGCGGACGGGTTTTCACCACCTGGCAGGATTTCGATGCGTGGCGCGACAGCGCGGGCCTCAAGCACCCCGGCGCGGTGCGCGTGGCGGTCAGCTTCTACGGTTCCTATTACTACACCGCCAACACGGCGGTGATCGACAGCGTCATCCATGAGTTGGAAGCGCAGGGTGCGGAAGCGCTGCCGTTTTTCGGTTATCCGGACGAAGCCGCCTACGAGGCGCTGCTGCTCGACGAACAGGGCAACAGCCGGGCGGACGTGGCGCTGGCGTTTTCCCTGCGCTTTGCCCAGCCTGGCACGGGCGAGGTGCTGGCCAAACACGACATTCCCGTCATCAACCTGATCACGCTCAACGGCAGAAGCCAGCAACAATGGCGCGAGTCGCGCGAGGGACTCACCAGTTTCGAAGGCACCTTCCAGACTGCCATGCCGGAACTTGGCGGCCTGGTGGCGCCCACCGTGGTGGGTAGCCTGGAAACCGAAAAGGACGACGCCACGGGCCTGACCGTGGTGGTCAACCGTCCGATTCCCGATCAGGTGGAAAAAGCGGTGGGCAGGGCGCTTGCCTACGCCAGCCTGCGCAGCAAGCCGAATGCCGACAAGAAGCTTGCCATCTTCTACTACAACTACCCGCCGGGGCGAGCCTCCATCGGCGCCAGCTACCTCAACGTTCCAGAATCGCTGTCCACGCTGCTCACCACGCTGCAGCAGGCCGGTTATGGTGTGACAGGTGAGGCGCTCGACCCTGACAGCGTGCTGCAGGCAATCACCAGCGCCGCCTACAACGTGGCCAGCTATGCGCCGGGCGAGCTGGACACCATGCTGCAGAACGGCAACGCGGTACGCGTTTCCCAGGCGCAGTACACCGCCTGGCTGGACATGATGCCGGCGGCGCTGCGTGCCAAGATCGTGCGCGACTGGGGTCCACCCGGCGAGGCAAAACTGATGGCGGAACCGTCGGCGGATGGCCCACGCTTCGTGATTCCCCGCCTGGATTTCGGCAACGTGGTGATCCTGCCGCAGCCGGTGCGCGGCTGGGGCGAGGACATCGAAAAGCTCTACCACGCCAAGGATCTGGCGCCGCACCACCAGTACGTGGCCGCCTATGAATGGCTGCGCCGCGAGTTCAAGGCGGACGCCGTCATTCACGTGGGCACGCACGGCACCCTCGAATGGCTGGACGGCAAGGATAGCGGCTTGTCCGGCGAGGACGCGCCCGATGCCCTGATCGGCACACTCCCTAATTTCTACCTCTACAACGTCGACGTGGTGGGCGAGGGCCTGGTGGCCAGGCGCCGTGGCGCGGCGGCGCTGATCGATCACATGACGCCTCCTTTCATGAAAGGGGGGACGTATGGCGAGCTGAGCGATCTCAACGAACTGATCAAGGAATACCAGATCAACCAAAACAAGAATCCCGAACTGAGTGCCATCTATGCGGCGCAGATACGCGAGGCCGCCTTCATGCTCGGCATCGTCAAGACACTCGACCTGCCGCTCGATCCCGGCGATGACGCGCAATTGCCCGATGCCGGCATGATCGGCCGCATTCAGGATCACCTGCTCACCCTGCAGGAACAGAACATTCCCTATGGCCTGCATACCTTCGGCCGCCTGCCGCCACCCGAACAGGTGGATACCACGGTGGACGCCATCGTCAGCGCCGACCGCAGCCTGCTGCCGCAAGGCGCCCGTGTCCTGGCGCGGGACATGCACGAGCGCATCGCCACGTCCGCCTCGCGCGAGCCGGGCAGCCTGCTGCACGGCCTGGCAGGCGGTTATCTGCCGGGCGGCAACGGCGGCGAACCGATCCGCAATCCCGATGCCTATCCCACCGGCAAGAATTTCTACGGCGTGGATCCGGACAAGATCCCCAAGCAGGCATCCTGGGAAATGGGGGTGCAGCTGGCGGAGCAGATGCTGGCCGACCATCTGGAACAGCATGGTCGTTATCCGGAAAAAGTGTCCTTCGTCATCTGGGGCGGAGAAACCATGCGCCATGAGGGCGTGCTGGAATCACAGATTCTTTACCTGCTTGGCACGCGCCCGGTGTGGAACAGCCGCGACAAGGTGGTCGACATCGAGGTGATTCCGCGCCGCCAGCTCGGGCGCCCGCGCGTGGACATCGTGATCGCAAGCGCGGCTGAAGGCATGTTCAGCAACATCACTATCCTGATGGACAAGGCGGTGCAGGCGGTCAAGGCACTGGATGAGGCGGAGAATTACGTACGCGACCACTATCTGGCAACACGCACTGCTCTGGTGGCCAAGGGCTATCCCGAGGAACAGGCCGATCGCCTGGCGGGCGTGCGTATCTTCGACGAGCCGCCCGGTACCTACAACCTGAACACCGCGCGCATCGCGGAATCGAGCGGCACCTGGGACAGCGATCTCGGCATGGCCAACGACTACATCAAGAAGATGGGCCACGGCTTCGGCAACGGTTTCTGGGGAGAGCCGATGGAAGATACGTTCCGGCTGGCGCTGTCGGGCACGGAAAAAGTGGTGCACAGCAATTCCACCAACCTTTACGGCGCGCTCGACAATGACGATTTCTACATGTACATGGGCGGCCTCGCCACCGCGGTGCGCAGCCTCGATGGTCAGACGCCCGAGCTGCTGGTGACCAACACCCGCAATCCCTCCCAGCCGGAGATGACCGGCATCGACGAATTCATCGGGCGCGAATTCCGTTCACGCTACGTCAACCCGCGCTGGATCGAAGGCATGCAGCAGGAAGGCTACGCCGGCGCCGCCGAGATGGCCAAGTTCGTCGACTACCTGTGGGGCTGGGACGCCACCGTTACCGACGTGGTGGACGACACGATGTGGAACGAAACGTTCGAGGTGTACGTGCAGGACAAGTACGCCATGGACCTGCCCGAATTCTTTGCCGAACACTCGCCATACGCCTATCAGGAAATCACCGCGCGCATGCTGGAAACGGTACGCAAGGACTACTGGCAGGCGGACGCTACCGTTACCGCAACCCTGCTGCGCGAATACCTGGAAAGCGTGGAGGAATTCGGCGCCGCGTGCAGCGACAACACCTGCGGCAATCCGCGCCTGCTCGAGTTCGTGATCGATCAGGCGCGCGCGGCGGAACTGCCGGCGCCGCTCATCGCAGGGTTCCAGCAACAAATGGAAGCCGCCATGGGCGCGTCCATCGCGGAACTGGCGCGCGAGGCCGAAGCGTTCGTGGCGGAAAACGAAGCCCGGCTGGAACGGCGCGACGCGGTTGCCACCGCCGGCCGGGCGCCGGTGGCGGTGCAGGGTTATGCCATGGAGCGTATCGATTCCGCGGCGACCGAGCCCGCGGCCATGCCTGAACCGAAAGCACAGGGCAACAGATCCTGGGCCTACCTGCTGCTTATCGCCGGGTTGCTCTGGTGGCGTTGGCACCATCGGCAACCACAGGAGCGGGTACGAACCCAGGCAGGCGCATAGTGACGGTGATCGGACGGCTTGTCATTTCATTAAAATGTTATATTATAACAATCAAAATTTGATGCAGGCCCCGCCTCTATCCTCGAGCACTTATTTTCATTCCTTGGCACGACAGGAGTAGCCAATCATGTTCTTCAACAGACAAGCCCCGGCGTTTGCCGTGAAACTCACGCTGGCCAGCGCGATCGCCGCCGCCCCCGCGCTGGCCCTGGCCCAATCCCGGCCCGCGCCACCCGCCGATGAATCCATCCCCGTCATCGTGGTGACGGCGCTGGTGGTGGATGAAAACGCGGACAAGATCGTGGCGCCTTTCAGCATTCTAGACAATGAAAAACTGTTCGAACGCGGCGGTACGCTTGGCGATCTGCTCAACGGCCTGCCGGGCGTGCACGCGGATTCCTTCGGCGGCGGCGCCAGTCGTCCGGTGCTGCGTGGCCAGGGTGCGCCGCGCGTCAAAGTCATGTCCGACAGCTCCGCGCTGCTCGATGCCTCCGAGCTTTCGCCCGACCACGCCATTACAGCGGATCCGCTATTGGCGAACCGCGTGGAAGTGCTGCGTGGACCCGCCACTCTGCTGTACGGCGGCGGCGCGATCGGCGGTGTCGTCAACGTGCTGGACGACAAGATTCCCACCTTCGTGCCGGAAGACGGCCTGGATGGCTTCGTTTCGCTGCGCGGCAATACCGTCGCCTCGGAAGAGGCCGCCGCCGCCAGTTTCACCGGCAGGCTCGCCGACAATTTCGCGGTGCATGCGGAAGGGTCCTGGCGCAACGTGGATGACTACAAATCCAAGGCCTGGGATGAGCCGCGCGTGGATGGCACCGCGGCGGAAAACACCAATACCAGCGTCGGCGCTTCCTGGGTGGGCGAGCGGGGCTATCTGGGTCTTGCCTATTCCTATCGCAGTGACGATTACGGCCTGCCCGGACACAACCACGAATACGAAGGCTGCCACCCGCACGACGCCACGCTGCATTGCGGCTCGCACGAAGAAGAGGACGAGCACGACCACGATCATGATCACGACCATGAGCATGAACACGAAGCGCCGGTGGTGGACCTGGACAGCCGCCGCGTCGATTTGCGCGGCGAATACCGCGACCCCTTCGCCGGCATCCATCGGATTCGCCTGCGCGCCAGCCACACCGACTACGAGCATCATGAACTCGAGGAAGGAGAAATCGCCACCACCTTCCGCAACAAGGGATACGAGGGCCGCATAGAGCTGGATCATGCGCCGCTGTGGGGTTGGCACGGCGTGGTCGGCGGCCAGCTTGCCGATACCGAATTCAGCGCGCTTGGCGAGGAAGCCTTCGTACCACGCACGCAGTCGGATCTGTGGGGCCTCTTTGCCGTCGAGCATCTGGAACTGAACGACAACTGGCACCTGGAAGCCGGCGCGCGTTATGAGCGGCAGCGTCACAAGCCGATCGACGATCCGCGTGGCCGTCCGGCCTTCGATGGCAGCGCCACGTCCTTTTCCGCGGCGCTGATCTGGGCCATCGACGATGCGCATACGCTGGCGATAACGGCGGCCCGTGCCCAGCGTTTGCCGCAGCCGCAGGAACTGTATGCGCGTGGTATCCACATCGCCTCCAACACCTATGAATGCGGCGCCATCGCGCACCCGCTTACCTGTGGCGGCCTGGACAACAATGCGCCGCTGTCCAAGGAAAGCTCCAACAACATCGACATTGCGCTGCGCAAGCACAGCGGCGACCTGACCTATAGCCTCAACGTGTTCCATAACCAGGTGGACGATTACTTCTACGCCCGCACGCTGGACCGCTACGAGGACTTCCGCCTGATCAAATACACGCAGCAGGATGCCGAGTTCACCGGCGCCGAGGCGGAGGTGGGTTATCGCTTCACGGACAATTTCGCCGCCAGCGTGTTTGCCGACTACGTGCGTGCCCGCTTCGACGATGGCGGCAACCTGCCGCGCATCTCGCCGTTGCGTGCCGGCACGCGCCTGAATCTGGAGCTGCAGAATGGCGTGGGTGCCGAACTGGAGTATTTCCACGTGGCCACCCAGCACGACATCGCCGATTACGAAACCGCCACGCCGGGGTACGACATGCTCAACCTGTCGCTGGCGTTCGATCTGTTCGACGACGCGCGCTACCAGCTGTTCCTGCGTGCCAGCAACCTGCTGGACGAGGAAGTGTGGAGCCATTCCTCGTTCCTCGCCAGCGTGGTGCCCTTGCCCGGGCGCAACCTGAGCATGGGCGTGAAGGTCAATTTTTAAACGCTGAGTTGGGAACGCTCCGCCGGGCAACGCCTTCCCCCTGGGGCCCGGCGGAGCGGTTTTTTTCAGCGGTTTCAGTAAAAGTCCCGGCTCTCGGTCTGCAGGCTGCCCAAAAGGTGGCTGTGATCGAAGAGCCGTCCCGCGATCAGATGCACCACGTCGTCCTTGCGTTCCACCACGCCATACACGCCCAATAGGCTTGCGCCAAGCAACTCGCGCCGTTGCCGTTCCACCAAATGGCGCCACACGACGACGTTGACCGTGCCGGTTTCATCCTCCAGCGTGACGAACACCGCGCCGCTCGCGGTGCCGGGACGTTGACGGCAAGTCACGATGCCCGCCACCCGGATGAGCTGCCGATGGCGCGCCCGGCCCAAATCCGCGGCGCTTGCCAGCCGCATGCCTTGCAGCCGTGCGCGCAACAGCGCCAGAGGATGCCGGCCCAACGTAAGGCCAAGGCGGCGATAGTCGGCCACGATGTTTTCCCCTTCGGTTGGCTCAAGCAGGTCGGGCTGTACTTCGGCGCGTTCGTTGACGGGCAACGGCAATTCATTGGGGGCAAGGCCAAGCGTGTGCCAGAGCGCCAGGCGGCGGTGGCCCGCCAGCGCGGTAAGCGCGCCCGCCTCCGCCAGGGCATCGAGCGCTTTCTTGCCGAGCGGGACGCGCTTGAAGAAATCGGCGCGGTCGACAAAGGGACTATTCTGGCGTGCCGCCACGATGTGCCGGCCGTTCGCCTCGGACAAGCCCTTGATCCTGTGCAGGCCGAGCCGCAGCGCAGGCGCGCCCCTGGTGCCCGTTTCCAGCGTGGATTCCCACGCGCTTGCCGTCACGTCCACGCCGCGCACCTCCACGCCGTGACGGCGCGCATCCTGCACCAGTTGCGAGGGCGCATAGAAACCGAGCGGCTGGCTGTTCAGCAAGCCCGCGCAGAAGGCGGCGGGGTAATAGCGCTTGAGCCAGGCGGAGACGTACACCAGCAGCGCGAAGCTGGCCGAATGGCTTTCCGGAAAGCCGTATTCGCCGAAGCCCTGGGCCATCTGGTAGATCTGTTCGGCATAGGCGTCGGGATAACCGTGGTCGCGCATCCCGTCGAGCAGGCGTTGCCGGAACGGTTGCAAGCCGCCCTTGCGCCGCCAGGCGGCCATGGCGCGGCGCAACTGGTCGGCTTCGCCCGCACTGAAGCCGGCGGCCACCATGGCGATCTGCATCACCTGTTCCTGGAAGATGGCCACGCCAAGCGTACGCTTCAACACGTGCTCCACCTGCGGCGAAGGATAGGTGACTTCCTCGAGTTTGGCGCGGCGCCTGAGATAGGGATGCACCATGCCGCCGGTGATCGGGCCTGGCCGCACGATCGCCACCTGAACCACCAGGTCGTAGTACTTGATCGGTTTCAGGCGCGGCAGCATTGCCATCTGCGCGCGCGATTCCACCTGGAACAGACCAATGGTGTCGGCCTTGCAGAGCATGTCATACACGCATGGATCCTCGCGTGGAATGTCGTGCAGGCTCATTTGGATACCGTGGTAAGTGGCAATGTGCTCCAGCGTGCGCCGGATGCACGACAGCATGCCGAGCGCGAGCACGTCCACTTTCAACAGCCCAAGCGCGTCGAGATCGTCCTTGTCCCACTGGATCACGGTGCGGTCCACCATCGCCGCGTTCTCGATCGGCACCAGCCGCGACAGCCGGCGGTTGTCGATCACGAAACCGCCCACGTGCTGTGACAGGTGGCGCGGAAAGCCGATGAGCTCCTCCACCAATGCCTGCAGATGCCGCACCGGCAGGCTGTGCGGATCGAAGCCCGTTTCCACCAGGCGCTGCCTGCGCGCGTCGCTGTCGTCCCACCAGGCCAGCGAACCGGTGAGGCGGTCCAACTGGTCGAGCGCAAAGCCAAGCGCCTTGCCCGCGTCGCGCAAGGCGCTTTTCGGGCGGTAGCGGATCACGGTGGCGGTAATGGCGGCGCGATCGCGGCCGTAGCGGGTGAAGATGTATTGCATCACTTCCTCGCGGCGCTGGTGTTCGAAATCCACGTCGATGTCGGGCGGTTCGTTGCGCTCCCGGGAAATGAAGCGCTCGAACAGCGCCTGCATCTGCTCGGGGTCGACCGCGGTGATGCCGAGGCAGTAGCACACGGCGGAATTGGCCGCCGAACCGCGGCCCTGATGCAGGATGTTGCGCTCGCGCGCGAAGCGCACGATGTCTTCGATGGTGAGAAAGAACGACTCGTAGCGCAGTTCCGTGATCAGCGCCAGTTCGCGCTCGAGGATGTCGCCCACCGCCTCCGGCACGCCGTTGGGGTAGCGCCGCGCGGCGCCCGCATAGGTGAGGTCGCGCAGGTGGCTGGTGGGTGTCTTGCCTGGCGGCACCAGTTCTTCCGGGTATTCGTAGTGGATTTCATCGAGTGAAAATTGGCAGCGCGCGGCCACCGCCACCGTTTCGCCAAGCAGCGCCGCCGGATACAGATGCGCAAGCCGCTCGATGCTGCGCAAATGGCGTTCGCCGTTTGGATGGAGGGCAGCGCCCGCTTCCGCCAGGGGCATGCCGAGGCGGATCGCCGTCAGCACGTCCTGCAGCCGCTGGCGTTCGCGGCAGTGCATGTGCACGTCGCCGGTCGCCACCAATGGCAGTCCGGTTGCGGTGCTGATTTCCATGAGTTCCGCGAGGCGCTGCGCATCGTCCGGCCCGCGATGCAGTTCCACCGCGATCCAGGCGCGGCCGGCGAAGGATTGCGCGAGCCAATGCGCCTGTGCGAGGTCGGGTGGCGCAGCGGGCAGCCATAGCGCGAGGCAGTCCGATAATCCGGCTACGTCCGCGCGCATAAGCCGGTATTCGCCCTTGGGCGCGCGCCGGCGACCGCGCGTGATCAGTTCGCAGAGGTTGCCGTAGCCGTTGGCGTTTTCGGCAAGCAATACCAGGCGCAGGCCATCCTCGAGACGGAATTCGCTGCCGGCGATCAGCCTGAGGCCAGCGGCCCTGGCGGCGACGTGGGCACGCACGATGCCCGCCATCGAACACTCATCGGTAATGGCAAGCGCGGCATAGCCGAGCCTGACGGCGCGTTCCACCAACTCCTCGGCATGCGAAGCGCCACGCAAAAACGTGAAGTTGCTGAGGCAGTGCAGTTCGGCGTAGGAGGGCAGCATGGTCAGACGAAGATGCCGTGCAGGTACCAGGCTTCCTCACGCTGGTGCTCGCGGTAGATCCAGAACGTTTCCCCCTGGGCATTGCGCACCACGTAATAGTCGCGCCGGGCAGGCTGCCCATCCCACCAGCCTGATTCGATGCGCTCCGGGCCGGCCAGAAACCGCAGGTGGCCCTGGCAACGTGGGCCGGTGTCGGCAACGTGTAATGCGCGCGGCGTGTCGAGCAGCCACAAGGGGCGGGGCGGCGGTGATGGCGTTGGCGACATCATGCGTGGAGTGGTAGCTGGTGTTTTGTACAACGCCGCGGGCGGTGTTCTGCCGGAGAGCGTGGCGCTACGTTTGCTGGTCTGTTCGGGACGGTGTCCTTCCAAGGTGTGCAAGCGGTAGAGGCGATCCGCGCCGAGGCGGGAGCCAAGCTTGTCCATCAGGTGTTCCCAGCCGATGGCACGGCTGCGCGCGTCTGGAATCAGAGAGTGGTTGTGCTGTTCGAAGGGAAGCAGTTGGTCGGCGGCGATGCCGAGCGCCAGCACGGGCGCGCTGAGCGTTGTTTGTTCGAGGCGTTCGCGGGCCAGCGCCAGAAAGCGGTCGGTGCTGCGCTGCGGGGCGGCCACGCTTATCGTGAGCACGGTGCTGCCGTGGCGCATGTGCTCGAGCACGAGTTGCCACTGCTGCACGCCGGCGCCGCGTCCGCGCAGCCAGCCTTCCAGCTCCTGCAGAAGCCGCTTCAGCGGAAACAGCAGCGCAAGCGCATCGTTTACCTCGAAACCGAATTCGGTATCGCTGGCAAAGGTGTCGGGCGGCGTGAAATACGCGCGGGGATCGGGAATGTTCCCTAACGCACGGTCCAGATCACGCTGGCATACCGGCCCGAACCGTTGGAGAAAGCCCGCGCGCGGCAAGGCCAGACATTGACCGATGCGATGAATGCCAAGCGCCTGGAGCGGTGCCAGTATCGCGTCGGACCAACCGAAAAGCGCCAGTGGCAGCGCCTCGAGATGGCGGCGCAACGAAGCGCTGTCGGTATACACGCTGGCCGGCGCTCCGGTAATTTGCGCCTTGGCGAGCAGCCAGGCGGCAAGCGGCGTGGGCGCCACGCTCAGCGCGGCGTGATAGCCAAGTGCCTCCAGGCCTTGGCCGATACGCGTGAGCAGCGGCGGCAATCCTCCATGCAGTTGCAAGGTGGACTGCACTTCAAGCAACAACCCTTTACCCGCGTGCAGTGCCACGTTTGGGGTGAACTGGCTGGCCCAGCAGGCGAGGTTGTGCAGCGCCTGGGCCTCGGTGGCTTCATGGCGTTGCAGCACGACCAGCGTGCCGGCAAGCGCGCGGGCGGCGGCCACGGCCATGGCGGGCACCACGCCGTATTCACGCGCGGCGGGGTTGGCGCAGCGCACCAGCGGTCGCGTGGTAGGGCCTTCGGCAATGACGCAGGGCCCGGTCATCTGGCCACCACGCTGTGCCAGCTGCAGAGGCAACTCGGGTAGGAAAAGCGCGATCCACAGCATGGCGCAACCTCAGGCCAGCTTCGCCGGGGCAGGCGCGGCAAGCAGCCGTGGCGGGGTTGCCACTGGCGGTGGTTGGGGAATACGGCGGACAGGCGGCGCGTCCCAATGCGCGGGAAAGAGTGGCAGTGGAATCGGCCCGTGCCGCGGAATGCCGCGGCATTTCACGATGTGGGCCTGCAACAGGCCGGCGTGCGCCGCAAGCCGTAGGCGCAATGGTGCGGGCGACGGCAGCGTTTGCGCATTGGCGGCGCGGTACAGGAAGCAAGCCGCGTGACCCGTGCCGGCGGCCAGATGCAGACGTTGCAATGCGCGATGAGTGAGCGCGCGGCCCGCGCCTTGCCCCCACACCAGCACGGCGCCGCATTCGCCCGAGCGCAGGGTTTGTTCCGCCGCCCACAACAGCGCCTTGCCGTCTGCGTCGACCACGAACAGACGCTCGAGATCGATGCCGGCCGCTTCCCAGGCGCGGGCAAAGGGCGGGTGGGGTGGGGCAATCAAGGCAATGCCGCGCCCGTCCGCGCAGAGTGCACGCAGCGCGGGCAGCAGCAGGAAGAGTTCGCCGATACCCGTTTGCTCACACAGCAGCTCGGTCAGGGCGCCAAGCGGCCAGCCGGCATCCGGCAGCGCCTGGTCGAGCGCGGAATGGGTGGTGGAAATACCCGCGGGCGCGTCGCGCGCCACCTGCTCCGCACGCCACACCGAGGCATTGCGCAGCACGCTTTCGAGGGCCTGTTGCCGGTTGCTTTGTGGCATGGCGCGTTACTGCCGATAGGAGCGGAAACTTCCTGTTACCACGGCAAGCAGTTCCAAAGGGTCGGGGCGCAGCACGGGATAGGCCTTGGCCTGGTTCTCGGGTGTGAGGACGTAACGGCCCTGTTCCCTGGCCAGGGTCTTGATGGTGGCTTCGCCGCCGATCCAGGCCACCACGATGTCGCCCACCCTGGCGCGCTGCCGGCGTTCGCAGATTGCGGTGTCACCTTCCAGCAGACCCACGTCGATCATCGAATCGCCCTTGATGGGCATGAAGAATGTCAGCGAGGGCTTGTGCACGAGCAGCGTGTCCAGGCTCACCATGTCCGCGGCGCTGTCGGTGATTGCTTCCGGCAGCCCGGCGCGCACGGCGCCCACGGACCGGGGGCGTTCGAAGAAGCGCGGCGTGGGGGTGATGCGCCGGTCCGGCGTGCGCCGCAGGTAGCCGGCCTGTTCCAGTCGCCGCACCAGGGCGGCCGCGGCGGTCTTGGCCTGGAAGCCAAGCAACGCGCTGATCGCCGCATAGGAAGGGATCAGCCGGTGCTCGGCGTAGTAGTCCTGGAGTGCGGCGAGATGGATAGGATCACGGTTGGGGCGGGCCATGCCGCGCATATTACTGTACGAAAGTACACTAATCAATCGGCGGGAGGGGACGGGTTAACCGCAGCGGCTTGATGTAGGTGAATCGGCAGGCGATGGCCGGGGCTGGATGGCTTTCACTATGCTGGTGCAAACGGTACCCTAGACGGGCACGCCGCGCGGACCTTGTTCGCCAGCCATCTTCTTCACCTGCCAGCATCGATCCGGAATCATGACCAGCACGATACCCAGAATGACCAACCTGTTCCGCCAATTGGGGCTCGATTCGGACGAGCATTCGATTGCCGAATTCATCCGCACCCACCAGCTCGGTATCGAGGCGAGTATTTTCACTGCCCCGTTCTGGAGCGACGCCCAGCGGCAATTTCTCACCGAGCAGATCGAGGCGGACGCGCAATGGGCCATCGTGGTGGACCAGTTGAGCGAATCGCTGCACGAGGATGCGGTCAAAGCCTGCACCGGCCTGAAGTAGCCGCCACCACGAACGATCCGGGGGCAGTTCATCCCCTCCGCACCAGCGTTTCTTCTTTGTGGACTTGCCGTCCATGGCGGCCACCCTTCGGGTCGTCGCTGGTGCGATGACAATTATCAACGTCCCTTCCAGCCTCGGCGCTTTATCTTGTTGCCGGTGATGACAATTCTCGACGCTGCCATGTCGTGCGGGCATACCGTTGCGCGCCAGGCAGCCGTGTTTCGCCGTTGCGACGGCTTGCTGAAAAAGCTTGCGGCAGGGGAGTCATACAAATACAATTGAGAACAATTATCATTCGCGTCTAATTTGTTTGGCTGTATGCGGCAAGCGGGCATTTCCTATTTCCAGCAAAAACAACAGAAGCAACGCATGAAGACCTCCGCACTCGTCCACATGCTGGCCCAGTCCCCCATTTTTTCCAAGGTGGGGGAAATTACCTTGCGTGCGCTGGTGGCCGATGCGGACAAGGTGGAACTGAAAGCGAGGCAGCATCTGTTCCGCATGGATGACAAAGCCACGCACTTCTTCATGATCGAATCGGGCTCGATCACCCTTTATCGCCCCAGTTACGCCGGCGACCACAAGGTGTTTCGCAACGTGGAAGAGGGCGACCTGCTGGCGGAAACCGCCATGTTTCTCGACCCCGCCCACTATCCCCTGTCCGCCCAGGCGGTGGGCAAGGTGGTGTGCCACCGCCTGCCGCGCGACAGCCTGCTGCGTTTGTGCCGGGAACTGCCGGAATTCAGCGTGGCGATGCTGGGCGGCATGGCGCTGCGCATTTCGCAATCGCTCAATCGTATCGACCTCTTGACCACCGGCAACGCCGCGCAGCGGCTGGTTCTGTACCTGACGGATCTTTATGTGCAGCAGCGGCGTTCGTGGCTGGTATTGCCCGTGAGCCAGAACGTGCTGGCGCGGCAGCTCAACGTGACCCCGGAAACGCTGTCGCGCTTGCTGAGCGGCTTCAAGCGCGCGGGATTGATCGGCGAACACAACCCGGAAGTGGTCCTGCTGGATATCGAAGGCTTGTGCCGCCAGGTGGATCTGCCATTGCCGGACCTGCGCTTCGATGGCGTCGAGGGGGCTGGCCGCCTCGGTGGTGGCTTGTTCGACTGCTGCAATTACGCGCGGCAGGTGCTGGGTTGTTCCAATTGAAGTGCCAGCGCGGCAGCACGCGCAAATAGCCGTGTAGACCCGCGAGCCTCTGCTATCCTGCTGGCAGGCATGATGCCGGGCGAAGCGGGAGACACGGATGCCCCAGATCAGGGAAGACCAGGACTCCCCTTGGAAGGAGGCGCTGGCAGTTTTCTTCGAGTCCTTCCTGCAACTGCTGTACCCGGCTATTCACCGGGCCATCGACTGGTCGCATCGCGCCACCTTCCTTGATAAGGAACTGCAGAAGCTCACCCCTGACGGTAGCACTGGCCGCCGCTATGCCGACAAGCTGGCGCAGGTATGGCTGCCAAGTTAGTGAAGAGCGGCAGGAAGAAAGCGGATAACCTGATCAACTTTTATCGCCTTGCCAGCCGCAAGCAACTGGACCGGAAGTCGATTACCCGTCTGATCGTATTTCTGGAATGGCTGGTGGCATTGCCGCCGGAAATCGAGGCTTACTATAATGCCGAGGTCGATCGGCTCGAGGAGGAAAACACCGTGGCTTATGTAAGCCTGCTGGAAAAGCGAGGGATTGGGCGTGGGATAGAGAAAGGCCGCGCCGCAATGCTGTTGCGCCAATTGCAGTTGAAGTTCGGTGAGTTACCCAAGGAATTGCACCAGCGTGTGACGCAAGCCGGGCAGACGGAACTGGACCTTTGGGCCGAACGCATCCTGTTCGTGGATAGCCTGCAAGCGGTATTCGCAGCAGCGTGATAGCCAGAAGCAACTGCTGCTCTTCAAGGATTTGCTCTCTCGGTAAATAACGTCTGCTCTCGAGGCAAAGCCTTTTTCCGATACTCCGGCAAGCCTTGCATCTTCTGCTATCCTGCCGCCAGGCATGATGCCAAAGCGAAGCAGGAGACACGGATGCCCCAGATCAGGGAAGATCAGGATTCTCCTTGGAAGGAGGCGCTGGCAGTTTTCTTCGAACCCTTCCTGCAACTGCTGTACCCGGATATTCACCAGGCCATCGACTGGTCGCATCGCGCCACCTTTCTTGATAAGGAACTGCAGAAGCTCACCCATGACGGTAGTACTGGCCGGCGCTACGCCGACAAGCTGGTACAGGTATGGCTGCGCAATGGGCACGAATGCTGGGTGTTGATCCATGTGGAAGTGCAGGGTGAGGCGGAGGCCACCTTCCAGGAACGAATGTTCGTCTACTACTCCCGTATCCGGGACCATCACCAGAAACCGGTGGTCAGCCTGGCAGTGTTGACAGACACGAGCCCACGTTACAAGCCAGATCGCTTCGAAGAAGTGGTGCTGGGGAGTGGAATACGGTTCAAATTCCATACGGTAAAGCTGTTGGATTTTCGATACCGCCTGGACGAACTGCTTGCCAGCGATAACCCCTTTGCTTTGTTGGTGGCGGCGCAGTTGACTGCCAAGCTGGTCAAGAGCGGCAAACAGAGAGCTGACAACCTGATCAGCTTTTACCGCCTTGCCAGCCGCAAGCAACTGGACCGGAAATCGATCACCCGTCTGATCGTATTTCTGGAATGGCTGGTGGCATTGCCGCCGGAAATCGAGGCTTATTATAATGCCGAGGTCGATCGGCTCGAGGAGGAGAATACCGTGGCTTACGTGAGTCTGCTGGAAAAGCGCGGAATCAAGCGAGGCATCGAACAAGGCTTTGAACGAGGTATCGAGAAAGGTATCGAACAAGGCCGTGCCGCAGTGCTGCTCCACCAATTGCAGTTGAAATTCGGTGAATTGCCTGGGGAACTGCATCAGCGTGTAACACGAGCCGGGCAGGCGGAACTGGACCTATGGGCCGAACGCATCCTGTTCGTGGATAACCTGCAGGCGGTGTTCGCCGCGGCATAACAGCGACGCGTTTTCCAAATCGAGGCTTACTATAATGCCGAAGTTGACCTGACTTCCTGCGTTTCTCCCCCAATTCGTCCTGCAACGTTTTCTCCGCTGCTGGGCCGGTGGTTGCCGACCCATTACCCCACCTGCGTAACCTTCAAATTCTTCATCCCTGGCTGATGCCGCCAGAAAAAATCCTGCCGTTGTCAGTACACGGAAAGCATGCCCGGCTACCTCAAGCAATTCCGGCATCGCGCCGGTGACGATAGTCCACAAAAAAAATCCCGCCCGATGACATTTATCAATGGGGCGAATGGGCCATATCGGAAATGATAATCACTATTGTTCGTAGGAAAGGCAGGTGAGTGCCGGATCGTGCGTGATGTTTGTGAATGAGACGGTGTGGAGGCAGTGGGGTCTTGACAATTGTCAATGAGCATCGATGCAAATGAGAAGCAAACTCATTTCGTCTCATGCTCATCGGTGAGACACCGGCCATGGCGTTGTCGTGGCCAAGTTCGAAAAAGGGCACCCAAGGAGCGGGGTGGCCGGGCGTTAAGGATCGTCGCTCCACACGCATGTGTCTTTTCATTCACGAAACATTGGAGGTTTTAATTATGGGTACTCCCAACTTGATCGGTACGTACGACTTGGATATGAGTCTTGTGGTCCGTGCCTCATCGCCGCCCAATTTGTCTGGGCAAACAATGGCGGCTACGGATTGCTGCCTGCCGGCACGACTTCAGTTGGTTGGAGTTGGTAACGGTAACGGAACATTGAGTCAGGTCAGCTCCCCGGGTTTCCTGAGTGGTAGCAGGCTCTTCCCGTGGGGTGGGATCAATCCCGGCCTGCAGGCGTGCGTGGTGTACGCCATCAGTGGGCCTGGTGGCACGGGTAATCCGCAGGTGGTTGATAACGGTGATGGTACTTACACCGTTCTTTACAACATGTCCGTTACTCTTCCGTCAGGTACGCAATCGGCCGATACCCACATCCGGTTGGAGATTACCGAACTGCAGGATTGTAACGGTGATCCCAATAAGCTCTCGATCGTCACGGTGGAGAGCTTCTGGCGGGGGAATCCGGGTACGCCGCTGGCGTCGAGCACCTTCCCGCCACCTACCTCGAGCGAGTTCTTCAATCACGCTACGCCGGATTGGCGTGGTTGCAGAACCTCGTAAGTCGTGCCGTGCCTGCTGAATAAAGTAGTGCTTTGGCGGGCCGGTAGTTCAGAAGGGGGTCCATCTGCGGCTTTCGCTGCAGATGGACTTTTTATTAGCGCTACTTCTCCTTGCTTGCGGAGTTTTCTCGATGTTGTGGAGCAACCCTTTGGCCTTGGCTTTGCTGAGAGCGCCAGTGTCTTTTCGCCTGTGTGCCGGGCCTTTGCTGGCCTTTCTATTAGTTGGTGGTGCCCACGCGGGGCAAATTACCGACGTGATTACTGCGGAGGGTTCGAGCAGCAATTACACTGAGCGTAGTCACTTCGTTTACGGCTCAAGCTCAGCAATTTATCTCCGGGTTGCGGCAACGGGCTTTACTACTTCACAAAGTTGCTATCGAAGACTTTATGCCGAAGGGACTACACCAGGCAATTATATTCTGCTGGGTCAGATATCGGCAGACGGTGTAGCAGCGGCTTCGTTTGCGGGGTTCGGTTCTTCTGGTACTGACAACACCGCATACAACATTGACATTGCTTGCGGCGGCACCAGTGCCGCCAGCCCCGCGCCTGAGCCTGATGGCGCAACCACAACGGTGCAGATAGTCGCCTCTCGGGCGGTTTCCGTTACATCGTTCTATCCGAATGCTCTTTGGCCGAGTGGCAATATCGAAGTCGTCGCCGATGGGGAATATTCCCTATCCTGGACCAGCCTCCGGGCTGCCGCCTGCACGCTGGATGGCCAGGAGCTTGCTTTTGGGGAACTAGTCAGTGGCACGAGATCCTTTACTGCCCAGCATACGGGAGCCTTGACCCACACCCTGCGCTGCGCGGGTATTGCCGGTGCCGCAGAGGACACCGGTACAGGCTACGACATACAAACTCGAACCGTGACCATCACCGTTCCCACCCCACCGGAAGATGTTCCGCCGAGTGTCAGCCTGGGAGTCACGCCTGTTCAGATTGTTTCAGGCGGCAATGCCACACTGAGCTGGAGCATTGAAAATGCCGATAGCTGTACAGCCAGCAGCAGCGATGGAGGGTGGAGCGGTGCAATCACGCCGGCCAATGGCAGCCAGAGCATCACACCAGGCACCGAGCCGGGTGAACACACCTATACCCTGACCTGCCAGAACTCTGCCGGTTCGACCAGCGACGATGCCACGGTGACGGTGGTTGATCCGAATGTGGCGGTCACCCGTTTCGATATTTCAGCGGCCAGCATCATCACCGGGCAAAGCCCCACGCTGAACTGGGAGGTGGAAAATGCCGATAGCTGTACCGCAAGCCGCAGTTCCGACGATGCTGGTTCCTGGACCGGTGGCAAGAACAAGGCGGGTGGGGCGCAGGCTGTCACTCCCACAGCGCCGGGCAGCTACACTTACACGCTGACCTGCGCCCGTGGCGAAAACAGCGACACCAAGACGGTTGACTTGGTAGTGAACTACGGCACGGCTGAACTTTCCTCACTCAGCATCACTTGGTGGAACAACCCACCCCGCCGTGATGAGGGCGACAAGACCGTCATCGTCGCGGGGACCCCGATAATGCTCAACTTTGAGACCAATCATCTAGTTCCTGGAAGTTGTGTTCTGGACGGGAGAGCCGCCGTTGAGAGGCCCGATGGAAATTCTGTCGTTGGCAATCCTCGTTCGGGCGCTGTCACCTATAGAGCGGTCTATTTCAACGAGATTCGGGATGATTGGACGATGACCTGCACGGGCGACGATGGCAGCCAGCCGAGCTTGGTGGTGCCTATCCGCACGGTGCCGGGAGCGAAGATTGACAGCTTCGCTCCCGTCCAGGATACGTTTGGGGAAGGTGGGCCTGTTTCTCTCCGCTGGGAAACGACGAACACCCAGAGTTGTACGATCAACGGGGCCAGCGTGCCGCTCAATGCCTCCTCTTATATCGCCGAAACGTCGGCTCTGGCTGGCAATAGAAGTTACGTCCTGAAATGTAATGGAGATGTTGGAAGCGTCGAACAGATCGTCACGGCGACCGTCGCGGCGGGTGTTGTTGAAGAACCATTGCCCTATGCGCCCTTGAGCGGCCAGTATTTTGGTGACTACGTGCAGTACATGGGTTTAGGGCAGCAGCGGGCAGGAGTTTCTGCTGCGCAGATCAGTAACTTCAAGATGCCGGCACGCGATGCGCAGGGCACCATCGAACATACCCTGCTGGGCTGGAACGCCAAGAAAGCTTGGTGGTATTGGGATTTTGATACCCAAACCATTCGTTTGGGGGGCGGGGTACTGTCTGCGCTGGGTGGGTTCATGCAACCCGAATACCGACTGTTCAGCCCGAACCGTGAGCGCATTGCCGATGAAGTATTGGCACCGGATGCGCCGCTGGATGACGTGATCGGTACGTTTACTGATCGCGGCGATGGTACTTATGAAGTCAAGATGAATCTTCAGATATTCCTCGACTTTGCGTTCCGGCCATTAGGCCAGACGGAATCCGTGATGCGCATACAGCAGTATCCGGATGGCCGCCTTGAAATGATCACGCTGGACGAGGCACCAGCCGGACAAGTGGGCGCCAACGGTCTGTTCAAGGATGGCATTCCTGGGACACTGTTGCCCGATTCATCCAACAACGGTGGGCCGGATACCGAAGGGATGACTAATACAGGCAAGGTGGGCGTGTTCCCGTTCCGTGTCTCGCCATACTGGGAAAGCCGCCTGCTGCCGGTTGATCTCGCGGCGGATTGCAACAGCGATGGCGTACCGGATACCGTGGCTGCGGTCCTGGGACTGGACGCGTGCATCCTCGACAATGACGGAGATGGTATTCCCGATGCTGAGGAAATCGGCTTGAACTGGTCACACCCGCGCGACTCCGACCGCGATGGTATTCCGGATGCGCTGGAGCCGGGAGCGGCGGCGTTCGACGCCAACCAACTGCTGAACATCCCTCTGGCAAATGGCGAGCGTGTGACACTGAGTCATCCGATCGAAACATTCGGCGACAACAACGGAAATACGCAGTTCCCATTGGCTGTTTCCTATGGGGCATTTGCGGCCAACGGGCTGCCCAGCCAGGATTTGAGCGGAACAGCCTATCGCTATGACTTAGGATTCGTATATTTCAAAAACAGTAATAGCAGAGGAACAACATCCGAGCTCTTAGGATTACAAATTAAATTTCAGCAGGGGGTACCCGAGGGTTTGAAACTCTTTGGCCTGTGGGGTTTTGGCAAGAACCCGACAGTGAATCCCTATTTCCAACGCTTGATTGGAGAAGAGCAGGTTAATGAAAATGGAGTTAATTACAGCATCATCGTCGAGCCAAACTTTCGTGTGCTTGAGGATGGGCAGACTGTTGAAATCCTCAGTTGGAATACGCCGGTTCCATCTGAAAGCCACGGTATCAAGACGCTGGTTTTTGCCTACACGGGCGAGGCACGAGTCTTTGATCCAGGCACGCTTCCTCAACCGGGGGATGCGCTGGTAATTAGCAGCTTCGAGGCTGGCATTACTGGTATTGAACTGGGGCAGGCCACTACTTTGGCTTGGCAGGTCACAGGAGCCACCAGCTGCGAAGCCCAAGGCGCTTGGGCCGGCAACAAGGCTTTGGCCGGGAATGAAAGCGTGACGCCCAGCACGTTGGGCGAGCATGTGTATACGCTGGCGTGTACTGACGGCACGAATACCGTGAGTGAAAGCGTGACTGTAGTGGTGACCGCTGACAGTGGCTCGGAACAGACGATCGATATCCTCAGTTTTGCGCCCACGCTTCCCAGCATTACCTTGGGCAGCAGTGTGCAGCTGAGCTGGCAGGCACAAAATGCCGACGGCTGTGGGGTGCGCCAGGGTGATACGTTGCTGAGTTCTCCCTCTTTACCGGCGGCGGGTAGTTTCCAGGTCACCCCTGATTCCCTTGGCACGCACACGTACGAACTGCTTTGTGTGAGTGGCGCTGAGCAGGCTGTTGCCACGACTTCTGTGGCGGTAACCGAAGATGGAGGTTCCACTCCTGTGGATCCGAATGTCATCACCGGCGTCTGGACCGGCTCTTTCAGCCTCACCATGCGCGTTGCCGATGTGGGCACTGTGCTGGGCGACAGCCACAACAACTTCTGGACCTGGAACTTCGACGAAGGCTGGGCGGAGCTGGATCAGGGTATGTTGAGCGTAGGCTTCCCGTTCCACGTGCAGGACGTGGGCAATGCCAGTGCAAGTCACGACCGTGCGTACTTCACCAAGAATGGTGATGGCACCTACACGCTGCATCACGGGTTCCAGATCTATAACCCCGGTGTTGGCAATCCACGTACCGACATGACCACCACCTTCAGTATTACCCGTAGCGGTAACAGGCTGAGCGTGGCGCCGCTGGATCCTGATGGTGACGGCGTGCCCGGCCTGCCGGTAGCGGGCGTCTTCCCACTGACAGTGTCT
>Ga0182745_1000056_pt1 | contig 168299 bp, 125 predicted proteins | sample eDN3rd30CKraftBY_FD_128523 | JGI IMG/M metagenome (GOLD analysis project Ga0182745, IMG submission 128523) | Enriched backyard soil microbial communities from Emeryville, California, USA - eDNA 3rd pass 30_C Kraft BY (version 2) (version 2) | ecosystem: Environmental > Terrestrial > Soil >...
ACTGCCATCGTCTCCGACGGCCGCATGTTTGTGGCCGATGCAGGCAATCATCGTGTTCTTGTGCAGCCATTCTCTGAAACCGTTGAACCTGCCACCGCCGTCCTGGGCCAGATTAGCTTTTCTGGCAACGGACCCAACCTGGTGGAGGGCCGTGAGGTCAGCTATCCCGCAGGCTTTGCCTTTGACTACTCTTCAACGCCTCCGCGTGTCTATGTTGCAGATACTGGAAACCATCGCGTTTTAGGCTTCCGCAGCATCCAGAGTCTACGCAATCAGGAATCGCCGGTTGTCGTCTTGGGCCAGCCCGATAAGTTCACCACTGTCATCAATTACCCCAATGGCGATGTGGACAAGCCTTCCCAGAAAGGGCTTGCGAATCCGTGGGATGTGGCTGTGGACGCTGAGGGGAATGTCTGGGTGGCAGACTCGGTGAACGGTCGAGTTCTTCGTTTCCCCAAACCGGATTTCGACAATCCTGTTTCTGCTCCCGACGCGAATCTTGTCCTGGGTCAGTCCGGCTTTACTTCGAAAATCATCACCGCAACCCAGAGCACCATGGGCCAGCCGACCAGCATTGCGATCTCCATTACCGGCGCCATCCTGGTGTCGGACCGCGCTTACCACCGCGTCTTGTTCTTTGGCCAGCCCCAATCTAATGGGCAGGCTGCTTCCAAGGTGATTGGTCAGGGTAATTTCGTCGATACCAGCACGGGCGCTGGCGCCAACCGCTTCAATTCTCCCCGCGGATTGGCGATCGACACCTCGAACCGGCTCTATGTGGCTGACTTTGGGAATGATCGTGTACAGATTTTCTCCAACGTGGATATGCAGACAGACACCAACGCCAGCGCGGGAACCAGTATGACGCAAGGCGTCAGCAATACGCTTTTGGCCGATCCGGAAGATGTTGCGATCAATCGGCAAACTGGCGAGATTTGGGTTACGGAGTCTGTGGCTTCGAGGAATCGCGTGTTGCGCTTTGCGGACTACAACGGTTTGCTGCTGAATGAAACTGCAAACTTCTTCGTAAGCACGGTGGGCGGCAATCTGGGGAATACGCCCATCGCCGTCGGTCTTGATCCTCTCGGGTTTCCCCTTGTGGGAGAAAGCGGTAACCGCATTTCGTTCTACGTCCCCCGTCTTTCCACCACAAATGCGGCAACCTTCTTTACCTCGGCTCCCAATGCCCCCAGTGCGGGCCAACCGCCCGTTGGGCACTTAGCTCCGAATACGATTGCCAGCGCTTTCTCTTACATCGGAAATTTCGATACCACCACCGAGATCGGCTCTGCTCATGCGTCCTCAGTTCCTCTTCCCACCGATCTCTCCGATATCGAAGTCAATCTGGATGGGCGCCCGTTACCCCTCTTCTTTGTGTCTCAGGGGCAAATCAACTTCTTCCTTCCGAATAATGTGCCGCAATCGGGGACCGTCGTGATCGACGTTCGCCGTAAATCTAACGGCGATCTATTGGCTGGCGACTTTGTGGGTATGGCGGCCGTGGCACCCGGTCTATTTACCACCAACCAGCAGGGTCTTGGACAGATCGCTGCCTTGAACTATATGGGCCAGAACCCGGATGGTGAAAATAGCGGATCCAATGCTGTGCGCCGTGGTCAGGTGATTGCCCTTTACGGAACTGGTATGGGATATGTGCCGGGCGCTCCCGATGATGGCAGTGCCGCCTCCGGTCCAATGTCAACTCCTGATGCACCGCGAGTGGGTTCATCACTTGGTTGGCTTGACGGTCGCGTGGAATATTCGGGCTTTGCACCTGGATTCGTCGGGCTATGGCAGATAAATGTTCGCATCCCAGACAACATGACAACCGGAGCCGCGATTCCTGTCGTCGTCGAGTTCAAGGGCTCGGGCAACACCGTGGGTATCCGCAACGGGCAGCGCGTTACCTTGCAGACCACCATCGCCGTTCGCCAGCCGTAGGCTATTAGGTCTCAGGAGCACGAGCGTGTTCCTGAGACCCAACTCTTTCTCGTCTCCTTGCTCCGCTCTTTCTCTCCTTCTCAATCGCAACGCTCCGAAAGCGTCGTATTCCTTTTGACCTGCGTATCCATGCGACCTGAAGCATGAGTGCCCCATCAGGTCTCCACCATCTCTCTGCATCCGCGTGAAAAGACCGAGCGGGCTTGCGTCTGGCTGTCGCTTTTGTGGTCGATTTTATTCTTGGTTCTATGAGTGCTGAGTCTGGGAAATGTTACCAGATTCGCTACCGTTTCTCGCTGTGCGCACTGTGTATTTTCGTTTATCCGCTTCTGGTTTGAATGTAACTATATGATAAATAAGGACAAATGTAGAATTTCCGAAGCTTTATTTCGACTTGGTCCTGAATTGCTAGTCTAGTGAATCGGATGGTACGATCGCCTAGTACGATAAGCCTATTTGGCAAGTTGTTCTAGTTTGAATCAGGAGCCTAAGCGTCCCGTTTTGGATATGGCGTCGGTGGATCTCTCTGCCGGATGCCTAAGGTTCCAACTTTGGGGGATCAGCACGATGCGACTATTTGTTGCCGCCGTTTTTTTTCTGGGCCTGACGTTGACCATGCACGCAGCCTTGATTGAGGCTCAGTCACAGACGCAGAGCGTCAATGTGACCGAGATTTCCGCTTCTCCTGCGGAGTTCACTCTCACTTTCGACAAATACAACCCTGCCAGTTTCGCCGGGAATCCATTGGCTGGCGTGCTTCTGAAGTTTGAAGCGGAAGTGAAAGGTGATTTGATCGCCAACGCGAGCGGCGGCGCCGATGTGCAGGTTCGCGCCTTCTTCGAACTCTACTTGTTCATCAACACGGCTACTGATGACACACTTGGCATTCCGGAAAGCAATGTGGTTCCTTTTCTAATCGCGTTTGCCGCAGAACCGCCAGTGGGGACCGTCGTAATTCCGGCAGGTTCAACCCGGGACATTCTCGACGTTACTGGGCAAAGCAATCGATCGCTCTCGATTACTGACCCAAGTGGCCTAGTTGCCTACGTCGGTGGAACTGGGGACCAATTGACCATCCAAATCAAGATGCAGGCCATCGCCAGTCCTGCCATCTACGGCACGCCGGTTCAAATCAATGTTCGCGGCGGCGGCGCGTCAACAGCCACACTCACCTACTTCTACGAGGGGACAGAAGTGCCCGAACCCTCTACGGCCGGTCTGCTACTCAGTGCTATGGTAGCGGTTGGCGCCTTTGCTCGTCGCAGGAATACCGCTGTCAAAGGCGCGAACTCTTCGCTCTTCTAGGCGCGGATGGTTACGGCCCAAGTGCATCATCTGGATACGCTTGGGCTGCTCTGCGATCCGCACGCTGGGCTCACTGTTATTTCCCTCTGCTTCTGATCACTGCGACGTAGGTTGCGTCTTCCCGCCCACTGATGCGGCAGACCCAATGGATCGCTGACCGCCCAGGGGTTGGGTCAGGAATGGGGCTGCTAAATTTATCGCATCGGCTCGGCTTCTTCAAACTTCTGATGCTTCGTCTAGTCCTTCCGCCTCCCCAGGCGGAACTCTTCATGAAAAGCCATTGGTGATAATGTTAAATCGATAAATCTGCCTCTCTCACCCTGAACTCGCTTCGTTTCTTTAGCCGCTGACCACTACTGCCTTCTAATGTATCGTCTCAAAAGTTAGTCAGATTTATAGTTATGCAGCGAAAACAAATACTTAGGATAACTTTAATCATGTAACTGAAGTCAGAATCAGAGACGGCGCCCAAATCATCACAGGCGATGTTTCAAAAAAAACGATACGAAAAAATCAGAACTATTAGTACTTTTTAGAGCACATTCTTTCTTGATGAAATCCGTTCTCCGGATAGGTCCTGTTAAGTTCATACTTATTAAATAGTTAGCAAAAGAGACATAGCAGGAGGAAAAGGTTCGCAATCGAAAGGTACTGGTGGTAACCTTACGTACTGCTAGGCTTCTTATCAACGAAGTCAACAGTCCTAGGTGCGCGCCATTCGAGGCTCGGTTGGCTAGTTTGTCCCGAGCATCTTAGTGGTTCCCAGCATCCTAAGATCACGATCCTCTTTGGAGAAACAATGGCGAGAATTTTTCTGATCTTGGCGCTCTTCGCGGTATCTGCATTTCACGCGAATGCAGCGCTAGTTTTGGCGGGAACGGATACGCAGACGGTCAGTGTGACCGAGATTTCTGCTTCCCCAACCCCGTTTACTCTTACATTCGACAAATACAATCCACTGAGCTACGGCGGGAACCCGTTGGCGGCGGTGGTCATTGAATTTGAAGCAACCGTTGCGGGTGACATGACGGCGACGGCCACCGGAGAAGAAACGGTGGAGGTTCGCGCGGTATTCCAATTGCAGCTTTTCATCAGCACAGACACTGACGATGCTCTGGGTTTGTCGGAGAGCAATGTCTCAGCCTACCTGACGGCCATTGCATCGGAACCGGCTGTCGGCACAATAGAGGTTGAGGGCGGAACTACCGTTCCGATTTTGAATGTCTCCGACTCTGCGAGCAGCACCCCTTTGTCCATCACTGACTTTGCCACCTTGTTGGCGTACACTGGCGGACCGGGAGAAACGCTCTCAATTGACATCCTTCTGCAGGCAATCGCAACGCCGCAGCTCTTTGGTACCCCGGTAGAAGTCTCCGTCACCGGTGGTGGTAGCGGCACCGCCACAATCAGCTACTACTACGAAGAAGAAACCGCAATACCCGAACCGTCCACGGTTTCGATGCTTCTTCTGTGCGCGGGCATGGTGGGTCTTGTCGGCCTCCGCAACAAGCACGCCCGAAAGGCATAAGCACGTAGATGCTGCCTAGTGGTGTTTTCACCATGAGCTAAGTCGTGATACCTAGGAAGTTGAAAAAGCCCGGAACGCCTTCGCGCGTTACGGGCTTTTTGTCTTCTACATGCACCAAGAGTAGGTTCCGCCCCTTCAATAACGGGCCAACCCTGAGCGTCCGAATACCTTGAAGGCGGTCAGGCTGGTTGCGTTCCACACCTTCGGCGAAGAGCCCACACCGCGCTACCGTTCGTGTTTCTTCCACTGGTCCAGCAGAACCGCTAATAGAATCACGACGCCCAAGGCGACCTTCTGTGTATACGGGTCCACATTCGCCAAGTTCAGACCGTTATTCAGAATGCCAATGAACACCGTGCCCCACAGGGTGCCGATGATGCTGCCCACCCCGCCCATCAGGCTGGTTCCGCCAATCACTACCGCTGCGATGACGTCCAGTTCATATTGCAGACCCGCATTCGGAACGCCCGCGCCCAAACGGGAAGCAAGGGCTACACCTGCGAAACCGGCCAACAAGCCGTTCAGTAAATACACCGACAGCAACATCTTGTGGGTGCGAATGCCGGAAAGCCGACTGGCTTCCGCATTGCCTCCAATCGCCAGCACATAGCGTCCGTACTTTGTGCGGTTCAGATACAAGTGTCCGGCCACAAACACCACAACCATAATCAGCACCAGCAAGGGGACTGGTCCCACCTGTTGCCGACCCAGAGTCTGGAACTCCGGGGGCAGATTGCCAATAGCCACGCCATCACTGATGGTGAATGAGAATCCTCTCGCGATGGTCATCAGAGCCAGGGTGACGATAAATGGTGGAACCCGGAAGCGCGTCACCATGAATCCGGCGAATGCCCCGCCCAGGCCCCCGGCCGCTGTCCCCACCAGCGTGCCCAGCAACAACCCTAGCCACGGAGATCCCGTAAAGTGCTGCCCTAGTAGCGCTGCCAGAATGCCCGAAAGCGCCACGATGGAGCCAACGGAAAGGTCGATGCCCCCAGTGATGATGACCAGGGTCATGCCCACAGCGAGTACGCCATAGATCGATATCTGCAAGGCGATGTTCAGGAAGTTATCGACAGAAAGAAAGGCGGGCGACATCGACGCAAAGATGACGCATTCCAGCACCACCACGGCCATGATGAGCGAGGAATTGTTCTCCGCAAACCAACGGCGCACCCGCTGCAGACCCGTTTCCGGCGTGGTCACCGCTGCGGTTGCCGTCGTTTGCTCTCGCGGTTCCGTGCTCATGTCGTTTCGGTTCTCCCGTTGCTTTGTTGCGTGGAATGCTCATTGCCTACAAGACCCGTCACAGCCAGACCCATGGCTAGGGCAAGGATTTTTTCTTGCGTGGCTTCACTTCGCTGCAATTCTCCCTGAATTGCTCCGTCGCGCATCACCAGAATGCGGTGGCAGGTGTGTAGCACTTCCGGTAGTTCTGAAGAAATCAGAAGGATTGCTTTCCCCGCTTGGGCTAGGGAATCAATCAACTGGTAAATCTCGGTTTTTGCCCCTACATCGATACCGCGTGTTGGCTCATCAAAAATCAGCACTTTGGCATCAGCCGCCAGCCACTTGGCCAGCACTACCTTCTGCTGATTGCCTCCGCTGAGATTGCGCACCTTCTGTTCAATGCTGGGCGTCTTGATGCGCAGACTGGTCACATACTGGTTGGCGGACGCCGATTCTGCCTGTGAGCGGATGAATCCATTGCGACAAAGCTCGGCCAGAGTGGCCAGGGAGATGTTCTCGCGCACGTTCATGTGCAGGGCCAACCCCTGCCCCTTTCGATCTTCGGTCAGCAGCGCCATCCCGGCATCGATTGCATCTCGCGGAGATTGCGGTGCATAGGCTTGGCCCGCAAGCTGCATCATTCCGTCATCAATCGGGTCGGCTCCAAAGAGGGCGCGCGCGAGTTCCGTGCGGCCTGATCCCACCAAGCCTGTCAGGCCTACAATTTCGCCCTGCCGCAGCGTCAAGCTAATGTTGTTCAGCACACCTCGCCGTTGTAGCCCCTTCACTAGGAGCGCTTTTTCTCCAGGTTCGGATTTCGTGGATTGGAAGAATGACTCAATCGGTCTTCCCACCATCTCCCGTACCAGGGTTGCCTCGTCCACCTCTGCCACCTGATGCACGCTGATGGTCTGCCCATCCCGCATCACCGTCGCCCGGTCGCAGATTTCAAAAACTTCCGCCATGCGATGGCTGATGTAGACGATGGAGTAGTGCTGTTGCTTCAGTTGTCGAATCAGTTGGAAGAGATTCACCAACTCCTGATCGGTCAGGATGGCCGAAGGTTCGTCCATGATCAGAATGCGCGCATCAATGGAGAGACTTTTCGCAATCTCCACCATTTGTTGCTGTGCCAGGCTCAGGCTCTTTACTTTGGCATCGGGCGAGATGCGCTGTCCCAGCCTCTCCAGTAGCGCAATAGTTTTTTTACGAGTCGCGCCCCGATCCATCCACCCCAACGGGCCTGCGGTTATCTCGTGGCCCAGAAAGATGTTTTCGGCCACGGTCAGTTCCGGCAGCAGATTCAGTTCCTGGTGGATCATGGAGATCCCCGCCCTCTGGGCCTCCAGTGGCGTGGGCAAGCTGCGTGCTTCACCGTTGAAGAGAATCTGACCTTCATCGGGCTGCTGCGCTCCACAGAGTATGCGCATCAGCGTACTTTTGCCCGCGCCGTTTTCTCCAATCAGGGCATGGCACTCTCCGGGCTCCAAACCAAGCCATGCTTGCTGCAGCGCCAATACACCCGGGAAGCGTTTTGTGATGCCCTGCATCCGCAGGGAAATCTTATCCGCAATCGCCATGCATCTGGCCCTTCTACTTCGCGGCTGCTTCGCGGATGGTCACCTTCACCGGTACGGCCTCCGGTACGGATTCGCCCTTCAGATGTTTGTCGATGACGTCAATCACGGTTCGTCCGATTTCTTCCGGATGCTGCTCGATATCGGCTTTCAGCGAGCTGCCCTTTTCCAGCAATGTAATTGCCTCGGGATCGCCGTCAAATCCTACGACGATGATGTCGTTGCGCCCACGGCTCTGTAACGCCGCAAGCACTCCCAGTGCTGATGGATCGTTGATCGCGAAGATCGCCTGCACATCGCGAAACCCTTGCAGCAGATCTTCCGCGGCCTTCATGGAACGGTCGCGAACTCCGTCTCCATTCAGCTTCGACACAATCTGAATATCCGGGTACTTCTTCATGGCGTCTTCGAAGCCCAGCGTTCGCTGCAGCGCTGATTCTACAACCGGCTGCTCGATGACACCCACTTTGCCCTTGCCGTTCAGCGCTTTGGCGATGAACTCTCCCGCTAACTGTCCGCCCTGGAAGTTATCGCTGCCTACGTGCGTCACCACCTTGCCGCTTTCCGCGCGGATATCGGCGGTGAAGACCGGGATGTTTGCCGTATTCGCCTTCTCAATCGATGGGCCCACTGCCTTGGAATTCACCGGGCAGACTACCATGGCGTCTACTTTCTGCACGATGAAGTTCTCGATTTGTGACTGCTGTTTCGCCAGATCCCATTCGCCGGAGTTAACCACCAACCGGTATCCCTTTGCGGAAGCTTCCGTCTCCAGCGCCTTCAGCAGGTTTTGGTAGAAGATATGCTCCTTCGTCAGCAACGATACGCCGATGGTTTTACGCCCGTCACCTGCCCCGTTGCACGAACCCAATAAGAAGGGCAGCGCGGTGCAGGAAGCCAGTCCTGCACTCACCATCCAACGACGGGTGGGACGGTTCATCCGAGAGGTCGCCGAGAAACTCATGCTGACGATTCTATCGCGCGATGGCATAAGTCGCAGGTCGCAACTGGGTTTATGTGTGGAATTTGAGGAATGCGGATGGCGTCAGCACTTGTATGTCCCCAATGGGATGGAGCACAAGCAAATCTTTGTCGCCGCTAATAATCACTTCTGCCCTTGCGGCCTTTGCACAGGCAATTACCATGTCGTCTTTGGGGTCGCGACAGATTGCGGAGATGCGGGCGGGCAGTTCCACCATCCCCTGGGCTCCAAGAAAACCATGGAGGAGAGGCAATGACCTCTGCTTTTGGATACCAAACTTGTCATGCAGGACTCTTGTTACCTCCGAGAGAATAGGCTCGCAGACGGCAATTTCGCCTACGGCGTGGGCTAGCTGGATGGCCGCACGCGGAGATCCTCCAAACTGAATCGCAGAGATCCAGACCCCGGAGTCAATGACAATCGTCACCGTTTCGACTTCCGCTTTGCCCACATCTCAGCGCGTACCTCGTCGACGAACCCTTCGACATCGTCTGCCGTGTAAGCCTGCGGCGTCTTCTTCAACGTGTCTAGTTCCTGAAAGAGTCTCGTGCTTGTTGCCAGCTTCTGGTTTCGAAACAACTCGCGGAAGTATTCGCTGATGCTGCGGTCTTCTTCCGCAGCCAAGCGTTCCACCTGTCTTGCCATTCCCTCTGGAAAACTGATGCTGAAGACGCGGGACTTCCGTGGAGGCGCTGCTTTTTCCGTAGGTTTTCCAACTCCCTTGCGAGGCACGGGTTTCGCCTTCGTCGCCGGGGTCCGAGACTTCAAGTTCGTCGTCGCCATGTCTCCATTGTAGGACTTTTGCTGTAAGACACTGTCATAAACTGTATGACAGGCACAGTCCATACGACAGTCGCTGAAGCAGATCGAGTCCGGAACCGCTAACAAAAAGAAACCCCGGAAAGCCGCGTGTGCACTCCTCCGGGGTTCCCTTGGTACGCGCCTTTGTATCGGCGTCAAATCCGCAGCTCATGGCCTGCAGCCTTCAGGCCGTCGATCACCTGATTGCGAACTGCAGTCAATTCCTCATTGGAAAGTGTGTGATCCGCCGCGCCAACCACCATGCGGTAGCTCAAGCTCTTGCGCCCTTCCGGCAGAGGTGCCCCTTCGTAAGCACGCACAAATTGCACATCCAGCAACTGATCACCGGCGGAAGCACGAATCAGATCCTGCAGCGTTCCCGAATAGGCTTGTCGATCTACCACCACGGATAGGTCGAAGCTGCTGGTCGGGAAGCGTCGTAGTGACGTGTACTTCGCGGTCGCTGGCCTCAGGCGCAGAATCTGGTCAAGATCCAGATACAACACCGCGCCACGGCCCTCTAGGTGGCTCGGGTGGTATTCGAACAGGCGGCCTACATTTTCGCCCTGCCAGTCAATCCGTGCCGCACGATAAGGATGTTCGTGCGGAAGTCCGGCTTCCGGCTCCACGCGAGCGCCATCCAGCAAGTGTGCCGTCAGTTGCTTCAAGGCAAATAGATTCGCTTCACCGGGTCGCTCCTCATCACTGCCCTTGCTGCAAACGCATACTGCTAGATAATTCACTTCCACGGGAAGTAGATGGTCTCCATCCTGCTTGCGGATTTCGTGTCCAATTTCAAAGAAGCGAAAGCGATCGAAATGCCGTAGATTGTCTTCACAGTTCTGCAAGATCCCAGCCAGCAGCGTAGGTCGCATGAATGCCAAGTCTTCCGCAATCGGGTTGGCGATGCGCACCATCGCATCTGGAGCGAAGCCAAAAACGGCTGCCTGCTTTTCCGTGATGAACGAGTAGTTGTAGACCTCGGTGTAACCCAGCGCGCTAAGGGTTTTGCGCAGTTCGCGGTGCTGGTTTCGTTCATGGTTGACTACCGGCACCACTGCCGGACCCAACGGTGGGATCGGGGTAATCGAGGCATAACCCACCATGCGGCCAACCTCTTCCACCAGGTCCTCACGCAAAGAAATGTCCTTCGTCGTGCGCCATGTGGGAATCTGCACCAACAGTTCATCGTCGGCTGCTTTTTCCACAATGAAGCCGATGGCGCTCAGAATGTCGCTGACCTCATTCATCGGAATGGTGCGGCCCAACTTTCGTTCCAGCCACGGATGCGACAGCAAAATGGCCTCGGGTTGCGGCAGGGGATAGAACACGTCGCCTACACCACCGACCACCTTGGCATCGGGGCACATCTGCTGCAGCAGTTCCAGCGCCCGCGCCAACGCCCTTCGCGTGTTCTGCGGATCCTGAGCCTTCTCAAAGCGCATCGATGCATCGGTGCGCAGTTTCAGGGCCGAGGAAGTCTTGCGCACGCTGGATGCCTGGAAGGCCGCGCTTTCAAGAAACACCGTCGTGGTGCTCTCGCTGATCGCCGAACCATTGCCTCCGATCACACCAGCAATCGCTACCGGACCAGCCTCATCAGCAATCACCAGATGAGCAGGGTTCAGCGTGTAGGTTTCGCCATTGAGTGCTTCGCAGGTTTCCTGCTCCTTGGCTCGGCGCACAAAGATGGTTTTGCCCGTCAGTTTGTCGGCGTCAAACGCGTGCATGGGCTGGCCCAGTTCTGCCATCACAAAATTGGTGATGTCCACCAGGTTATTGATGGGGTTCAAGCCGATGCTGGAAAGCCGGTTCTGCAACCACAAAGGGCTGGGGCCCACCTTCACGTTTTCGACGAGCAGGCCGCTGTAGCGCGGCGAGAGCTTCGCATCTTCAATCTCAATTGCGATGGGGCAGTTCTCTTCCGGCAGAAGATCCAGCTTTACCGGGTCCTTCAGCGTGGCGCCCGTGATGGCGGCGACCTCGCGAGCCATGCCATAGTGACCCCAAAGGTCAGGACGGTGCGTCAGGCTCTTATTGTCGATCTCGATGATGGAATCGGGCGTGCACCCGGGCAGGGGCTCGCCGGGAGCCAACCCGTCGAGCTCCAGGATGCCTTCGTGATCGCGGTTCAAACCCAACTCCGCGCCGCTCGCCAGCATGCCTTGGCTCAGCACGCCACGAATCACCGTTTCCTGAATCTCCTTGCCTGCCACCGTCACACCGGGCGGTACAAGAGCGGTCAGCAGCCCTGCGCGGCAATTCGGCGCGCCACAGACAAGTGTTTTCTTGCCAAGGCGGCCAGCGTCGATTTCCGCCTTCACAATCTTGGAATCCGGCACCGGTTCCACGTGTTCCACACGCGCTACCACCACCTTGGCGAACGCCTCTCCCCAGGGCTCCACGCCCTCGCTTTCGGCGGTCTTCATGGTGATGAGATTGCTGAGTTCCTGGGCCGTCTTCTCGGGGCCCTCAATCAAATCATTCAGCCAGTTATAAGAGAACTTCACGATGGTTATCCTGGTCTTTTCTCGGTGGTCACGTGCTTAGAACTGGTTGAGGAAACGAAGGTCTCCGCTCAACAGCAGGCGAATGTCGTCAATGGCGTACCGCATCATGGCCAAGCGGGTTAGGCCCAGGCCAAAGGCAAATCCATTCCACTCGTTCGGGTCAATACCGCTTTTGCGCAATACGTTGGGATGCACCAAACCGCAGGGAAGCAGTTCCACCCAGCCACTGTGCTTGCACACGGGGCAACCGGGTCCGCCACAAATCAGGCACTGGATGTCGAGCTCGAAACCGGGTTCCACAAAAGGAAAGTAACCCGGCCGCAGACGCACGGTCACGTCGCGTTTGAAAACCTCGCTCAGCAGGGTCTTCATGAAATAGATCAGGTTACCGACCGAAACGTCGCGGTCAATCATCATGCCTTCCAACTGATAAAAGGTATGTTCGTGGCTGGCGTCCACCTCTTCGTTACGGAACACGCGACCCGGCGCAATCATACGCAAGGGAAGTCCGAGCTTCTCCATGCCCCGCACCTGCACCGGCGACGTGTGCGTGCGGAGCAGCGCGCCATTGGCCATCCAGAATGTATCCTGCATGTCGCGTGCCGGGTGGTCACCGGGGATATTCAGTGCGTCGAAGTTGTAATATTCGGTCTCGACTTCGGGACCATCCAGCACCGTGAAACCCAGGGAACGGAACACGTCCTCGATCTCATTCTGAATCAGGGTCACTGGGTGCAGGCTTCCCCGTTGCGGGCCCCCCTTGCCCGGAAGGGTCAAATCGACCCACTCCCGTTCCAGACGCGCCTGCAACGCTGCCGCCGCAAATCCGCTGTGCTTGGTTTCAAACGCTGTTTCCAGCGTGGACTTCACCTGATTCAGCAGTTTGCCGATCGATCCGCGCTGTTCATGGGACAGCTGCCCCATGTTCTTGCTCAGCTGAGCCAGCTTGCCTTTACGGCCCAGCAGATCGACGCGGACCTCCTCGAGCGCTTCCGGTGAAGCGCAGGATTCGATCTGATCCCGCGCCGAGATTTCCATCTCGCGCAGGGATGCTTCCATGGATTCAAAAGGGGTCATACGAATATAGGGAAATCGCCCAACGGGTTGAACTCGCCTTGCGAGGTCACTTCTAGTGTATCCCGATGCAGGGGATAGAGCCCCCAAGCACCCGTGTCGATACCAGCTTCTCTTTACAGTTGCGGCTACCAGTTACCGTCTGTTCTCGCACGCTTCTGTGCGAGAATGGGCGTGTGACTGGCGCTGAGTTTTTCCGAAAGCTACAGGATTATGCCAAGCGTCACGATCTTCCGCTCGTATTTGTTCCGGCGCGGGGGAAGGGGAGCCACGGAACCGTGTTGCTCGCCGAACGCCGCACCACGCTGAAGGATCGAAAGAAGGAAATTGGCATCGGACTACTACGTGCCATGCTAAAGGACCTTGGCATCTCTCCTGACGAGTTTTGATGTTGCCAGTGATGGTGAGTTTGGATCTAGGTGCGGCGATATTGGGTGTAACGACGATGGTTCAGGAATTCAGTTATCCGGCGGTCTTTCAAACGGACGAAGCAGGCCGTGTGCTCGTCTCATTCCCGGACTTTCCCCATGCCCACACCGATGGGGCCAATGTGGAAGAAGCCTTCGAAGAATCTATTGACTGTCTTGGCAGCGTGCTCGCCGAGGCGATAGGAGCTCGCGAATTGATTCCGTCGCCATCGAAGTTGGAGCGTGGCGAGCGTGCGGTTCCTGTACCTTTCTGGATTGCTGGAAAACTTGCGCTCTATCTCTCCATGCGTGACCAAGGCATCAGCAACTCGGAACTTGCTCGGCGTCTGGGTGTTCGAGAAACGACCGTACGTCGTATGCTTAATCCGGATCAGAATACCCGGATGGAGAAGATCCAGGCGGCCTTGCATGTGCTCGGAAAACGAGTCGTAGTCGCGGTGCGAGACGCGGCTTGATTCGTTCTCAGCTTGATTCGTTCTTGGTGTGCCTCGATCAGCGTGTCGTCTTACCACCTGCCGCTGTGCCATGTGCCGCGACGGAGCAAAATAGGAAAAAGAGTCGGGACGAAGCATCAATCTTTCGTCCCGACCCTTTTGGGTTAGTCATTGACTACTGTAAATCTAAGCGTCAGCTACTCCGCCTTCGGTCAGCTTGCGAGGATCGAGAATTTCGTTGATCCGTTCCACGCTGAGGTCAGTCTGTTCCGCAGCCACATCTTTTACCTTACGGCCTTCCTTGAAGGCCTGTTTGGCGACAGCCGCTCCCTTTTCGTAGCCGATTACCGGGTTCAATGCAGTCACCAGAATGGGGTTCATCTCTACCAACGAAGCGATTTTAGCTTCGTTGACCGTGAACCCGGCAATGGCCTTATCGGCGAGCAGCTTGCTGGCTGAAGCCAGAATCTCGATGCTCTGCAACAAGTTATAGGCAGCGACCGGAAGCATCACGTTCAGCTGGAAGTTGCCAGATTGACCCGCAATGGTGATAGTCGCGTCGTTGCCGATTACCTGGGCGCCTACCATGGCTGCGCATTCGGGAATCACCGGGTTCACCTTCGCGGGCATGATGCTGGAGCCCGGCTGCAAGGACGGCAGAGCGATTTCAGCAATGCCGTGAATGGGGCCGCTGTTCATCCAACGCAGGTCGTTGGCAATCTTCATCAGCGCGACGGCGTAGGTCTTCAACTGGCCACTGAGTTCCACAACAGCGTCCAGGCTGGACAGGCTGACGAAGTAGTTGCTGCTGGTCTGGAACGGAAGGCCGGTCTTTTTCGCTAGAGATTCAGCAACCTTGGCGCCGAACTCCGGATGGGCATTGATGCCGGTGCCAATGGCGGTGCCGCCCAGGGCCAGGGAGCCAATGCGCGGATAGGTTGCCTGCAAGCGCGCGATGCAATCCCGCACCTGTCCCGCCCAACCACTGAGTTCCTGGCTGAGCCGGATCGGCATCGCGTCCATCAGGTGGGTGCGGCCGGTCGTGACGACGTGATCGACTTCCTCAGCCTTCTTCTCGATGGTGCTTGCAAGGTACTCCAGCGCGGGAATCAGTACTTCTGCGGTTTCTAACAGGGCGCTTACGTGGATGGTGGTGGGAATGACGTCGTTCGAGCTCTGGCTGCAGTTGACGTGATCGTTGGGGTGCACTTTAGACCCGAGGTGTTTGGTCGCGACAGTCGCGATCACCTCGTTCGAGTTCATGTTGGTGCTGGTGCCGGAACCGGTCTGGAAGATATCCAGCGGGAACTGATCATCATACTGGCCGGCCTCCACTTCCGAGGCGGCGTGCGAAACGGAAGCGGCGATCGCGCTATCCAGCAGGCCGAGGGACTGGTTTACCTCTGCCGCCGTCGCCTTCACCATGCCCAGCGCGCGGATAAAAGCGCGGGGAAACTTCAGGCCGCTGATGGGGAAGTTCTCTACGGCCCGTTGGGTCTGGGCGGCATATAGGGCCTGCACTGGCACCTTTACCTCACCCATCGAGTCTTTTTCGATACGGAACTGCTGATCGCTCATCGTTTGCTTGCTCCTGCTTGGGGGAATCCGAGATAGGAATACCCTCCAGGACAGCTCAGACAAGGGCCTACGCGAACCGCTGAGGCGGTCTGCCGCAAAAGAATAGTCTGCGTGGCGGGTCGGCTATCTGGAGAGTGGGAGAAACGGAGAAAATACAGGTCCCGTGCCGCGGACGGGCGTCCGCTTCCGGCAATTCTGGGCTGCCTAGCTTTCCCCAACCTCCATGGTCGCACGTCTGATGGCCTCACAGAATAGGACAAGCAGGTATGGTCTGAGGAAATGTTGCAGAATCTGGCCGGAATCCGGCTACCTGCCATAAGGTTTGCCGCCAGGATGCCGATAACTCCATACGAGACGGCCCGTAGAAATGAGGATTTATCGTCCATGCCATTTAACTCATCGCCGGAAAACGCTGTTGTCCCCGATCGGGAAGATTCGTCGTGTCCACCGTTGCCGCTCGGCAACAGTGAAGTTGCGGAGCGGCCAGAAAGCTCCGTCGAACGTATGCGTTCCGTTCCCAAGTACCCCTGGGCTCTTCGACATCTACCTCCCTTTCCGCCGGTCGCCAATCGTTTGCTGGGCCTGCTGCAAGATCAGGATGTCACCAACACGCAGCTGGCGAACGCCATTAAACTGGATGCCACCTTTTCCTTTGAACTGCTGCGCCTCGCCAACTCGTCATTGTTCGGCCTTTCTCACAAAATCAGCGAGGTGAGCCACGCGATTGCGGTGGTGGGGCTGGAGCGGGTGAAGGCCATGGTCATGATGGTGGCGCTCGATACGCAGATCAAATCCGCCATGCGCTACCAGCGCCTGGTGGATTGCTGGATTCACTGCGTGGCTTGTGCGGTTATCTCCGAAAAAGTGGCTGCCGGCTGTGGTTTGCAGCCGGAAAAGGCCTATACCGCAGGCTTGTTGCACGATGTGGGTCGCCTGGGCATGATGACGGCCTATCCGCAGGAATACAACCGCCTGATTAATGTGGCGGCAGACGAGGGCTTTTCCCTCGCGGATGCGGAGTTTGATGTCTTCGATATCGACCACTGCATGGCGGGCGCCTGGTTGGTCGCCGAGTGGAACCTGCCGGATGAGGTTGGCGCTGTTGCGCAGACTCACCATGAGCCACCGGTTTCCGGCGCGCGGGACCTCTGCAACGTGATTCGGATCACCAATCGGATGACCAACCTGCTGGGCTTTTCTGTCGTCGAGACCCGCGAGGAATACAGCTACCACCAGTTGAGAGGCATGCTGCCCAGTGGAGCGGCCAGGGCCCTGCCTGACGATCCGCAGGAATTGGCCGATCACATCCAGGAAAAGGTGTTGTCTTATATTTCCCCCAAGGCGGAGGCGCGCTAAAAGCCGACGAACGCAAAGGCGTTGCGTTCTCTGCGGAGGCGTTACGTCTGCACGGGCTATTGCTTCTTCTTCGTTGTCGAGCGTTTCTTGGTCGGTTTGCGGGCGGTGGTCTTGCGGGCCGTTGAACTCTTGGCTGTACCCGACTTGGTGGCCGACTTGGCGGAGCCGGACTTTGCCGTCGCAGTGCTGGCCTTGGCTGCGGTTGGCTTCGAAGCAGATGCTGGTTTGGGCTCAGGCGCAGGAGCAGATGATGCCGCAGGGGCTTCCGCCCTTGCCGGGACAAGGCGGGACGGGGTGCTTGCCAGATTCGGATAGACGGCACGGTAGACCATGGCATTGCGGAAGACGCTCAGCACATATTCCCGGGTCTCCGTGAAAGGAATCGTCTCGATGAACTCGATCGGCTCTTCAAACTCGGCCCACGTCTTCCAGCGGTCAGCGCGTGACTTGCCTGCGTTGTAGGAAGCCAGGGCATATTCGTAGCGGCCATCGAAGCTCTTGCCCAGGTTAGCCAGGTAGTAGGTGCCCATGTTCAGGTTGATTTCGGGTCGGGTGAGCATGCCGACCGAGAAGGGGCCAAGGCGAAGACTGCGGGCCAGGGAACGACCGGTGGCAGGCATCACCTGCATCAATCCGTATGCCTTAACCGGAGACACCGCATCCGGCCGATACTCCGATTCCTGGCGAATTAGACCAGCTACCAGATACGCATCCAGGCTGCGGTCTCGGCTGTGTTTAGCAAGGGCATCCGGGTAGGGCATTGGGAACAGAAGTTCCCAGAACTTCTGGGGAGCTTCTTCTGGCCGTAACCGGAAATACCCCGGAGCCATGCTCTTCATGGTCCGTATGGCGCGAAAGTTATCTCCACGAGCTTGGTAGATGCTTGCCAATTCAATCGCCAACAATTGCCGCTGTTGGGTGTCTGTGTCGTAGCTGCGAAGCTCCAACTCTACCCAATCCATGAAATCGACCTTCGCCAGCAACTGCGCGCGATCCATCGCACGTTTGGTTGCCGGTAGTGGCTTCAGGTCGCGGAAGTTCTGGCGCAAGGGCTTTCCGCGGAATTCTGCCAGTAAGCTGACTAGCTCGGCATCCGGGGTGATGCCCTTCAGCAGGCTGCCGCGCAGGCTTTCGTTGGCTAGTTCCGCGTAGTAGGACATCGGCTCTACTGTGGAAACTTCCTGGTAGTAGGCGCGCGCCGCCGCCAGACGCCGGTCCCGTTCTGCCCGCCGCCCCAGAAACAGTAAGGCTGCGGCATACTTGTCCGAATGCGGATAACGCTGCAGATGGGCTGCCATCAACTCATGGGCTTCCGGCTTCTTCTGCATATAGGAATCCCACGCCACTTTCCAATGGCAGTAGGCGCTTTCCGGGTTGCGAGGCTGGGCTTCCGCGCAGGTGTTGAACAGCGGCACGAATTTAGCCCGGTCGTTGTCGAGGATGTAATAGTTGCCCGCCCACCGATGGGCATCCATGGTCCAGGGGGAATGCGGGTATTTCTGGGCTAGAACCCGTGCGTGCTGCAGCATGGAGGATGCCTGCTTCAGCCTTCGCGCACACTGCACCAGATAGTACAGGCGTTCCGCATCGGCTTCCGGCGATTTGACCGAAAGCTCAGACAATAACTTCTGCGCGGCGGTTGTCTGTTGGCGATCATAAAGCAGGCCACCGATCATGACCTGTGCTTTCTCTTTTTCCGCACCAGCGAGTTGCGGGATGGCTTCCGATACGGCGCTCTGCGCATCCGGATAGCGTTTGGCGGAGCGCAAGGACTCCGCGCGGCTCAGCAGATCCTGGCCGGTGGAAGGCGGGTATGCAGCCCCCAAACGAGAACGAATCTGGCCCAACAGGATACTCGCGTCTGCCGCTTCCTTGCGTGCCGGAAACTTGGATTCCACCTGCTGCAGATGGGCTGCGGCCAGGGCCATATCCGCGCGGTCGAGGTAGGCCTTCCCGAGCAGGAAATCAAACTCGGGTTGACGGGGCTTTAGCCCTCCGGTCTTCAGAATCCGAATGGCCTCATCGCTTTTCTTGTCTTCGAGAAAGGCCTTTGCCGTAATGATGGCGGCGTCCGTACGGAGAGGGGAATCCGGGAAATCCCGAAGTAGCTCAATGCCAGCGCCTGCGGACTTCGTGTAGTCCTTAGTCTGGTAGTAGGCCATGCCCTTCAGGAACAGAAGGTAGTCCGCCACCTGGGCAAGGCGGGAATCGGCGCGGTCCAGATACTGGATGGCATCGCCGGGGCGACGCTGGTCCAATTCCACGCGGGCCAGAGCCAAACGGGCCAGAGCTCCGTTCTGATTGCGGTTGTTGTCGGCGGCGAAGTGCAGCAGGGCGGCGCGGTCTTTGGCGTTTGGGGACTTACGATACGCGCTGGCAAGACGTTCGAGGGTGACGTCCGCGCTGGTGGGGCCACCAGCCGCAGGAATCCCCGCCAGGCCGATGGCCGCCAAGGTAACAACGGAACTAAACCAGAGGACCCGGATATTCAGGCCCAAGCACCATTTCTTTCTCATTCGCAAGGATACGGACTAGTTCCATATGATAATAGTCCAGCATCGAAGGGCAAGTTTCGATAAATTGGGTCCGAAACTCCTGGCGCGCCTGATCGATCTCTTTTCGGAACACCCCGTAGATATCGCCGTCTTTCCGGGCCTGCCGCACGCGCTCACTTTGATACAAACGAAGCTCTGCAACCTGCACACGGGCGAAGCGCTGGGCGCGCAGGTGCACTTCCTGTTCCTGTGGCGACAACTGGAACCAGGATGGCCCTGAATCCTTGGACTTGGATTCGCTGTTGCCGGTTCCCTGAATCGCGATCAGCTGGGCGGGCTCGGTGCTTTCTTTGCCCACTGTCCACTTGTGGCCTGCGGCGATGGTGAGGATTTCGATTGCGCCTGCATCGAAGGTGCGGGAGCCGGCTTCCAGCACCAGCAGAGCCTTCACGTTATTGCGCGTGACGATGGGGAACACGCGTAGTTTCTCGTCCAGGGCCGCGCCCAATTGGCCCAACACGGCCGACGAGAATTCGGATTCGATGCGCATGGCGACCAGTGGTTCTGCCGCCTGCTTGGCGTTGTTGAGCGCGGGCGCCTGTTCCACGGGGATATCGAGAATCGCCAGTTCGGCGCCTTCTTCTTTGGGCGCGCTGGTGTGGCAACTGGTAATCATGTTGCCTTCCACCTGCAGCAGTAACGCACGTTCCGCGTATGGGCTTACCCCATCCAACACGGCGGCAACCACGTCTTCACGGCTTTCGGCTTGCTCACAGCGACGCACGGATTTGTGCAAAGACTGCATTTGGAAGCGATGGCCGGCCTCCAACAGATTCAGATCTTGTCGGTAACGTTCGTCCATGGACTCCCGCAACTCAGCGAGCGATTCGGCCTGTGCGGAATCAGCAGCTTGGCGCGCTTCTTCCAGCGCCGTCTCCATCTCCCGCTCCGCCACCTGACGGACTTCATCCAAGCGGCTTTCCGCCAGTTGCTTGGCCGATTCCTGCATTTCCTGGCGCAGGGAATCCTGCAGGTTTACCAGGATGCCTTCCACGGCCACGGCGATATGGCTTTGCCAACCGCTCTCCAGTTCTTCCTGCACCCGCGCAATATGCAATTGCCAGGCCGCCTGCAGCCGCTCTTTTACGGCTGATTCACGCTCAACGAGTGACTTACTCAAATTGTCCTCAGGAAAATCGTTCAAGTTAACCGGCGCCGTGCTCATTGCTTTTTGCCTTTCGACTGGCTGCCTACGCCAGTGCCACTTTGCCTAGCACTACCATTGCCTTCACAGACACTACCCATCACATATCATTGTCGGGGTGTTGCGAGGGATCGTCCAGTTTCGGAAGTCTGCCCAGCGGAGTGTCCCCTGGGGAACCTCAGCGTACGCAGCCAAAGATGACGTTCGCGAAAAGTCGCCATCAAAAGCTATCATCACCAACTGATGGTGCATGCTGAGGGCAACCGGCAACACAAACGTGGGTTATTGTCAGGCGCCCCATCCGTATGCAACTGAACTCTTGCCAAAGCCCGCCGTTTCTTCCGCACTGTCGCCATATCCGGCTGTATCGGAAGGCAGATTTCGTACTGCCAACGGATGGCTCGGGGAACTGGTCCCTTTCTTAATTACCACTAGTCCGCAGAACTTCCAACGGGGGGAATCGGCAGCTCCATCTCCAGCGGCTGTTCGGTCTGCGGATCTATCATCTGGCATCGATACACCGTACTATTACTTTCGTTACAGGACCCCAGCCAAACTCCGTCGTGATTGCGTAGCTCCACACAGCGCTCACAGTGTTCCGGCTGTGTGGCTCCAGCACGCCAGTTCAGATTGGCGCGGACGGTGGCCCCCACTGCCTCCTGCTCGCTCGAAGCGCTCTGCCAGGTCAGTTCCACCTGACGCTCGATGTTTCCGAAGAGCGCAGCGAAACCGCCCTGTGCGCGCCCGTGCATATTCATCTCCAGAGCGCCACCACCCCAGGACTCATTCTTGACCTGGAGGTACGTGTTCCAGTTCGGGGCAGGAGTCCCAAGTGTTGCGGCGGCGATCCCGTGAAATAGGCCGAAACGGGACCGGAAAGAAATGTTACGTAGTTCCAGGTTCTCGCCATCCCAATACAGGTCACCCTTCCAATTGGCGTGTTTATCTTCGTTTATAAGTACCGATGTGGTGTTAATTTTTGCGAACAGTGCCCGTTGTCGCAGCCAAGCAGGGGCTGTTCTGCCGCTCCTCGAAAAGGTCCTTCGCAGAAATCCGCGATCATCGGCATACTCCCAACGGATAGCTTTATCCAGCGCCTCCAGGTCCACATCGCCCAGGTTCAGCCGGAGCTGGTAGGGGCGTTGTGTATTGGGCTGGTGCGACGCGTCGCCACGGAAGCGAATCTGGTTCAGGCGACCGCTCATCTGGTTGAGACGCCAGGCATCGCCGCGCAGATCAAAGGAAGCGGAATCCAGAACGACAGGCGCGGTAAGGCCGTCGATGCTGCTGGACAGGTTACGAATCTGCAGCGTATGTGACTGCCAGATGCCACGGGCTCGATGTTCGGCTCTTTCGTAGAGCAGAGTTCCTTTAGCTGTCCAGCCCGTGTCGTTTAGCAGAGCAGGCTGCGGATTCAGGTCGGGAACCAGCAGGTTCATGGCTGCAAAGTGTTTGGCCTGCAGGGCATCGCCGGTTAGCTTCAGGTTCAAGCGGCCCAAGCCGCGGTCGATGGCGAATTCTAGGCGCGCATCCGTCGGCTGTTTGCCGGGGAAGTCATCTGGCCCGTTGGCCGCACTGGCAGCGGAGCCAGTCGTATTCGTGGCCGAGGCGGTGGCTACCGGTGCATTTCCTGTCTGGTTGGGTGACTCCGGTTGTTCCTCTGAGGGTTGTGCGGCGTCTTCTCCGGAAGCCTGGTTGTCCAGCCGGATATAGGTGGAGCCCGAAATATCAGACCTATCCATGTGCAGGTCAGTGCGGTGCAAGGTAAATGGCGTCCCGCTTGCGGGTATCCAGGACAACTGTTCGCTGTGCAGGGAGCCCTGTAGCCCGGTGTCACTGCGATAGTCGATCTGCCCGGTGAGGGAGCCCTGCAGGTCAGGGTACTGGGGGAAAGAATCGTCCACTCGCTGTAGCAATTCGCGTAGCTCTCCGGCAGGCAGATCCTGGAACTGAATGGAGGAACGCCAGCTCTCGGGCGCATCGGCGGGGAACAACTCGAAGCTGGCCTGGAAGGGCTTGGCGTCTTCCGGACGGGTCGGACGTACCGTTTGCACCAGCAGGTGACCTTCTGTCAGGTCCGCGTCCCCTTCCAGTGCGACAGCGCGACCGTCGGTTCGTCCAAGGATGGCGGTCCAGTCACTTTGCTCCTGTAGTTCCAAGGAACCCCGTACGTTTAGCTTTTCGGCCGGTCCGCTAAGGTGGGCGCGCGCGGTGGCGTAGCCGCTGAGCCCGACGCGAGAGATGCCCAGAAGCGAAGCCAACTCACCGATCGGGCTGCGTTCGATGCCCACGTCCAGGTCAAGCTCTCCGTTCGCGCCGGCTTCTGGCCGCCACCGTCCCTTGCCCAGAATGGAGCCGAAACGGGGGGCGTAGCTATCGGTACGCGCGGGTTCGGCTCGAAACTCCATGACGCGTGCGTCGCCGCCGATGCCTTCGTCGGCGATGCGCAGGTCAGCGTTGCGGAAGTAGTAGACGGATTTCACCAGACCGTCGCGGAAGTTGATGCGGCCGCTTTCGACCAGCAGTTCCGGCAGTTGGCGACCGAGTTCCGGGGCATTGCCCACGCTACGGCGCAAGAGGCGCTGGTAGTTCCAGGCTCCGCCCGGGCCCTTGGCGATGTTCAGGCTGGGCTGCACCAGGGTGATGCGCGACACCACGATGGAACGCTTCCAGATGCTTTCGAGCGCCAGACGCAGACGGACTTCCGTCACATAGGCAAAGGGCTCCGCCGAAATGTCGGGTGAGTCCGCAATTTCCACATTGGCGATGCGGAAACCGGGCCCTCCCCATAAGGTGAATTGGACCTTGCCGATTTCCACGGGAGACCGCAACACGTCTTCCAGGTGCTTTTCGAGCGTGGGGCGGAAGCTGTCCGCCGAAATGATGGGCGCCATGAAGACGGCGGCCACCGCCAAGCCCACAACCAGCAGCGTTCCACGGAACCATCCGAGCTTTTTCAATTAGACGCCACTCCCTTGCTGTCGCCGACCTGCGACGAGCATTTGCGCGTAGTCTTCGGGACGGTCGATATCCCACAAGAAACGATCATGATCGATCTCTATATATTGTGTGTCCGGTCGCAAGGCGTGGACGATGGTGCGCGCGCTTTCTTTTGGGCTTAGCTCCAGAAAACGAGCAGCGCAGGCCGCACGGAAGGCGTAGGGATGCCCACGCCGGTCCTGAAAACGAGGTTGCAGACAGAGGGTCTCCGGCGCGGCGATGCGCATGCCCGCGGCCAGGGCGTCCATGACCGATTCCTCAATGCCCATACAATCAACGGGCGCAAAAAGCAGCCAATCCAGAACGCGAGCCTGTTGCGATCCCGAGGTCTGGCTGGCAGGCTCCCTATTCAATTGCAGAGCAGCCCAGATGCCGGTCTGCAGGGATGACAACTGGCCGTCTTCCGGTTGTGGATTGCGTGCGATGTGTAGCCCGGGAAGATCCGAGACGGATGCGGCGACTTCGGCATGGTGGAAGCCGGTGACGACCACGCAGTGCGAGACAATCCGCAGGAACTGCTGGGCGAGATGCCTGACCGCGTTGGGGCCGTTTTCAGCAACAGGTAATAGCGCCTTTATGCTACCCATGCGGGAGGAGGCTCCGGCGGCGAGCACGATACCGCATCCGGAAGTTGTATCGCCGGGAAGTAGCCGCCTGTTTAACAACTGCGATTCATTCGAAAGAGGCGATCCACTGGACAGAATCAACGGGTGCGTTTCTGACGGGTTGGAGCCTGCCTGTCTGGATGCCGCAGCAGTCTCGTCCATGGCTGCGTGGTCCATGGACGTCGGATTCTGCTTCTGTTCGGTCATTGGCGCGCGGCGGAGGCCGTGGGGGCGGCGGGGCTTTCGGCTTCGTCTTCGACGGCGGCTGCTCGGCCGAAATAGGACATGGACGCTTGCCGCCAAACGCCGTTTGGCTTGCGTCGCACGGCGATCATTTCAGCCACTACCGAAACGGCGATTTCTTCAGGGCTGATGGCTCCGATTTCGAGTCCCATGGGAGCGTGAATTTTTTCGAAGAGCTCATGGGACATGCCCAGGTTTTCGAGTTCCTTCACCGTGCTGATGACCTTACGGCGGCTGCCAACCATGGCAATGTAGCGTGCTTGCGTGGTGGCTGCCCACTGCAGGACGCGCATATCATCGCGGTGGCCTCGGGTGACGATAACGATGTAGGCGGTCTCGTTGGCGTCGAGGGTAGGGAAGACGTCTTCGTATTCGGCGGAAAGCGTGGCTTCGGCTTCGGGGAAACGCTCCGGATTGCTGAAGGCTTCGCGGTCGTCGATGATGGTGACGACAAACCCGGCGAGATCAGCAACTTTGCTGATGCTGCGGGAAATATGTCCTCCGCCGAAAAGCAACAGGCGCGGCTGGGCAAGGACGGGTTCGACGTAGACTTCGAGCTGGCCGCCACAGATCAGGCCGTTTTCGAAGCTGGCGTCGTGTCCCAGCGAAAAACGGAGCTTGCGGGGTCGTTCGGTCTCCATCACTTCGCGTGCGGCTTCCCACACTTCGGCTTCCACGCAACCGCCACCGATGGTGCCGACGATGGAACCATCCTGTCGGATGAGCATCTTGGCGTTGGCGTGGCTGGGCACCGAGCCCTGGACCTCAACGATGGTCGCCAAGGCGCACCTATGCCCCTGTTTCCGCAGGCGCACGAGTTCTTCATAGACGTCCATGTTCTTCGAGTATAGCCCTCTCTTCGATGCGGACTGCGCTGGGCGCGCGGGAAGGAACCTGTGAGTTAGCTACTTTGATTTGCCCCCACAGGGGGCTGGATTCTCTGCCTCAATCAGCGGAGCCTCAGTCTTGCAACTGGTAGGGTTGGCAGTTTTGACGGATCCACTCGGCCAACTGTGCTTCGTCCAGTTCCCCCGATGCTCCGGCCATGATAGTTCGTATGGCGTCCACTTGATCGGCGACAAGGCGCAGGCCATTGGTGGCCAGAAAAATACCGATGGCGAGGAAGGCGATGCGTTTGTTGCCATCTACAAATGGATGGTTTCTGAGGAGCCCGAATGCATATGCCGCTGCGAGTTCGGGGACTGTCGTTTGCTCGTCGTAGGCATGGCGGTGCTGGGGGCGGGCGAGAGCGGAATCCAACAGCCCTTCATCACGCAATCCGGAAGCTCCCCCGAAGGTAGCCAAACTCTCTTCGTGGAGCAGAAGCAAGACCTTTTTGCTCACCCAGCGTGGCTCTGTCTTCACTTTGCAAGCGCCTTGAAGGTCTCGCGGTACTCTTTCATGAACTCGCGCCCGGCGTTGAGTTGTTCTTCGATCGACGGGTCATAGGGGGTAATCAAGTAACCCTCCTTGGTTTCGATGGCGTAGAGCGTGTCTCCGCGCTCAACTTTGAGTCTGGAGAGCATCTCCTTCGGCAGAATGGTTCCGGTGGATGTGCCGATCTTGGTCAGCTTGAGCGCAGTCATGAAGCGCCTCCTATACTAATGTTTATTATAATGCCGCACGCGGAGGCTGCGACTTTCCATCAGGATGGGTCGACGAAGCGTACTCACGTTGGTCCGCTGTGTATCGAAACGACCAAGTGAGTGCATCTGAGTGCACAAATAGCATTTTTTTCGAATGCACTCATCGTTCATTGCGCTCCCAGGACCCTCACCGGAATGTGTACTCAGAAACAGGCGGTGCGATCGCGATTGTGCCGTTTTTGTAAAGAAGAGCGCGTTAGTCGCTCCTGCTGCCTTGGCTGAACCCGCTTTGCTCTGTGATGTGTTCCGCCGCAATACTCCTTCGACGAACAACAGGACCTTTGGGCTAGTTGGTGAAAGCAGATAGACAGGGAGATTGTAAATATAGGCATTGGTCCAGATGATGTGTTTGTTGAGAGTGTCTATTTTAAATAGCTGAAAAATAAACCGATTTGGCTGTTTCCAAATCTTGTGATGGACTGGGCGGCTGCTGTCGTTTCAGGGTCCTCTGTTTCTTCTTCGGATCGGAGCATCGGCAGTCTACGGACGAGCGCCGCAGCTGTTTGGGCTGGCTATCCGGCGACCGTTGCAACGGCAGCGTGAGATTAGATTTGTGCGCTAGCGGAGGGATATCGAGATATTCCTGACCGGACTGGAAACATTTCGCGCTATTCCACACAAATGTCCATATCAAGAAGAAGTTTCCTCAGTTTGCTGGGCGCTGGCGTCTGCCTGGGGTCCCAGCGGGCGCCGGGCGAGGTCGATGTGGTGATCGTCGGCGCTGGTTCCTCTGGGCTGCATGCGGCGCGGAGGCTGCTGGAACTGGGGAAAAGCGTCGCGGTGATCGAGGCTCGTGGGCGCATCGGCGGGCGAGCTCACACGGATACGGATACCTTCTCGGTTCCCTTCGACCGCGGCTGCGCCTGGCTGCACAAGGCGGATGACAACCCCTATACGAAGTTTGCCGAGCAGTCGGGCTATACCCTACAGCCGCACGACACCACGCTGGAGGGGTTGTACTTCCGTGATCGCGAGGCGTCGGCGGAAACCCGTCAGATGTTGGCACTGTCGGAGTCTCGTCTAGACGATCGTATCGTACGGGCAGGGACGAAGAAGGATGTCGCCGCTTCGACTGCGATGAAGAAGAGGGGCGAACTCGATGAAGCCGTGGCCACTTTCCACGGGCCGATGTCGTCGGCGGTGGATTTGGACGAACTTTCCGCGAGGGACTACCTGACGATCGGAACCGATGTGGCTCCGAATCTGTTGATCAAGGAGGGGTACGGCTCTCTGGTGGCGCAGTTCGGCAAGGACATTCCGGTGAGTTTGCATACTGCGGCGCGGCGGATTCGTTACGGTGGCTCGGGAGTGCAAGTGGACACGGATAACGGAACCCTAACGGCGAAGGCGTGCATCGTTACGAGTTCGACGGGAGTGTTGGCGGCAGAGAAGATCCGCTTCGATCCTCCGTTGCCAGTGTGGAAGGAAGATGCGATCGCCGGGGTGCCGATGGGGCTGCTGGCCAAGATTCCGTTGCAGTTTTCGAAGCCGGAGTTTCGGTACAAGGCCTTCGATGACGTGTTGCAGGAAAAGCCAGGGAAGCGCGACATCTATTTCCTATGCTGGCCTTTCCAGTTGAACCTGCTGGTCGGCTTTGTCGGCGGGGATTTCGCTTGGGAACTCTCGGCTGCGGGCGAGGATGAAGCCGTGGACTTCGGACGGAATGCACTGCGTTCGATGCTGGGTTCCGACGCGGACAAGTATTTCGTGAAGGGGTCCTTCACCAAGTGGGCAAGCGATCCGTGGGCGTTGGGAGCCTATGCGGCGGCGACCCCCGGCAACTCCAAAGCGCGTGAAGGATTGCGGCGTCCGCTGGCGGATCGTGTGTTCTTCGCTGGCGAAGCCTGTGCGCCAAGATGGACGCAAACCTGCGGCGGAGCTGCCCTGAGTGGTGTCGAGACGGCGGAGGTTGTGGCGAAGGTGTTGGGATAGATTAGCGGCACTCGGCTGAGTTAGGCGCAGGCCTATGGACACGATGTTACGTGCGCTGATGAAGCGTGGTCGCCGGAAGCGAGTGTGGCTCAGTCGTCATTATGTCGTCCCCGCTGCTTTTTGGTCTGGGAGCGCTGGGTTTTCTCCGTAAGTCTCCGGATCTTGGAACCGAGCGTCGGACGACTGGGACGGCGGGTTTTTGGGATGACTTGAGCGCGGGCAATGAGTTCGTCAAACCGAGCTCGGGCAGCGAGGCGGTTGGCTTCCTGGGTGCGATGTTCGCTCGCCGTGATGATGAGAACGCCGTCACGGGTGACGCGATTGCCTGCCAGCGTGCGGAGCCGTTGACGTACGCCTTCAGGCAGAGAAGGGGAGTGCGCGAGGTCGAAACGCAGCTCAATGGCGGTGGATACTTTGTTGACGTTCTGGCCTCCAGGGCCGGAGGCACGCACCGAGGTGATGGTCAGTTCGGAATCTGGAATGTGGATTGGCAAGGGGTGCTTTTAGGATAGTAGATCCAGGCTATGTCCAGTTCAGGGTCTCAGGATGTGCGAGGGCGCGGGATATCTGAGGCTGTGCACGGACAAACACTTGTAGGCGGGGTTTATCGTTAGGCATGAGCTCAGAATTCACATCTAATAGTTACCGTTCATTCAGCGTTTGGAAACGTCTGGGTGGCGGTCGGCTGGCTAGGTACCGGTGTTTCGAAGTTCTAGAAACCGGAAAGTTCTGTGTGCAGAGTTGTGACTTTTACCGCACTCCATGCGAACGCAGCGATATCGACCATCTAGACTCGCAGTTTCTAGAGCTTCTTGCGGAGGAAGCACCTGATGTACGGCATGGTTCATTCTCCACGCTGGAAGAGGCCATTAGTGACCATGATCAGAACTTCGCTTGAGGCTAGGTGTGTATTGACACCTTGCGTTGTCTTATCGGGCTTGCGCCAGGGCCACGGCGTCCGCGCCGGCGGGGTAGCGGAGCTGTTCTGTATCGTCGGTCACGGCTTGCCAGATGGCTTCGGCTACGTCGGCTTCGGTGGTGAACGCTGCGGGCTCGGCGAAGGCTGCCATCATCGGGGCGGCGATGGGTTGGTAGGCTTCGGGGATGAGTCCTTCCAGGCGTGTTGCGGTGTTGCTCGTGAAGCTTGTTCCGGGGGCGTAGCCGGGCTCGACCAACTTGACCTTGATGTTGAAGGCTCCGAGTTCGAGGGCTAATGAGCCCGTGAAGCCTTCGATGGCGGTCTTGCTTCCGGTGTAGACGGCCAACAATGGTATGGGGGCCAGGGTGACACTGGAGGTCACGTTCACGATGGTTCCTTGCTTGCGTCCGCGGAATAGAGGGACTACAGCTTGTGTCATGGCCATGACTCCGAAGGTGTTGGTTTCGAACACTTCACGGATCGTGGATAGGGGCGTGGCTTCGAAGGCTCCGAAGAGGCCGATACCTGCGTTGTTCACCAGTACGTCGATGGCTCCGAAGGATTTGATGGCTTCATCGAGAGCGGCGCGGATGCTGTCGGGATTGGTGACGTCCAGCGGGAGCACTTGCAACCGGCCACTTGCTGCGGTGAAGATTTCAGGGGCGGGTTTGCGCATGGTCGCAACGACGTTCCAGCCGCGGTCCAGGAAAAATTGCGCCGTTGCTTTGCCAAAGCCGGATGAGGCTCCGGTGATGAGGATAGTTTTCTGGGGCATGGGTTCCTTCGTTTGAGTCCGATGTTTGTGTTGCCTACATAGCCAGGATAGACAGAAGATGTTGGGGTTTCTATAATCAGAACGCCAGATTTTATTATCAATCGTCCACCATGGATCCACTCACCGATATTGTTGCGTTGCTGCGCCCGCGCGCGGCGTTTTCGAAACCGATTACAGGAAAGGGGCGCTGGGGCGTGCGTTATGAGTCGCACGGACGCCCCAGTTTTTGCGTGGTACAGGCTGGACATTGCTGGCTGACCTTGGATGATCGAGAGCCGTTGCTGCTGGCGGAAGGGGACTTTCTGCTGTCGCCATTGACGCCCAGTTTCAGGATGCAGAGCGAGCTTGGTGTGGAGTGCGTGACCAGCCGTCCTGCCCGTACCGGCGTTCGTTACGGGGAGCCGCGCGGTCGCCCCGACTTTCGCATGATTGGCGGAACCTTTGAAGTGGATATGGTGAATGCCGCCTTGCTGGAGTTGGTTTCACAAACGATTCATGTAAGAGCGGTGGAATTTGACACAAGCCGTCTGGCTCGGATTCTGGAACTGTTGCTGGATGAGTATCGGGCGGCGCGGCCAGGGCGAGAGACGATCTTGCAGCATTTTTTGGAAGCGATGCTGGTGGAGGCGCTGCGCTGGCCATGTCTGCGGACTCCGTTGGGTGAGCCAGGGGAGTCTACTAACGGCGAAGGTTCCGAGGGCGGCTCGCCGTGTTCGGGTGGCGATGCCGGAAGCCCCGGATGGATGGAGGGACGGTCTGGGTTGATCGCCGGGTTGCGGGATGCTGCGATAGCGCGGGCGCTGCGTGCGATGCATGCGGATGTGCCGCATGGATGGACGGTGGCTACGTTGGCGAAGTGTGCCGGGATGTCGCGGTCTGCCTTTGCGACGCGTTTTACGGAGAGGCTGGGCTGTGCTCCGTTGGAGTATCTGACGCGTTGGCGCATGAGTTTGGCGCAGGATACGTTGAGCCGGGGCGGGAAGTCGCTGGAGAGCTTGGCGGTGGAGCTCGGGTACCAGTCCGCAAGCGCGTTCAGCACGGCGTTTCGCAAACGGCTGGGATGCGCGCCGGGGGCGTTTGCGCGTGGCTTCCGGTTGTAAATGGGCGGCCAGTCTGCTCGCCCAGTGATTGTTCCGGATCTGCCTGGGGCGTACTGGGAAACCGGCTTGCGATGACGGCCTTACTGCGAAGAAACAGCGGTGGCCGCCGTATAGAATCGGCGATACTGAATGGGCGCTTCTGCTGCTCTTTCCTTGGTTCATGGGGAAGGGGTGCGGTTGTGCAATTCACTTGAAGGCAACGAGCATGTCTACTGATAACAAGATAGTGATCCGGACGTTCATCGAAGAGGTCATCAATCAAGGGCGCCTTGAGCGAACGGATGAGTTCGTGATTGAGGATTTCGTGGAACTCGATCCGTTTCCGGGACAGGCGCCGGGGCGGGAGGGCTTGAAGGCCGTGATCCTGCAAATGCGGAGTGCGTTTCCGGACATCCATTGGGCGGTAGATGAAATGGTGGCTGAGGGTGATAAGCTCGTGACCCGCTTTACCTGGACCGGCACCCACCAGGGTGAGTTTCTTGGCGTTTCCGCCACAGGTCGCCCTGTCTCCATCAAGGGCATTGTGGTAGACACTCTGGAAGGCGGAAAGATGGTGGATAGCCGTATGTTGTTGGACGTGCTGGGGATGATGATGCAGCTCGGTATGACTTTGGGTCCGGGTGAGAATTAGGCTCCTGTTGCAAGTCGACCGACGGCGGATGGCGGAGTATCTGGCATCACCTCTTCTCACTTCTGATAGCACTGAAAAGGAGCTCTGGCTAAGGCTGGGCTCCTTTCTAGCAACATGAAAGACATTCGGTGGCCTATTCTGTTTGGCTGGCGTTTGGGTTGTTGTGCGAAGCGGCTCAAGAGGCGCAAGTGTTCGATGGTGCTGACGGTGAAGGGCGAGGCTGCGGTGCTGTTTTCCCCGGCTTGAACGCACTGCTACCGCATCGGCTGAGCTGGGGTGTTTGTCTATTCGCATCGATGCTGAGAGAAGGCTCCAGGATATAGAGGCACGGTGGTTGATGTGTTGGGTGCTGCGGTCGTCCTGGGGATTTCATCTCGTGTTGATGAAACGAAGCCAGTGGCGGTGGCCTTGTTGTGGATGCTGGGTTGATCGAGAGGCCTTTGCTTCTCCTGCCCATTTGCGGATTCGGGCGAGGTGGGTGTTTCGTTGGTGGCTTGCTTCTGTTGCTGCCTTGCGTGTTGGCGCGCTTCCCGTTGTTTGGCGAGGGAGAGGCGTTCTTCGCGGTTACGATCGAGGCGGGCGCGGTCGAATGCGCGGACGGCGTCCTGATGGCGGCGGTCCCAGGGACGGCGGTAGCGGTTCAGCAATTGCATGGAATGGATCGCGGTGCTGAGCGGATCGCTCTCGCCGGAAATGCAGTGGCCGGCTAGAGTTTGGCCAGAGGATTGGCCGTCGCTCGTGAAGCAGATGTCCCACAAGGCGGTTTCGGCATCGTCGAAGCGACGCAGCGCCCAGCGGCAACGAGCGATTTCGATTGCTGCCAGTTGTTCGCGTGGGCTCTTGGGATTGTAGGCGCCGACGATCTCGTCTTCGAAGGCAGCGTAGGCCGCGGGGTCTTCGTTGGCGAGGATGCGATGGGAGAGCACGGTGAATCCGTGTTTATGCGCGTTCTGGGACGATGATGCTTTGCCCTCCGGGGTCTGTGGGCCGGTGGAGCGTTTGGCATTGGCGCGGTTGCGTTCCGTGATGGTGCCGGGCGTTGCGTGCATGATGGTGACCTCGCGCCATTGTAGAGAGGTCGTTTCGCTGCACATAGTCGGTAGTGTTGCTAAGGCATTGCTGTGGCTGTAGATAGAGAATTTGTAAGTGTGGAAATGGGATGCGTGGACGCGTGGGGGAGCGGGTGATTTCGGCGGCGGTGTCGCGCCCGCGAAAGGGCGTTCGCGACGTGGAGGCTGCGCCGCTGGTTTGTTTTTCCCCGGCTTGAAAGCCGAGGCTAGGCTGTGGCACCGCTGACGCGGCGGCTGCTGAGCCGGTGGTTGGGACAACCCGCTCTGTCGTCGCCACTAAGCACCTAAAAAGGTGCTCTAATGAGGGCAGACCTATGCTTGATATCACAAAGGACATTCAGTCGCTGACCACATTTCGCCGCCGTTCGGGTGAGTTCATGAAGCAACTCAAAAAGAGCAAGCGTCCGATGGTGCTGACGGTGAAGGGCAAGGCTGCTGCGGTCGTGCAAGATGCAGAGTCCTATCAGCGTCTGCTGGATCTTGCGGCTCAGGCGAATGCGAATGAGGGTATTCGCCAGGGTCTGGCGGATGTGAAGGCGGGTAGGGTTCGTGCAGCTAGAGAGTTCTTCACCGAATTCGAGACGAAGCATGGCGTACCTCGTTAACCTGACGGTCCGTGCGGAACGCGATCTGGCTCTTATCTTTGACACCATTCACGCCGAGGATTCTGACGCGGCCCTTGCTTGGTACCGAGGTTTGCAAGAAGCCATTCTCAGTCTGGAAGAGCAACCAAATCGATGCCCGGAAACACCGGAAGATGCAAAGCTCCGGCATCTGCTTTACGGGAACAAACCTCATATCTATCGCGTGATCTACCGGGTCACGGAGAGATCGAAACAGGTGGATGTGCTCCACATCCGACATGGTGCACGCCGGCGATTTGAACGCTCTGCGATTCGGTGATTCGGAGACGTTTCTTAGGATGTTGGCTGACGCCAGGCGGTTTGGTGCAGGTTCTGAGGGCGCGCCTATGGCGCGGTGGTGGCTACGCCGCTGCTTTGTTTTTCCCCGGCTTGAAAGCCGGGGCTAGACTCTGGCCCACCACTGCCGTGGCGGCGGTTGGGTGGCGCTGTTTGGGTCTTTCGAGGCGCGATTCCTGTTGGATGAATGGGCTAGAATTCGCGCCTTCGGCGCTCCGCGTTTATTTTGTGCGGACCTGGGGTTCTCGCTCCCGTTGGTCGCTTCACCCCAGGCTAGGGTTTGCGGTCACGCCTTTGGCGCTCTTTTGGGTTGCGGATTGGGAATTTCTTTGAGGCAATCCGGTGGTATCGAGGGGAGTGCGGACAGGTAGCCCGTCACTCAATCTTTAAATGCGAGGTCCGAGACTATGAATGATGACCAAATCAAACTTGTAGTAGAGGAAGCCATTGAGGCGGTGAAGAGCGAAACACGTCCCTTGGACTTTAAGCACGTTCATGAGCGGTCTATTGCACACCGGCTCGCCTTACACATGGAGCGGAAATTTCAGCTCAGTGATTGGGATGTGGATTGTGAGTATGACCGCAAAGGTTTGATCAGAAAGGAACTCATGGGCATGAAGGGTTGTGCTGGGAAGAAAACTGATCTCATCCTTCCAGACATCATAGTGCATCGCCGTCAAATGTCTGGCGCTGAGCACAATCTTCTGGTTATGGAGATCAAGAAATGTAGAGATGAGGACAAATGTGACTTCCAGAAGCTGATGGGGCTAACAGATTGCGTTGGTCGTTTCAGTTATAAGCTCGGCGCATACGTCAATGTGGACGGCGGTAAGTTCAATTGCAAGTGGTTTAGGAACGGCAGAGAGCTAGAATAGACTCCCAAACAGCGGGTTGCAGTCTCTCATTTCAACGAGCGCTAACGCAGCCCAATGACGCCTGAACCGAAAAGGGAAGTCGTAAAGATTGGTTTCAGCGATTCATTCATAGCGACGCCGATGGCCCTCTATGGCTCCCCGCCAATGATGGATTCGTCACCCCAGCGTCACCAGCATCTAGCTTCCGCGTTCGTCCATGTCGTCATGATCTATTGACAGTCGATATCGACGATCGATACGATCAGTCCATGGCCAAAGCGGCGGATCTTCTTCAGGGCACACTCGATCTTTTGATTCTTCGTACGGTGGAGCTGCGGGCTCTGCATGGGGTGGGGATTGCGGATCGGATTGAGCAGGTGACGCAGGGGGTGTTTGTGGTGGGGCCGGGGTCTTTGTTTCCGGCTCTGCATCGGCTTGCGGATAAGGGTTGGATTGAGGGCGAGTGGGGGGAGCTCGAGAGTGGGCGGCGGGCTAAGTTTTATGCGATTACTCCGGCGGGTCGGAAACATCTGACCGAAGAAAAGCGGAAGTGGAATCGCGTGTCGTTTGCAGTCAATCAGGTATTGGCGGAGGAAGCGTGAACTGGAAGCGCTTGTATCAACGGTGGCGGCATCCGCGGCGCGATGAGGACGAGCTGGCCGAAGAGGTACAGACGTTCTACGACACCGTGAAGGATCGTCGGGTGGCGGAAGGGCTTGCGCCGGAGGAGGCGCATCGACGGACACAGGCTGCGTATGGACAGCCTGCTTACACCATCGAAGAAGTGCGCAACGCACGCGCGGAGGCCTTCGTGATGACTGCTTTTCGAGACTTGCGCTATTCGTTTCGGTTGCTGGTGAAGAATCCGGGATTTGCCGCGGTGGCCGTGCTTTCGCTGGCGTTGGGCATTGGCGCCAATACGGCGATCTATAGCTTCATGGAGTCCATTCTGTTGCGGTCGCTGCCGGTGGAGGACCCGGAGTCTTTGGTGGTCTTTAACTGGCAAAGCCGTATGCCGCAGGAAGCCGATAAGAAATTTGTGCATGTGGTGCACAAGATTGAAGGTCGCTTCTGGCCGGGCGACAAGGGTGTGATCGCCACGGGGATTTTTCCTTATGGTGCGTTCGAGATGCTGAGCGAGGAGAATCCCTACTTCTCCACGATGTTTGGGTACTTCTCTGGAAGGAGCCGGAACCTGGTGGTGCGGGGAGAGGCCAGGAGCGCGAGTGCGGAGTATGTGAGCGGCGGGTACTTTGCGGGCTTAGCGGTGCGGCCGGTGGCGGGACGTCTGATCGAAGCAGCGGATGACCGTGTTGGTGCGGCTCCGGTGGCGGTGATCAGTTTTGTGACGAGCCAGCAACGGTTTGGTGGGGCGCCGCAGGCAGTGGGCCAAGAGGTGCTTGTCGATAATGTGGCGTTTACGGTGGTGGGCGTGGCTCCGCCGGAATTCTTTGGCGTGGACCCGGAGGAGAATCCGGATATTTACCTTCCGTTGCGTACGAATCTGCTGCTGGACAAGGCCGACACGAAGGGGATGTATAGCGACGATAACTTCTATTGGCTGGAAGTGATGGGACGGCTGCGACCTGGGGTGAGCATGGCGGAGGCGCAGGCAGGATTGTCGCCACGTTTTCGTCAATGGGTTGCGGCGACAGCGATGACGGACGGGGAGAGGGCGAAGTTGCCCGAGTTGACGTTGAACCCCGGCGCTGCGGGGTTGGGAACGTTGCGCCGTCAGTATTCGAAACCACTGTTTGTGTTGCTGGCGATGGTGGGATTGATTCTGGCGATCACGTGCGCGAATATTGCCAACTTGCTGTTGGCAAGGGGGGCGGCGCGACGGCGGGAGATGGCTGTGCGACTGAGCTTGGGTGCGGGCCGGTTCCGTGTGGTGCGGCAGTTGTTGACCGAGAGTGTGATGCTGGCGTTGTTGGGCGGCGCGTTGGGTGTGGCATTCGCGGTTTGGGGCATGCGGTGGCTGACCGTTCTGTTCGCGAGTGGGCGGGAGAACTTCACGCTGCGTGCGGAGCTGAACTGGAAGGTATTGGCCGCGACGGCGCTGTTGTCTGTGATTTGTGGGGTGGTGTTTGGGCTGATTCCGGCGCTGCAAACGACACGGCAGGAACTGACGTCCGCGCTGAAGAATGGGCTGGGAGGCGGCGCTCGCCATGGCATGCAGAAGGTGCTGGTGGTTGGCCAAATTGCCGCCTCGTTTCTGATTCTGGTGGCGGCGGGGCTGTTTGTGCAGACGTTGGATAAGCTGCATTCGATGCAGTTGGGGTATGCCCGGGAGAACATTCTTCTGTTTTCGTTGGATGCGCGGCAATCCGGGCATGAAGGCGCGGCGATTGGCACGTTCTACGCGAATCTGCAGAAACGCTTCGAAGGGATTCCCGGTGTGAACAGCGCGTCGTTGGCGCAATCGTCGATCGTGAGCGCGGGTCACGCCGGAGCGACGTATCGGGGAGAGATTCTGGCGGGAACCGTGCCGGTTACTGGCGCGAGCGTGATGGTGGCGGGGCCTCGTTATCTGGAGACAATGCAGATTCCGGTTCTGACGGGGCGTGAGGTTGATGATCGTGACCAAGCCAGTTCGTCGGCGGTGGCGGTGATCAGTGAACGATTTGCGCGGACTTACTTCCCGAATGAGAGTCCGGTGGGCCGCAGCATTCGGTTTGTGGGTGAGAATCGTGATTTGGAAATCGTCGGGGTTTCGGCGAATCTGCAGCATGGGGGATTGAAGTCAGAGAGCCCCATGGTGGTGTTTGTAGCGGCGAGCCAGATGCCTTTGGAACGCGTGACCTATGCGCTGCGCACGACGGGTGATCCGTTGACTTATGTCCATAGTGTGCAGGAGATTGTACGGGAAGCAGATTCGCGCATTCCGATCACGAATGTGGTGACGCAGGCGGCGGAGATTGACCGGACGATCAGCAGGGAAATTACGTTTGCCAAATTGTGCACGGGCTTTGCGGTGCTGGCGTTGCTGATTGCGTGTGTGGGGCTCTACGGAACAATGGCATACGGCGTGGAGCGCGAGGTTCGAGAGATTGGCGTGCGCATGGCGTTGGGGGCGCAGAGGAGTGCTGTGGTTTGGATGGTGTTGCGCCGCGCGCTGGTGTTGGCGGCAATAGGTTTGGCGATCAGCATACCTGCTTCTTTAGTCGCGTTCCGGATAGTGAAGTCGTTGCTGTTTGAGACGCAACCCAACGACCCGGTGACTTTGGCGGTGGCGGGTATGGTTCTTGTGGGCGCTGCGTTGATTGCCGGCTATGTGCCAGCGAGGCGAGCTTCGCGCATTGATCCGTTGGTGGCGCTGCGGTATGAGTAGACAGACTACGGCGCTAGGATGGTGCGGCAGTTACGGTACGCTGGAATGAAGATTGATTTCCTGAGTGTGAGGATGTTGCTGTGCCGAAACGATCGATATCGACCTTGCCGAGTCCGCCGTCAACGGGTGTGGCGAAGTTAACTGCTGAATCATCCACCGCTGTTGAGACTCCGAGGGCGATAGCAGGTGGTGTGGTGCATGAACTGCCTGCGGATATACATGGGGCGTTGGCGTCTGACGCGGAAGCGTTGGCGACGTGGGACGATATCACTCCGCTGGCTCGCAATGAGTGGATCTGTTGGATCACCTCGGCGAAGAGGGAAGCGACGCGTAGTCACCGGATCGAATGGGGGCTTTCCAACTTACGGGAAGGGAAGCGACGGCCCTGCTGTTGGCCGGGTTGCCCGCACCGGTGATTCCTGCAGCAGGAAGTTATTTGCTTGCGGTACCCGTTTAGCTTGTGCGTACCACACGTGCATGTTGGCAGGGACACAGTTCGCTATGGTTCCCCTAGATGTATGGATTACCCCAGTTCCGCACTCGAACACTTCCGTTGGTGACGACGTGGCTGGTTGCAGGCTGTTTGTTGGTGAGCGCTGCCGGACAGCACCCGGCGGCTGCGTTGCCTATGGACTGTTCCGCGTATGTGTCCGTGCCGCTGCCACCTGAGGCCAATGATGTTCGTTTACCTGAAGCTTCACCCGAGTGTGCTTCTTACCGTTTGTATCGTGGCATTGGGCGGCCGGTAAACCTTGCCGAAGCGCGTAGCTGCGCGTGGCAGGAGCGGCTTGCACAACTCGCAGGTTTCGGACAGAACCCGAAGGTTCCCACCGCTTGGGTTGTAGGCGGCTCATTGATTCTTGCCGATATCTACTTTAACGGCGTTGGCGTCGAACAGAATGTTCCGCTCGCCATGCGCTTTGCCTGCGAATCCGAAGCGGAGATGGCAGAACTGGCATTGCCTGCAGTCGCGAAATGGAATGGTCCTGGGGCTAATCAGGATCCTTTTGAGTTCTGTGACTATGCGGCGTCCACGCTTACGATGGGCTTCTGCCGTGCCTATGCGGCAGAGGTGGAAGAGGCTCAGCGAAGCCGTTACTACGATGGTCTGCGCGTTTCCATGCCTCCGGAAGAGAAGGAAGCTTTCGAGAACCTTCTTACAGCACAACAGAAATATGTGGCTGCTCATGCGTTGGAGGTCTATCAGGGCGGCACCAATCGGAGTGTGCGTAGCATTGAGTCACGCCGCATACTGGATGAGAGATTCCATGCGGAGATTCGCCGACTTGAGCGCAAACAATTGCCTTCGCTTTCGAGAAGGCAACGCGTAGGGGTTGATGCGGTGCTAGACCGGGAGCTCAAAGCGACGCTCACTAGACTGAGGAGCGCCAAAGGATCGAATGATCCTGGCGCTGTGAAGGCGGATGACGTTGCCAGAGTGCAGGATGCATGGCGGAGCTACCATGACGCATGGATTAAGTTTGCGCGGCTTCGGTACCCCAAGGCCTATGACGCGGTGCGAGCGAAGATCGTGCTGGACCGAGCTTGCTTGCTGAAGACGATCCAGTAGGGGTGGTAGAGATTCTACTGTCAAGGAGCAGGTCTGTATGAAGTAGGGCTCCGCGATCCAGTGTGCTGAATTTGAGCTGGTGGAGGTGTTCTAGGTGACATGTCATGAGTTTGATCGTTTTGCCTCGGACGATTCTGCACCCGCAAACTGCCGAGTCGCAAGCGAGGCCATGAGAGGCGAAGTGTCCTGCATCCTGGGAGTGTGGCAAGTTTGGGGGCTCCGAGGAAGGGTATAGCTGTGAATTCTTTTAGTTACCCGAAGGTCCTCGACACAGGCTTGGTGGGGAGTTACCCAGCTCTTGCCAAGACAGGTGGTGGCTATGTTTGGGACGAAGTTCTGGAGTATCGAGTCTGGTGTCATCCTGAGCGTGGAGCAGAAGACTTGGCGGATGGCAGCGACTACTACTTTGCGTTTGCGTCCTATGCCGAGGCGGCTGCGTTCTCCTCCGGTACCGCAGGAGCCGAAGATGTACTTGCACTGGTCCGGCAAGATGAATATATCGATGAGCCTGAGCCTGATGACTACCGACATGTAAAAGAAGAACGGATCACTGAGTGGCCAGTCTCCTTTCTTAGTCGTCCGAGACGGACAGAAAGTACGATTCCTGAGTTTCTGTCTCCGAATGCGCCAGAGAATCGACTGGACATCCTTCGGGGTCTTTGCGAGAAAGAACCTCCCTTGATTCCAAGGGCCGGAGACGCGGAGCGGAAATAGTCCGTTGCTAACATCTCTCAAGCCGAGCTCCGTTGTTGTTGGTTGCGGTTCAAAGCTGGTGGAGACATTCGTGGGGCATCTGCGTACTCGAATGTCTCCACATATGTATTCTCCGGCCTCGGGTTTTTCGTCAGTAACCATCCGGGTCAACGGCTGCCGATCAACCTGGCCACGCGCCGGTTGGCGATGAGCAGGCTAATTCCGGAGAGGAGACTGGCCAGCGGAACGAGGATCAATCCCCAGCGGAGGCCGTCTGCGATCTGTGCGGCGGTGACGGCATCGCTGACCATGCCGACGATGAGTGGGCCGATGGCGGGTCCCAGCAAACTGGAGCTCATCATCGTGAGACTGGTGGCTTGTGCTTGCCTGCCATCCCCGGCGACGAAGTGAGCGGTTCCGAAGGCCCAGGGGAGCAGGAAGGCAAACGCGAACATGGTTGGGACAAGCAGGGCGACGGAGAGCCATCCCGTTGGCACGAAGAGCGCAGCCAATAGCGTGATGGTGGAGATGATGAAGACGATGGCGGGCGCTTTCAGGAATTGCCCACGGCCTGCCTTCATCGCGCGGTCAAAGCCGCGTCCGCCAGTGGTGGCTCCTAGTATGCCCATCAGACCTTGCAGTACACCGAAGGCTAGCCCGGCTTCACCGGCAGTGAAGCCATGGGTGCGGATCAGAAATGGAGTGACGAAGGCGTAGAAGGGCGCCGACGCGAGGCCGAGGAATCCGGCGGCAATCATCAACCACAAGAAAGCTGGCGACGAGAGCAGGCGGCGGCTGGATTGCAGGAAGGGTTCGGCGCGGGATCCGGTTTTCGGAGGCGCGGGTGTTGGGCGCGCGACGAGCAGGAGGAGCAGGAGCACTACCAAGCCAAGCGCGCCGGCTCCGATCAGGGCGGAGCGCCACCCGAGAGCGTCCCCGACAGAACCCCCGATCGCAAAGCCCAGCATGGTGCCAAGGGGGATGCCCATGGAGAAGATGCCGATGGCGAGGCCACGCCGTTCGGGGGATATTTGCCTAACGATGAGGGCGTGGGCAGTGGGGATGGCCCCTGCTTCACCCAGTGCGACTCCCAAGCGGGTGAGGGCAAGCGTGAGGAAATTGGTTGCGAAACCGCCGAGCGTGGTCATGGCGCTCCAGACGAGGATGCAGGCGCTCAGGACAGAGCGCGGGGAGCCATGATCGGCGGCGCGCGCGATGGGCAAGGACATGAGGGAATGGCAGACGGCGAAGGCAAGGCCGGTGACAAGGCCCAACTCGGTATCGCTGAGGCCGAGGTCGCGCTTGATCGACTCGGCAAGAACGAATGGCAGCATGCGGTCGATTTGGCAGACGGCAACTACTCCGAGAAGCGTGAAGAGGAAAGTCCAGGACTGGGGTCCGTTGAGGTAGTTTGTGGGCAAAGTTGACGCGGGGGCCAAGGCGTCGGCTTGATGCTCAAGAGTCTGCGTGATGGGAGTGGGTGGCATGGTGTTTGTGGGGATTGCTGTTGGTCCAATAGAAGCTGTTGTCGCATTGGCCCGCTGCCGATGCAGGAAGTGAGAAACGCCATGGTTTGGGGGATTCGCCGCTTAGGCGGAGAGGCGAATCGTTCGCTGGGAGCTGGGTCGTGCTCAGGGCGTTGCGAACCGATCATTCCGCCAGACGGCGGAAATACCACAGCCAAACACCCATTGAGCGGGTAGGTGTGGTTATCGGTACGCCAAGGGACTTGAGCAGATCCTCTGACTGGGGTGGCGAACTGGCCTTCAGGTGAGCGCCTGATGCCGTCATTCGCGTGAGGCAGCGCCTGCCTTCTTCATCGACGCTGGAAAGGCCAGAGAGATCGACGGAGAGGGCTTTGTCTGCAAGGATGGACTGGGCGGTGAGCCAGGATGGTTCCAAGGCGTGCACGGTGTTGGCCGTGAGCTTGCCTTTGACGACAAACTCAAAAGAAAAGCCTCGATCATGGAGGTGGACGTCAATTTCGGGTTGCGGCTTGCGCTTGCCGGTGGAAGGCTCTGCAGGCTGCTGGAGTGGCTCGGTATCCACGGAATGCGCGGAGGTCTGAGCAGGCTGCTGCAGGCTGAAGATGCTATTGCCTTGTGTCATGAAAGTGTCCTTTTGCGGAAGGTTCTTGTTCGGTTTGGCTGTCCGGGTTTCGAGGTGGGGTGCGCCGCTGACCGACGGGGTCTGATCGCAGCGCACAGGGGTTCATTGGCGAGGAAGGGAAGCCGATCAATCTGAGGCCTTCTTCTCGGATTCGTTTGTGCGGACGAAGGTCATGGTTTGGCCAAACAGGGACATGCCCATGTAGCCGCGCATCACGAGTTTGCCGTTCTTGATTTCGGCTTTGCACCGATAGCTTCTGCCGCTGGAGCCGTCGTAGAGGGACCCGCCGGTGTAGGAGCCGTTTTCCCAAACGAGCCCCGTGATGAACTCGATGCCTTGGAGCGAACGGGTGCGGAGCGCGGGGTCTGGATTTTTGGTGTCGAGCTTGAAGGTGACCCCATCCTTTTCGACGACGCGATTGCCCCAGAGGAGATGGGCTTTGTATTCCTGGCCAGACCGGAACATTTCCATCTTTATGTTCTGGTTCTCTGCGGTCCACTTGCCGAGGATGCTGTCTTGTTGGGAAGGCTGCGCCGAGGAGAGCGCGGCTACCAAGGTAGTGAGCAGGGCGAAGGTAAGAATGGTGCGAGCGAGGAAGGTTAGCGGCATTGGAATCTCCTTGTGCTTGTCATGCTGGGATGAGTGACTGGACGCTCAAGCGGCTTGTAGGCTCAAGGCCGAGACCCTGGGGTAGTCTGCCCGGATGAAGCGGCGGCTGCGCGATTGTCGAAGCGAAACAGCAAGCCGAGTGAGGTGCTGAACTGGCCTTTTAATCTGCCATCCTGCCGTTCGATGAGGGCTCCGTTGGATAACCGCAGGGCGACGCGTGGGGAGATGTTGTAATCCAGCGTGGTTCCAGGCCGGAAGGCAAGCTTCGTCGCGTTTGGATAGAGACCCAGATCCGTGGGGGTCACCATGGGGTCCAGCGATCCGGTTGATGTGTTGGAGACACCCGCGACCAGGCGGAGGCTGGATGCCCAACGATTGCCGCGTCGCCAGCGAATTTGTGGACCGGCCATGGAGTAGTGCTTGCGGACTTGTGGTTCCGAGAACGCGTTGAACGCGGCGCTCTGCGGAGCGTTGCCGTAGATGCCGAGGGCGTCGAATGCGAGTCCCCAGACCGGCGTGAAGTAGTGGGTGCTGCCAGCCTGCCAGCCACCGAAGTTAGCTCCGTCTCGCTCTAGTCCTGTGGAGGCCCTGGTGTAGTTGCCGCCGACGTAGATTTCATCGCGGAAATCATAAGGCGAGGGGGTGGCCGGGGTGGTTTGCGCGACGGCGGCAATGGCGCCTAATGTGATTGCCACGAGAGGCAAAAGGACAGGAGAGCGCGCAATCCACGGCAACGGAGCCAAGACGTTGGCAAAGGGGATGGAGGCCTTGGTGTGTGCGTATGGTTGGTGATTCTTCACGGGCATGTTTGAGGTTGTGTCACTTTCTGGTGTGGCGTTTGTTTTGTTGACCTGGACGCAGGGGATACCCCGTTTCTTTGCACAGGCGGTGGCTATTGGCATGTGTGGTCGTCTGGGTGTAGTCATTCTTCAGGTGCGTTCCAAGAAGTCATGCGCGTCTGGATGCAGACCGAGCTCTCTAGCGGAGATGGCTTGTTGCCAAGGCTGGGCTTGGGTTTGTTTGTCAGACCCCAATCTTCGGGAGCACTCCGCTTGGAAAGAGACGCCTGTCAGTTGTTCGGAAAGATTCCACAGGTGTTCGCAAGCGGCACGATCTTTTGCGTAGTCGGGAGTGCGGGCGAGGGTCGGGTAGCCACGGGTTTCGCTTAGTCTGTCTGGCCCGTAGTAAGCGCCGGGTTTCGCCTGGGGAGAGGTTGCGGCAAAGAGCGAGGGGAGAGCTCCCTGGGGAGCGGGTTGGAAGAGAAACTGAAAGGTGCTTCGGATGATGCCCTGTATGCTTCGAGGACCGCGTCCATTGTGGATGAGATCGGTACGTGTGATCCCTGGGTGCGCAGCGAGGCTTTCGACACCCCAGTTTTCCGCGTGACTGCGCCGCTGGAGCTCAAAGGCGAACATCAGGCAGGCAACTTTTGACTGGGCGTAGACGGCCATGGGCGCGTAACTACGCAAGGCCTGCGGATCTTCAAAGTTGATCTTTCCTTGCCGCGCCGCAATGCTGGAGACCGTGACCACGCGGGGATGGTCGCCTTCACGCAGAAGCGGCATGAGTTGTGCGGTGAGGGCGAAGTGGCCAAGATAGTTGACCCCCAATTGCATTTCAAACCCGTCAGGAGTTTCCTGCCGCGCAGGCATCGCCATAACTGCGGCGTTGTTGACGAGTAAGTCGAGACTGAGACGCTGGGTTCTGAGCCGCGCCGCAAGATCCGCAACCGAATCGAGACTGGAGAGGTCGACTTCCTCGAAGCGGACGATGGGAGAGGACGTTTCTGCTCGAATGCGTCCGACGGCTTCCCTGCCTTTGCGGGGATTGCGGCCCGCGACGATGACTTCTCCGCCAGCGCGCGCCAGTTCGAGGGCGGTTTCGAAGCCGATTCCACCGGTTCCGGTGACGACAGCGGAGCGTCCTTTGAGGGAAGGGATGTCGGAGATAGTCCACCTAGCCATGATGTGTCCTTTCGAATGGGTAGACGATGTAAGGAAGGCTGAGTGACTGATCACTCAAATAAAGTTGAAAAAAAAACTACGAAATCGCTCGCCAGAAGGCTTCGAAGCCTGTTTCGCAATGCTTCTGGGCATTGTCCGGGTCTTTGACCATGGCTTCGATTGTTGCTTCCGACAGCGCGTTCATGATGGAGCCGGCAAAGGTGATTGGGACGTTGCGTAGAGACCCATGTTCCCGCAAACGTGTGACGAACTGACCAAAGCCGCGTGCCAAAGCTTCAGCGGCAGCGCGCGTCTGTGGAGTGATTTCATCGGAAACGGCCAGTTGCACCATGGCACGGCGCTTATGGGGACTGGCCATGGCAAAATTTGTACCCGCTTGCCAGACATGACGGGTTTGATCGCGAAGTGTCGCGTTGACCGGAAAGTCCTTCATGATGGCGGCTGCCATATCCTTTTTCAGTTCCAGATAAAGCTGGTTGAAGAGATCGGACTTGGTCTCGAAGTAGGTGAAAAAGGACCCATTGGCGACGCCAGCAAGTTTGGCGATGCTGGCCGTGGGCGCACTGAGCCCACGCTCCACGATGATGGTGGTCGCAGCTTCGAGGATGGCGGCGCGTTTTTCATCACTTCTTGGTCTGGCCACAGTTGGAGGATGCCATATAAGCGTCTAGTCAGTCAACTAAAATATCCATGGCTACGTAACCGAGTAACTGTAGGGCAGAGGGGCCCGTGAGAGAATGATGGATCGCTGAAGCGGGTATAGGGCAATGAAAACAACAATTCTGGTTCTGCTTGGATGTTTTTTGATGGTGGCGGGACTTCACGCGCGGCCAGCTTTGGTGGTGGTGCTGGTGATTGATGGACTGCGTCCGGATTCTGTCACGCCTGAGGTGATGCCGCAGTTGCACCGCTTGAAGACTGAGGGTGTCTGGTACACGAATGCGCATGCTGTGTTTCCGACGGTGACTCGGGCGAATACCACGTCGATCATTACCGGCATGCAGCCATCCGGGCACGGCATTGTCAGCAACGCGTTGTATCTGCCCGAGCATTCCGCCACGGTGCTGAGCAATGGGGACTATCGCAATCTACTGAAGTGGGGCGATGCCCATGGTCGGCGTGTCGTGGGAGCGAAGTCATTGCACGAATATTTGCGGGAAGCATCGATTCCGTTTGTGGCGCTGAGTTCGGGGTCCACGGGGAATGGGTTGTTGCTGAATCCGACGGCTCCTTATGGAGACGGGCAGTTGGTGAACCCTGGGTTTGAGGACGGAAAGCGTGTGGCGTTTCCTGATGCGTTGAATGCGGAACTGCTGGCGAAGTATGGTCCAGCGAAGGGCGGTAAGGAAGGCGACGAAGCTCTGCTGTGGACCGAGCGGGTGCTGCGGGAACATGTGCTGGGCACGATGAAGCCACAGGTGATTGTGAACTGGATGGGACGCTCCGATAGTGCGCAACATCAATCGGGCGTCGGGTCACCGGAAGGGCTGGCGGCGTTGCGACTGATTGATGGGCAGATCGGCCTGCTGCTGCAGCGGCTGCGGGAACTGGAACTGGCGGACAAGACCAACATCATTGTGACGTCTGACCACGGGTTTGACTATGAGCCACGCGCAGACCTGCTGGCTCCGTTGCGGGAAGCCGAGTTTGCGGAGAAGGTGGTGACGGATAACGAAGGCGGAGCCACGCTTTTCTACGTGAAGGGACGGGACGCAGCGCTGATTGCGAAGCTCGCGGAGCGGTTCCAATCGCGTGATACGACGACGGCCGTTTTTGTGGCGGCGCAGCGGCCAGAGGGCGGTAGGTTTGCTTGCGTTCCAGATGCACTGAAAGGCTTTGTGCCTGGGACCTTTTCGTTGGAATTGGCTGCCCAATGTGTGCCGGATGGAGGCGCCGACGTGATTGTGACGCATCGGTGGAGTGCGGACCCGAATCCGTTTGGGGTGCCTGGGACGCAATGGGTTGATGGCAAACCGGGACAGCCCGCACACAACGGGCATGGCGGACTGAATCCGTTCGTGACTCGGTCGACGCTGTTGGCGGTGGGTCCGGACTTCGGAAAAGGGCAGGTGATTGAGATTCCGGCAGGGAATCCGGATATCACGCCGACGGTGCTGGCTCTAGAAGGGCTGGCTGTTCCCCCCGCAATGGAGGGTCGGGTGCTGTCGGAGGCGCTGCGGACGCGAGGCAGGATGACGGTGGAATCTGCCACGCAACGGGTCCGCGTGAGCACGGACGGGTTTTGCTCTGAGATCGAGATATCCCAGGCGTTTGGGAAACGGTATCTGGATTTGGTTCGGCGGTGTGGGGGACGGTGAGTGGGACGAATGGTCTTTGATCATTTTGGAACGCTGTATTCGAGAACGCGTCGTCCGCAAACACCCACTGTTGTTTGGACTAAAAACACTGAGGTCGTAGCGATTGCTACCTGATCATCGCCGGAGTTCTTGGATAAGGCGCAAAGTCGCTCATGGTAGGTTGCAACTAATCCGCTAAGTCAGAGACCTCACTCAGGAGCCATTGTGTGTGATTGATGTATCCCCCATCATTTGATACATATTTGCGTCACTGGATGCATCGGAGCTTTTAGCGGTCGAAGATTTCGTTACGATGCCAAGCTAGGTAATCAGGGTTCGGAGGAAGGTAGCGGTTGATGGCAAGATGGGACCCCTCACGCCGCAAAAACTCTTGAACGATAGTTGGATTGGTGTCGCAGGCACGGAGCCGACGGCCAATAGTCAGTCGGAGTTGGTCGTCGAAGGTTATAAGTCCCCGATCAAAAGCGTGGTCGAAGTGAGTGGCAAGACACAGCCCATTCCCACGTTCGATTCGCGCCTCAGGGAATCTGGCCCAAGGTAGAATGTGACTGGCCACTAACAATTCGGGCACACATATATCGGTCATACAACACCTACCGCTATAGAGGGCAAGAATCATGCGGCGGAAGTATCCCTGTGCGCGTCGGACCTTCCTGCTTGTCTCAACTTCCATGATTGCTGGAATCTCCTCTGACTCTTGGATGTCTCCGGGAGAATGATCGTTGATGGCTGTAATCCAAGTTTCGACTTCGGCAGATGCGGCTTCTCTGTTGTTGTAGAAATCTTCCCATGCTCGGCGGTCAAGTCGGCTTGCTCTTGTGAGTCCAGTCCGGCCACTCGTGCGAAGTTCTGGGTCGAGTGCGGCCAAATTGAGCAGTTTCATTGCAACACTGTTGGCATTGCGCTTTAGGGCGTCGGCGATGCGCTGGATTTGTGGGTTGCGAGCATGTATTTTGCCGAAGGGGATGGTGAAGTAAACTCCACATAGATTTGTGATCTCATCATAGGTCCAGGGCCTAGCCGGATACCTGGGATTCGCCTCCAGTGAAATTGCTGGTCTCTCCACTACTTCAAATCCGAGATTTCTGAGCCATTTGGCCGCGCCCATTTTCCCCCCATGGTATTGAGATCGTTCCTGGTCTGTTAGTTCTCGAAATTGGATCTGGAACGCTGTGCCGAAAATTGCTTTTGAAGGATAGAGTCTGTTATTCCACCTCAGAAAATAGTTCGTAGATGGGCCGAAACGATATCTGGAGAGGAAGCTATCGGCACCGAGCGAATCATACTCCTGAAGAGCCTTCTTAACGGCCCATCGTTCAACTTTATTAAAACTCGTCACTAGATCAAGATATCTGGTTCCCAATGGGAATTGCGTTCGCTCCTACATCCAATCGCGATAGGTCAGGTCATATGGTCACCGATCCCTGACACATGCTTTTGCTCTGCCGCCGGTGCCCCGGCGGTGCGGGGTGGTGTTTGGTTTGGGACGTTACCCCGCCTTAAAAGACGGGGCTAAGCTATGTCGCCCCTGCCGGGGCGCTGTTATTTTGTGGGCTGCCTTCGTTTTTCTTGGGAGGCCATCGTCTTGCGAGGCGATACCGGTTGCTGGGGCGTTGTTGATCAACATAGGAGTCCTGCGGGTTCCAGGCTCGATTGCCGAGAGGTTGATGTTGTGGGCTTCTGCGCTCGCTGCGCGGGGCGCGTTATAACCAGGAAATGACTTTGCAAGGTGCTCTCAAGGAATTGGAGGCTCTGGGCCATGAGCGGGTGCGGGCGCATAACCGCAAGTATGGGGCTGGGGATAACCAGTTTGGCGTCAAGCTGGGGGATATCCGGAAAGTGGCTGCCAAGATCAAGGCGGACCATGCGCTCGCGTTGGAACTTTGGAAGACCGGCAACGTGGACGCCCAACTGCTTGCGACTCTGGTGATCGATATCAAGAAGCTCTCTCGGGATGAGCTGGATGCGTTGGTGCGCTCTGTACACTTTTCGCAGGTGGCGGATTGGCTTGACGCGTATGTCACCAAGAAGCACCCGGATAAAGAAGTGCTGCGCGAACGGTGGATGCAGGATGCGGACCGATGGGCCGCTCGGGCGGGTTGGAGTTTGACGTCTTCCCGCATTGCGAAGAGTCCGGCAGGGTTGGATCTGGAAGCGTTGCTTGATCGGATTGAGGCGGAGATGGGCACTGCGGCGGCAGAGGTCCAGTGGACGATGAATTTTTGCCTGGCGGGGATTGGGATTCATTTCCCGGAGCATCGGGAACGCGCGATCACCATTGGGGAGAGGCTGGGGCTCTATCGAGATTTCCCGGTGTCGAAGGGTTGCACGTCTCCGTTTGCTCCGATCTGGATTCAAGAGATGGTGCGTCGGCAAGGGTGAGCGCGGTTTCTATTGGGTACGCCGAAGCTACGTTTATTGGTGCTGTGTGTTCAAGGTGTTTGCTTCCCTATCGTGTGCAGGAACGCTTTGAAAGTGTTTATTGGTTTATCGTTTGGGATCGGGTCTTGAGGCTGGAGACCGTCTACTAAGTAATGCCTGTCTCTTTGTAAGGGTCTGAACTCATCGTGTTCTTGACGAGTTCCCAGTGCGATGTTTCACTAGATCAACGTTCGATTGATCTGGGAGGGGCCAATGTATCTGGTTGTCCGATTGTTACTGCTGGTCGCGTTTGCCGTGAGTTCCGTTTCTGCGGCGCTCTTGACGTCTGCAGGATCGGGGACGCTGGAGGATCTTTCGTCGCGTGCTGGCATCGGTTACGGATTTACCTCTGGCCCCGTAACGCTACCGAGCGGGATCATCTTTACATCAAGTGAGAATGCGGTGCTGGGATCTGGCTTCTACGGGCTAGATGCGAATGGCGATTGGTTCGGCGGCAGCTGGTACTACATGGGACTCGACGCGGAAGAGGGTTGGATGCGCCTGGAGCTGCCGACGCTGGTTAGCGAGTTCACAATGTTTGTGAACTATGATCCCGGGCTCGACTTCAACCCCATGATCGTAGCGCTAGATGCATCAATGAACGTGTTGGAATCTTATGATCTTTCTGTTTCCGCGCCTATTTCTACACCAGGTGGCGAAAATGCAGGGGCGTATCGGGGCATATTCCGTGCGGAAGGCGACATCAAATACATCGAGCTGCGCAACGCCCTTATTGTTGCCAAAGACATTCGTTTTCTTGAGGTTGAATCCGAAGTGCCGGAGCCAAGCAGTATGGCGTTGCTGAGCATCGGCGCGTTGGGTGGGTTGCTGTTACGCCGACGTCGCGTGCACTAGCTTCGGCGTATCACGTTTTTTCACTGACGATTTAGGAAAAGGAGCTTGCTGCGGACCCTTAGGGTTTCGCTGCTAAGCTCCTCTTCTTCGTTTTTGGTGCTATCACTGGCAGCAAGTGGGGTGGGGAGGCAATGGTTTGGCTACAGCGATATCATGCGGGAAGCTAGGGGCCTGGGAAAATGGAGCCCCGAAATACGAAGGAGGGTGAGGATGAGCGACAAAGTCACCATTTGTCTGTGGTTTGATACCGAAGCGCATGAGGCCGCTCAGTTCTATGCCGAGACATTTCCAAATAGCGAAGTGCTTGCTGTGCATCGAGCACCCGGCGATTATCCCGGAGGCAAAGCCGGCGATGTGCTGACGGTGGACTTTACGGTGCTGGGGACTCGCTGCCTTGGGCTGAATGGTGGACCGGCGTTTCCGCATACCGAAGCGTTTTCCTTTCAGATTGCGACGGAGGATCAGGAAGAGACGGATCGCTATTGGAATGCCATTGTGGGGAACGGCGGGAAGGAAAGCGCCTGCGGCTGGTGTAAAGACCGGTGGGGATTGAACTGGCAGGTTACGCCGCGCGCCTTGACCGAGGCGATGGCCGAAGGCGGGGATGTCGCCAAGCGCGTGTTTGCGGCGATGATGACGATGGTGAAGATTGATGTGGCTGCGATTGAGGCAGCACGGCGAGGTTGAGAGGTATTACTGGGAGTCGAAGATGTGACCGGCTGCCTGCAGGTGCAGGCAGTGTCAAAGCCAGTCATACTTCTTCAGCACGAAAAGTAGAGCTCCAGTGGTGCACAGCATCAATCCAAGCGCGATTTCAGTGCCGTAGTGGGAGTGAATCCAAGGAAGGTTGTCCTGATTCATGCCGAAGAAGCCGGAGATGACCACGGAGGGAATGGCGATGGTTCCCAGCACGGTCAGCACTTTCATGACTTGATTCGTACGGTTGGCGACGCTGGAAAGATAGATGTCCAGGGCTCCGGTCAACAGGTCTCGCTGCATTTCGACGGTGTCGAGGTTTCGCGCCAAGTGGTCGTAGACATCACGTAAGAACGGCCATAGTGGCCGTGGGATGAGTTCGGTTTCCAGCCGTTGCAGATGGGCTGCTACATCGCGTGTGTTGGCCAGGACGCGACGGAGTTCGATGAGCCCTCGTTTGGTTTGCAGGATGCGATGCAGGGCTTCGGGCGAAGGTTGGTCGAGTACGAGCTCCTCCAACTCGTCGATGGTGTCATCAAACCAATCCAGGATGCCCACATAGGCGTCAACGGTGACATCGAGCACTCGATAGAACATCTGCGCGGCGGTGGCGCTGGCTTGCGCCGATTTCAACTGCTCTATCTTTTCGCGCAAGCCGGGGCAGGCGGCCTCTTGTACGGTGATGAGGAAATCCGGACCCAGGAACAGGTCTAGATCACTGATCTCCAACTCGCCATCCTGATTGATGTAGACCGGCTTCAACACAACGAAGATATAGCCGGGGCCGTCTTCCACTTTGGCCCGTTGCCCGCGATGACGGCAGTCTTCAATGTGGAGCGGATGCAGATGATATCGCTCTGCAAGGACGTCCAGTTCGGGGGTATTGGGGTCCTGAAAATCGTGCCAGATCAAGCGGGCCTCCTGCACCTGATTATAGGGGTGGTGCTTCAAGCCAGAGCTACTGGCGAAGCTTGGGCAAGGCTAGCGCAGTTGGAAACTATTTCTGCCGCCGGTGTCGAAGATGCGGCCGATGGAGAAGAATACGCCGCGGCGGCCGCTTTCCCCGTAGCTGACTCCGACGGTTAGGACACCGAGGGTGGTTTCGGCCATGATGCCCGCTGTGCCGTTGTGGTGAAGGTTGATGCGGGAATCAAAAGCGTCTCCGGTTTCATAGCCGACCAGGGCATAAACCTTTCCGAAGGTGGCGGTTTGCGCTGAGTAGAGCCGGCGCAGGGCAGAGACCGAACCGTAGCCGACATAGGCTCCGCGACGTTCGCCAACTTCCAGGGAGCCCAGGCGGAGGGGGCCACCTAGACGGAACTCAGAGAAGGGTTGGGCTTCCCCACGAAAGGTTCCGCCAGCGAGGGTGCGGGCCAGCATGGACCACTTCTGGGTAAAGGGTTTGGCGTAGACGAACTGGGACCATGCTTGGCCATAGGCTCCCGGCTGTTGCAGGTCCTGCCCAAGGAAGCTAACGGTGGGGGAGCGGAAGATCCAATCGAGTTCGGTGTCGGCCAGAAAACCGTTGGTGGGGACCGTGCCACTGTTTAGTCCGTTGAAGCGGTAGCGAGAGACCCAGATGCGTTCCGCGCCGCGGACGCTGGGAAGGGCGGGAAGGCCGATCTGGACATGGGCGTTTAGTTGTGCGGCTTCCAAGCCCGTGCGGACTTCGCTGTAGCGCCCGAAGTTGTAGCCAAGATCGACACCGCCACCAGCGCGCCGGACACGGTAATCCGCGATGTGCTCGCCGTTGGACGACAGTAGCTGATCTTCTTTGGAGGCGAAGGCTCTGGGTGCGATGAAGAATCCGTTCGTGCCCAGGTATTGGTAGAGTTCGGTGGCGGCCGAGTTGACTCGACCATAGCTGAGGTCGGTACGCCATTCGGAATTTGGGGTGAAGACGTTGAAGGCAACGATGCGCGAGGCCATGGTGAAGGTGGAATTCCCAGCCTGGCCGGAATCGAGGACGAAGAGTGGCCGGATGAAGGGTGGTCCATAGGTTTTGGTGCGCAGCGCGACGGCGAGACCCTCCAGACCGTCTTTGTCCTTCGTGGTTGCGTAGCCAGCTGAGGCGTAGGGGCCCTGGCCGGTGATGCGGGTGAGGGCGTTTTCCAGCTTCTGCCGGTCGAGGGGCTGATTGGCGAAGGACTTAATGTCAGAGCGGGAACGCGTGGCGCCGTCTCGTTCGAGCAACCCGGTGAGCTCGACGAAGGCAGGGGTGAAATCAGGATTGCGGGTGCGGGACTTTCGGGAAGCCCGATAGGCCTGCCATTCGGAGTCAGAGACAGCGCAGGGAAGCAAGGCGGCGGAGGCAGCCTCGGCAGCATCGTAGCCGGACTGGATGATCTTATCGATGTGATCAAAACCCAGGGTGCCGGTTCTTCCGACATCTGGCCGGAGGACGATATCTGCGGACTTGAGGGACTCGATGACATTGCGGCGGATCATGATATCGATGGAGCGGTTGGCGACTCCGAGCAGAGAGAGCTGATGATCTTTCCCGAGGTGTTCGAAGCCAAGATCGACCGCAATGACGGTATCGACGTTCATGTCTTCCTTGACGACGCCTGCCGGTAGGTTATCGACCAGCCCGCCGTCGGCAAAGACGCGGTCGTTGTAGGTGACCGGAGCAAAGATCGCGGGCAGGGACATGGTGGCGCGCAGGGCGAGGGAGAGTGAGCCTTCAGAGAACACCACTTTGTCGCCGGTGAGCAGGTCTGTCGCGACACAACGGAAGGGCGTGGGCAGTTCGTCGAAGGATTGCATCTGGGAGTATTCGAAGCCGATGCGTTCGATGACCAGTTCGACTTGATGGCCCGGATTCATGCCCGCAGGGAGCGTGGGCCTTCCGTCGCGTAAACCGAACTCCAAGGCGGCGGGATAGGCTCGTTCATCTTCCTTGCGGCGAAAGTTGAGGTCGCCGTAGCCGGATGCGCCACCACTGATGACAAGTTCCCAGGTGATGTCGTCGACAAACTTGCGAATGGCTGCGGCATCACGCCCAGCTGCATAGGCTCCGCCAACGAGACCGCCCATGCTGGTGCCCGCGATGGCATCGACGGGGATTTGGCGCTCTTCCATCCACTGCAGAACGCCGATGTGGGCAAGGCCTTTGGCTCCGCCGCCAGCCAGGGCAAGCCCCAGTTTCTTGCGACTGGGTTCTGGACTTTGGGCAAGGGAAAGACCAACAAGAAGTAGGCTGAGCAGAACCGCACGTAGGATGTAACGCATTGTTTGATGAACCATGTTCGATGAACCATGGATACCGACCCCATTCAGTATATTCGGGGCTTCGGCAGCTATTCGTCGGCGTCCTCTTCTAGAAGGAGTGCGCCGAGGCGGTCGAAGCGTTTCTCCCAGAGCGAACGTCGGTCGGCAATCCACTGCTCAAGGGCAGCGAAGCCGGTAGGGTTCATGCGACAGGTGCGGACACGGCCCTTCTTTTCGGTGCTGACGAGCCCGCTCTGTTCCAACACCTGCAGATGCTGCATGACGGCGGCCAGCGTGATAGATAGCGGTTGGGCGAGATGGGACACGGTGGTGGGGCCCTCGCTCAAACGTTCGACCAGCGCCCGGCGTGTGGGGTCACCGAGCGCATGGAAGATCTGATCGAGGGCCGGTGGATGTGGCGCGTGGGTTTGAGGATTGGCATGCGCTGGGACCATGCCTAGTTGGTCTCCAACTCGCGGGCTAGCTGGTTGAGCAACTCGGTCCAGCCTTGCTTGCGCATCTCCGGGCCGTCTGCGTTTTCAAAGAACGCTGCTTGTTCTGTGAAGACAAGGGTTGTGCCTTCGGCGGACTTCAGGAACTCGAAGGTGGCGAGGGACGCGGAAATGCGATGGTCGCCCGTGGCCATGGTGTAGGCAAACACGATGCGTTGGTCTTGCACGATGTCCTGATAGACCGTGTCATTTCGGAAGACGAGCCCTTCGACGGGTGCAACATTCGCTCGGAAGCTGGAGCTATCTTTGCCACCGACACGAAAATCCATAGTGGTCTCGCCGACTTCGAAGCCGTCGCCCAGAAGAAACCAGCGACGCTTCTTCGCCGGGTCAGAGAACGCGAGGAAAACCGCTTCCGGCGGCTTGGGATAGCTGCGTTCGATTACGAAAGTGTGATGCGCGACAGCGCGTTCAGACATGTGGGTTGCCTCCTTGATACTTTAGTTATGACTTAAGTATTGTGCAAGCGAGTTCGAATGTCAATGGCGGGGGATCGGGGAAGGTGGTAGTGCGAGACTGGGGAAATGCTAAATGCGTTCCGTCGTCTATTTCGGAAATCCGTGCCCTTGGCAGATCAACTGCGAGTGCTTGCGGAGTGTGGGATTACATTGAACCCCGGTGTCACCGTCAAGCAGAAAGAGTTTGAATCCAAACCCTACATAACCCTGCTTTGTGCGATGGGCAGCGTAGTAGAATCGCCCGCGGAGACTAGAGATTATGAGTATGCCAGCGACTCAATTTGGCATTTTGATTCGGAGTGCATTGAGGATCACGGAGCCTACGTGTCTATCGTGAGCCGCCTGTGCGCGCTCGCTAAGGCAGATTTGCCCCTTGCGGATCCTGAGGATTTTGTCGACATCGAAAGGGGCGAAGATTGGGTATCGTTCACACTTGATGGTTATCGTCACCGTTGGGTGATGGAAGTACAGGACGACTGGGTAGATCCCTCCATTTTTTCCCGACTCAGTGAGCTGCTTCGCTTGCGGTCAGAGAGTCGACGTTTCACCTATATCGATCTTCGGGGTCAGGATTGTCTAATCGGCTGTGCGACGGATGAACAAAGGCGTAAGCTTCAGGTCGCCACCGGGATAGAAGTGCAATGGCTACATGAGGGCGCGATATAGTGACAACGATATCGAGAGATGGTCCTTGGTAGAGGCCAAATGACAACCAGTAGGTCCCGTGATGCAAGAGCTTGAACCTCGTACGGGAATTCGTGTTGCTAAATCCATCTCATTCGGCGGGGACTGGATTGTTCTCTTCGATTCCTACGAGATAGGAAAGCGCGGGTACTGCAGCAACTTGCAGAGAGTCGATGGCAATGGTACGGTTCTGTGGACTGCGCAGCTCCCTAGCAGTACCGATGTATTTTCGGATGTGGACTTTCGCGATGATTCATTAGTTGCATGGAGTTGGGACGGATACCGGGTGACACTGGATACCGAAACAGGGAGCATCCTGACAAAGATCTTCACCAAGTGATTGACGCGCTAGGCGATGAGGATTGTATGCGGGTTAGTAAGCGGGAGACCGTATTGATCAGGCGATGCGAGAGCTGACTCGAACGCCTATCATCCTTAACCCAGCGATTGCTCCAGTGTCTTGCGTACGACTGTCATGGTGTCGCGCTGGCGTTTTTGTACGAACGCGCGAGCCTTAGCCGCTTTTGCTGTCGCAGCGGTTGGGTCTTGCGCCATGGCGAGGACGGTGGGAGCGACGCGGGCTAATTCTTCTTCTTGATCGAGATCGAAGAGCCAGTCGCCCAGGCCGATGTCTCGCCACATGAAGCCCTTGGTGGTCTGTTCCTTGAAACGACAGACGATGGCGGGGATGCCGTTGCCGATGCACATGATGGGGCTGTGCATCTCGCTCCCGAAAAGGCCAGCGGAGCGGACGTAGGTGCTGAGGGCCTCATCAGTAAGCCAGAACTTCTCCCGCCACACGACCTTTTCCTTCACGTCGGCTGGTAGAGGGTCTACTAACAACTCTTTTCCGGTTTCCATCTGTGTGGAATCTTCGGGGCAGACCAGCACCCTCATGCCTGTTTTGCGCACGACCGCGATGATGGCGTCCCGGAGCGGAGCGTGGTCGTGTTCCTTCATCTCTTCATTACGGCGATGTTTGGCGTCGTCGAAGGCGTAGCCTTTCTTTACGCGCCAGTAAGGGGCATTGCGCAGGTTGGGGATGGTGCAGAGGAATTTGCCGGGTTCGAGATGGTGGGCACGCAGGAAGGCGTCGGCAGCGGCGTCGTTGCGGAGATCGGCAGCAAAGGCTCCATCGGGGCCGAATTCGATGATGGGGCATTTGACGCCAGCATCTTTCACGACGCCGAGAGAAACGCTGTCGCGCAGAAAGACGAAACTGGCGGTATCCAGGAGGTCTTTGGTGTAGGCGTCGAGCCCGTTGTTGCGCATGATCTTCATGCCGGGGTCACCAGCTGCGGCCATGGTGATGCCATAAACGCCGTAGGGTTTGCCGGTGTCTTTGCGCCACGCCGCCACATCGCGATGCGCGGTGAGGTAGGGGCCGGAGCCGTGCAGGAGCAGATCGCAGCTATAGATGGTTTGCTGGTCTGTGGTGAGAGTAATCCTGGGGAAACGCTCGCGCAGCATGGCTTCGACGCCGTCACCAACGTTCATGGGCCACAGATATAGCTCTGCTTCGGGGATATATTTCTCAAGTAGTGCAAGCACACCCGGCGTGTGACCAATGTCGCCAATGTTGACGGTTTGCCAGGAAGAGCGGAGGACGATGCGAGGGCGCCTTGCCTGGGATGGGGAGGCAGGAGCGGTGATGCCGATAGGCGAGAGCAAAGAACTTTCCAAGAAGTGACGTCGAAGCATAGACGTACAGCTACTTTCCACAGTGTTAGGACAACGCTGAGCCTATCACTGAATGCATGGTGTGGAGCAATGGCTGGAATCGGATGCCGGCATCCCAAGCCAACGCGCGAGTGCGTTTGGGATCTGCTACCATGCCTCCAGTAGTCATTAGGTGGTTTTTAGATATCTATGCCTAGCCTTCCATTTCGGCGTGTGCTCGTCGTTACCCTCCTCGCATTGATCCTCTCGGTCGGCGGCCTTGCGCAGGTTGATCTCACTCCCGTTCATCCGGAGTCGTCGGTTACAAAGGCGCTGAAGGACTTTCGAGCTCCAGTCTATTTCGAGGCAAATCAAGGGCAAGCTCCCGCGGAGTACAGGTATGTGATGCGCGGTGATGGGTACAGTGTAGGCTTTACGACCGAGGGACTGACCGTAGCGGTGGCCGGAGCGGAGGGACCTCCTGCTGCGGCGGGGTTGCGGTTTCGATGGGAAGGCTCCCGGGCAAACGCGGAGATATCAGCAGAAGATCCTGCTCGGGTTCGGACCAGCTATCTGAACTTTGGTGAAGGCGGGGCCGCCGATATCGGTAGGGTTGCGACGTATCAACGTGTTCGGTACAGGGGCGTTTACCACGATACCGACGTTGTTTATTACTGGAACGGCGAGCATCTCGAGTTTGATATCGAGGTGGGCGCCGATGCCGCGCGGTTTTCCCCTGTTCTTCAGATTGCGGGCGCAGAATCTCTGGAACTGGAGTCCGACGGAAGCCTGGTGATGCAGCATGCAGGACGGCGCATAGTGCAGCATGCGCCACGTGCGTTCGTGATGACGAACGGGGCGGAAGCGCCGATCAGCAGCCGCTACCGTTTGTTGGGCGGTGGACGTGTGGAGGTTGAATTTGACCGCCAGCACGCTGGAGCGCCGGTCCGCATTGATCCGATTCTCGAGTTCGCCGGATACTTCGGCGGAGCGGATGAGAATATGGACGTCAGCGTGGAGAAGGATGCGCAGGGGAACGTATATTTGTTGGGTATGGCGCGTAGTACGCCGTTGCCGGGCGAGGATGATCGCCCGAGACCGATCAATGCGGGAACGAGCACTTACTTTATCTCGAAGGTTGCTGCAGATTTGAGTGCGGTGTACTTCACTACCTACATCGCGACGCCATCACAATCGCAGTCTACGCCGACGCGCCTTTCGGTAGCTCCTGACGGGAATATGTATCTCACCTACAGCTCCCGCGGTTACCTGAACACGCTGAACCCAACGGTGGGCCCGTATGTGTATCCCAACAATAACTACGCATCGGCGGACCGTGCTGTCATTCTTGCCATCAATGCTGCTGGGGACACATTGCGGTATCGAACGGTGATGGGCTGCGAACAGGCGTTTTATGCAAGGTTACAGGCCAGCAATGAGGGGTTGACTGTCGCCACGTCCGCCGCCTGCACTGGGTTGCCAACCTCTGCGGGAGCCTACACCAATAGTCCATCCACCACGGCATGGAGGTCTCAGCTCTTCGTTGCGCACCTAAATCTGGCTGGAACAGCAATGGAGTTTTCCACGCGATTTGGAGGGAACGGGGATCAAGGGCTGGCGTCGTTTGTGCGGGACAAAGACGGCAAGATCTGGCTGAGTGGGGCGACACAAAGCATGGACTTTCCAACGACTCCGGGCGCGTACAGCGCGAAGACCACCACCGGTACGGATGCGTTTGTCTTAAGACTGTCCGCCGATGCAAGCCGTCTGGAAGCGTCGACAATACTGCGTGGATCAGGAACAGAGCAAGCGGGAAATCTGGTGTTCGGTGAGGATGGATCTGTATATGTGTCGGTAAGTTATCCGGGAAGTGATTTTCCTGTCTCGCCAAATGCATACCAATCCGCGTTTACCACTGCCAGTAGCGCCATCGTTTCGCTAAATGCGCAGCTGAGCACGTTGCGTTGGTCTACCTTCTACCCGCAAAACAGCGGACCATATGGGCTGGCAGTTGGGCCGTCGGGCCGAGTCGCTATCATTTCGGCCCTCATCTCTGGCCCCTTGCCGCTGAGCCAGAACGCGCTATTGCGAAGTAATGCTGAATGGCAATCGAGACATGTAGGCATCCTGAGCGCTGATGCGAGTCAGTTGTTGTTTGGAAGCTACTTTTACTCGTCGAGGACAAGCTCGGGAAGTAGAATTCTCGGGTTTGACGAAGCATCTATCACGCTTGTCGGGGCGGCTTTTGATGAAGCCGGTGCTCCACCGTCTACGGGGCCTTCGATCACGATTGGACAAGGTGATCGACCTTACGGCGTGTATTTTGCCCGCATCCGTCTGGACAATTCAACAGCGTGTTCGGTGCAACTGAACCCATCTACGATTGAGGTGGGCCCGGATGACACCGAGGCCACGCTGGACGTAACGGCACAGCCGGGATGCCCGTGGTTGGTCCGCCAGTACAGCTATGTGTCAAGCCCGGTACAGATGGAGGGGAATGCGGGTATCGGCAACGGTCGGGTGAAGTTGCGATTCCCTCGCAACGAATACTCCACAAGCACCAGAGAGCATACGGTGTTTGCTGATGTGGCGACTGCAAAGGTGGTGCAGGCGATGGCCCCCTGCACTCGGCAATCGATTACGCCGGGGAGCGTACGTTTTGGGGCTGATGGCGGCTTGGTGGGCGCGTTCTTCGACATCCCCAATGAGTGCAGATGGTTCTATCGGAGGCCGGACCCCTGGGTAAACGTGCAGACCGCGCAGAATACGGCGATGCCAACGTCGGGCGCCAGCAAGACAGGCGTTCGTATTCAGGTTCCTTCCAATGCGTTTGCGGCAAGGGAGACATCCCTGGTGATCGGCAATGTGACGGTGCCGATATACCAGGAGGGTGGGTCTTGCATGGCGACAGTGTCGCCGCAAGTGGTGGATCTTCCTGCAGCCGGTGGCAGTGCGCGTATTACTTTCGCGACCTCCGAGGAGAGCTGCGAGTGGATGGCGGCGCCAAGCAGCAGGCTACAGGTGGCGGGGAGCTTAGGAGGGCGAGGCAGTCATACCTTTGACATATCGCTATCCCCGAATCCCACAAATGTCGCGCAGGTGGAGACACTCTACGTGGGAGGGCGCACGGTTCAGGTGCGGCAGGCAGCCGGAGTCTGCGAGGCGGTTGTCAGCCCGCTCTACACGCAGATGGGGCCGCAAGCGAGCAGCTTGAACGTGAATGTGACAGCCTCGGGCCCGTCGTGTGCCTGGCGGCCGGTGATCAGCGAGCCCTGGATAACGTCCCATGTCGGTTTGGATGACATGAAAGGGACAGGCTCGACTTACCTAACCGTGCATGCAAACGATACTGGCGTGACGCGGACAGCAACCATTCAAATACTGGGCAAAACCATGGAGGTGGTGCAGTACGGTGTGCCGACGCAGATGCTAAACATTTCCCGGTCAGATTCTCGGGGCTCCGCCACGATCACGCTGAATGGGCGGACGCTCTATGGCAGCATCAGTGTCGCCATGCCGATTGGGAGCACGTTCACGGTTAGTGCTCCGCCAGAAGAAGTGCCGGAAGACGGCGTGTTGATTCGCAATCTCGGATGGGACAACAGCGGAGAGTTGACGCGAAGTTATCGAATGTCTGAAAACCAGATGAACGTCGTCCTCAATTCCAGCTCCTACCACCGGCTGCGCACCGAGGTCGTGGACAACGCGCCCAATGATGGGTCGAGCGTGGTGGTGGTGCACGCACATACGCCAGCAGAGGGCGATATTCTGGAACGGCCAGATGGGCGGTACTACCGCTATGGCGTCTATTTCCGTATCAATGCCATCGATGGGAGTCAGTCGATTTTTGATCGATGGCAGGGGGACTTGGCAACCTACGGGCAGACGCGCAGTGTCTACACGATGATTGGGAGGCCGCTTACGGCAAGTGCGAGGTTCCGAGCCACCGCAGGGGTAACATCGCTGAGCTTCGAGCCATCACGGCTGCAACTCCGATTTGGCACCGAGCAAGACTTAGTGAATGCTGTTGTGATCATCCGGGCCAACTATGAGACAGAGGTAGGCATCGCTTCATATGGGTGCAGCACCATTAATGCGCCATTTTCCTCGAGCCTAAATACGGCAAAGACTCCCCTGCTGGCGAATGTCTCTCTAGAATTGGTGTCGGCAGCGGTGGCGTCGCCAGGGCAGCATGATTGCTTCGTGAAATTTAACATACGGAACCAACCGGAGGCCGTGATCACGGTTCCGGTGGACCTAACGATCGGAGCGCCGACGGACTTCGAGGGTGACGTCCGTGTCTCCGCAGTGGTGGAGGCCGCAGCTTATCGGCGGTTGCCTCTTCCGGAGGGTAGCATCGCGACCATATTTGGAAGGAATATGGCAGGTTCCACCACCACAGCCAGCACGCTGCCCTTGCCAACCCGTCTGGCAGATGTGAATGTGCAACTGGAACATGTCAGCAGTGGTGTGGTCAGCAATGCTCCACTGTTCTTTGTGTCGCCGACGCAGATTAATTTCCTGGTTCCTCGGGGGCATCCGCAAGGTGTGTCTGTGTTGCGCGTGAGACGGGATGGGTTTCCGCAACCATCGGCAATGGTAGGAATCAGCACGTTATTGCCGTCGTTTTTCACGGCAAACTCGGATGGAGCAGGGGTCCCAGCCGGGCAGTTCCTCCGCGTCAACAAAGCGACGGGAGAACAGAGTTTGGAGGCGCTGTCTGCGTGTTCGGACGGCGAGACGTACTGCCTACCTCGGCGATTGCACTTTGACCCGAATGCGGAAGAGGGCTATCTGATTCTTTACGGCACGGGTTTTCCGGCCTCGGGTTATACGCCGGTGGCGCAACTGAACGGGGAGAATGTGGACGTCACCTATATGGGTCCGCAGGGCGCCTTCGAGGGACTAGATCAGGTGAACATTCGTGTACCGGCAAGTGTGGTAGGTCGAGACGCCGTGTACATTGAGTTCTCTATCAACGGGTTTACCGCAAACGTGGTGCAGGTGCGATTCTAATGCGATTCGTAGACGAAAAAATACTGTTGGGGATATGGCGTGTCGTGCTCATCCTGAGCCTTAACGTGCTGCTAGGTGTTTGGGGCTTTGCAGGTGTGGAGGCTGAACCGACTATCGCACCCGTGGCTGCTACAGAACTGCATCCCTTGATGCCACTAGTCTTTGAACGAAACGGGGGACAGTTTCCCGCAGAGTATGACTTCGTGGTGCGCAGTGGCGGGGATCGAATGGGCGTTAGCTCACAAGGGATTACCTTTGCCAGTGAGGCTGGGGATTCTGGCGATGCTCTGCGGATTCAATGGATGAATGTTGACGCAACGGCAAGCCCAGAGGGGCTGGATGCGTTGCCCACCAAAACGTACTACTTGTCCCCCGGTAGCCGCTCTGCTGAGAGACAGAAAACAGCTGCCATCGAGAACTATGCGCGCGTGCGCTACAACGGTTTGCTTCCCGGTGTAGCGGTGGTGCTGTATGGAAACCGGAGTCGGCTGGAGTATGACTTGGAGTTGGCGCAAGCTAAACAAGTAGACAATCTACGGTTTCGAGTGACTGGGGCGGATGCGGTACACGTCGATGAACAAGGCGACCTAGTGATAGAGCGTCGGGGGCTGCATATCTTGCAGCGAAAGCCGAAAGTGCTACAGGCCGTCGGTGGCGAGAGCATTGAGGTGCCGTCTGCCTACCGTAGGTACTCGGATGGAAGCTTCGGATTCGCGGTAACGGGCTATGATCCGGAGGCTCCGCTCGTGGTAGACCCCATCGTCGAGTTGGCGACGGTGTTTGGTAGCGATGGTGAGGTGAGCGCGTACACGCCCCAGTTGGACGCGCAGGGGAACCTATATTTGATCGGTAGGGCGTCGTCGTCGGCGCTGCCTGGGGAATCTCAGCCGCCTCTGCGTCTCCCGGGCAACACGTCGAATAACCTCTTCGTGACAAAGTTGGCTCCGGATTGGAGCCATGCGATCTTTACGACCTATATTTCGTGGGCGACCAGTTATGGGACTGAGTCATCGTTGGCATTGGCTCCTGATGGTGATCTCTACCTAAGCTATGCGACAACGGATCCGTATACCAGCTTGGCGCATTCGGTACCGTTGATTGGGACCTCTGGGGTGAATCCGCAGTTGTCTGGCTACACGCGGACGCTTGTGGCGAAGCTGGCCGGGGATGGCGCATCTTTGCGGTGGTATACGGCGATAGGTTGCGACCGTTACGTAGTGCTAAGTCAGTTGTCTGTGGACAGCCAGTCGCGCGCCATTTTAGGCGGTTCGTCAAGCTGCACAGACTGGCCAACGGAAGTGGCTGGTTATCGATGGGGTACACCCAATGCAAACTACGGTGCGTTATTTGTGTTGTCGTTGGAGCCGAATGGGGAGGCCGTCCGCTATGCCGTGAGAGTCGCGGGTTCAAACACGCTCGGCGTAGCCGCGATGGCGGTCACGGCCCAAGATGAGGTGGTGGTGGGCGGTATGGTTGCAGGGTCATTTCCCGTGACGGCCAATGCCTATCAGAGTACTCTGAGACAGTTTGGCGATACCTACTTTGCGCGTTTTTCCAGTGATGGCGAGGAGTTGCTAGCGAGCACGCTCTACGGTGGCAATGGCAGTGACGAGGTGCGTGCGATGGCCCTAGATGCGCAAGGGGGCATCGCAGCCGCACTACGGACAGGATCGACGGATTTGCCAGGAACCGCGGGTGGCTTTGATCCAACATTGACGGCATCGAACTATGGCAGTGCGGTGATTCGGTTGCGCGCGGATCTTTCGGCGTTGACGTGGGCGACCTATTATCCCGGAGTCATCGAGTTGGGTGATGTGTTTCTGGAAGAGTCCGGAAGTGTGTGGCTGCTGGGGATGGCTTCCAGTTCTAGTGGGACGGGGACGCCCATTACCGCCAACAGGTTAATTCCGAACACGGCGTGGGCGAGTATCTACTTAGGTCGTCTAAACGCTCACGGGAGCATCGTCACCTTCGGATCCCATATTCCGGGGGGATACTCTAGCGCACAGCGTGTTCGATTTATAGGCGCCCCAGGTGGAACTGTTCGCATTCTAGCAGGGCCATACACACAGACTTTGCCGGTAAGCGAGGGCGCCACACTGCCGCTACGAAGGGCGAATACGCCGGTAGAAGGCGTCTATCTGTTGAAGCTTAATTTAGAGGATCCGACCTACTGTCAGTACTCCATTTCTCCGGAGCGTCAGGACGTTGGTTGGAAGGGTGGCATGGCCGAGTTTGATGTAGCGACGTCGGCGGGTTGCCCTTGGGTAGCCAGTGTCTCCAGCATGTATGGCGAGCAGTTTACGCTATTGGATAACTCGGGTATCGGGCCAGGAAAGGTGAGGGTCGAAGTCAAGCCTAGCACCAGCAGCGAATACCAATTGGGCGTAACGCTCTCTCTGTTCGACCAGTATGTGGAACTGCATCAGCAGGTGGCGCTCTGCGATGAGCCCACATTGACCCCTTCCGTGTTGGATTTTGATGCAGAAGGTGGTGTCCGCTCCGCAACCTTCTCCATTCCCAACGGTTGCAGGTGGACTGCGGCTGTTGAGGACACTTGGTATTCGACGAGTCTGACGACGATGCGTGGCACGGGCAGCTTTGCTGTGACAATCAGTGTGCCGCGGAACGATTTTACGGCCCGGACATCGACGCTATTGGTGAACGGATTGCCACTGCGCATCAATCAGGCGGCTGGGGCCTGCGTGGCGACGGTGCAGGCGACTCCATCCAGCCTACCTGCGAACGGTGGAGTTGCGACCGTGCAGTTGGCCAGTGCGGGAGCGGGTTGTATGTGGCAGGCCACGGCGTCCAGTCGCGTGCAACTGAGTTCGCCCTCCAGTGGAACCGGGTCCGCAACCTTTACGGCTACTCTTCCAGCCAATCCCACGAATATCACCTTGACGGAAACTATTCATGTTGCGGGGAATAGCATCCACCTGGAACAGTTTGCAGGGAACTGTAGCGCCAGCCTCGGGCAAGACCAGACGACGGTGGGTAAGGCGGGTGGCAGCATCTACATCGCAGTGACGGCCGAAGGTGATGCCTGTGCGTGGTATCCGCAGGTGGACTCATCGTGGATTGCCTTGCGTGAAGGCTACAGTTTCTCGGGGAGCGGTCATCTCGTCGCGGACATTGCCCCGAACAACACAGGCGAGGTACGAGCAGGCACTGTGAGAATCCTGGGGAAGACCTTGACGGTGTTGCAGCAGGCCCACGATACGGTCCGTCTCAGCGTCCACGCGGGAGCGGATGGGGTTCCATTCCGCCTGAACGGGACACCCTATCGAGCGCCTGCACAGATTGAGATTGCGCCAGGGGCACATGTGACGTTGCAACTGGATGACCCGGAGTTTTTTTCGGCAGACCGATTGCTGCAGGTCTATGAACGGTGGGATTTTGCCGAGGGGTTGGCGGGCAGTTTGGTGGTGCCGGAGAATGGGGTGAATGTCTCGCTGATTGGACAGTCGTACACGGGCGTGCGTGCTCGCAGCATTGGAAATGCTTCCGGTGACGGGAGCCGCGTGATGCTAGGGGCCAATACCCCGCTGTATCGCGTGATTGGCGATTGGCAATACTACTATCGAGTTCCCTTGAACTCGCAATACTACGGGGAGGTGACGCTGACGGCAATGCCGGGCGCTGGTTCCCGGTTTGTGAAGTGGGTATCAGAACGCTATGGCAGCACCACAACGAATCCCATAACGTATTCTCTGCCGTGGGCCGTTGACGTGATTGCGGAGTTTGAGCCACTAGACAACAGCACACCGCGAGATCCGGGGGCGATGTCGACTGCTTCTCCGCTGTATTTTCCTGCGACGGTGGGAGTGTCCGAAACGCTGACGTCTGTTGCGAACATTCGCCGAACGGGGAGTGCGGAGGTCTCCTTCCATAGTGCTGTACAGTGCCTAGGCCAACCTGAGATTCCGTTTGTGGTTAGCGCCAGCGGGAACACGACACCGTTTGCTGTGACGGTTTATCTGGATACGGCTCGTCTGGCAGGTTACCCCAGTGGGCAATATGAGGATTGCAGTTTGGTGTTGCAGCCGAACGCTGTAGGGCAGGGACGCCTAGTGATTCCTCTGGTGCTGACGATTGCAGAGCGGGGTAACGAACCTCATATTCTGTATCCCGTGGACGCTGCCGGATACCAGGGCAGCCCGCTGGCTGTCGGGGCAATTGCATCTGTGTTCGGGACAGCTCTAGCCGAAGCGGCTGAAGGTGCGGACAGTTTGCCCTTACCTACGAAACTCCGCGGCGCTCAACTATATCTGCGGCGCGGAACGGAGAACGTAGCCTGTCCGCTGTTTTATGTGTCACCTGGACAGATCAACTTCTTGATCCCTGCTGACTATCCTGATGGAGACAGTTTGTTGGTGTTGTACCGAGATGGAGTGGAGCGGAATGCTGTCCCGCTGAACTTGATCGAGTCCCGTCCTTCGCTGTTTACAGCGAATGCCACGGGGGAAGGGGCAGCAGCTGGCTTTTACATACACGTCAACTATGGCGTACAGCAAACGGGACCGTTGGCAGAATGCCCCGGGTCCGGCGCGTGCGTGCCGCATGGGATTGGGGCTCCCGACGACCCGGATGGGCAGACGTATCTGACGCTCTACGGAACAGGGTTGCGTTTTGCTGGTGGGGCTCCTAATGTCACAATTGGGGGCGTGCCGGCAGTGGTCACGTACAGCGGGGAGCAGGGGCACTTTGTCGGATTAGATCAACTGAACGTCCGCGTCCCGAAGTCGGTGCTGACGATGGGGAGTGTAGAGGTAGTAGTGACGGTGGGGAGCTTGGAATCCAACCACGTGACGGTGCGATTTTAGAAGAGAGCCTCGCTGCCAACGAGAGATTTGCCGGAGGGGGGAGCGTCGAAGGAAGGGGGAGGAATGATGACGCCAGGTGGCAGAGCGTCGTGAGCTTGGCTTCGCATGTTACATTGCGGGTATGTCCCTTTCCCGACGTGATTGTCTCGCTTCTCTTGCCGCCGGAGCGCTTGCTCCTGTTGGATCTGCTCTTGCCCAGGATAATAAGGCGGGTGGCCATGTGCCCAGCCGGTATTCCCTTGCCGTTTCTACCTATTCCTACTGGCACTTCGAACGCGTGAAATATCCGATTGAAGATGTCATTAAGAACGCCGCGAAGATTGGCTTCGAAGGCGTAGAGATTCTACATCGCCAGATGGCCGATGAGACACCTTCGTATTGCATGCGCCTGAAGCAGATGGCGTTTGACTATGGTCTTTCTCTGCCGATGCTCTCGATTCACCAGGATTTTGTGGAGCCGGAACAGGCGGAGCGTGACCGCAACGTCGAACACACCATCGGATGTCTGGAACTGGCGGCCCGCATGGGTATTCCCGCCGTGCGCCTGAACAGCGGTCGCTGGGGCACCTCTGGCACCTTCGATGACCTGATGGCCAAGAAGGGCGAAGAGACCCCGCTGCCCGGCTATACCAATGAAGATGCCTTCCGCTGGGTGAACGAGTGTATTCAAGCCTGTCTGCCTACCGCGAAGCGCGAAGGTGTGGCCTTGTGCATCGAGAACCACTGGGGCTTGACGACTTCGGTGGATAATCTGATTCGCATCTACAAAGAAGCGAACTCGCCCTACCTCAAGATGAATGTGGATACCGGCAACTATCCGGGTGACCCGTACGAAGGTCTGGAAAAACTGGCTCCGTATGCGCATATCGTGCAGGCGAAGACTTATCAGGGCGGCGGCGTTTGGTACACGCTGGATCTCGATTACAAACGCATCGCGGGGATTCTGCGAAAGGCAGGATTTAAGGGCTGGATATCGCTGGAAATGGAAGGCAAGGAGCCTGCAGAAACCGCAGTGCCCAAGGCCTATAAGACGCTGCGTGACGCCTTTACGGCATAGTCTGCCATAGCGTCCGACTATCGTTTGAGGAAAGCGGGCTTGGGTTGATCCCAAGCCCGCTTTCCTTTTTTGCAGAGGTAGAACGGGTGGCCGCTAGAATGGCAGCAAGGCGCGTAGGGTATCGACGTTGCGAGTCGCCAACTGTTGGAGATCCCAGATGGCGCCCGTGCCGTAGATGGCGCCGAGGAGGCCAAGACCGGAAATCCACAGCAGGAAGTTGGGGATGGGGCGGCCGAGAAAGAAGAACCAAGCATCCCCGCTATCGAGTAGCGGAATCGGCAATAGCGTGAGGAGCGACATACGCATGCAGAGTTCCGCGGCCCGGGTGGACACGGGAGCCCCTGCGGGATAGATGTGGACGAGTAGCACGGCGAAGGCCACAAAGAACATGGATTGCAGCGCGTACATCACCAATGGAGCCATGGATACCTGGAAGCCCAGGTTCGGGATAGGGCGGGAGCGGGGAAGATCTTCGATGGGTTTGCCCCAGCAGAGGGCGGGTAGGCCCAGAAGGGATAGCAGAGCGGGGGCGATCAGAGTTCCTGCGATGCTGGTGTGGCGCACCGGGTCTATGGTGTTCCGTTGCCGGAGATCGGCGGCATCCAACTCGTCCGTTGTGTAGATGCCGCTAGTCACGATCCAGCGGATCTGCAGGAAACGCGGTAGGGCGACAACCACCCAGGCGATGGCCACGTCGATCACGACCATGTTCCAATCTGGCGCGATATCGAAGAGGAATGGCATAGGTTGGGAGGCGATGTCCTGGAATGGGATGGGTTGAAGTGGGCTGGGCTGCTTCTTTTTTACTCGCCTTCATCGGGTTGCCCACGTCTGCATCGCGGGCGGTTCGCGTGTACTTGGCCTACGGAGTAGCCGTTGTGTCCCGGAAGGGGTTGAAGGAGAATTCCAGGCCCTGCGAGGTACGGACGACAACTCTGCCGCCGTGGAGTGGGCCATGGTTGATGGGGAAGAAAACCGCGCCGTCGGTGGTATCACCCGCCCCGAGTTTGGTATCGACCAGGGCTATGGCGCTGGCGGCTGCGGCTGCTTTCAGGTTTTTGAAGCTCAGTTCGGCTAGTGCGGACTGGCGGCGGCTCTCATAGCCGTTACGTGCATCCAGGCGCGGGGCCATGCCGTAGAGGCTCATTTCGTAGGTGCCGACGAGCTTGATGACATCGTCGCGATTCGGGTTGCGGATGAAATCCTGGACAACGGAGCGTGCGGACGCGGCGGCAAAGGTGGGTCTGCCGTTGGGTGTGAAGTGAAAATCTTCCGGACTGATGGGGATCTCCGCAGCGGTGCCATTGGCGATAGAGACCTGGAGAACAGAATAAGCGCGGAGTGTTGCCGGCAGACGGGCAATCATGACGGTTAGGCCTTCACGCGTGAGCGTCTGGTACTGCAAGCCGCCGCTCTCGAACTCGATGACTTGGGCGGTGGAGGGAAAGACCGCCATCAAACACAGCAGGAGCCCGCTGAGAATCGGCAACCATCGTGATTTTGCAGGGGGCCGCATGCAGATGTAGACGTGTCCTTTCCTTGGTCCGGTACGCGAGGGTCCGTTGTTCATGCGTCGCACTGCGTCCCCAGCACGAAAGCCAAGAAACTCACGGCGCAGAGTCGCCAGTTTCTGAAGATCTTATCGAAATCCAGCGCGGCACAGGCCGTTGGCATGTTTGGCCGGGGCGGCGGTATAGATGCTTTCTTCTATGTTCGCATGCCACGGACTGGGGGGAATGTTCGGTATCGTGGCGACCGCTGTGGATGTGGGGCCGGAGCAGAAACGGAGACCGAAAGGGTTACGGCGTTTCCTTGCTGGCGATCATCTCCATCAGCTTCTTGCGTTCTTTGCGGACCAGCGGGTTTTCCGGGAACATGGCTTCATACTGAGCGAGATAACGTTCACTCAGAACCGGATCTTTCTGACGCAGATAGAAAATGGCCAGAAGCAGCTTCGCAAAGGGCTTGAAGTAGTTGCCCTTAGTGGCGGCGATTTGGAGCTTGCGGAGTCCTTCTTCCTTGCTGCCTTCGGTTTCTTCAAACTTCACAAACCAGCGCATGAAGAAGGGAAGACTGCCGAGGATGTACTCGCTGAGGCCGGTGGTGCAATAGACATCGTAATAGGTAGGGTCTATTTTGAGGGTCAGCACCGCGTAACTCTGGCTGTTGCGAGCATGCTTCAGACTGGCGGTATGTCGCTTTTCCACCAGTGAGGCATAGTCCATTAGCAGGCCTTCTGTGATGGTCATGCAGAAGAGCGCACTGGTGTCGTTGGCGTTGCGCGCCAGCATGGCTTGAGAAAGCTGCTGGGACTTGGCGATGGCCTGGTTGAGTTCTTCGCGCAGTTTCGGATCTGGCTTCAGCTTCTGTTTGCTCTTGATCTTGTCGTCATCTTTGAAGAACTCACCTTCAAGCAGAGCAAGACGGTCGAGTTCCTCGAACAAGGCAATAGAACCTACCACTGCATAGCCCATGGGGTCCTGCGGATACTTTTTGATATGGCCATGAATGACGGTGCGGGCCTTGGAGAACTGGAAACGATAGAGAGCATCGAAGCTGTCGCTAATCGTCGAGGAGTCTCTGCCGATTTGGGACTTTTCCGCAGCGGCTGCCGGGCTTACCGTGATGGCGACTAAGCAGATCGCAATAAACAGTAGCTGGATCATAGAGCAACTCAGAGCCTAAATAACTGATGGAAGTACGCGCTCGTTTTTTCTTGAATCTGTGCGAGTTCCAAATCGAGGGACTGATCTCCCAGGTGATCAGGGACCCATTTTCGCACTAATTCCGTAACAATTTCCCTGGCGACGCCGGACTGGGGCAGCTTGCCTTCACTCTTTCCGGTGGAAAGACGGATGCCATGATCCAGGGCGCGATAGAAGGTAGCGGCGTCCCGCAGGAATTCCGCATCGTTTCGTTCCAGGTGCCCCATCTTTTCAACAACATCAATGCGTTGCAGGGTGTTGAGAACGGGGAAATAGATGCCTGCGCCGCGAAGGCGAAGGTAAAGTAGGGCGAAATCAATATCATAGAAAGCGCCGCGCCCACTCTTCAGGGGCTTTTCCTGGCCCTGTTCCTGTTCCAGCCTGGCGCGCATCTGCACGAGCTCCATGCGGGAGCGGCCATTCTGGCCCCAGCGCCGCCAGTCGACTTGCTGTAACTCTGATAAGAACTTTTCGCAGAGCTGTGCGTTTCCCGCAACGGGCCTACTTTTCAAGACTGCAAGGCCTTCCCAGGCCTCGGCGCGCGTCTCGTAGTAGTTTCGGTAGTTATCTTCTGTCTGCACCAAAGAGCCAGAACGGCCATCGGGACGCAAGCGCGTATCCACGGCAAATATGGTGCCGTCGGCGGTGTAGGAGGACAGCAGAGAGATGATGCGTTGTGTGACCGTGCGCCAGAAAGGAATCTCTTCGGCATCGCGATTCGGTACCACGAAAAGCAGATCGGCGTCAGAGCCCAGATCGAATTCCTGCATGCCCAGGCGGCCCATGGCGATCACCATCATTTGGTCCGTGGGTTCGTATCGTGCAGAGCCGGGCTTCTGCTTTTCCAGGGTCTCTGCCAGCGCGATACGGTAGGCCGCCTCGATGGCTGCGTCCGCAAGCTCTGAACTGCGAGCGAGCGTTTCGAAGATGGGGCGTTCCAGGCAGATGCTTTCGGCAAGAATACGGAACTGCTCGCGGTGATAGAAGTTGCGGAGTTCGGCGGGTTCTTCTAACACGGACACGAGGTCCGAATAGGGTATGGCGTTCCCCAAGGGATTCCGCATCGAGAGCAACTGGGCAACAAAATCGATATGACGTAGAATCTGATCGCTGAAGTAAGGACTGAGCTCAAAGATGGTTAGTAGATCGCCTACCACCAGGGGTTGACTATCGATCAGATTGAGCCATTCGGGGCGGTCCACCACCATTTCCGAGAACTCTTCCAGATAGCGGTGGCCACGGCGCAAGGCGCGACGACGCAGTTGTTGCGCGACGTTGGGGGCCTTCTGGTCAAGGAAGCGGAGGGCGTTGGTGGCCATGGGCGGCATGGGCCTGTCGTCGACACGCTCTTCTTCCACGGGAAGCGGCGGCGCCATGTTTCGCGGGCCCTCTTCGGTGAAGTAGGCCGATTGCTGCGAGTGAATGACGCGTGCATGGATAGAGAGCACGGCTTCAAAGTGGCGTTTCAACGCCTTGCGCAGATCGTCCGCCGTGGGGTTCAGGCCCAGTTCGCCGTGGGGCATTTTACGGGCCAAGGCTTCCAACTGCCAGTCTTCCTCGGGAAGGGTGTGGGTTTGGCGGTCCTGATCATATTGCAGGCGATGTTCCAGGTTACGCAGGAACTGATAGGCGCCCGTGAGCACGGCATATTCCGCGTCAGAGAGGTATTCCTTGGCATGCAGCCGGAAGAGCGCCATCATGGTGCCGCCGTGGCGGATCCAGCGGTCACGCCCGCCGTGCAGGCGCTGTAGGCACTGCACCAGAAATTCCACGTCACGGATGCCGCCTTCCTGCAGCTTCACGTCGACATGATTGGGGGAGCGCTTGGCGAGGTTGGCTTTTTCCTGAATGCGCATGCGCGTTTCGCTGACCGCTTCCACCTTCTTGAAATCAAGAGTGGTGGAGTAGATGAGCGGGTCGGCGAATTCGAAGAAGGCGTCACCCAGTTCCCGGTCACCGGCAACAGCACGTGCTTTCAGCAGCATTTGCAGTTCCCAGTCGCGGGCACGGTTCTTGTAGTAGGTTTTTGCCGCATCCATCGAGATGCAGATCTCACCCAGGCTTCCTTCCGGGCGAAGGCGCAAGTCGACGCGGTAGCACATGCCTTCTGGCGTGTAAGTGGAAAGCGTATCGCAGAGCAGGTGAGTGAGCTTCTGGAAAAATTCCTTGTTGCTGATGGACCTTGTGCCATCGGTGTACCCGTTGTCTTCGTAGAAGCACATCAGGTCGATATCGGAGGAGTAGTTCAGTTCGCGTCCGCCCAGTTTGCCCAGGGCAAAGATGGTCATCTGCGCAGGAGCGGGCTTGCCATCTTCGGACGCCGACTGATTGTCGCTGTCGGCCGGACGGGAGACCTGCGGTTCCCCGAAGCGGCGAACCAGATCAAGATAAATGCGGCGGTAGGAGACGCGCAGAATGGCATCCGCGAGGTTAGAGAGTTCCTCGGCCACTTCGGCGACGTTAGCGAGTTCATAGACGTCGCGCAGCACGATGCGCAGCATCTGCCGTCGACGGAATCGGGCGAGCATCTCGGGGGAAGGGGGGCCGGAGGTCTCGGTATTCAGATAGTTTTCCAGCCGCCACTCGTACTGATCCGCCGTGAGGGCGGTATCGAGACTCTGTGTGTGCAGCAGCTCTTCCAGCCATTCCGGATTGCGCACGATGGCGTCCGCCAAAAAGCGGCTCTGGGCGAAAACCGCGATCATGGCTTGTAGGCCACTGGGCGATGTTCCCAGACGGTGCAATGCCTGGGGGCGCTCGTCGCGCATACGGTCCAGATAATGCAGAGCTTGATCTGGCTGTGCGGAGGCGGCTACCAGGTTGCGCGCTTTGCGAACGATTTCCGGGCTGAAGAAGGAATCGAGCGCCTCCACGATCTGCTTGGCGCGATCGGGGTCACGGAAGGCGATGTTCTTGAGCAGCTGCTGCATGATGGCGGTTCGATTCTAGCCCGCTGTGGGCAAAGTCGGTCTCCAATCCGGTTAGGGACTTTGTCTGGCGTCCGGTTCTGTCTTCAGTGATGATATCCAGACTGGTGATATCCAGACTAGGGAACTCTACCCAGGGTTAGCGCTGATTTCAGGGCCGATGCTGATTATATCGCCCGCGCGCACGTAACCCTCTCGCAGGACTTTGGCATAGAAGCCGCTACGACCCCAGCGGGGGGAACTAGGGTCGCCCTGCTTCACCCGTGCATCGTAGATCTTGCGCTGAATGCCCGTGCCGTAGACGCTGATGGTGTCGCAAGGGATGCGCACCTTGGTGATCTGGACAATGGCCTCGCCGAGATGTACCACGTCGCCGAGGCGGATGTGGTGGTAGTCTAGGCCCTCCGTGGTGACGTTTTCGCCCAGGGCTCCAGGGAAGACGGTAAAACCCATCGCAGCCAGATCATCCAGCACTTCCGCGCTGATCAGTAATACGGCCTGGTTGGGGCCGCCGTGATACTTGGGATGTCGCCAGCTATCGCCATCGAAGCCCTGTTCTCGCAGAACACCTTCCAGCACGGCGCGATTGGGCACGCCACCCGGGGAGGTGCTGACTTGCACGACTTTGCCGCGCTGGACGAGCTTGCGAGCAGTTTCTGGAAGACTGGTGGGCATAAGCGTTTTACCTAAAGCGCCGGTGGCGTCAGGCCTTTGGCGTTTGATGGATCATCGCGGTTTGCCTGCCGGTACAGAGGCGGCAGGTAGTCGTAGCTATCATGCATCCAGTTGCTGAGCAACTGCCGGTGACGCAGGATTTCGGCTTGCAGTTCCGGGCGCCCTATGGCGTTGTCGAACTCGTTGGGATCGTTCTGCAGGTCGTAGAATTCGAGCGCGGGACGGGATGGCTCCAGCATGCGGCTTTGGGCCTCGCTGAGGCCTCCTGTGCGGCCGAGTTTCTGGATGGACTTCCAACTGGGGGAGTCTTCAAGATCCCACGCAGGGCGGTAGCCGGTGTTGGCGTCGGCATTGAGAATCAGCTTGTAGCGGGCCGTACGCACGCTGCGTTGCGGGTCGAAATTGTCGTGCCAGTTGCGTTCGCTATAGATGGCTTCGCGGGGCTTGTGGGCGCCACCGGTAAGCAGACCGAGCATGCTAGCGCCTTGCATCTTGGTTGGCGCGGCAACCCCGGCTGCTGCTAGCCAAGTGGGGGCGAGATCCACGTGGGAGATCAGTTCCTTGCTGACGCTGCCGGCCGCGATTTTGCCGGGCCACCAGGCAATGCCGGGGACGCGAATGCCGGGGTCGTAAAGGGTTCCTTTGGCACGGGGGAAGGGGAGACCATTGTCACCGGTCATCACGACGAGGGTATTTTCCAGAAGGCCGTTCTCTCGCAAGAGCTTCAACAACTCGCCGCAATCCTGGTCGAAGCGGGTGATGTAGTCGTAGTAGATAGCCAGGTCTTTACGGACATCCGGAGTATCCGGCAGATACGGGGGCACGATGACCTTGGCGGGGTCGTGCGGTTCGGCGATGGCTCCGGGGCGATAGGGACGGTGCGGATCTGTGGAACCGAACTGCAGGAAGTAGGGCTTGCCCTTGGGGAGTTTGTCGACGAAGGCACGGAAGGGTGTGTCTTTGTCGCCGTAAAAGTCGAGCTTTTCCTGAAAACCCTGGCCCTGGTGGTGCTTACGGAAGATGCCGGTGAAGTAGCCGCGTTGCTGCAACAACTCGGTGACCGTAGCCTCCCAGGGGGGCATGGGCGTATGCAGCCGGGAGGTGCCGATGGTGTGGGGTGTGCATCCGGTGAAGATAGCGCTGCGATTGGGGCTGCACTGCGGAGATGCCACAAAGCAGTTTTCGAAGCGCATTCCTTCGGCGGCCAGGCGGTCAAGATTTGGGGTCCGCACGGCTTTGTTTCCATAACAACCGAGATCCGGGACGCTGTGGTCGTCGGAAATCAGAAACAGAATGTTGGGCGGTGCGCTGTTCTGGGCCTGCGCTGCGGACATGGCGCTTGCGGCAGCAACCACACCTGTGGCCGGGGCGGCAGCAAGGAATGCTCGGCGATTCATGGTTCTCGGTACTCCCAGTCGATGAGGTCGTTCGCCTAGTATAACGGGAACGCTGGGAGTACTTCCGGTAAGGCGTGAGTGGTTACGCTTGGTTTGTCCAGACGGCTGGCGCTGTCGAAACAGCGCCAGCGCCGCGATTTGCCGGAGTCTTTGTGTTGGTTAACGCAATGAACCCTGAATCTGAGGCTAGTGTCCTCCACTTGGCTGCACCTGTGCGGATACCGGGGCCTTGCTCAGATGCTGCCAGTAATAGCCATAGAAGGCCACGACGGTGAAGCACAGGGCTGGCACGATGAAGCCGCGGGACATGTCGTAGTGGTCGGCGATGGAGCCCATGATTTTGGGCACGAAGGCTCCGCCAGAGACGGCCATCACCAGGAAGGCAGAGGCTCGTTTGGCGCGTCCGCCGAGGCCGAAGATGCCCAGCGCGAAGATGGTGGGGAACATGATCGACATGAAGAAGAAGGTGGCCAGCACGGCAATGGCTGAGGCCCAACCCAGCTTCAGGAAGACGAGTAGGGAAGCGACGGTACAGGCGACGCCGTAAAGGCCGAGGATCTTGTGCGCAGGGAATCGTTTCAACAGCAGGGAACCGGTGAAGCGGCCGAGCAGGAAGAGGATGAAGCCCACTGAAGCGAGATTGGAGGCTCCCTTATCGGTGAATGCCACGGCGCCCGCTTCCGTGGTGAGGAACCAACCTGAAAGCCACGATTGCAGCATACCGGCATTCGCGGCGACACCATTGAGCCCGTTTTGCCAGGAAGCGGGGATGGCGGGCAATTCTTCCGTGATGTAGTTGATGAAGAAACTAAAGATGCCGGCTTGTGCGGCGACATAAAGAAACTGGGCGAGCACAGAAAATGAGAAGTGAGGGTGCTTCCAGACGGAATGATGCTTTTCATCCGCATCGTCGGTAGGTGCGTAGTCTTCAGCGGGCTTCAGATCAGGAATATGCGCGAAGTAGAAGACGATTGCCAATAGCGTGACGACCACGGCAACGCTGACGTAGGGGATGTACAGCGTCTCACTGCCCGTGCTTTTGCCTGCCGCGTCTGTGGAGTAGAAAAACATGCTGCCGACGATGGGGCCGAAGATCCAACCCACGCCATTGCATGACTGCGCGAGGTTGATGCGCGTAGCCGCGTATTGGCGATTGCCGAGGACGGTAGCGTAGGGGTTAGCCACAGTTTCCAGGAAGGTAAGGCCGGTGGCGATGATACACACACCCGCCAGAAAAGTGGCGAAGGCCATGTTGTTGGAAACCGCTCCGGCCTTTGCCATGGCACTCACTTCGGTGGCCGGAATGAATGAGAGTCCGCCGAGCGCCACGATCATTAGGCCTACAATGATGCCGCCTTTGTAGCCAAGCTTAGCCGCTAACCAGCCAGCCGGAATGGCCATCAGGAAGTAACCGAGGTAGTGCGCAAACTGCACCCAAGCGGACTGCGCCTTGGTCAGGTGCAACTCATCCTGGAAGTGCTTATCCATGACGTCGATCATGCCGTTACAGAAGCCCCAAAGCAGGAACAAGGAGCAGAGCAGGATGAACGTAAAGGCGAGATTTCGCCCATCTTCCAGCGTGAACATCCCCCCTGGGCGGTGGGTCTGTGTGCTGGATTGTTTGGCAGAGCTTGGCAGATTGGTATCAGCTTGCGACATGGATTGGTTTGAGACGCTGTCCTTCAAAATGCGGGCCCGCTCGCCACCCGCCGATCATGTCGGATAAGGCGCAAGACGGTCCCTAGGTGCGCAAAAGCACTGACCAGCATATCGCAGACATAGGGGGATTCAGGGGAGTTGGGGCACAGACAGTAGAGAAGGAATGCAGAGAGAAACGCTTGTCCATCCGCATGGGCAAGCGTTTCTCTCTATTCACCGCCCGCGGAATCGGATCTTTCCACGGCGGAGGGGCGGCTATTCGTAGCGCAGAGCGCGAATCGGATGTACCCGGGAAGCGCGGAGTGCGGGGATGTAGCCTGCAGCTCCTGCAACCAGAGAAAGAAAGAGGATGGCCGAGGCCAGCGTCAACGGGTCAGTGGCCGAGAGTCCGTAGAGCTGTGCTTCAATGAACCGCGTTAGTCCGAATGCTGCGACGGCTCCGATGGCGATACCGATCCCTACCAGCACCAACACTTCGCGCATCACCATGCGGACGACGTTGGTGCTGAAGGCGCCGAGGGCCATGCGTATGCCGATTTCCCGTGTGCGGCGGCTGACGCTGTAGGCCATCACGCCATACAAGCCGACGGTGGCCAGGATGGTGGCGATGATGCCGAAGACGGCGGATAGCATCGCGATCATACGTTCGGTGAACAGAGAGCGATCAATTTGTTCATCCATGGTGCGCAGGTCAAAGATCGGCAGCGAACTGTCGAAGTCGGCGACTACGCGGCGGACAGCGGTGAATACCTGGTTCGAATCTGTTGCAACGCGCAGGTAAAACGTCATTCTGGCAGGACCGTGGTTCTGCAAATAGGGAGTGAATACTTGACGCGGTATCTCATCGCGCAAGCCGCCATAGGCGGCATCCTTCACCACGCCCACGATTTCGGTGTCCGTCTTGGTTCCCGGATCTCCTCCGAAGCCGAAGTGGCGGCCGATAGCGTTTTCCGCAGTCTTGAAATAATACTTCGCAAAGGTCTCATTGACGATGGCGTACTTGGGCGGCCCCTTGGCTTCCTGCTCCAGTTTTAGAAAGCGTTCGCGATCGGCTTCGCGGTTGTAGTCCAGTGACATCAGAACAGAATCGGGGATGATGGAACGTTCGTCGGAGGGAAGAAACTCGCGACCGGCGACCACCGGAATGTTGAGGGTGCTGAAATAGCCGCTGCTTACGGTGTTTACCCAGGGGTTCATATCCTCGCCATCCTTGGCCTGGTAGCCTTCCACTGTTACCGTGCTATCGGAACGGTTTCCATCCAGAAGGCGGACACGCCCGATGGCCACCGAACGCACGCCAGGAATCTCTGCCAGGGATTGATGCAAGGTCTTGAATGCCTCTCGACTGCGTGCGTTGTTGTAACCGGACAGCGTGGGGCCCAGACCGAAGGCAACCATCTGTTCGGTGTCGAAGCCGGGGTCCAAGGTGCGCAAGTTGTAGAGGCTTCGAACGAACAGCCCACAACCTACCAGAAGCAGCAGCGAGAGTGTCACCTGTGTCACCACAAGCCCCTTCTGGAAGACGGCGGCTCCGGTGCTGGTGACTGACCCCGCTTGATCCTTCAGGGTGCCAGCGAGGTTGCCTTTGCTGTTCTGAAAGGCCGGGACCAGACCGAACAATATTCCCGTGGCGACGGATACGCCGAAGGTGAACAGGAAAATGCGGAGGTCTGGCGTGGCTTGAATGATGAGCGGAGAAGACCCTTGTGGCATCACTCGCAAGAGATAGCCATTCAGCAGGATGGCCAGGGCCATGCCTGCGATACCGCCGACGAGCGATAACAAGACACTTTCCACCAATAGCTGTTTGATGATGCGGCTGCGTTTCGCGCCGAGAGCCAAGCGCACGGCCAGTTCTTTCTGACGGGCGGTGGCGCGCACCAGCATCAGGTTTGCCACGTTCGCGCAGGCAATCAACAACACAAAGACAACGATGCCCATCAGCACGGTCAACGGGCGCGAGAACCGCTCGCGGAAATTGGGTTGCCCCTGTCCACCGGGGGCCACCTCAATGTAGCTGCTCAGAAAACGTTCCTTGATGAAAGGCGTGGCATTACGGAAGGCCTCTTCCTTGAGCTCTTCCCGGATCATCGCCTTATAGAGCGGCTGCAGCGCGGCCTTTACGGTCTCTACTTCCATGCCGCTCTTCATGCGTCCGAATACCTGCAGCCAGCGGGTTCGCCGGTCTTCGGCCCGGTTCCAGTTGGGAATCATCTGGGATGCCATGCTGATAGGCGCGAGTACTTGCGGATTGTAGCCCAGATCCACGCCATGGAACGTTTCCGCAGCCACGCCGATAACGGTCATTGGGAAGTTATTGACGTGTATGCTTTGGCCAACAATGTCGTCCTTGCCTCCGAAACGTGTCTGCCAATAGTCATATCCGAGCACAACCACGGGGCCTTTCCCCGGGACGCCATCGTCTTCCGGGCTGATCATGCGTCCCCTGGCCGGTTTTACTCCCAGAACCTCGAAGTAGTTTCCAGAAACGATCTCTGCGGCTACGCGCTCCGTGGCTCCGCCGTGGCTGAGGCTGGAATCCAGGGCATATCGCGCCAACATGCCGGTGAGCACCTGGTTCTGATCGCGGAAATCGCGGTACATGGGATAGGACATGGCATGACTACCCCAGTTGCTGCCATAGTGGTTGCCCCTCGCGTAAATCTGCACGAGGCGTCCTGGATCTTCCACGGAAAGCGCACGTAGCAGAACCTGGTCCATCAGGGTGAAAATGGCCGTATTCGCGCCAATGCCCAGGGCGAGCGAGAGAATGGCGACAGTGGTGAACACTGGCGTCTGCGCGAAACTGCGGAAGGCAAAACGGAGGTCGGCGATGAAATTCCTCATAGCTTGGTGAGGAATACGCCGACCTATCCGAATTGTTCCAAGATTTTTGGAGAAATCTCGAAGGTATCTAGCCGCGCAGCACGGGATACGCGATGCTCGCAAACTGGCCCACGGTGATTGGTTCATTGCCGGTGCTGGTAGACGAGCTACTTCCAAGCCATCCTAAGAGCGTGTTTGCGACTAGAGGCTTTTCGGGCGACGTGGCTTCCACTCGTTTGGCATTGCCCATGGTGGCAAAGATGCGATTGAGGCGTTCGGCGCCATCCCCTTCGGTGAGCTTGGCGTCTTTGTTTGCGGCGTAACCTTTGTTCAATCCACGAGCACCCAACCACTGCATTGCTGCGAATGACGGATCGTCAAAAGGAAGATCTTCAAAGAAGGTGACCACGGCGCCGCGATCCACCAAGTTCGCCTGTAAAGCTGCTGTATCTACTTTGCGTAGCGGGACATTTTTATCGAGGGCAAGGTGAGCGGCCATGCCGCAGGCTTCACCCAGGGCCATAAAGACGGGCTCCATACGTAGCGCGTTGTAGGCCACGTGGCTGCAGGAACAGGAGACGGGCACCAGAAGGCCATCGATTTTGCGTGGCACCAGAATCCCATAGGGAACCTGGAACGGTTCGTGGTCCAGGTAGTAGTAGCCTTCGCGTGTGCCTGGATGGGCGGGGTCGTAGTGATGATGCCCATGCGGGTCAAAGGCCCATTCCAGCACACTGACAGAATCGGGCTTCAAAGCGGTGCGTTCGATTTCCGGAACGACCTTTGCATCGTTTTCCGTCAGCACATACTCGCCCAGAATCCTGCGTCCCTGGCGCACGTAGACTTGGCGAGGCATGTTGTTGTTCGTGGTCCACTCGTCGCGATGCCAGCCATATTGGCGCGCGTCTTCTTTCAAAGCTTCGGGAACATCGTCGTCGTGCTGCAGCAACCAGATGAGGCCGACGTTGTGCGAGAGATAACGCTGATAGATCTTTTCGCGTTCGGCGCGAGTAGCGGTGGGCCAAGGCCAGCATTCCTCTGCTAAGTCCAGGGACTCGCGCGGAATGCCGGTTTCCGGATTCACGTGATCGCTGTTTAACTCGAAGCGGCCATTCGGCATCGGGTAGACCTGAATCACCTGACGGAACTTTGTGATTTTGCCATCGCGGATGTCTTCCAGCACGAACTTATAGTCATCGCGATTGAAGGCGGCAGGTTTCTCAATAGGAATGCGCTTTTCAGGGACGTTGGTGACGTGAAAGCGGAAGCAGAAAGCCTGGGTGGCGTTGTCGGCTTCGCCGGTGGAGCCTGGAAGAATTTCCGTGTCGCGGAACTTCATGTAGATCTTGCCGGCATGGTGCTCGCCGTATTCGTCGCGCGACTCACGGCCTGTTTTGAAGGGGGCTCCGGCAGCGGCGGCAAGATCCCCTTCGTAGGTGGCGTCGATGAAGACAGGGGCTTTCAGGAGGACGCGTTTGCTGGCATCCGCGCGGGATTCCAGCTCGATGCTGACCACGCGGTCTTTGTCTGTTTTCGTCACACGCAGATCGTGGCTTAGCAACAGCCGGATGCGGCCCTGCTGTTCATCGATCATCTGATGGAATAGTTTCTCCGCGAGGTTTGGCTCATACCAATAGCCGTTGCGGCACTTCTGCAGATTTGGCTTTTCGGGATTGTCCTTATCCATCTCTTCGTAGTACTTCACCACGCGTCGCGTGAACTCGTAGAAGAAGCCACCCACCGCCTGCTTCTTGCCGATATCCGCGTTGGTGAGTCCGTTCGATACGACTCCACCGATATGGTCGAAGTACTCGGTGAGAATGACACTGCGCCCCATGCGAGCGGCGGCCACCGCGGCGGCAACGCCACCGGGAGTCGCGCCATAGATGACGACATCGGCGCTCATCTCTTCCGGTTTGGCGCAACTGCTGAGGCTGCCGATGACGGCGGTGGCGGTCAATCCGCCGAGAAGGGTCCTTCGCGTGAAGGTGGTGACGACGCTATCCATGACGCGCGAGTGTATCACAGGGGCAAGAGCACATTTAGCGAGGGAATGCGGCGGGTGCAAGCAGGCAAATCCGCTATCATACAACCGATGTCTGAAGTGCTGTCGTACCTGAATACCCGCCAGGAAGCCTGGAAGTCGATGCTTCGCGAGATGGTGGAAATCGAATCGCCGAGCGATGATGCCGCTGCTGTGACGCGGATGGCGGAGTGGGTAGCGGATCGCGTGGCTCCGTATGCCTCTGTGAAGTTCTTCCCCGGGGGGCCTTACGGCAAGCATCTTCGTTGCAACTTCAAGCTGAAGGGCGCAGCGCGTGACAAGCGGGTGCTGGCGATTGGCCACTGCGACACGGTATGGCCGCACGGCACGTTGGAAACCATGCCGTTCCGGGAAGAAGACGGGAAGATCTATGGGCCGGGCGTCTTTGATATGAAAGGCGGCGTGTCGTTCTTTCTGATGGCCATTGAGGCGATACGGGAGCTGGGCCTGAAGCCTGCGGCCAATGTGTCTCTGTTGCTGGTCTCCGACGAAGAAATAGGGAGTCTGTCTTCGCGTCCCTTGACCGAGGAAGAAGCACGCAGCGCCAATCTGGTTCTGGTGCTGGAACCGGCCTATGGCATTGCGGGTAGCTTGAAGACCGCGCGCAAAGGGACCGGCATGTTCCAGCTAAAGGTGGAAGGCATTGCCACGCATGCGGGCATCGATTTTGCAGCGGGGGCCAGCGCCATCACGGAGCTTGCGCATCAGATTCGTAACATCGAATCTTTCACGAATCTGAAGATCGGCGTTACCGTGAACCCCGGAGTGATCCGTGGTGGCACGAAGACCAACGTGGTGGCGGCGGAGGCAGAACTGAAAGGTGATATCCGTTTCTGGAAGACGCGCGACGGCGAGGCGGTGCTGCGGAAGTTGCAGAAATTGAAAGCGCACGATCCGCGTTGTCGACTGGTTGTCGAAGGCAACCTGAACAGACCGGCGCTAGAGCGCAGGCCAGAAGTGCGGGTAGCATTTCGGCATGCGCGCAGCATCGCCAAAGGCCTGGGTTTTGAGTTGAGCGAAGCCAGCACGGGTGGCGCTTCGGACGGAAACTTTATTTCGGCATTGGGTGTGCCGGTGTTGGATGGAATTGGCGCCGTGGGGGATGGCGCGCATGCGGTGCATGAGCATCTGGTGGTGAACCAGATGCCCTTGCGTACCGCGTTGTTGGCTGAGTTGTTGACGCAGCCTTTACCGTTCTAGCGGCCTTCGCTGGAAGGTGGCACAATGCCCTTGATGCGCATATAGGTGACCAGGTTGCCGTAGTGTTCGTAGATGTGCACGCTGTTGAAATTCAGCACGCCAAGACGGGTATGATCGGCGTTCAGGAACTTCACTCCGGTGGTTGCGTTGTCGCCGGTAGTGGCTTTGTAGGCGGCTTCGCAGTAAGCAAAGGCAGCCTTCAGCCCAGCGACGATTTCGGCTTTGGACTTCTTTTTTTCAATGCCAGGGGCCTGCTTGCCATCGGCGTTGATGGAGCCGCAGAAGAAGTACTGCGCGTCCGCAACGTGACCAGCAATTTCGCCGAAGCTCTTTACGGTATCAACCGGCTTGAAGCTATAGAACTCCTCCGGCATCTTTTCGGCAGCTTTCAGTACGTTGCCGCTGGCGACTTGAAAGAGCCAGTGGGCGTCGCCGCCAAGTGTCTTGGAATCGGGACTCTGTGCCGCAGCCAGGCCCGCCAGTAGTAGCATCGCAAGAAACAGTCTCATCAGCTTTCTTTCCCCCATGGCAACGGTTTGGTCTTCCGGATTTCCGTTGCTTGTTACCCTAATCGTCCTTCAGTTCGGCGATGGTGGCCCCGTTGCCGCCTTCCGACTGGCTAGCCGGGTAAAACTTCGCGACATTCGGGTTTCTCGCCAGAATGTTGTGCACGGCGCGCTTTAGAATGCCCTTGCCGTGGCCATGCACAATACGCACCATCTGCACCTCAGCAAGTACGGCTTGATCGAGAAAACGTTCCGTATCGTCGGAGCCTTCCTCTTCCGTTTTGCCGATAATGTTTAGCTCCCGTTGCAGCACGTGCGCGCTGGGCCCCAGGGTGAAGCTGACATTCTTGGGCAGCGTCACCTTGCCCTTGGTTTCGGTGGCCGCCAGCACTTCGCGGATGTCGTCACGCGGCACCTGCACCTTCATGAAGCCAATCTGCACTTCGATGCGGGTTTCGTCCAGGTCGCGCAGGAAAGATGCTGGTTCCCGGATATCGCGCAGCCGCAAGCGCGTGCCCGGTTCCAGCTTCAGGCCTGATGCCTTGGGTGGTTCCGGTTCGCCCTTTTGTACGCGGGCGACAACCTGCTCCAGATCTTCGCGGGTTTCGCGCCTCGTTTTGGCCATGTTGACCTGGGCATGGTGCACAGCGCGTTTGTTTTCGGTGGTTTCCGCCATGCGCTCCAGCAACGCTTTGCCTTCTTTGTCGAAGCGTTGCAGCGCGTCTTCATAGCGTTTTTCGAGCTCGCGAATCTTCTCCGATTCCCGTTTCTTCCAGACCAGCGAAAGTTTGTCGTCCCGACGCTTCAGTTTGGCGATGCGTGCGTCCGCGCGTGCTTCCTTTTCCGCCACTTCTTCCAAGCGGGTATTCAAAGTCGCGATGAGCTTTGCAAGGTCTTCTTCCTTGCGCGACATGGTTTCGCGAGCCTTGGCCAGAATGAAATCCGGAATGCCAAGGCGCTTGGCTATATCGAGGCCGGCGGATTTGCCAGGAGCACCCAATCGCAATTGGTAGGTAGGCTCCAGGGTGGCTTCGTTGAAGCCCATGGAGCCGTTCAGCACTTCCTCCCGATTGGCGCCATAGATCTTCATGGGCATCAAGTGGGTGGATACCAGCGTGAAGGCGCCGCGCAGGCGGAAAGTGTCGGTGACGGCCACAGCGAGCGCGCCGCCCTCCTCGGGATCTGTGGCGCGACCGATCTCATCGAGAATCACCAGGGAGTCGTCACTCACCTCGGTCATCATGCTCTTCAATCGAAGTACATGCGAACTGAAGGTGCTGAGGCTCTCGATGATGGACTGGTTGTCGCCGATATCCGCAAGCACTTCGCGGAAGATGGGTAACTCCGCCGACGCGCAGGGGACGGGTAGGCCAGATTGCGCCATCAGCACCAGCAAGCCGACAGTCTTCAGCGCCACCGTTTTGCCGCCCGTATTGGGGCCGCTAATGAGCAGGGTCCGCTGATCTTCCGTCAATTCCAGGGATACGGGGACGACTTGCTTTCCCTGTCGACGCAATACGTGCAGCAACAAAGGGTGACGCGCCCTATCGAGCAGCAGGCGGCGTGGCCGCTCGTCGTGCAACACGGGAACCACACAATCGAAGGCATCCGCAAAGTCAGCCTTACCGAAGAGCAGTTCCAAGCTGGTTACTACTAAAGATGCCGCGCGAATGTCTTCGTAATGTTCGCGGAGTGCACGCGTGATTTCGTCCAAAACACGGCGGATTTCTTCCAACTCCTGGTTCTGTAGCCGAACCAGGTCGTTGTTCATGCCGAGCACTTCCAGGGGTTCCAGATAGAGCGTCTGTCCGCTACCGCTGGCTCCATGGACAATGCCATCCACACGTCCTTTGTGGCCCGCGACGATGGGCAACACATACCGTTCATTGCGCTGCGTGACGAAGTCTTCCTGCAGCACCCCTTCATCACGGAACTTGCGCATGAAGCGGTCGAGGCTGGCTTCCAGTTCGCGGCGCTGTTTCTCAATATCTTTGCGGACTCGCTTCAGAAAGGGACTGGCGTCGTCGGAGACCGTGCCATCGGGCAATACCTTGCCTTCAATTTTGCGCAGCAGAGGACGGAAGTCCGGCAACTGTTCCACGCGTGCGTAAAGTCGCGGATAGCGATGCCTGGCATCGGAAAGCTGCGTGTGGAAACTTTGTGCACGGTCGAGGAAGCGCTGTACAGAGAGCACTTCCAGCGCCTCCAGCCCAATGCCTTCCAACCGCATCTTACGGATGGCAGGGGAGGGATCTGGCATGGTGGAGAACTTCAGGCGGAAGTGCATGCCCCGGCCGCCACCCTCGCCAGAACCGGCGGAGTATCGTTGATACTCCATGGCTTCTTTCAGATCGTCCATCTGCTCCTGAAGGGCAGGGAGGTCGGTCTGGGGGAGAAGCTCCGCTACCTCAGTCTTTGCCGAGGGCGAATACACGTAGCCTGCCAGGATTTCCTTTAACGAATCGAACTCCAGCAGGTCCTCACTCCAGTTACTCAAGATCGTTCCTCTTCCAATCCATAGTCGCCCGTGGGCATGGGCAGCCAAAGGCCCACGAATGGGGACAAGTCGGCCTGACTGGTGTCGCCGCTTGCGCGCCACTGATCATAAGCCACCATCGCTTTCGCCACAACTTCGTAGGTGCCTGCGGTCATGGGCAGGGTGGCGGCTTCATCCAGCGCAAACCAGCCCAGTGCAGCAGCGTCGTCACCGGCTGTCGCGCCCGGCATCGCTCCTGGGGCGACAGCATCCACCAGAGCACAAACGAAGTCGATCAAGACGTAATGAAACTCGGTTTTGCCTTCGAAGTCGGGCATCAGACGTTCAAAGACCGCAGTCAGAAAGAGCGGCTTCACAGCGAGTCCGGTTTCTTCCATAACCTCACGGAGCAGCGCTTGCTCCAGCCGTTCGCCGGTTTCCACCGCGCCACCGGGAATGCTCCAGTAACCCATTAGCGGTTCATGGCCGCGTTGCACCAAAAGCACCTTGCCTTCATGCACCACCACGGCCCCCACGCCCACGACGGGCCGCGCCGGGTAGCGGCGGCTAGTCGTGGTGATTTCTATCGCGGGTGTGCCCATGTATGAGACCTCTTCAAAAAATGCGTGACGTGCGATTGCTGTTCGCGCTGTGACTTCTGGTCGCCGTCACTTCTTTTGGTCTGCCGAGGCGTGCATCAGACGGTGCACTGCGCCCTCCGCTGTGACAAAGAGCGCATTGCCGTCGGCTTCGCCAAAAGTACAGTTGGACGGCTTTCCCGGGGTGTTCATGACGCCGATGGACTTTCCGGTTTTGTCGAAGACAAGCAGCTTTGCGGCCGCTACATAGATGTTGCCCTTGGGGTCGACGCAGATGCCCGCCGGGACACCGTTCGTAATCTTTACCAGTTCGCGTTCGTTCTTCACTTCGCCGCGAGAGTTGATATCCATGGCCAGCACGACGCGCCGGTCACTATCCGTAAGGTAAAGCGTATTTTGATCGGGGGAGAAGGCAATGCCATTCAGACGAGTTTCTGACTTCTTCACCAGGCTCAACTGCCCCTTGCTGGTGATGCGGAAGACTCCATAAAAATCGAGTTCCTGGGTGCTGCGCGCCACGCCGTAGGCCGGGTCGGTGAAGTAGATATCTCCGTTGCCGCGGACTTCAATGTCGTTGGGGGAGTTGAAGGCCTTGCCCTCCCAACCCTTGGCGACGATTTCGTGCTTGCCGCTTTCGATGCGTCCGATACGTCGCGCGGCGCCTTCGGCGGTGTACATGCGGCCTTGCTTGTCAAAAGCGATGCCACTGGCTCCAAAGGTCTGGTCCGTAATGGTAGAGACTTTGTCGCCTTGCTCTTTCCGGTGCATGCGGTTGTTGGGGACATCCACAAAATAGAGATATCCTTGCGGGCTCCAGGCGGGGCCATCCGTGAAGCGATGACCTCGACTGATCTCGCTGATTTCAATCTTCCATACGTCCTGGGCGGAACCGATTGTGCCCAAGGATGCCAGGGCGATGACGATACCCAAAAGAAGTCGGCCTAGCGTCGGCAGGATCGCCGCAAGCTTGTGCCCGCCTGCCTGGGATGCGGGTGCGCCACCCCGCAGGTCTGCATGCCGCAACGCGGGGTGAACTACAGGGGAATCGGAAGCCAAGGGACGATTGGGAATCATCGCTCTTCTATTGTCGCCTGATCCGGCGGAAGACGGCGATGGACTCGCCACCGACACTCAGCCGAGATACTTCCTGCATGCCCAGAATTTCCTGAATACCGATGAAGTCATCGTCAGGTTTCCAGCCGTAGATTTCTGAACGCACGCGGTCGAGCAATGGGTAGTAGTCAAATATCCAGGAGTTCCCCAGGGTATCCCGGGTGTACCAAATGAACACGTCAGGCTTGCTCTGCGCGACGCGGCGGAGTTCTTCTTCGCTGAAATCGCTCATCGGCGTGATGTTGAGTCCAGTTTCGACATAGCCAAAGTCAGGCCGACGCAATGCGTCCGTCAGTGGCCAGGCCGTGGCAATGCGCTGTTCAGGGTAGTGCCGCGACGCATCGCGCGCGGTAATTCTGAATAGGTCGACTAAGCGCACCATGCTGAGGTCGTTTTCATGTGGCTGCGGGAACCAACTACTCATGAAAAATCCGGCGATGGAAAGGACGACTGTCGCCAAGGGCAGGCCGAGACGCCAATGTTTGGGCATGAAGCCCCATGCGTAAGCAAAGCCGATCAGGGTAAGTGGCAGCACAGGCAGAAGATAGCGTTCCAAAACGGCGCCCCCAGCCACGGTGACGGCAACCACGTGAAGGACAAAGAACCAGCAAAGAAAACGCCATTCCCGGTGCTGGTAAAGCTGCCTCCGTTTCCAAATGAGCGCCAGAGGGATAGCCCCCAGCAGGTAGCCGTGATTGACGAAAAGCTCAAAGAAGCGTCGTAAGAATGCAGTGAATAGGCGCGCCGGATGTAGCGGGTAGCTGAGGTTGTAGGTGGCGAATTCCCGATTGCCGAAAATGCTACCCGTCGACTTCCAGAGCGCCAGCAGCCAGGGGAGCAGAGAGAGGCAGGGAATCAGAAAGAGCCAAGCTTCCTGCTTCCGTTTTTCCATAAACAACACACCGCCCATCACGACTGGCAGCACAATACCGGTTTCTTTCACCCAGACCAATATGGTGCAAGCGACCACGGCCATCAGCCGGCGCTCTTCCAGAAACAGGTAGATGGCCAGCAAGGTGAACACCATGGCTGGCATATCTAGCTGCACCATCATGGCTTGTGTATAGAACAGAGGGTTCAGTAGCAGAAGCAACAGGACCTGGAAACCGGGTAGGCCGGGAACGCCTGCGGAAAGGCGGAGGCTCAGCAGGAAAGCGAGAAAGGCCCCGGCAGAAGCGAGCAGCAGCATCGAGATGCGCGTGGCCACAATGCTGTGTCCAGTGAAGGTCCAAACGCTGGCAAGCCAAAGAGGAATACCGGGGGGGTGAATGTTGGGGAGCGTGGTGGTGGGAATCCAATCTCCATGTTGCCAAAGGTCCAGGCCAGCGGGGACAAACTGTCCCAACTCGTCCCAGAAGTAAGGCATGGAGAGAATGGGGAAGTGCGTGGCGACCAGCACGATGGCAATCAGAACAAAAAAAACGGCGCCCGCCTGGGCATTACGCCGCAGGCGGGTGTTGGTGGATACGTTCCCGCGAAGGGGCATTTAGTTCACCGGATTCTGTCCCAACGCGGACCCATCTTTCGGGTCGAGCCGAATTTCGCCGAAAGCCTGTTCGTACTGGGCCACATTCTGGCGCAGCAAATTCAGCAGCGCTTTGGCCTGCTGTGGGCTGAGATAAACTCCCTGGAAATTCTCAATCTTCACTTCTTCGGGCGTCTGTTGTTCCACTTTGCCAAAGAGTAGAAAGAAATCCCAAAGGTTGGCACGCAACTGGACGCTGTTGGCGTAGTCTTCGCGGTAATCTTCCCGCTTCGTCAATTCAATTCGTTGTGGTTGCATCGTTAATCCTGAAACGCTCTTCCGATTGTAAGCCGTTCGGCGCGATGTATTGTGCATTTGAAGGATGTTCCCCTGGGGCTCATAAAGTGAGTTCCGGAAACGCCGTTACCGGCTGTTTCATCTATTCAGTGAGCTGGCCCTTCCGGCAAACGTAAGACACTCGCTCGCACGATTTGATCAGATCGCGGCATTTTCCGCGTGGCCGGATCAGAGCGAAGCAAGATAGGGATTGGACGCGTTTTGGCTGGCGTTCTCGCCAGACGGCTTGCGTGCCTTATTGTCGGGTTGAGGATGCCCCATGGTCGGGTTGAGGATGAAGGAGAAATCAAATGAAGTGGCAAAAGATGGTGCTGATTGCTTCCGCTTCTCTTGTTTTTATCGGCGCGGCAAGCGCGCAGAACGCAATGCGGCAGTGTGCAGAGGCGGTGGCGGACCGGTATAACGTCCGGCGTAACGACGTCAGAGTGAACCGCGGAGACAGCAATCGGGACGGATTTTCTGTGTATGACTGGCAATATAGCCGGTCTCGGAGTGGCTACTGCGTGGTGGATCGCCGTGGGCGCGTATCCGACGTTGGAGAAGGGCGATATAGTGGCGATTCCGGTTGGGGTAACGGCAATGGTAACCGACCGAATCGACCGGGTCGTCCCAATGGTGGCGGTTGGAACAACGGTGGCGGTGGTGGCTGGAACAACGGTGGAAACAACAGTGTAAGCGCCCCACAGGTAAAGGTGGATACGTCGGGCCGGGGCAACTACAGCGACGGGAGTACGTCTGTGCGTATTACCCGTGGTTGGGTGGATACCCGTGGCAACACGACCGTTAGCCTGAGTGGTGAAAGCAATTTCCGTGTGGATTTCTATGGCAATATCACCCGGCAGAATGGGGACCGGGAGTTCACTATGAGAGTAACTGGCTCCAGTCGAGGCAACGCCAACGGGACGCTGACGTTCCGGCTGAACAACGACCGGAACGAAGTGGAGATGATCAACGTGAACGGTCGAGTGGATGGACGTAATCTAAACGGATCATTCAGCCGATAAACGCATGAGCCCTTCGTAAGGATGAGCACAGACAAAGAGCCCGGATCTGGAATCCGGGCTCTTTGTTGTTTCGGCTTGTTATTACGGCGTTCCTCGCTTCAGAAAAACAATGGCGAAGGGAGCCAGACGATAAATCGGGCGACTACGCTTTCCTCACTCGAACCGGAGTGTCAAGCGATTGGACGCGATCCAATCCCCCTCGGTCGAACCCATCGTCCACACATAGACATCCACTGGCACACCGCGAGGCGTGTCCGCGGGCACCTTGATGTTCACCTGATCGAGACCCACGAAGTCGGGATGTTTTCCTGCGTACACCACGGTGGCTTCTCTCCCTCCAATGAATGCTCGCATTTGCTCCGTGCCGGACACCGCGCGGAAGCCCGTTCCATAGAGTTCCAGATAGAGGTCGCTGCCAGTGGGGCCGAAATTGAGCGTCGTATCTGCGCAGCCTCCTGCTCCGCAATTGGCGAGCGGACCGCGTTGCTGTTCCTGGTTCGGAAGAACTCGGACGAACAGTCCTGCTGGTGCGCCGCTTCCGGATTGGTTGGCGGAGAATAGGGAGATTGAGTGTGGCGTCAGCGTGAGGGTTTGCTGAGCACTCAGTGTGCCGTCTGACCTCCGAACTCGGAAGGACACTGGGGCGACACTTCCGCGGATATCCAGATCTGGCGGGATCTGCAGATTGATCTGGTGAGCAGACACGTAAAACAGGGGCATCGGGATCCACGTCGATACTTGGCTTGGATCCAACAGTTCCATCTGTGTGCCTGCCAAATTAGTAGGCAGAGGGACAGTGCTCGCCGATAAAACTCCATCTGCCAAGTTCTCGCCAAATAGTGACAAGATCATTCCGGGCGATGCTGCAAATGTGACCATACTGGCGGGCACGCTGGTCCGGAAACCGCCAGCATCCGTGATGGCGTTGATGCGAGGCGAACTGGTTGCCTCCGGGTTGGTCCATGCAAGATCCACATCAAACGATGCCGTGATGCAGGTGGCGCAATAGAGATAGACCGTTGCTTTCAGTGTTGTGGGCAACGTTCCTTGGTATTCGCGCAACTTGGCTTGATCGAGGCTGACTTCGAATGTCAAGGTTTGGCCGGCATCGCTTCGGCGTACGGAGATCCATTCCGGTGTGCCCACTGGTCCGTGTTTTTGGATGAACACCTCTGGGAGGGCTCCGCTACTGCGAACAGCAATTTGAGCCGGATTGGTGGTAAGGGTTCCCTTCGGCAGGCTCCAACTTACATCTCCTGAGACGGAAATCGGTGCTTTCTCTGTGGCGTCCTGCTGATTGAAGGAGGCAAACAGAAAAGTTGGTCGAGTGACAACAAAGCTCACGGGATTCTGTGTTGGATTTTCTAGGCCTACAAAGTGCCGGAATGTCCTGGCGCTAGTTTGGGTCGCGAGCGCTTGGAAAACAGCTCCTTCAGGGAACCAGTATCCGTTTGGTGTCGAGAATTCCGTAGGCGCAGTGACACCTGGAAACTCGGTAATCAGATACTCTTTGAAATCGATGTTTGGGTCAGGCCCAAGCTGGAGACGATGGAGGCGGCGGAATTCCGCTGTCAGGGTTGAGGATGTTGTGGGCGCCGTGATCGTCAGTTCGCAGACACCCGCGCCAGCGCCAGCATTCCGGAACTCCAGTAGGCTTTCGTATTCGATCAGCGTATAGGCAGGAAAGCTGACTTGGTGAGAAGATCCGATGATCCACTCCGCAGCATACGGGAGCTTGCGCGTGACCCCGTCGATGGTCGCCACTGCTTCTCGCTCTGTGGCGGCGATGGTGAAGGCGATGGTAGGGGCTGCAATGCCACGCTGTGTGATTGTCACCCGGTTATTGCCGATCATGACGGTTGCGCGACGCTCCAGCGTGCCTTGTGGAAGAGCGGGCATGGTTACGCGAATCGTTCCGCTTCCCACGCCGGAAACGGGTCCGCTTGCCGTGAGTGGGCTCTCAAGAATTGTCGTCCACGACAACGCTGGGGATGCAGTCACCTGTATGTCAACGGTTCCGCCGTTGGCTGGGACCGTGGCGACAAAGGGTGCAGCGGTCAGGATGTCAGATCGTGTTGTCGCAGTCTGTCGCATGACGACTTGTTTGCCAGCCAAACGCACGATGGCGGTGCGTGGTTCAAGAGTCGGATTCTCACGGGTCCGAATGGGAATGACTGCGGATCCGGTCCCGAAAGTCTTGCCGTCAAACTCTACCCAACTTGCGGAACTTCCCACCGTCCAGGGGCAATGTGGTTGTGTCGTCAACCCAATAGATGTAGTGTCGTTCGTTCCACCAACCGACAATTCCAGTACGTTGGCCTGATAGGTGCATCCGGCCGGTACCGGGAAGCTCCGCCGGATCGTCCGGGACTCATCCCATATCAGTCCACCGTCCGGGAGCATCGCGAGTTTTGCCGTATCGGCGTAGCGGTCGTCACGCAAAAAGCCTCCATCGTTGCCCGCTTGACCGGAGTAGGCGCTACGCCACACGTTCACGGTTTCGTTCGCGGTCATCGTCGCCAGTGCCTGGGAATAATAGCCGGAAAGCAGCACACGGGAGCTATTCAGAGGGAGGAACATGGACCCGGGAACCTCCACGGCGGCATTGGTGACTGGGGTCCCTTCCGAAAGCCCATGTGTATTGCCTTGATTGACGGAACGGATGATGCCGTCAGCGTCAATGCGGTAGACTCGCTGTTCGTACTGCATAAGGAAGAACACGGTGCCGTCTGGCGATACCCGCATTTTTGCTGCGGCGCGCAGGCCAGCTTCGAGTGCGGGCCGACCTTCTAATGCGGTGCTTGCCGAAGGATTTAGAGAACCTGCATGCCGCGTCATCACCCCGTCAGCGGCCACTTTCCAGACTTGTTCCGCGGTGCCTGGGCTACTCCATCCGGCTGGCAAAGGCATCCATAGGTAGAGGGTGCCATCGCCTGCTACGTCCCAATGCCGTAACGTTGCCGATACCGATGTTGCCAGGAGACCTTCCAATGATCCTGCAGACGGGACTGCGCCAGCGCCATAGATGATCTTGATATGTCCATCATTGCCCAGTCGACGGATGGTGGTTCGCAATGGATCTGCCCAGTAGATGTTTCCTGCAGCGTCGGTTGTAGCGTGACCGGACGACGACAGGAACAGTCCCGATTCCATTGCCGGGAGATTGTCGGTTAACGGGTAGGAAAGGCCATTGCCCGCAACATGAGTCACAGTGCCCGTGGGGGAGAGCCTGTACATCTTGCTCAAGTGCACAAAGTAGGTGTTGGTATCGCGGTCGGTTGCCAGCGTTGTGTCAAGGCCTCCGCGAAACTGAGGCTGATCGCCCGGTGTGATTGTGGACATCCAATCCCACACGAGCCCCACGAAAGGACTGATGATTCCGTCCTGTGTGGCGTGGAAAATCGCGCCACGTACGCGGTCTTTCAGATAGATGTCTCCATTCGGAGAGACCCGGACCAAGACCGGGGAAACGGCGGCCCTTTGAATGACGTTTGCGGGATTTCCATTCCACTGATCGCCTGTGAAGCTGATGGTGTAGTTGCCGTTGCTGTCGATGATACCCAGTTCCTGTCGGGTGTTGGCATTAGCAATTTCTCCATTTTGGCCGACCACCAAGCGCTCGTCGGGAAGTTCTGCCGCAGAGCTAATTCCGATGAATCGGACCGTTGACATTACCCCTTCTCTCTCAGAGCCAGGATACGAGGAACCTTGGCCTGCGGCGAGAGATGCTATTCCCGTTTGGGTTAGGCGCACGGCGGATCCGTAGCTTCCCGACATGGTAATCAGGATGCTTCCGTCTGCCGCTGCGGTCATGTCCTGAAGTAGGTAGAAGTAGAAACGATTGGCGGGGATCGAACTTCCGACAGAAAGGCTCAGGGCATTTTCAAGGGTCGTACCCGCGAATTCGTGGATCGTTCCATCCTGCTGCAGCCGATAAATTCGATAGCAATCTTGGACGGCGAAATATACCAGGCCATCCGGGGAAACAGCGAAGCCGTTGATGACGCCGATCGGCGCTACGGCGGCATTCGAGCCATCCGTTGGGCAGCCGAAGGCTCCACTTCCTGCGACGGTAGAGATCGTTCCGGTTGCAGAGATTTTCCGGATTAACCGACCATTGACAGCCTGTGTTCGTGGGATCCCTGGCTCCGCAGTGGTCACCACATAGGCGTTGCCCTCCGCATCGGCGCCGACGCGCGTCGGTTCGCGTAGGGCCGCTTCCGATGCAGGGCCGCCATCGCCGTTGTTGACGGAGAGCCCAGTGCCTGCAAAGTTTTGGAGAACCCCATTCGGTCCAATGCGGAACACCCTAGCGAGGGCGGGATCGACGACCAACATATCTCCATTTGGCAGGAAGCCGAAGTCACTGATCGAACGGAGCGTAGCCTCCAGGCGATGATCTCCCGCCGAGGCGGCTGGCGCTGTGCCAAGGACTGTCCCGACCAGATGACCACCGACGGGAGAGTTTTCGGCCTGGCTCCAAAGAGGTGGGACGGTCCACCCGAAGCAAATGATCGCAAGCGATATCGAGAGCAAGGAAAGCGGACTACGAGACATACGTTGGTAACACTCTTGTTTGGTAGGGACAGTACGAGACGCCGAGGAACGTGCGCGGCGTGGATAGGGATTTACATACAGGCAGGCACGGGGCATGTGGCTTCGTGCCTGCCTGAGGATACTTTCCGTAGTTTCGAGGACTCTCTACTGAAACCGCAACGTCAGCCGATTGGAAGAGGTCCAACCTCCGGAATCTGAGAGTGTTACCCAGACGTAGATATCGACGGGAACGCCACGGGGTACGTCGGCGGGAACTCTTACGTTTACTTGGTCAAGTCCCACGAAGTCAGGATGCGCGCCTGCGTAAACGACGGCGGCCTCCTTTCCGCCAATAAACGCACGAATCTGGTCGGGCACACGAGTGTTTCTCAGCCCTGTTCCGTAAAGCTCCAAATACAATTCACTACCTGCGGGTCCAAAGCTAAGCGTCGTATCCACACAACCGTTGGTTGTGCAGTTCGCGAGCGGCCCACGCTGCTGTTCCTGGTTCGGCAGAACGCGTACGAATAATCCGGCAGGTGCTCCGCTTCCTGACGAGTTGGCGGAGAAGAACGACGGAACTCTGACGTTGACAGATGTCCGGTATTCATTGGAAATGCTGACGTCGTGGCGCACGACACGCACGTTGGAAGCAGTGCTGCTGCTTGCGTCGAAATCTGGCAGTAGTTGGAAGTTGATTTGTCCGGGAGAGACATAGAAAAGGGGAGACGGCTCCCAAACGCCATTGCGTGGGTTGCGAACCTCGACGCGTGTTGATGCCAACGCGGTCGGAAGCGGCACCGTGGCGGCTGACTCTGTGCTGGATGCTAGATTTCTACCAAACAGACTAACGATCATTCCCGCGGCGTGCAAAGGTTGGACACCTCCTAGATTCGTGCGGAACGCGCCAGCGTCGGTCAATGCGTCTATCACGGGGTTGCTTGTGTCCGAGTACTCCACGCGGTCGACCAGCAGTTCATTCGATAGCGTTGTGCAACACGTGGAGTGTATCCATACGGACGGTGTTCCGTAGGAAGACCGGTTCTCGAAATTGCTGCGATACGCCGAGATATCCATCGAAGCTTCAAGGGTGAATTCTCCAATGTCCCGATCCTTTGTCACGGTAAACCAAGGCGTCAGGCCGACCTCAAAGGGATAAGAGACAAAGAGGGAACTGGCAGCGCTTGTGGCGGCGCCGACGGCTACGACGGCCCTGGACTGCGAAATCGTTTGTTGCGTGTTGGCAGTCACTGACCACTTGATCTGTGAGGAACCGATGGATAGCCGATCGCTCCGTGGAGACGGCGCGTTTTCGTACACAGCCTGAAATGATCTGGGGCCGTCCACGACAAAATGCAACGGGTTGGTGGCATTGTCGGAAAGACCGGCAAACCTGCTGAATTGCAAAGTATTTGTATTGGGAGCTAGGAGACGGAATGTAGATCCCTCCGGCATCCAGTGCCGCACATGTCCGCCTGTACGTATCGGGTTAAATCGCTCGGCGACGAATGCGCCGTAGAACTCGGTAAGGAGGTTGGGGATATCATTTGCGGGATTTCCCGAAACCGTCGCTTCGACCAAATGCAACGTGCGGTACTCGGCCTGTATGGAGCATCCCGTTGCTGGAACGGTGAAGACTGCGGTACGTGGGTTATTGCCACCGCCACTAAGCCCCGGCCCAAAGCGCTGGAACTGTCGCAGTGTGCCTTCTTGCGGCGTCACGTATTCGGGAAACTCAACCCAATGTGTTGTGCCGGAGCGCCACTGTACGGTGTGTGGCAGCATGTGGTTGGCGCCGTCGATGTTGGCTGCAATTCCTGGCTTGGATGCCTGGATGGTGCAGGAGACCATCGTGCCCGGCAATTCCTGGGTGATCGTCACTACTTGTCCATTGATCGTGATCGTATAACTGCGTCTTTCGATGCCACCCAGAAGCTCGTCGAGAATGACGGTGAACTGGCCGTTGCCAACTCCCGATAGTCTTCCGGAGTATTTGAGATTCGGGTCAGACAGCACAGCCGTCCAGGCGACACCCTGGGATGCGGTGACGCTAATCGTAACTTGCCCGCCCGTGGCCGCGACCTTGGCGGAAGTCGGGGATACGGAGAACAAGGTGGACGTTGTATCCGCATTCTGCCGGAGTTGGACTTCTTTGCCAGCCACCGCCAAACTGATGGTGCGCGCGGTGACTCCTGGGTTTGCGGCGATGTGTAGAGGGACTACGGCAGAGCCATATCCGAAACGTTTGCCCTGGATCGCTGCCCACTTTGCGGGACTGCCGATGGTCCATGGGCAATTAGATCCTGTGTTGATGCTGATGCTCGTTGTTGTTGAAGAATTTCCCAGATCTATCTGAGAAGGCGTGACGCTGTAAGTACACCCGGCAGGGACCGGGAAGCTTCGGCGGATGACATCGCCGTTGCGGTGCGATTCGACCCATGCGAAGCCACCGTCGGGGAGCCGTGTGACCGATTTTAGTGGCATGAGTCGGTCATCCTTCAGGTAGACGCCGTCACGCCGCGCCTTGCCTTCGAATGAACTGCGTAAGTGTTGCAGGTTTCCGCCGACCGTCACCTGCGTGAGGTACTCCTCTCCCACTGGGAAGAAGGCATACCCCGTGTCACTAATGGCCTTGCCTATTCTGTATATGTACGATGGACCGTCGATGGCTGGGGCTCCATTCGTTGGGGTTCCAGGCCTTTTGCCTGTGACTTGCGTGACGGATCCGTCCGTGTTGATGCGATAGAGTGGATCCGACGTGTCTGCAACAAAGATAGAGCCGGACGGCGAAACGGAAAAGTGATAGACGTTTCTGTCGTTTAGAGAGAGTCGTTGACCAACCCCCTCTCGAATTTTCTGGGCAAGTCCATTTGTATCCGTGGTCCACAACGGGCCGAATGAAGGAATTCCTATCGATCCTCGGTAACTCGGCAGAATGAAAGCCGTTCCGTCGGCCGCGATACCCCAGCTACGGATCTCCTGATAAATATCCGTTGCTGGTTTTCCGGCTTGAAGGAGGGTCGCGCTGTAATTGGAGCCAAATACGCCTTCTACTTTGTCGGTAGCTGTTAGCCTCCTGATCCTCCCCGGGGTCTCCATCCAATAGAGAGCTCCAGTTTGGTCCACGTAGAGAGGGGCATCGATAGCGGGCAGTACGTAAGTGTTTTGTCCGGAACTGCCATTTTCGACAGTACCGCCGGAATCCCGTCCCGCCAGAAGAAGCAGAGACCCATTCGGCGTCAGCTTGTATAGTCTGGTTACGGTACCTAAATACAAGTTGCCGTTCGAATCGCTGGCCAAGCCACTATAGATCTGGTTATGGAACTTCGGTGTGGTCTCCGTACTTGGCGTGGTGCGTGTTGCTGCTGGCTGCGTGGTGTAGGGCACAAACTCCCCACTCTCTGTGAGTACGAAGACGATATTGGTGTTCTTTTGTTTGATGTAGATGTCGCCAGTTGGCCCCACGCGCACTTTGTCCGGAATGATTGTCTTCCCGTCGTACTGAAGCAGGTTCGACCCTCCGAATCCGTCTTCGGATGCGATTACGTGATAATTTCCGTCGCCATCGATGCGCCCCAATTCCTGCCGCACCGTCAGCCCCACCTGACTGCCACTCTGGGCGATGATGATTTCACCCTGCTCATCCACAGCCAGTGAGACAACAACGCCGAATTGCACTGCGGCTATCGGTCCGACTCTCTGGGTGCGGACGGGGTCTTCCGGAGTGGAACTTCCCCAGCACCCGCCGAGACGTTTTGCAAACCCTGTCGGCGTGATTAGTCCAATGGTGCGGCAAGCTCCATTATCGAAAACTGCGGCAAGGTTCCCTGCTAGATCGAATGCCATGTCGATGACGGTGCCAACCATCATCTCTACTGCCGGAACGGTCTGCGAATAGTACAGAGAGGCTCCGTAACTCCCGCCTTGCCCGGCCACATGGTGAATGACGCCATTGGAGTCCAGTCGAAAGATTTTGTAGCAAGGGAGGAATGTAGCAAAGTAGAGTTCACCCTCCGCCGACACAGTCATGGATGCGATGAATCCGAGGGGGGAGGTAAGCGCATTTGCTCCATCTTCCGGGCATCCAGATGTCCCGTTGCCAGCGACCGTAGTGATGGTTCCATCTGTCCCAACCTTGCGAATGAAACCGACTTGCGAGGCTGCGGGCTTCGACGCTGCTAGGTAGATGTTGCCAACCCGATCCGCCGCGATGTAATCCCGTGTGGAAACCGATGCGGTCAGGGCGCTTGAGCCGTCACCTGTGTTGGCACGATGACCGTCACCCGCAAATGTCCGAACGATGCCATCGTTGTCAATGCGAAACACTTTGCTCTGCACACGATCCGTCAGGTACATCTGACCGGTCGGAGCAACGATGAATTCTCCAAGGCCCGGATACTCCGCATCCGTGCGGTAATCCGTGTCGGCCAGGGTGTCTGGTGTGCCGAGGACCGTACCCACTAAGTGATCGCCAATCGGAGAATTGATCTGCTGGGCTTGGGCAAGACACGCTAGAAGTTGTAGAAGAATCAGTGCTGTCCAGTAATTTATCGGATAGTAACGTCTGTTAATAGAGAGCATCTTCTACAGTATACCGACCGACATCCCAAGATCGGTGGGGTTCGAGAACTCCGAGGACTGAGCTTGCTACTTGGAACTCTCACAACTAGTTCACTTTGCTGAATCGCAATCCCGTTACCCGGCCAGCATCCAGCACGAAGCCTGCTAATGCTCCCTGTTTATTGCGTGTGAAGCGCAGGGTCCCTTCATCCCACTGGAAGCGGTCTTCTACCAACGGAACCATTGGGGCGGGACGATTACGGGTGCGGGCGACCCAGAGTTGTCCATCTTCCAGGTAGATGCGGTAAGGGATGGGGATTTCCTCGCTTGTGTAACTGCCAGCGAAAGCCTGTAGTGCGTTGATATCCGGCTTCGCTGCCTTCACCCGCTGGAACTTGGTCGTATCCGCGTTTTCCGTATTCCCCAGAATCACCGCGCTTGGCGCTCCATCTTGCTGCTCGACGAAGTCCAGATACGTCGTGCTGCTCGGGGGACCAAAGATGCCGCCATGCTTGGCTTCCAGCTTCCGTGTGGAACTGCCCTGATATTCGTAGATCGATCCGTCCTTCACCACAAATACACGGTAGGCATCGTCCTTTTCGTTCCAGTAGACGCCTTCCAGAGACTGGCTGACGATGAGTGGCGGCCCACTGCGTTCTCCCACCTTTTTCGAGGGAGGCGTTTCCATCTGCGCTTCCAGAAAGACCTCGGCGACCTTGCGTGCTAGCGCGGAAGGGTTGGCAGAGCCATCATTGCAGGCGCAAGCGACGGCCAGCTTCTGATCGGGGAAACGCACAAAATCCGCGCGATACCCAGCGTCTGCGCCGGAATGGCCCACGGTCTTCAAACCGCGATATTTCGTGACGATCAAGCCACCCGCATAGGTGATCGCTTCACCATTGTTCAGCTTAGCCGGGGTCTGCATCGCATTCAGTACGGATGCACCCACCTTCGGGTCGTCGAAGTTTGCGCTCCATCGCAATAAGTCTTCCGGGGTAGTCAATAGACTGGTCGCGCCGGTGGTGTTGAAGTTCGTCACCCCGAGGGTAAACGTGTCATCGGATGGCCGGTATCCGTAAGCTTGGCCTTTGACGATCTCTGTGAAGTTGTCCCGGAAGTGTGTGTCCTTCATGCCCAGTGGCCTAAAGATGTGTTCGGTTGTGAATTCGCGCAGAGTTTTGCCCGTGATCTTCTTCACCACCAGAGCCAGCAGGGTATATCCCGTGTTGCTGTAGAGATACTTCGTCCCCGGCTGAAAGTTCAGTTCCTTCTGTCGTGTGACCACTTCCAGTACATCGTCATCGGAGATCAGATCGCGGGAGTAGCGCCAGCCAGACAATGTGAGCAGGGTCCACTGGTCGCGCATGCCACTGGTGTGATGAATCAGATGACGCAGGGTGATGGGCTGGGCGAACCGGGGGATCTCCGGTAGATGCTTTTGGATCTCGTCGTCCAAAGACAGTTTGCCTTCATCTGCCAGTAGCATTACAGAAAACGCGGCGAACTGTTTGGAGATGGATGCTACGTGGAAGATGGTCTGTGGTGTGATGGGGACGTCATGGTCCAGGTTGGCCATCCCGTATCCGCGCGAGAACACCAGCTTTCCTTCGTGGGCCACGGCCACGGAGCAGCCCGGTCGGTGGGTGCTGTCATAGGGGGAAAAGATCGGGTCAATACGGTCCGGCAGGGAAGCGGCTGCCATGGGGAGGGATATCAGAAGTAGGGCAAGAGCGAGGATCATCATGATTGCTTCTGCGATTGTGACCGAGTAGCTGTTCTACCGCAAGACGCCAGGGCGGTTGCTATCCACACCGCTGCAGGGGCGCCGGTGTCATCGGTCATCTACCGCGCGCCAAAACTGAGCGTTCTGCTGGCAACGGGAGTGCCAATGCCAAGACATGGAAGCCTCAAGGCGCAAGGGCGGGATGTGCCTGACCGGAAGGGTTTGGATTCGGGCTGGAAAGTTGGCTAGCAGAACAAAGAATGGGGCTAGTCTTCTCTGAAAAGACCAGCCCCATTCTTTATTCCGCTAGCTGCGCCCGGTGCTCAGTTCGCTTCGCGCTCGTAAGCCTTCTGTAGATACTTCGCGGCTTCTTCCTGCGCGCCCGAAGTATTGTCCCGCGTGCGAATTGCGGCGTTATACGACGTGACGGCGCGTTCGCGCTGGCCGCTGATATCGAAGATTTTGCCCAGGTTGATGTGGGCCCATACTTCTGTCCATGCTGGCTTCAGGTCTCCGTTCAACACTTCGCGGAATTCATTGGCCGCGGACTGGTAGTTATTCTGCAGGAAGAACACTTCGCCAATGCGATAGTGCGCCAGGGAGGAACTGCGGTTCACATGCAGAGCCTTCTGGTATTCCTGAAGAGCATCGTTGAACTGCCCGATCTCCGCAAACTGTTCGCCTCGGCGGATGGCGACCAGCACTCGCGTTTCCCGATCAAAGCGCAGGACGTTGGTATCCGGGTCAATCTTGATCTTGGTGGGTTTGCCGAAGGTTTCCACGACAAACTCCGTTTCGGGTCCCATCACCTCAACAATCTGTTCTTCCGGGTTTCCTTCGGTTTCCACCAGCAACTTTACGGGCATGCTGAAGGTGTCCAGATCCTGCTTTACTTTTCCCACGACGCGGAAACCCTTTTGGGTACGCATCACCGTATATTCCAGCTTGAATTCGGGAGCGCTGTTCGATTCCAACCATTGGATGAAGAAGGGGCCCAGATCCCGGTCCCCCAACTCCCCGGCAAGTTTGCTGAAGGAGCCCGTGCCCAGTGGCTTCCAGGCAAACTGATCGGTGGTGGCGGTCACCAGTTTGAAGAAGGTCTCGTCCCCCAGAAGGGAGCGCAGCATTTCCAGCGTGGCGGCGCCCTTGCTGGCGGTCAGGGCCCAATACTCCGGTGAGTAGTCTTCGATGCGGGACGCCTGCAATGCCGGGGGATAGTCAACGGTCAGAGCGTCCACATAGAGGCTTTCCCGGTCGGCGATCGCCGCTCCGCGGTTGACCGTTTCTTCCAGCCACAGCAACTCGGAATAGCGGGCGAATCCGTTGAAAATCCAAAGGTGGTTGCGGCTTTCCGGGAACACCATGTTCCCCCACCACTGCCGAGAAAGGTAGTTGGCGAGCAGGCGGGAATTGACGCCTTCGCCGAGAGAACCAGAGTTCAGGAATACGATGCCCGGCGCTGTGTAGGCAGACGGAGCGCCTAACTCAGTTTCCATCAGCACCAAGTTGGAGGTTGGCGGGAGCCCGTAGAATTTCTGCAGCAGACGGATGAGTTTGCCAGTCTCCTGACCATAAGGTTGCGCCAGCGCTGCGTGTTCGCCACGAAAGAAGACCCGGGTGTTTACGCCTTCTGCATTCACGACGGCGGGATCTCCTTTGCTATAGCCGAGACTGCCGCCAAAATTGGGGCGGCTGCTCTTGAATGTACGCACCATTCCCTTATCTGAGCGGGTTTCGGAAAAATCGCCGCTACCAACGACGTTAAATTCTGCTGGAGTCGTTACGCGAATCGTCCAATCGAACACATCCGTGGTGTAGCCGCTCACCGGAAACCAGCGTCCCGGGTAGAGCAAATAACCGTACTCCTTCTGCAGGGAGGCGAAGCGGATGCCGTAAACGGGTGACTCCTCCACCCCGGAGAGTCGGCCGCCGTATAGGAAGTTCAGGGTGAGTTCTTCGCCCTTGCGGATGGGTTTGGAAAGGGTAACTGTGACCGTATAGGTCTTCATGTCGCGGTCAAAGTTCAGGCTGGCGCCGGCATCGTCGGTGACGCGACTGACGGAAAGTGCGTTGTGCAGCTCAAAGCGGACGGAGGTGCTGTATTCGCTCTGCATCGCAAAGCGCACTTTGGCGGTGGCAGTCAGGTTCTGCTGGCTGGGGTCTAGCGCAACGTCGATATCATAGCTGCGCACGTCGATCTCAGCCCGCGCCGCTCCTTGGCCATAACTCAACGTAGGGAGGAGCAGCCCTGGCAGCAAAAGACTCCATGTCGCCACCATAAGGGTTGCCAGCCTGCGACCAATGCCTCGCCCTGTGCTAACCTTCGTCCCTGCCTGCCTGCTACTCATTTGCACCATTCCTCCCATCGTTCAGACACGTTGGGTATCCACTTTAAATCCTAGTCCGGCTGTACGACTTTTGAACCGAGCGATTGCTCTGTCGACCGGGCATTCTTTCGGCTTTGCCGGAGCATCTGATCAATCTCATCGGCGGCCCGCGAGATCGGATCGTCATCTCCTTCAAGGAGTGTGCGCACCTGTTTCAGATCCGCGCGCATTTGTCGCTGTTTCTCGGGAGAGTCAAGAAGCTCTCGGAGGGCCCCGGCCAGCGTCGCGGCAGTGGCCTCGTCCTGCATGTATTCCGGTACGATTCGTTTTCCGGCGACCAAGTTCACCATGGTCAAATGGGGAACTTTCACAAAACGCCGCCCCACCATCCAACTGAGAGGCGCCACCCGATAGTAGGTCACCATGGGGGTCCCCGCCAAAGCCGCCTCAACGGTCACTGTGCCGCTGGCTGCCAGCAGCACATCACAGTGCGCCAGCAGATTCCAGGTATCGCCCTCAATCATTTGGATGGATAAATCGGAAATCCGTTTCCGCCAATTCGTACTATCCGTTAATGGAAAGCCACTGTCCGGTACGGCAAGAGCAAACTGCGCCTGGTGAGTCTTGCGTAAAGCCGTCACCGTCTCCAGCAAAAGGGGCAGATGCCGTTCCCACTCCCCACGCCGACTGCCCGGCAGCAAGCCGATGACGGGCGATGCGTCATTGAAGCCGTGCTCCGCGCGAAATACCGCACGCGTCTTGTCAGCGAGATACATGCGAGTAAGGGGGTGACCGGAATAGAACGCGTGAATCCCGTGTTCTGCAAAGAATTTCCGCTCAAAAGGGAAGATGCATACCAGCAAGTCAATGATTCGCCGCATCGCCCGGGTACGCCCCTGCCGCCATGCCCACACCTGTGGCGCCACGTAATAAACGACCGGGACGCCCTGTTTTTTCAATTGCTTAGCGAGGCGGAAATGGAAGTCGGGGCTATCGGTGAGGATAGCGAGATCCGGTTTTTCGCGGTTTGCCGCGCGTACGAGTTTGCGGAACTCGCCATAGATGCGGGGGATATGGGAAACAACCTCAATGAGCCCAACAACGGAGAGTGCCTCGGCATCAATGACATTGCGCACCCCGGCAGCCCGCATCTTGGGGCCAGCGCAGCCAAAAAACGTGGCGTCGGGGTGGCGTTGACGCAGTTCGGCGACCAGCCGGGAGGCGTACATTTCTCCACTGGCCTCGCCAGCGGATACCAAGATCTTCAGACCCATCAGCCTGTAGTCTAACAGGCGTGATGCCAGATACTTAGCGGAGGTTTCGGAACAGGTAAAGGATCAACAGCAAGCGGAGGGCCATTGCCATTTTTTGACCTGCTGGTTCTAGGACTGAGGGTACGTCCCCTTTGCGAGTAGAGGCACGGCTGCCTGCTACACTTCTGTAGATGTCCAATGAGTTGCGCCGTGACGTCAGGCCACGTATTTTGTACCTTCACGGCACCGTCGTACCTCCCTCGAAAGATCCAGCAAGAGACCCGTTTCAATGGCTGTCGCAACGGCTGGAAGGTGACGTTCTTCAGCGGGTTTGGTGGTCTGCCCCGGCGTCTGTGACTAAGGTTTTCGGTGAGGGTAGCTATCCAACCGCTCAGTTGGGGAGCTTTCGTTTTCACTGGCTTTTGGACAAGAAGCAGTTCGCGCCCTTGGCTTGGTTGCGTCTTATCTGGTTCTTCCTATCTACTGGCCGTCGTCTTCACAAAGAACGCCCATTTGACTGTATTGTTACCTACTCCCATATGGCGACTGGGCTTTGCGGCGCCATCTTGAAGTTCCTGCTGGGAATTCCCTTGGTCGTGCAAATTGCCACTTCCCCGGCTCACCTCGGAGTTGCCAGCCATCGCAGCAGCAAGCTGCGGCAGATGTTCACCCAGCAATGGTCTAATTTGTTTCTACACATTGCCGTGGGTGCGGCGGACTGTACGCAAATTCTTGCTCCAGGGCTATTGGATAGCTTTCCACTGTTGACACGCAGAAGAACCAAGGTCTTCCACGACTTTGCAAGCTTGGGGAAGGTGCCCAGCGGTGATCCGGCTGCGTCTCGAACGATCCTGTTGGTGGGGGCGCCATGGTATTTAAAGGGTGCGGACATTCTGACGAAGGCGTTTCTGAATCTCACGGATGACTATCCGGATGTGGATCTGAAGCTGCTGGGTCATTTCACCGATATCGGTCCGGATGAAGCGCTGCTGCAACATCCGCGGATTGCGGTGCTGGCGGCGCGTCCGAATCCCGAGGTGCTGGATTTGATATCGAAAGCGGCCGTATTTGTACTGGCATCGCGCTGCGAGGGTATGGGGCGCGTTCTTTTGGAAGCCATGGCGGCGGGTGTACCTGTTGTTGGCTCCGAGGTCGGCGGCATTCCCTACATCATCCGCGACGGCGAGAACGGGTTTGTGTTTCCCGTGGGCGACGTCAAGGCTCTGGAACAGTGTCTGCGTCGATTGCTCGATGACCCCGATCTCCGTGTGCAGATGGGTCAGGTCGGCAAGCGCCGTGTGGCCGAAGATTTTGTGGAAAGCCGATATGTGGACCACTTTGCCGAATTGATCGAAGAAACAATTCGAGGTTCTCATTGAGCGAGACAGCTGCGCCCAAACCCTCATCCGGTAATCTTGACCGCGCGTTTGTCGGTGGCGTCATTTGGACGGCAGGCGCCAAATGGAGCACCCAGATTCTCACTTGGGGGAGCACCATTGCAGTTGCCAGGATACTAACGCCCGAAGACTTCGGTCTTGTGGCGATGGCGGGTGCGATTTCCACGGTGGCCAAGGTGATGGCAGAATTTGGGATCGGCTCAGCCGTTCTCCAAATGCAGTCGTTGGAAGATAACGTCATCCAGCAGCTCAACACGGTTTGTACGGCTGCGGGACTTGTTCTGTTCGTTCTGGGGCTGGCGTTCATTCCCGCACTGCAGGCGTTTTATGGCACAGAGGCCGTGGGCCCGATATTTGTGCTCAGCACTATCGCGTTCATTCTGACCGGTTTAAGCGTCGTACCATTGGCGACTTTGCGGAAAGAACTTAACTACAGGGCTCTTTCTCTAGCAGACATGGCGCGTGTTACTACACAGTCGTTCGTGACGGTTGCCTGCGCCTTTGCTGGAATGGGGTACTGGTCGTTGCCCATCGGCGGCTTGTCCGGTTCTTTCAGTGCACTTGCCTTTGTATTGGCAAGAAAGTACGTCTCGTTTCGTTTTCCTCGTTGGGCTGATGTCGGACCGGCAATTCAATTCGGTGGGCGTGTGACCTTCAGCCAGCTAGCGGTCTCACTCTACTCCAACTCACCGGCGATTTTGCTGGGCCGCCATCTTGGAGCCGATCTCGCCGGAGCTTACCAAATGGCGAGCAACATCGCCGAAATGCCGCAGGAGAAGCTGGCAGATCTCGTGATGCGGGTTACTGGACCCATCTTCGCGAAGGCGCAACATGATCGGGACTTGATCCGACGGTACATTCTAACTTTTACCGAGACCCTCCTGATATGCATCCTTCCGTTGACAATGGGGGTGGCGCTGGTAGGTAAGGATCTTGTTGAGCTACTATTTGCCTCCAAATGGGAGCGCTCTGTAGCTCCCATGCAATGGCTCTGTGTGTTGGTTTCGGTAAGAACGCTAATGCCTCTTGTAGGCCAAGCGCTTTTCGCCTTACGTCAGGAGCGGTATGTTCTCCGCCGTTCCAGCCTGAGTCTTATTGTGATGCCCCTAGCATTCTACGCCGCGAGTCTCATCGATATTTGGGTTGTCGCCGCTTCCTGGCTGTTGATTATTCCCCTCAACTTCGTGCCGGATTTAAGACGCGTTCACCGGGAAACCGGTCTCGCCTGGTCGGAATATTTCCTGGCACTGCTGCCTGCTCTAACTTGTGTTTCGATCATGGCCGTGGCGGTGATTGGCATGAGGTACTTTCTGGATGCGCAGCAGATTATGTCCCCATTGATCCGACTGATTCTGATGATTCTGACGGGTGGATTGGTGTACTGTTCGGCGTTGCTGCTGTTGTTCCGATCTCGCATTCAACGCTATATCGATTTTGCAAAGCGACTGCGCGGCAAGAAGCCGGGGACGAGCGAAACGGTTGCGATTTCTTAGGCGGGAAGTGCCTCCGCGTTGGGGTTCCGCCTGCAACTGATCAAGCAAGGCGCGATCCTGCCGTTTCCCCTAACGTCACACGGTGTTTGTGCTAACTCCGCAGAGACGCGCGCGGCGCGTTTGCATCCAGATTCAACGTTGGGGAAAAAGCCTGGGTTTTCCGCAACGCAGCGCAAGCGACAACACCTGTCGCTCCGCTAGGGGCCAGAATGTGAGTCGCTTCGTCGTTCGCAACGTGCCGTTGGCGTTTTCCATCACCAGGCTTTGCCCGAGGCGCAACAAGGACTTGGGGATATTTTGAGTTTTAGCTAACTTGGAACGTTCCTCGCGGAACTTCGGGGCTGCTGCGAGACAGGCCAGCTTAGCAAACAGAAGATAGGCTGTCCGTTTGCTCACCTGCAGGCCCGTGCGCAATTCATTCACCGATTTACCTTCCGGGCTCGCACACAGAGTCGCAATTGCCTCGATCCAACTGGATAGCGGAATCTTGGTGGATTCCATGATGGTATCGACGGTTACAGTGAACTTCTTTCGGCACGTTCCGCACTTCCAGTAGCCTGCGACAGCTCCACGAGTTTCCAACTTCATCTTGATTCTATCCGCCGTTTCTTGTCCACAGCGATAGACAGAGTCATCCCCCAGGCAGTGTGGGCAGCGGGGCGCTCCATCCCAGCGCAACTGCTCCAGGTATCGTTGAACGTCAGCTTCGCCCATTCCTATTTTTCTGGTGACTGCCATACTTCGTCCTAGTCCATTTTAGTATCAAAATATTGTACAAGCCATTGTTTTATAAGGTGTAATGGTTAGGCGTTTTCTCGCCCTACGCCAGAATGCTGCATCGCTCATCGTGTTCGTTTCCGGAGGGCCCAGTTCTCCATCTGGAATCCATCACGCCGTGACGATGCCAGTTCAAGGATCGTGGAGGAATCGCATTGAGCAATGCAAAGTTAGCGCTATTGACCGCGTGCCTGATGTGCGGGCCAGCCATCAGCCAGACTAAGGTTTCCATTGAGAGCCAAGCGAAATCGTTCGGCTTCCTTTCCCCTCCTTTCGCAAAGCCGCTACGTAGTGGAGCATCTCTGCCTGCCGCCTGCGTGGTTGGAGAGTTGTTTTTTCTGCTGACAGCCCCGGCGGGAAACAGCATTCAGGTGTGCCATCAGGAGAACGCTTGGGCGCCGCAAGGCAGCGCGGGACAAGCAAACGTCACGGTTCAAAATGAGGGGGTGACTGTCGGAGTTCGTCCGACGATCAATTTTGTGCCGGGGGATGGGATCTCCCAACTGGTGACTGATCTTGGTAACCAAATCAATGTGCAACAATCCCTAGATACGAGTTATCTGCTGACGAAGGCCAAGGCGCAGACCGGCGAAATCCATCTTTGCGGGTCGCTGAGCGGGAGCGCCACTACATATTCCTGTGGCATGATGCCGTCGCTCGGGGTTCCTGCCGCAGGGATGATTTTACATTGGCGTCCCGACGTTCCAAACGCTGCTGGAGGAATTACCCTATCCCCGGATCTGAAAGGTCCTTATCCCGTCAAACTGGCCGACGGAACTACGAATCCCCCCAGTGGAGCATTTGCTGCCGGTCGTCTTTATCCCCTATGGTTTGATGGCGCAGCCCTGCGCGTCACACAGTCCCCGATGCTGGAGCGATTCCAGACGATAGCCTCTTCACAGGCGGGTACGCTGCACTACTGCGTATCCACAGGAGGCTCAGGTTCGTCATATACCTGCACGCTTCCCGAACCGCTTTCGTCGTACACGACGGGAATGGTGGTGCATTGGCGGGCGGATGTGGCCGGTTCCGGAGGGGCGATGACCCTGAAGATTGGGGCTCTTGCACCAGTAGCAATTAAGTCGCAAGACGGTATATCTAGTCCCGATAGTTCTCAGGTGCTGGCCGGTCAGCTGTACCTTTTGTGGTTTGATGGTTCTGTGTTCCGTCTGGTAGGTGACTCTCCTCGCGGTATCGTCCTGCGCTCTGAACTTCAGTCTGGCGCAGCCCTTTTCTGCGCTTCTCATAGTGTGGGCGGCGTATTTTCCTGCAATCTCAATCGCCCCATCGCTGCACATCTGACAGGAGAGGTGCTGCACTGGGTGCCGGATGCAGGTGCCGCGGGCGATTCCATCTCGCTTGTCGTCGATGGATTGGCGCCGGTCGCAGTCAAACGGCCGGATGGTGTACACAACCCTATTTCTGGTGACTTTCACGCCGGGGAACTCAAGCCAATTTGGTATGACGGGACCGTTTTTCGGCTTCTCGTCACGTCAACCCTTCCCACAGTCGGTGAAACCCGCCCCACGTGTGCTGCTGTCACGCGTGGACTAAACTGGCTGTTATTCGGTGACGTCTCCGAAGCAGACAACTATTCAGTGTGTACGAAGGACGAAGGAGGCGCATATGCGTGGCGAACGCTCTATGAATAGCGCGAATGGTCCATGGCGTTGTGTAGCGTCACTCGACGCCACCGCGAACTCACATTTCCTTATTAGTGTCGGACTACTGCCGATGCTTCTATGGTCACTCCTGGGTCTCACCGCAACGTCCTGCTTCGGCGGCTCCTCGATTCTGCTCAACGCGGGAGGCAGCATCGAGGCCATGCAGAACGTCGCTGACAACTACGATCTTCGCCTTGAGTTTCACATGCATGACTACGCGCCAACGGTTGGCGTCAATCGTAGCTTTGCGTATCTCAATTTCTTTGATATGCAACTGATGGCTGCCTCAAATGGCGAGATTGAGGTAATTACCCCTCGCGGAGCGGCAGTGCGATGTCCCACTCACAATCGGCAAAACTTTTTGGTGCGTGCCCAACTCAATCTCGCAGACGCAAGGCTAGATTGCGAGGTGTGGGACGTCGATGGTTCGAACTACGCGGTGCGGACGGCATCGGAGCTCACCTTTAAGGCCTTTAGTGTGTTCGGTGGCGTTATCTCGCCGTTCAATGAGTCCAGTCCAGCTCTTGCGTTTCTGAGAGGGTCCACTTCCCTGGTGCCACTTGGTTCCAAACCACCAGTGACCGCAGACGTAGGTGACTACTTCGACTGGAAGTTCGACGCCAATGGCAATGAGTCCACTGGGAAGAATATCGGGCTGGTGACTTCCGCATTCACCTTTGTTCCGACTGCCGGGCAGGGTGTTGTGGCGATGCCAGCTACTGACAATTCGCCTGCATGGGCTCCTTTTCGTCCACTTCACGCTGGACATCCATCTCCCCTCGACGGGTCTCGGAGTTTTTCCATGTCCGATGCGTCGTCCAGTGTGTACTGCCGATGGACGCAGTTAGATGGACCAACAACCGCCGTTTTCGATGATCCAAACAGCTGCACTCCCATGGTTACTGAACTCGTGTTTGGCCCCTACTCTTTTGCGCTGGAGGTAGAGGATGCTGCGGGTAGTCGCCATCGAGCCGTATTGGATGCTGGCGCGGTGGCCTACGACGAGAAAGGTGTTGTCATCTACCCTGATGAGCGCCTTTACACCATTCTTGGACCGGCAAAGGTTTTAGGCGGTAGTGATTCGGACTGGTATGACGAGCGCCAGATCACCATGGCAAAAGCGAACTGGGAGAATTACGAGATTCATGGTGGTACCTGGATGCTGGAATCTGAGAAAGATACAGTAAATGGCATCCCCCGGCTGGGTACGGTCTACATCGACCAGGGTAGTAGAAAGCTACATGGTGTCGGCACCAATTTGATGACGGTTTTTTGCGGGGGACGTCCGGGGCCAGCGGTGCCGATTCCTAGCGGCGCATATATCAATGTCCGTACTCCAGCTACAAGGTTGCCGGTAAATGGGTATAGCCGGATAGTAAGATCTTGCGAGAGTGAAACAGAGGTCACTCTTCGGGACCAATCCATATGGGAATCGGCAAGTGTGGCTTTTCCGGGTGTTCCCTGGGGAACCGATCATCTTGCGCGATATCAGGTTGGAGGTGGGACTATCTATCGAAACCCGGACGAGCCGAGCAAACTGTTCGGAACGGGTACGCAGTTCCTGACTCAGTTCTGTGGTGGCTCCGCCGGAACAGTGAGGGGCTTGGGTGGCACTCCCCGAATCTATCTGGTGGACGACGAATATACGACCGGTCTTGTGACTTCCTGCCAAAGCGATACGGAGGTTACTTTGACTGCCCCCATTTCGAGCGGGGCGATCTCTGCCCCCGGCGTCGCTTGGGGTTGGGAAAGTCCTAACTACACTCTTGGCCAATGGAGACCTTCCCAGACATCCAATGTCAACTACTACGACGTCGCGTTAGCCCACTATGCACTCTACTATCGTACCGGGTGGCGCACGGCCCGGGATAGCGCACGCTGGCTTGCGGATCGTTGGAATCGCAATCCTTTCGTGTTCACCCACGGGCCGCCAAGGGAGTTTTCGTTCGCCAGCGCCATCCTGCTGCATGTGGTAGACAAAGAGGCAGTGCCAGAGGAAGAACACGAGGCCTTCTGGCAGAAGATGACGCTCTACGTGGAATCCCCCAGCGCGAAGGCGACACCAAGCCGTCTTTCGGATCTTCGCGAAAGTGTATCGGCATTGAACGTGCATTCGCTTCTTGCGATGTACCACCCTGATGCATCGAAAAGGGCTGCGAGAAGAGCCGCGTTGGTTGACCGCTACGAAAAGTTATATGGGCCGCAGCAACAGCCCCAGGGGCAGTACTTCAATCAGGACACCTCCGGCGATGCAAGCCGAGTGGTGTCAATGAACCACGGTTCCTCTGTCGTTACGCTTCACAGCGGAGCCAGTTTTCCAGCAAATTATTGCGGGGACCCTGCAACCTATCAGGAAGAAGGCACCATCACGGTGACCGCGGGATCGAACACGGTCACTGGCGCCTTGTCGAACTTTGTGGGCGCCACCGGAAAGAGGATTCTGATCCGTGGCTTCATGGATGGAATTCCTTGGTCGCAGCTCAGTTCCGTCCAGAGTGTTCAATCCGAAACCCTGTTGACGTTACGGCATCCGTGGCACGGCGATAGCGGCACTGCGGTCTCCTACCGCATCGTCAGTTCCCCCGAGTCAACAGCCCCGTATTTTCCGGTTATTGCATTGGGTGTGGTGGAGGCTACGGCTGCAGGTGCGCCCGTCGTTGAGGGACTGACTGAGAGAGGCAATTGGTATTGGTGTACGGTGAACTCCGGCACACAAATGACCCTGGATAAGCCCTACACCGGCGATACATCCACCAACACATTTCGTCGTATCGCTCGGGGCGCGCCGGGTCGGGGCTCCCAACCTTTCATGCAGGGGATCGCTGCATGGGCTTTCCATTTTGCTGCCAAGGCACTGGAAGGGCACAATGACGAAATGGCAGGGCGATATCGAGACAGCGGCAAGAAGATTGTTGACTATCTCTATAGCTATGCCGCCAGAGATTTGGGTGTTCCGTATTTCACTGACTTTGAGCCGTGTCTGCCGAGGGAAAAAGTGCCAAATGTCTGCGATGACTTTGAGGTATCCGCAAGACGTACGTACGCAGTGGAAACGAATAGCGCCTTTGCATGGCGATACCTGAGCACCCATGATGAGCGAGACCTTGCGATGGGTGACCAATGGTATACCGCCCAATTCGCCAACGGCTTGTTTCGCTCTCGGTTTCCGGGTGATGGCTCGGTTGCCGGTCTATTGCTAAATGCCAATTGGGTTGGAAACATGAATCTGACGACGAAAAGCTACGGTCAGGTCTTTGGCGTTGGCGCGGGGCACATGTGGCCAGCAGCGCGGGAGGGCGGCGTCGCAAAGCCAATACCCCGCGTCGTGACGGTGCCATTCGACCTCTCGCAGGCGGATGGCGCGACCAGTGGGAAGGTGACGCTACTGCTGCCATCTGGCGAAGTAAAACACTTTCTTTGTGGGGCCTCTCCCTGTGAAATTACCATCGACGAGCGTCAGGGAGAGCCCGTCATCAAGAAGCAGTTACTCAATGTGGGGGGAAAGGTATTGTCGGAGTTTGACCAGGAGTTGCTGATTGTCGGCCCGCCTCGTCAGTAGTGGCGTGTTGACTGGTGGTCATCCCCCGACAGTGCGTTGCTTTGCGTTTCGATAACCACAAAGACAGAGGCCCCACAAACCACGGCAAGGTTTGTGGGGCCTCTGTCTATTTAGGCCATACCTCTTGTCTGTCGGCGTCCCACCGTTCGCGATGAGGCTAGGTCGGTCCATCCGGAACCGCCTTCATGGACGAAGGTCCCGCCATCCATCACTAAAATCTGATCAGCGAGGCGGGAAACCGTCCGTGGGTCGCGAATGGCCATCACCACACAGGCGCCGCGTTGAACGAGCATGTGCGTTACCTGTTCCAGACAGTCCACGCCGGCCGCATCCAGGTGTGCGGCTGGCTCGTCCAAAATCCAGTGGATGGGTGCTTCGCCATCGGCGTCCAACACTTGGGACAGCACCCGCGCCAGCTGCACCCGTTTCTGGTCAGCAGCGGGCAGCGACGCGTAGGGCTCCCCGGCCAGATGGCGTATGTCGAAAAGATCCATGGCGCGCATCACAATTTGCGCATGTTCGGCAGCTTGGCAACGGGAATACCGGGGAATGCGGCCCAGGTCGACGACATCGCGCACAGAAAAGGGGAAATGCAACACGCTTCGCTGCGGCAGAGATGCGCAACGTAAATTCAGGCGCTCCTGAGCCCACGATTGCAGTGGCAGACGGTCCAGCAGTACCATGCCTTGCGTCGGCGCCGATTCCCTTCGTAGCAGGCGCATCAGGTCGCTTTTGCCCGCACCCACCCGGCCAGTGACCACGGTCACGGCTCCGTCCGGCAGGCGGGCGTGCAGGTCCCAAAGCAGAACCTGGTCCCCGCGCACCAACGCGACATCCACAATCTCAATCATTGTTTTCGCTAAGGTCGCTCAATGCACCGTTCTGCTCTCGCCGCAGGAGCCTCGGTTGCATCGAATTCGTTGCTTCCGAGACCGAGTTGCGATTGCGAGAGTACTGAAACAGAGACTAGCATATCGGACTATTTTGGTCTACTAGTGCTTCAGTCGCTACTCAGTTCGCCAAAATCTCTATGATTTTCAGGCTTATCATCCGTGCCTTTCCTCATTCTCACGCAGCAATCTCCCAATTGGGAACTATCCTCGAAAAATTGTCTGCAAGCGCGTTGCAGAAAGGTTTGGAAGGGTACTGGATCCGCCTCGCACAGACTCCCTCTCTGCAAGGTCGTCCTAAAGTCTTTATGAGGAAGGCCGATAGTTGTCTGGGAGCCGTATCTCCAATTTTCTAAGGCGTGTATGCCGCGTCTGACGGGAACCGGTAACTCAGTCGGTCCTTGAGAGGGCAGGGAATGAGCATCAACAAAGTACTTTCACAGGAAGAAATTGACAGCGTATTCCGTAAGCTCGCGCAAGGCCCTGCGACCGCGAATACCGAGGCGTCCGCAGTGGCCTATGACTTTCGGCGTCCGGACCGCATTCCCAAAGACCAACTGCGAGACATCCACCTTCTGCACGAAAATTTCTGCCGAAATCTCGCTGGCAGTTTATCTGCTTATCTGCGGGCCTATGTCACCGTCAATCTCATCTCTGTCCTGCAATTGAGCTACTCCGAGTTCCTCCAATGTTTTCCCTCCCCGACTTCCGTATCCGTCTTGTCGCTGCATCCTTTCGATGGCAAGGGGATTCTGGAACTGAATCCATCTCTGGCTTTTCCCATCATCGAAATCCTTCTGGGTGGGCAAGGGAAGTCTTCCGACACTCCCAAGCGTGAGATCACGGAAATCGAACGAAGCATTCTGGACGGTGCTTTACGCGTCATTCTGAAGGACCTGCGCGAAGCGTGGACCGGCGTCGCCAACTTTGAATTCGCTCTGGAGCGGTCGGAGACGGAGCCGCAATTGATTCAGACCCTCTCGCCCAATGAGGCCGTTGTCGCGGTCGGTGTGGAAGTGAAGCTTGGCGACTGCACCGGCATGTTGAACTTCGCGGTTCCCGCAGTGACCGTAAAGATGCTCCGCCAGCGTTTTGATCATCGTTGGAGCCATCGCAAGGGAGAGCAGAGTAAGCAGGAACTGGCCCGCATGATGCGACTCGCAGAACCGTCGTTGGTGGAGGTGGACGCTCAAATTGAAGGCTCATCCATCTCCCTGAAATCCTTGCTGAACATGCAGGTGGGCGACACTATCGCCATGGACTACCCCGTCACCAGACCTCTGCAGGTTTGCCTGAATGGGATGCCGAAGTATGTGGCGCATGTCACCACGCAATCAGAGAAGAAAGCGGTGCGTATCGAAACCGTGTTGCCGGGCCGGGGGTATAAGGCGCCGCTGTAGGAAAGGACTGGCTTGGCGACGTGGCGCTCTGGCTTCGTTTCGTAAATTTGGGTGGACGAGATGATGCTGTGGTTCCTGCCTATTTGTCCATATCGTTCTTCTGTATCGTCAGAAAGCGCCAATGATGACGGCAAACGCTGTTTGACCGGGCAGCGAGTAGAATATAAATCACTATGGCCACCGCATTTCGTGCGTTGATTTGGGTGCTGACCGCCCTGGTCTGCTTCGGCGTCATTTACTGCGCCTATCACATTGAGTCTCCATTCGCCGTTCACTATCCGGTCGAGACCGTCGCGACGTGGGGATCGCTGGTTGCCCTGATTCTGGCCATTGTCTTGTTCTTGCTGATGCCATCTACCCCGAATGGGCGCAAGGGACTTTTGGTGGCCATTGGATTGGTGGGCTTCACGGTATGGGGCAGCTTCCATGCCCTGCAGCAGACGCGATTTCGCTATCAGCGTCTCGATCTGATCACCACGGTACAATCCGTGCCCGACGAGAATGGAGCCACCACGCGCTCTGAAGTGGGTGGCCCTCTATTCTTGCCAACCACCGAGCGGGACCTGCCCGTCGCGGTGCTGCTGCCCGATGCCTCTGAGTATTCATTCGAACGTAACGTTTTCTATGCCAAGGCGCTGGCTCGCCGTGGGGTGGCAGCACTTGTTTATAGGCGAACGCCCGCTGGACACACACCGACACTGACTGCCCCCGTGAATCTGGAACTCGATGGGGAAGACCTGCTATACATGCTCGACCGGCTCGACAAGATTCCGGAAATCTACATGCGTCGCGCTGGTGTAGTGGGCTTCTATCAGAACGAGTGGCTGTTGCCGTACATGATGCAGAAATCCAATCGTCTGAACTACGGCGTCCTGATTGCGGCTTCCGGTGTGACACCTGCGGAGCACTCCATCGCCGTGGCTGGACAGGAACTCCCCTCCAAGGGGCTCAGTCCGGAAAACGTGGAGACGGTCAAGACGTTGCTGCGTGATCTAGCAGAAAACTTGCGGACCGGCGAGACTGGACCAAAGCGTGCCGACCTGATCCTGCGCTGGGATGCCGCCGCCAAGCAACCCTGGTTTGCCGAGGCGGGTCTGCTGCAGACTCCGCCCCAGGTAAGTGCGGAGACTCCTGAGTCATTCGCTATGTCCTTTGACCCAGTCGAGCTTTGGAAAGAAGTCCGGATGCCCGTTTACCTGCTTACGGGATCGAACGACTCGGTGAGTCTGCCCGACACTCTGCGGGAACGCTTCTCGCAGTATCTGCATGGCAATGAGAAGATCAGCTGGAATCTTGAGGTGGTGCGCGACGCCAACCACAGCATGCTTGTCGGCGCCGACACTTACACGCGGGATGCCAGTTTTCCGCTAGGCTTCTTTGATTCCCTGGCCAACTGGATCAAAACGAACACCAAGGTTCCCGAAATGAATGCGCCGGGCGTCGCGCCCACTGCAGTTCCAACGCCATCAACGGGAGCAACAGCTTCGCCATCTAGCTCGTCGGTAAAGTAGCGTTAGGCGGGGTGTCGTCGGCATCCCCGTCTAAAAATCCAGCGGGGCCATTTCTTTCGTAGATGCCGATGTCGAGGGCAGCGATTTGGCAACATCGGATACCAAGGTATGAGATAGCATATGCTGTGATGTCTCGCTTCAAGTCCCTCACTTGTCCCATCGTTGTCGCTGCATGTCTCAGCGCGTTTCTTTCCGCACAGGACCTACAGACGTCCCGATATCGGGATCCCGTCACCAATGTGGAGATTGTCGATATGTCTGGGCCTGCGACCAAGGCATCGGATCTCTACTACCATGTCTCCAATCTGACGGCGGATGAAAAAATCATCATCATTGACGTCCAGGAGGAAGGGGGATCCTATGTCTATGCCCACGAGATTGCCACCGGGAAGTCCCACCGCTTAACCGACGATCCTCGGGTGCGTGCAGGCCACGCTTCTCCGCATCCAAAGGATCCCGATACGGTGTTCGTGACGCGTGGCAACGAACTGCTTCGCATACAGGTGTCATCCGGCAAGGTAGAGGTGATCGGCTCGGTCCCCTCGCAGCCACCCGTTGGTCTTGGGCAGCCCACGGTCAATGGCGCCAATACCCACGTGGCCGTGGGTTTCCGACGTGATGAAAAGACCTGGGAGATTGGGCGGTTTGACCTGAAAACCGGGGCATACAGCACGGTCATCCGGCAGGGCTTCAACATGGGGCACGTACAATATCACCCGACTCAGGAACTGATCTTCTATGTTTGGGAAACCGGCGGCTACGCGCCGCAGCGCAGTTGGGTGGTGAATAGCGATGGAACCGGGAATCGTCCCCTCTACTACTCGGCGAAACCAGATCAGTGGATCACCCCGGACAAAGAATGGATGACACATGAATCCTGGGTGCGCAAGACCGGAGCCATGACGATGATCATGGATAAGCAGGGCATTGTCCTGGTGGAACCGGATGGCAAATGGAAGGTGCTTTTCCACGGTCGCTACTGGCATGCTCACGCTCGCGGCGACGGTAAGGTTCTGGTGATGGATGACAACCAGGGACGCATTTGGGTAGGAAATGCCGAAACCGGAGACATTCGTTTGCTCGTCAGCAACTATTGGAAGACGGGCAGCAAACGCCACTCGCATCCGGCGATCAGTGAGTCGGGGCGTTATGTGGTGTTTAACGACAGTCATCGCCACGAAGCCGTCTCTTATATCGACCTGACGACGCTGGATCTACCAGCCTGGTTCAAGCCCTAGGCTGTCCTGGTAAGTTGTCCGACAACAGGCAGATGCCTACCCTAGCGCAGGGAAACCGTCTGCCTGGCCAATGGCTGCAATCTCTCTCTGCGACTGTCTTTTCCGGGCGGTTAGAGATAGGATGTCCTAGAAACCAGAAGGAAACCTTCCTTGGAGCACGCATAGATGTCACAGATCAAAGGGCCAGCAGTAACGCTTGGCCAGTTTATGGGCGACGAAGCCCCCTTCAATAGCCTTCCCAGCATTACCGCGTACATGAAGAACCTGGGCTACAAGGGAATCCAGATTCCTTCCTGGGACTCCCGCGCCATGGACGTGCAGAAGGCCGCTGAGTCCACCACCTATTGTGACGACTTGAAAGGCCAGACCAATGGATTGGTGATCACGGAACTCGCGTCGCACTTGCAGGGGCAGTTGGTCGCATCCCACCCCGCGTACGACGACTTGTTCGACGTGTTTGCCGCGCCGGAAGTACGGGGCAATCCGAAAGCCCGTTCGGAGTGGGCAACCCAGCAGATGAAGTACGCCATCAAGGCGTCGGCCAATCTCGGTCTTACGGCCCTCCCGTCCTTCCCCGGCGCTTTTCTGTGGCCCTTCGTGTACCCTTGGCCGCAGCGTCCCGCCGGCATGGTGGAAGAGGGCTTCAAGGAACTCGCCGCCCGTTGGAAGCCCATCCTGGACTACGCGGACGACCACAACGTCGACATTGCCTATGAAATCCACCCGGGCGAAGATCTGCATGACGGCGCTTCCTTTGAAATGTTCCTGGAAGCCACCGGTAACCACCCGCGCGTCGCCATCAACTACGATCCTTCGCACTTCGTGCTGCAGGGCATGGACTACATTGGCTTCATCGACCTCTACGCTCCCTACATCAAGGCGTTCCATGTGAAGGATGCCGAGTTCAAACCCGATGCCCGTTCCGGGGTTTACGGCGGCTATCAGGCGTGGACCAAGCGTCCGGGCCGTTTCAGGAGCCTTGGCGATGGGGACGTCGACTTCAAGCAGGTCTTCACCCGCATGACGGCCATTGGTTTTTCTGGCTGGGCCGTGCTCGAATGGGAATGTTGCTACAAGGACGCTGAGCAGGGTGCGGCGGAAGGCGCTCCGTTCATCGAAAGCATGCTTATCGATGTTCCGAAAAAAGCCTTCGATGACTTCGCTGGCGCTGCCTCGGATTCCGAGCGCAACCGCAAGATTCTCGGTCTTTCCTAGGACCCCCTGTTTATTTGTGACCATGGCGGCGCTCGTTGAGCGCCGCCATGGCTTGTCTTTTGTAGCGGCGGCATCTACATGAAGAGCATTTTCCAGCTATTGCCCGCGCTTCGCCGCTATCGCCTTACCTTGGCTGGGTTTCTCTTCGCGCTCACTATGCTGCTGGTGGGCACCCTTGCCTTTCTCACCGCCACCAATCTGTTGTTGCTGGTGTTTGCCTCTATGTTGGCCACTTGGCTGATTTCGGGCTTCGTCAGCCGTCTGTGCCTGGCTGGGCTGGAAGTGGACTTCCAGTTGCCTGCGGATATCGGCGCGCGTCAGCCTATTGGCGGACGCGTAATCCTGCGCAATCTGAAACGGCTTACTCCTTCGTTTTCCGTGCATCTGCAGGGAGCCCAACAGCACATTGATGTCCGGCCTCTGTACGTGCCGGTGATCGGCGGTGGGCAGACGATCAACGAATCCACCGAACTCGTTTTTGCGCACCGCGGGCTCTACAAGGAAAACAGCCTCGCCTTATCGACATCCTTTCCCTTCGGATTCCTGGAACGTCGTGTCTCCGTCACGCTGGAGCGCAACGTCATCGTCTATCCTTGCCTGATCGGGACTGCGGATTGGATTACCATCCATGGGGTGATCGCACGCGAAATCACAGCCATGCAGCAAGGGCAAGGTCACGACTTTTACCGCTTGCGCGACTACTATAGCGGCGAGAGTGTGAAGAGTGTTGACTGGAAAGCCAGCGCCCATTCCGGTCGCCTGATGGTGCGGGAGTTCGCACGCGAAGAAAGCCTGGAGGTGGAAGTTTTCCTGGACCTCCATGATGCGGGCAGAGGCTCCGTGTGGTTTGAAAAGGCAGTGGAATGTGCCGCTTATCTGGTGTGGCACATTACCCTGGAAGAGGTAAGCGTACGCTTCCACTCGCAGGAAGTGACGATTGCAGTCCCGCAACAGGGCACCGTGCACGACGTACTGCGCTACCTTGCCCTGGTACAGCCGATTGCCGGTCCGGTGCGCATGCCGCGCGAACCCGAGTGCGACATGGCAATCGTGATTTCCGCCGACCAGAGTCGCTTCGAGACGCTGGAGTGGGAAGGCGCTCTGCGGGTGGATGCTGACGCCGTTGATCCGGGCCCTGCCACTGAAGATTCCGTGCGCTAAGCGGTGGGTCATCCATCCTTCGACAGTTTGTATCGACCATCCCGATTGGCGGCCGTGTGGGCCAGCCATGTTACCCTGACCTTTCAGCCATGTCTGCCCAAATTCCTGATGTTTTGCGTGAGATTGTTGCCCGGAAGAAAGCAGATCTGCCAGCGCTGATCCCCCAAACGGAGAGCTTTCAACAGGCTGCTGAGAGCCGCCGCGCCACGCGCCGCTCCTTCCGCCAAGCCTTGGCCGCCGCCCCGCCTTCGGTTATCTCCGAAGTGAAGAAGGCATCGCCCAGCAAGGGCATCTTTGTGGAAGATTTCCGACCTGCCGAAATTGCGGCTTCCTATGTCCAGGGCGGTGCTGCTGCCATTTCCGTACTGACCGACGAACAGTTTTTCAAAGGAAGTTTGGCCGATTTGGAAGCCGTGCGCGCCACGGTCCCCGTGCCGGTGCTGCGTAAGGATTTCACCATTCACGAAGTGCATGTGCACCAGGCCGCAGCCCACGGCGCGGACGCCATTTTGCTGATCGCGGCCATTCTGACCACCGAAGAAATGTGCCGTTTCCGCGAACTCGCCGCATCTTATGAAATGGATGCACTAGTGGAAGTGCACAACGAAGAAGAACTCGAGTGGGCGCTCGATAGCGAGCCGGAAATCGTGGGGGTCAATAACCGGGATTTACGTACTTTCCAGGTATCGCTGGATGTGAGTTTGCGCCTGGCAGAACGTATCCCGGACCATGCGCTGAAAGTCAGCGAGAGCGGTATTCACAATCATGGCCATGTGGAAACGTTGCAGCAGGCCGGGTATACGTCCTTCCTGGTGGGCGAGCACCTGATGCTTTCGGGCGACGCTGCCGCTTCTCTGCGTGCGCTTCGCGGTGTCTGAACGGCGCAGAATGGGTCCTGAAGCGATTTTCTAGGTTTGCTTGTTGAAGTCGTTTAATCAAAAGGATTTGTTTTGTCTGTACTGGTCAAAATCTGCGGCATCACCACGCTAGAAGACGCCTTCGCCAGCGTTGATGCCGGGGCGGATGCCCTGGGCTTCAATTTCTACGCGAAGAGCCCCCGCTACATTCAGCCCGAAGCTGCTGCGCAGATCATTGCCCAATTGCCCGGGCACATTCGTACCGTGGGCGTGTTCGTGAATATGCCCGCGTCCGAAGTTGCCGCCATTCGCGCCGTCGCCGGTCTGGGCGTGGCGCAGCTGCACGGTGATGAAGACCCGTTTGCCTACGCCGAGGCCGGACCTTTATGGCGGGCCCTACGTGTTGACGCGGCGTTCGACCCCGCCCGCCTGCCGGATTGGCCTGTGGAAGCCCTGTTGTTGGATGGCCCGGCCGGCGATCTTTACGGCGGAGCAGGTGTCACTTTCGACTGGCGAGCCGCCCGAGCGCTCGCCATGAAAGTGGTGTTGGCGGGCGGTTTAACCCCCGAGAATGTGGCTACAGCCATCGTTACGGCGCAACCTTGGGGGGTGGATGCTTGTTCCCGGTTGGAAACTGCACCCGGAATCAAGGATCATAAGAAGATACGCGCGTTCCTCGATGCCGTGCGTGCCGCGGAGACTCCCCAACCGGAGTAGCCTCCAGCGGACCGCACGCTGAGGTCCGCTCCGGTATAGCAGGGAGGGGAACTTCGTTTAGCATGAGCACTGCAGCCGCAATTTCACTGCGTTCGGAGCCAGATGCTGGTGGGCACTTCGGCCCCTATGGAGGCCGCTTTGTTCCAGAGGTGCTGATGGCCCCGCTGGAAGAGTTGGAAATTGCCTACCGCGAAGCCCGCTCTGATCCTGCATTCCAGGTCGAACTCAACGACCTGCTTCGTGATTTCGCCGGTCGTGAGACTCCCTTGTATTACGCGCGTCGCCTAAGCGAAGAACTGGGCGGAGCTCGCATCTACCTGAAGCGGGAAGACCTGCTCCATACCGGTGCTCATAAGATCAACAACTGCATCGGCCAAGTGCTGCTTGCTCGTCGTATGGGGAAGCGCCGCATCATCGCCGAAACCGGAGCCGGGCAGCACGGCGTTGCCACGGCGACGGTTTGTGCCCTGTTCGGATTGGATTGCACGGTCTATATGGGCTCCGAAGACATGCGCCGTCAGGAGATCAACGTCTTCCGGATGCGCATGCTGGGCGCCAAAGTCGTGGGTGTATCGAATGGCAGTTGCACGCTGAAAGACGCCATTAACGAAGCCATGCGGGATTGGGTCACCAATGTCGACGCCACCCATTACCTGCTGGGCTCCGCGTTGGGAGCACACCCCTATCCGCTGATGGTTCGTGATTTCCATGCGTGCATCGGCTTGGAAGCGCGCAAGCAGATTCTGGAAAAAGAAGGCCGCCTGCCGGATGCCGTCATTGCCTGTGTGGGCGGTGGCAGCAACGCCATCGGTGCTTTCCATGCGTTTGTGCCAGAAACCTCCGTGCGTCTGATTGGCGTGGAAGCTGGCGGACGTGGCAAGGCTATCGGTGAACACGCGGCCCGCTTTAGTGGCGGTGCTCCGGGCGTGCTGCACGGTTCTTATAGCTATCTGTTGCAGGATGACGATGGTCAGATCAGCCTGACGCACAGCGTTTCCGCGGGTCTCGATTACGCCAGCATCGGCCCTGAGCATGCTTGGCTGCACGATCAGGGGCGCGCGGAATATGTAAATGTCAGCGATGAGGACGCGCTGCAGGCCGCTGTCCGGCTTTCCCGTACGGAAGGCATCATTCCGGCACTGGAAAGCGCGCACGCCGTGGCGGAAGCCATACGCATTGCCCCTAGCCATGCTGGTGAGGTTTTTGTGGTGAATCTCTCTGGCCGTGGCGATAAAGATCTTGGAATCTACAGGGAAAACCTGAAAGAATTGGACGCCAGCGAATGAGTAGCCGCATTGCACAGAAGTTTGATGAGTTGAAGGGCCGTAACGAGCGCGCGCTCATCGCTTATATCACCGCCGGGGACCCCAGCCCTGCACGGACGGTTTCGTTGGTGCTGGCGCTGGAACGTGCTGGCGTCGATATCGTGGAGTTGGGTGTTCCGTTCTCTGATCCCATTGCGGACGGACCTGTGATTCAGCGCGCTGCCGAGCGCGCTTTGAAGGCTGGAACCACGATGGGCGGCATTCTGGAAATCGCACGCCGCATCCGGCAGCAATCGCAGATTCCACTGCTGTTGTTCACCTACCTGAACCCGGCCCTTCGCTACGGTTTCGAGCGCTTGGCCACGGAAGCCAAGGAAGCGGGCATTGACGGTTGCCTGCTTACCGACCTCAGCGTGGAAGAAGCGGACGCCTACGTAAAAGGGATGCGCGATCACGGCTTGGATACCGTGTTCCTAGCGGCGCCCACCAGTAACGCCCGGCGTCTGGAACTTGTCGCGAAGTATTCGACCGGCTTTGTCTATCTGGTGTCGCGCACAGGGGTCACGGGAGAGCAAGATCAGCTGCCGGCCTCTGTGACGAACATGGTGCAAGCACTTCGAGCGCAGACCGATAAGCCCATCGCGGTTGGTTTCGGCGTTTCCCGTAGGGAACATGTGGAAGCTCTGCGTGCTGAAGCAGATGGCATCATCGTTGGCAGCGCTATCGTTCGCCTTATTGAAGAGCATGCCGCAGCGGACGATTTGGAACGGCGCCTGGAGCGTTTTGTGCGTGAATTGAAGCTGGGAACGCTGACGCCCGGCAATTCAGAATCGGAGATGCTAGTCCATGAGTCATAGCCCACGGCTTGTGCCTGTCGAGGCAACAGCAACGGAGGCCACTCATCCGCTTGCGGAGCAACGCGGTCAGATTGACGCCATTGATGTAGAAATTCTACAGCTTCTGAACCGGCGTACACGCGTTGTGGAAGAGATCGGTCGCATCAAGGCAGAACTGGCGATTCCGGTTTATGAGCCTAAGCGAGAGGACCTTGTCATGAACAACGTCCTTTCCAACAACCAGGGCCCATTGGACGACGCTGCCGTTCGGCGCATCTTTGAGCGGATTATCGATGAAATGCGTACCTTGCAGAAGTCGCGCATTCCTGCGGATAAGTCCTGTCCCCAACCTGCTGCCAAGGTAGAGGAGTCCGGTTCTTAACATCCACTCGATTGTGGAGTACAGAATCCGTGCAACATCATGGCAATCACTGTCGCAGTGGTCGGGGTAGGGCTGATCGGTGGATCCTTTGCCCTTGCGGTTCGGCAGGCAGGCATCGCTAATCGCGTCATCGGGGTATCTTCACCGGCAACCATCAGCAAAGCGCAAAGTCTCGGCATCGTTGATGCGGGGCTTCCTTTAGAAGACGCGATCCCGCAAGCAGATCTGGTTTTTCTTTCCGCCACCATCCACGCAATCATTGATGTTTTGCCTAGGCTACACGGGCTGGTGAAACCTGGCGCAATTGTCACAGATGCGGGCAGCACCAAACGCGCTATTGTCCGCCGTGCGCAAAGTGTGGAAGGGCTTACCTTCATCGGCGGGCATCCCATGGCAGGCAAGGAACAGAGCGGAGTGGAGCAGGCCGAAGCGTCGCTTTTTCAAGGACGTCCCTGGGTGCTGACGCCTACTTCTGCATCCAACGACGATCAGGTTGGTGAACTGCGCGACATGCTGGAACAAATCGGAGCCGACACCATGGTGATGTCGCCCGAAGATCATGACGCTGCCGTGGCCCGCACGTCCCACCTGCCGCAGTTGCTGTCCACGGCCCTAGCTGCATCGCTGGACCAACACTTCCGCGAAGAAACTCCGGTGATCGCCGGGCCTGGGTTGCTGGATGCCACCCGGCTTGCGCAGAGTCCCTTCGCGGTGTGGCGCGACATTCTGGAAACCAACCAGGATGAGGTGCTGGATGCAGTAGATGCTCTACTTGAGACGCTCCAGGAACAGCGTGAAATTCTCGGGAGAGACGTGGCTCTTGGCGATCAATTTGATTGCGCAGGCGCCTTTGCCCGTCGCCTTCGCAATCGCTAATCCTCACCTTTTAGCGGCTTCCACTTACTTGCGGATCATCCGATCAACAGAAAACCTTCCGGAACCGTTCAGCAGCAGGAATAGACCGATGCAGAAGTAAAGCAGTGCTAGTTCCTGTTTGGCGAAGGGGTCGTTGCGATGTACCCCGATCAACGCCACGGTCATGGTGCAGACCCATAGCAGGCCGGATGGGCGCGTCAATAGGCCGAGCACAATCAACAATCCACCACCGAACTCAGCGAATGCCGCAGCCCATGCCATAAACGAAGGCAGGCCCATCGCAGCTACGCCCTTCATTAGCCCTTCAGGCGGCGGAAGTTTCTTGATGCCATGGCCGAGAGCCATGCTCAGTCCAGCGACGACCCGAAGCACGAGCAATCCCAAATCACCAACCGTAGACGCAGTGCCCGCGCCCCCAAACAAGAAATTCCGCATTCTCATCTCCCCATTTCTATCCATCGCCAAGGCTTCTTCCCAGATATGGCTTCACGACCAGCCAAGCCCGCGACGGAGGCAAGCTTCTACCATCATGCTACATAGTAATGCGGCATAGTACGTTCTGCGCATTGCGCAGCAGACAGAACGCTCACATGGCGAATTCAGATCCCCATGGGCTGCGCTATGCTGTGGCTTACACAAACCTGTGGCTTATACCAGCGAGGGGGATTATGCGAACTTGGCTGATGGCGCTGGTGTTAACGGGATGTCTCATGCTGCTGAGTTGCTCGGGAACCGTGAGTGGTGTCGCGAATGAAGCTGACGTGATTGCGGTTCTGAAGAAGCAACAGGAAGCATGGAATCGGGGAGACCTGGATGGGTTTCTGGAGGGTTATGAGAAATCCCCGGAGATCACATTTGTGGGCCGCACCGTGTCGAGGGGCTTTGATGGTCTCCGGCAGCGTTACCAGAACACCTACGGTTCCGCGGAGAAGATGGGCAAGCTTACTTTTTCGGAACTGGAGTTTCGACCGCTCACGCCGGATGCCGCCTTTGTGATTGGCCGCTTCTCGCTCGCCCGAACAGAGGCGGGCGGCGGTGCTTCCACCGGTAGATTTACGGTTATTCTGCAGAAGACGCCAGCCGGTTGGAAGATGGTCCACGACCATACCAGCGCGGATTAATGTGTCGACCTGCTTGTATAGAAGGGCTGAAGCCACGATGAGTACCTTGTGGCTTCAGCCCTTTTGTTATGACGCTTATGCGTTCTTCGGAACGAACTCCCGATGTGGCGGAGGCGCGGGCAGCACCTTGCGCGTTGTGGGATCGAAGGCCATCACCTTGCCGGTGCGATAAGATTCCACGCCCATCGCAATACCCGTCATCACCTGATAGCCACGCATGGCATTGTAGATGGGCGACTTGCGGGTGCGAATGCAATCCAACCAGTCATCCACGGAATCAGTGCTTGGTTCGGACTGGAGAACCACCTCTTCCTTGCCATCATTGGCTTCCTTAAACTCTTTCAGGAAGCTTCTTTCCGCGCGAATGGTCGCGGTCAGCTTGCGGGTCATCACCGAGTTGCCCCGCCGCAATGTACTCGCGGCGCCGGGTATGGGCATGGGGTCGCTGACTTCCACCGTTCCCCAGTTTCCGTAGACCGTCAAGGGGACCGAGCGTTCGTTGGCCATGCAGGAGATCATGTTGATGGCATACTCACCGGGGTATTCAATCATCGTCATGTAGGTATCAGGCACTTCGCGATTCTTCTGCGCGTAGATGCCTCCAGCCGCCACGGCCCTTGTTGGAAAGTCAAAGCCCACCATCGAACTCATGGCCCCCAGACGGTGGTACAGCAGGTCCGTGGCATTGCCGCCGGAATAGTCCCAATACTTGCGCCAGCGGAAGTAACGCTCGTCGCTGTAAGCGCGTTTCTTTGCAGGCCCCAGCCACATGTTCCAGTCGAGGTTCTCTTTTGTCACCTTGGCGTCAGGCCAGCTCTTGTCGCCCACCCCAGGCATTGGGTAATCCCACATGCCAGTGCGTGTGTTGCGGTTATAGCTGATGAGCCCCCACAACACCTTGCCCATCTTGCCAGCCTTTATGTAGTCGTTGACCTGCCAATACATGCGCGTGCTGGGGCCTGAGCCGCCAACCTGCAGAATGCGCTTTGTGCTTTCCACGGTGTCGGTCAGCTTTTGCGCTTCATCGATGGTGTAGGTCATCGGCTTTTCCAGATAGACATCTTTGCCACATTCGCAGGCTTGGGAGGCCATCAGGTAGTGCCACTGGTCTGGCACCACAATCACCACAGCGTCGATGTCCGGTCTCGAAAGAATCTCCCGATAGTCGCGGTAAGCCTTTTCCGCTTTGGTCACCTCCTGGGCATGTTTTACTCTTGGCTCCCAAACGTCACAAACGGCGGCAAACTCGAAGTCATTCTTTTCTGCCTTGCGACCGTTAAAGGCGCGGTTCAACAGGCTGTGGAATTGCATGCCCGTACCGATAAATCCCACGTTGATGCGGTCATTGGCCCCAAGCGCGCGGGTGTTGGCTTTGGGCGTGAACTTAGGAACATCGGCCCGCGTGGATATCGACGCGGCGAGCAAAGAAGGAACAGCAAAAAGCGATCTTCGGCTCGGGCTAGACATGGATCTGACCTTTCGAAACAGCGCGTGAACTCCGCGCGAATACAGTGCTCTCGATCATTGATTTGGTAAGCCGAACCCCTTTGCGTTCGGTATCCCAAATTTGGTCGTTGGTGAGATTTTCAAGGGGGTTGGGGCCCCGTCGGCCAAAGCTGGATTCAATACCCCAATAGCCATGGACGCCAGCACTGACGCAAGCGCGAAGCAGCCCTTCCAGGTCGAAGGCGGAATGCGATCCGTCGCTTGACCACGATGCTTTCACTGAGATTCCCTTAGCCCATGGAAGCAAAGCCTTCAGGACCTCCATGTTGTCATCACCCGCGTTGATATTGCCAAAGTCCGGCAAGGTCCCAAACCGGGGATGGTTCACCGCCTTCATCAGTTGAGGAAGCACCTTCTTGTTCGAGGAAGCTCCGCCATGGTTCTCGATGACGATGTTCAGGCCAGACGCTTCGGAGTACGCCAGCAGATCGCTAAAACTCTCCGCCGCGCGCTTTACGATGTCCTTATCCTGCTGCCAGTTTTCGCGGGGGCCACCCATATTGACGCGAATGGCATGACATCCCAGATAGTGTGCGATGTCCACCCATTTGCGATGGGCAACAGCCGCCTGCTTACGCTCGGACGTGTCCACTGCGGACATGTCTCCTTCTCCATCCACCATGATCAGAACGAAACGAACGCCGTTGGCTTCACCATTCCGTTTCAACTGCTGCAGGTAGCCCAGTCGCGGGTTCTCGAAAAATTGATTGACGAGTTCCACCGCACCCAAGCCAAAGTCTTCGCGAACGATTCGCGGAAGATCTAAATTTGTCCATTTTTTTGCTGCAAAAAAACTGCGATTTAATGACCAGGCTGCCAAGGAAATCTGGTCTTCACCGGTTGGTTTCGCTGAAGCGCTAGTGGCCGCAGCGAGGGTAGAGAGAAATAGACGGCGATTCATCGGCCTGTCTCCTGAGCCTTGCAAACCAGGGGAAATAAATAGGTTTACAACGAAGTGAGCGCCCTTCGTGCGGATCTTCATGGCGTCGTGGCAAGGGAACCGTTGGGGGTTGAGGCGGCGCTGTCCGGAGTATAAAGGCAGCGTTGTGCCGATGCAATATGTGATTTTCAACACATTTAGCCGATCAAATTTATCCAGAAACTTTTCGCTTGCATGAAGGAATATACTCGCGTACACTTTGCAAATAGTCTTTAAAAAGATCTCGCGGCTCCGTTAGCCTCACCCCCCGTTTGCCCACTCAAAGTTTGTTGGGAGCCTAATCATGAAGAAACGCTTGTTTCTCCTGATGGGTGCACTTTTGCTTGCACTCTCATCTCTTCCTGTTGGTGCGCAAGTCCTCTACGGAACGATCGTCGGAGACGTCGTCGATTCCAGCGGGGCGTCCATCGAACAGGCAATTGTTACCGTAAAAAATACAGGAACTGGACAGAACCGTGAAGCAACCACAGACGCAGTCGGCCGCTACACCGTCGGCACCTTAGGCCCCGGAGTCTATAGCGTCACCGTTGTGCATTCCGGTTTTCGCACCATCACGCGTGAGCGTCTGCAGGTATCCGCCAATGCGATTGCACGTGTTGATTTTCAGCTTGAGCTCGGCCAAGTTTCGGAACAAGTAACCGTACAAGCCGATGCAGCCGCGCTCCGCACGGAGAAGGCAGATTCCGGCGCCGAAATCTCCACCACGGCCACTGAGGTGCTTCCGATGAGTTCTTATCGGAACTATCAGGCCCTCATCAATCTGGTCCCCGGCGCTACGCCGGCAGCTGAACAGAATTCCGCTACCGATACCCCGGGTCGTTCGTTGACCACCAACATCAATGGCACCGCTCGCAACCACAACATGACGCGTGTAGACGGAGCCATCAATGTAAACGTGTGGCTGCCGCATCACACTGCCTATGTGCCGCCTTCGGAGACGGTGGAAACGCTGAACGTATCCACCGGAGCATTCGACGCCGAACAAGGCATGGCTGGCGGATCTGCAATTACGCTGGTCACTAAGAGCGGCACCAACGATTTCCACGGTTCCGCCTGGGAGTTCCACAACAACCAGCGTCTTCGGGCGCGTAGCTTCTTCATGCCAGCCACGCAGGAAAAGCCACGTGACACGTTGAACATCTACGGCTTTACGCTCGGTGGTCCAATTGTTCGCAACAAACTGTTCTTCTTTGGCGGTTTTGAAGCGACCCGGCAACGCACGGGTGGCAGTGGTCTATTCACCGTGGCGACGGCAGACCAGCGCCAGGGGAACTTCAGTTCCTACATCTCCTCCAACGGCCAGGGACGCATCTACGATCCATTGACGGGAGCAGCCAACGGAACGGGACGTACACCTTTCGCCGGCAACGTCATCCCTGTCAGTCGACTCAGCCCCCAGTCACTGCGCGTGATCGAGTATCTGCCTGCCCCGAACTTGCCGGGAACTGCACAGAACTATTTCTCGGCGGCAACAGGTCTTTTGGATCGCTACAACTACGACATCAAGATCAACTGGAACCGGAACGAAAAACACACCATCCACGGGAAGTACAGCTCGATGGTTGCTGACGTCACTGGCGTGGGCGCCATGGGGCAGTTGATCGGGCCAGCCGTGGTGAATGACCCGGGTACGGGACACACCTTCGTGCAGGTTCCCACCATCGGACACACCTACATCTTTTCGCCCACTGTGTTGATGGACCAAACCCTCGGTTTTGTGCGCACCGCGCAGACCGTGCTTGGCGTCGACTACGGCACCAACTGGGGCACCGACGTGTTTGGCATCCCCGGCACCAACGGCGCGGATGAGCGTTACAGCGGGTTGCCCGCGTTCAACTTCACGGGTTATTCCGGTCTCGGTAACCAAGCCAACTGGATGCCCACCTTCCGTGCGGACCAAAGCTATACCCACAGCACCAACGTCACCTGGATGCGCGGCGCTCACGAATTCCGCTTCGGCTTCGACATGGTGCGCCACCAGTTGAATCACTGGCAGCCGGAAACGCAGAACCCGCGCGGGGCGTTCACCTTCGGTGGTGGCCTTACGGCGTTGAACGGTGGCGTCGCGCCGAACCAGTACAACTCCTGGGCAGCTTTCATGCTGGGTGAACCCACGCTTACCGCGCGTAGCATTCAGCACATGACGCTTTCCGGACGAGAGTGGCAATTTGGCTGGTATGCGCGTGACCGTTGGCAGGTGAATCGCTCGCTGACCGTCAACCTCGGTCTGCGCTATGAACTTTATCCGCTGATGTCTCGTGCCTCTTCGGGTATTGAACGCCTGGACCTCAACACCATGATGGTCTACATGGGCGGACTTGGAAGCACACCGGGCGATGCGGGCATCAGTGTCAGCAAACGTCTATTTGCACCCCGTGTTGGTATTGCCTGGAAGGTCAACGAAGGACTGGTGGTGCGCACGGGTTATGGTCTTACCTACGATCCGTTGCCTATCACTCGTCCTCTGCGTGGGTCTTTCCCGTACACCATTGCCACGAACTTTCCGGGAACCAATGAGTTCACGTCCTTCCAGTCCCTGGCTCTCGGTATTCCGGTCGTCACGGGTCCGGATGTGAGCAGTGGTGTGGTGCCGCTGCCGTCCAACGTGGAAAGCCGTTTCCCGGGTAACTCACTCAATCGTGGTTACATCCAGTCGTGGAACTTCACCCTGGAACAGAAGCTGCCTTTGGGCTTCATCGGTTCCGCGGGTTATGTGGGAACGCAGACCACGCGTAATATCGCGCGTCTCGATCTGAACGCAGCGGCCCCGGGCGCAGGCAATACCGGTCGCCCCTTTGCCGCGCAGTTCAACCGCCGCGTGACCACCGATCTTTTGGATGGTTTCCTTAGCTCCAACTATCATTCGTTGCAGACCAGCATCAACCGCTCCTTCACAGGCGGCTTGTTCATGAAGGGCTCCTACACCTACAGCAAGGCCATGAACCGCGTCGATGACGATGGAACGGGCACCTTGCTCTGGAACTGGAGCGGAGCCATGGATCGCAACTATGGCCCTGCTGGCTACGACCGTACGCACATGCTGCAGATGGCCTGGGCCTATGAACTGCCCTTCGGAAAAGGCAAGCAGTTCCTGACCAATGGCATCGCTTCGGCGATTGCTGGCGGCTGGAGCATCAATGGTGTCTTCTCTGCCTACACGGGTGTACCGTTCACGGTGTTGGCTCCAGGAGCGTCTGTCAATGCTCCGGGCAATACCCAGACTGCCGATCAGGTCAAATCCAATGTTGAGAAGTTCGGCAATGTCGGCGCGGGGCAGTTTTACTACGACCCCGCCGCCTTTGCTGCGGTTAGTGAAGTTCGCTTCGGAACCACGGGGCGCAACCTGCTCCGCGCTCCCGGTGTGGTGGGTGCAGACACCAGCATCTTCCGCAGCTTCGACATCCTGGAACGCCTGAAATTGGAGTTCCGGGCCGAGGCATTCAACCTCACCAACACACCACGTTTCGGTGCACCCTCCGCCAACGTGGCGAATGCAGACTTCATGCAGGTACGTAGCGTTGTGGCTGGTAGTGACCGACAATTCCGTTTCGGTCTGAAAGCGACGTTCTAGTCCTGGCGGAAAACCAAGGGATGGCGACGGCGAATATTTCGACCTGAGCCACTCAAGTCCCTCACAGGTGGATCCGCTCTGTCGGTATGGCAGAGCGGATCCAACTGGCCGCTGCGGATGTTCGAGCCTTACTGCTGTTTTCTCAAAATCGTTGACGAGTACTTTGACTATTCGCCCGCAGGAATTCCTCCGCAGGGTTGCAGGGACGTCTACGGGATTGGACTTCCCGACGACATCTCAAAGAAGGTCTACCACAACAATGCAGCCCGGCTCATGGGCTGGGAAACCATCTAGGCGAGCAATTCATGAATCAGTTGAATCGACGGAGACTTCTTCGAACCGTACTTGGATCATCGGCGGCTGCCCTCGGCGTCCACGCGTTGAGTCCACAGGCTAAGGCGCAGTTTGCCAAGGAAATCCTGCGCGACGACATGATGTTGACGGACTACCGACCCAGGACCCCCTTGGTCGTTCCAAAGAATCCTGTCCTTCGCGCGAAGTTTCCCGTCATTGACATGCACACGCATGTGAATGCGGTATACACCCGGAATCCGATTCCAGGTGAGCCCCTACAAGGCACACCAGTCCAGCGCATCGATCAGATTGTCAGTTGGATGGATGCGATCAACATGAAGCGCATGGTGAACCTGACCGGTGGCTTCGGACCGGAGCTGGATCGCACCATGAAGTACATGGTGAATCGTCACCCTGGCCGCTTTGTCACCTGTACCATTCCCAACTACAAGAGGCTGAACGATCCGGGCTATCCGCGGTGGCAGGCCGAAGAGTTGGCTCGCGCCAAGAAGCAGGGCGCCGTTGGTCTCAAGATTTCCAAGACCCTCGGTATGTATCTTCGTGAGAGTGGATTCAGGGACACTGAGCGCGAACCGCAGCAAACAGGCCCGTTGGTAAAGATCGATGATGAGCGCTTCTTCCCTCTCTGGAAAGCCGCTGGCGAACTCAATATGCCTGTGTTCATTCACATCTCCGATGTGGACGGATTCTGGCGCCCTTTCGACAAAAAGAACGAGCGATGGGAAGAACTTTTACGGCATCCCGAAGTGCACTATTACGGCACAGACGTTCCTCCGAAGGAAGAACTTCACGCGGCTCGAAACCGGGTCATCAAGGCGCATCCCAACACCCACTTCATTCTGCTGCACGTGGGCACGCATCCAGAGAATCTGGACGATGTCACCAATGTGCTGAACGCGCATCCGAACACCACCGTCGAAATCAGCGCCAGCCTCAACGATCTCGGACGTCAGCCTAAGCGCGCGCGCCGCTTCATCGAGGAGTTCCAGGATCGCGTAATGTACGGCACGGACGCTTCACCCAATGGACTCAATGCGCCTCAGCAGTATTTGGAGCCGGAAATGTTCCAGTGCTATTTCCGCTGGCTTGAAACGCTGGATGAGTACTTCGACTATTCGCCTGCTGATTTCCCGCCGCAAGGCTATTGGAAGATCTACGGCATTGGATTGCCCGACGACATTCTGAAGAAGGTCTACCACAATAACGCCGCCCGTGTAATGGGCTGGGAAACGATCTAGAGGGAAGCTTTGAGATGAAAAAGTTGAATCGACGGAATCTATTTCGTAGCGCGCTCGGAACAGCGGCGGCGGCCATGGGACATACGGCGCTCACCTCGTCAGCGCAGGCTCAATATGCGAAGACGAAGCCCATCAACAATATGCGCTTCACGGACTATCAACCAGAGAAGTTGCTGGTTGTTCCGGAAACGCGAATTCTCAAGGCAAAGTATCCGGTGATCGACATGCATACGCACGTCACCCACACCTTCAACCGAATGCCGACCCCGGGTGAGCCGTTGCAGGGCGCCACTCCAAAGGCGTGTCTGGACCAGATCGTCAAATGGATGGACGAGACCAACATCAAGCGGGTGGTCAATTTGACCGGCGGGTTTGGGCCAGATCTGGACCGGACCATGAAAGACTTGGTGAACGCTTATCCTGGTCGTTTCGTCACCTGTACGGTTCCCACCTACAAGAACTTCAACAACGCCAACTATCCGCAATGGCAGGCCGAGGAACTCGCCCGCGCCAAGAAGCAGGGCGCTGTCGGCCTGAAGATTCTAAAGACGCTGGGCATGTACTTGCGTGAGGGTGGATTCAAGTACACCGAGCGCGAGGAAGGGCAGCAGGGGCCACTGGTGAAGATCGACGATCCCCGTCTCTTTCCCATGTGGAAGGCTGCCGGAGATCTCAAAATGCCTGTCTTCATCCACATTTCCGATGTCGACTCTTTCTGGGAGCCTTTCGATAAATACAACGAACGTTGGGAAGAGCTTTTGCAGCACCCCGAAGTGCACTATCACGGAACGGATGTGCCGCCGAAGAAGGAATTGCATGCCGCGCGCAACCGTGTGATTGCAGCTCACCCCAACACTCACTTCATTCTGTTACATGTCGGCACCCATCCAGAAAATCTGGACGACGTGACGGACGTGCTCAACACCTACCCGAACACTACCGTCGAATTCAGCGCAAGCCTGGGTGAATTAGGTCGGCAACCACGCCGCGCTCGCAAGTTCATTGAGGAATTTCAGGACCGCGTGATGTTCGGAACCGATGCGTCACCAAACGGTCTTAACCATCCCCAGCAGGATCTGGAACCGGAGATGTACCGCTGCTATTTCCGCTGGCTGGAAACCGAGGATGAACACTTCGACTACTCCAGCGCCAAGTTCCCACCCCAAGGTTTCTGGCGCATCTATGGCATTGGTCTTCCGGATGACATTCTGAAGAAGATCTACCACAACAATGCAGCGCGTATTATGGGGTGGGAGACCATCTAGTGCGAATTAAAGGCTTACTTGCATTCTGTTTCACGCTGCTGCTTTTTAGCTGTTATGCGTTTGCTGCGGAGAAGGTTGCGCTGGTTGGCGGCGGAGCCAAGGGCCTTAGCGCCTGGCAGACGGGCTATACGAATTGGGCGCTCGAAAACGGCGTACTGATTCTGAAAGACCGAACAGACGGCAAGGAACACAATTACAACTACTTGTGGACAAAAGACCAATACGAAAACTTCGTGCTGGACTTTGAATTTTTTGTAGACCCAAGCGCTAATAGCGGAGTCTTCATTCGGACCTCTGATCTGAATGACCCGGTGTATAGCGGTTTGGAGATTCAGGTAGGAATTGCTGACCCCAGTCGTCCGATTCGTAAGAACTCGATGGGCGCCATCTATGATCTGGTGGCTCCGTCCGGACATGCGATGAAGATCGGCGAATGGAATCAGATGCGTATTCGGTGTGAGGGTAGCCGCGTTCAAGTGGACGTCAATGGGAAACGTCTTTCCGAGGCAGAGCTCAGCCAATGGGTTGTAGCTGGACAAAGCCCCGACGGCACGAAGAACAAATTCAAGCGTCCGATTGCCGAGTATGCCCACAAGGGGTACATCGGGTTGCAGGATCACGGAACCCCAGTGCAGTTCCGCAATATGGTTCTGACGAGGCTACCATAAGTGCTCCCTACACTACTTCGGCAGAGCCTCGTGGCTCTGCCGCTTTTTTCCTTTATGCTTTTTGCCCAACAGGCGCCCCACCAGAACGCGCCGGAACCGGGCATGTCTCGATCGGATATCACTCCACCCAGCATCACCATCGGGAACGGCATCGTCTCCGCCGTGGTGTACCTGCCCGATGCATCGAAAGGCTATTATCGGGGCGCGCGCTTCGACTGGGCCGGTGTTGTTGGCAGCTTGGATGTGCGTGGGAAACGTTACTTCGCGCCATGGTTCGCGGCGAGGGATGCGAGCGTGAAAGACGTGGCGTTCTCGCAGGCACATGGGGCCTATGTTGCGGGTATGAATAGCGGGGCGGTTGGACCCGTGGAAGAGTTTGTTGTCGAAGGCAACAAGGCCATTGGCTATGACGAAGCGTCTGTCGGCGAGCTCTTTCTCAAACCCGGTGTCGGGTGGCTGCGGAAAGTTTCGGACGCACCCTATGATCGATTCCACCTGTATGACCTGGTGGATGGAGGCACGTGGACGCACAAGGCGGACGAACGCAGCATTGCCTTCACGCAACGTCTCGATAGCGACAGGCGGTACGCCTATGAGTACAGCAAGGAACTGGTGCTGCCGACCGATCAGCCGGAGCTTCGCATCGTCCATCAGATTCGCAACCTGGGGGCGCTTCCGTTGCGCACCAACGTGTACAACCACAATTTCTTTACCTTTGCGGGATCTGCAACCGGGTCTGCCTTCCGGTTCCATGCGGCCTTTCCGCTGAAGGCTCTTCGCGAAGCGCAGGGCCCATTGCTGCTGCAAGATGACGTGCTCGGATACAGCCGTGATCTTGCCCCCGACGAATCCGCGTCCATCCTGCTTGGCGGTTTTGAAGGGGTGGACGCTTCCTATCAGCTTTGTTTGGAGAACCGGGAAACCGGCATGGCGGTGCAGATCCGTGGAGATCGCCCGCTGCATCGCCTTTTCTTCTGGAGCCTACGGTCAGTGATCTCGCCAGAGCCGTTTATTGCTCTTGATGTTGCCCCTGGCCACTCTGCTTCATGGACCATCACCTATCGTTTTGCCGCCTGCCCCTGAGGCGCTGATCCGTGTTGATGCCTTGGGTTGTCCGTTGAGCGCAGTGAGCAGAGCGAGGAATTTACGCTTGTCAAAGCCATGCCGCTTCTCCGAATCGGGCTTCATCGCCCTGGCATTGTGAAAAAACTGCTTCGTGGCAGGCGTGCCGTAGCGACGAACGTCCTTTAGTTACAATAGTTAGCGGTGTGGTCGTTGTTCCTCCCCACCCAGCCGGCGAAAAGGCGGCAAAGGTAGACGATCAACCACAGCCACTCCTGTTCACGTCTGACGAGTGTTTGCGTCAGCGCTGCGAGCGCTTATGGGCGACAATTGCGCAGTTGTCCCTATAGACTCGGGCTGCGCTGTCCCTTACATCGGCCTTAGTAACAGTAGCTCACATGCGACAACATTCATTCGCTGGACATCCTTCCAGCCATGGCCTTCCGCAGGACGATAAGATGCCTGTACGCGGCGCCAATGTCACGGATCTGCGGCAGTCGAACGCGGCCCTCGTTTTTCGCCTCTTGCAGCAGCATTCGCCTTGCTCCCGAGCTGATCTCGCTCGCTTGAGTGGACTTACGGCGCCGACGGTCTCTGCCGTCGTTGACGATCTACGTCGTCGCAACCTGGTGAAGCTAGGAGGTCAGGGTGTATCCACTGGCGGGCGTCCGCCGACAATCGTGGAGATCAACACCGCCCATTGGTATGTGATCGGCGTGGATATTGGCGCCCTCTTTGTGCGTCTTGCCTTGGCCGACCTGAATGGCGCGATTGTTCTGCGGGATACGACCCGTCTCGAATCGGGGCACACGCCGGAAACCGTCACGGATCTGGTTGCGGAGACCGTCGCACGCTTGTGCAAGTCCGCTGGCCTCACCACAAAAAACATCCTTTTGATTACGGCAGGGGCTCCTGGCATCACGGATCTCGAAAAGGGTTTGATCGTTTCCGCCCCTAATTTGCATAACTGGGATAACATTCCGCTGCGGGATCTGATCGAGTCAAAAACTGGTATCGCCTGTGTTGTCGAAAACGACGTGAACCTGGGCGCGCTGGGCGAAGCCTGGATGGGAGCGGCAAAGGGCGCGTCAGACTTTATCTTCATTTCCATCGGCACCGGCGTCGGCGCTGGCATTGTCCTGAATGGCCGGTTGCATCGTGGCTCGGCCAACTCCGCGGGGGAAGTCGGCTATATGCTGGTGCCGGGCCTGCCGCAATCTCCCTTAAAGCTAAGCCAGCTGGGCCGTTTGGAAGGCGCCATTGGCGGCCGCAGTATTGAAGAAGCGTGGTCCGATGCGAATAGGGGCCAACACCTGCTTGCCACCGAAGTGTTCGAACTGGCCGCGCAGGGCGACAGGAAAGCGGGCGCGCTGCTGGAACAATCGGCCAGCTATCTGGCTGCCGCGCTTACGAATATTGGCCTCGTGCTCGATATCACCTTGGTGGTGTTGGGTGGGGGCGTCGGCAGTTCGCCTATCCTGCTAGCAGCCACAGACGAACTGATGCAACAAAACGAAATTGGCCGTCCGACCCTGCTAGTCAGCAGTCTGGGCATTGACGCTGAAATCTTCGGCGCCATCCGTCTTGGCCTGCAAGTCGCGGAATCGCAAGACTATCGCCGCAGGTCCGTGATGCGCCGTCGCCGAGCCTGACGACCTGCGCGGGGCGTTCGCGATTGTTCCCCGCAGTCATGCCGACATGCGCCATCGCATCACAATCGGAGACAATAAGGTAGGTTGGCCCTCCGTTGTGGCCGCCTCCTCCGATTCGAATGCCCGAAGATACTGATTCCCGCGTTCTGCTCACCGACCAGCTGATTCAGGGGGTCGAGCAGTTGCTTGCTGCTCGTTCACTGCCTGTTATCTATGAGCGCTTGCTGGCTATCACGCTGATCTACAGTGGAGCCCGCGAGGGCGCCGCCGTCATGAATCGTGGCGATGGCGTCACCGAAGTGGTGGCCGAGCGTGGCCTTGGCGCTGCGCTTGTCGGGCGTAGTCTGCGCGAATTGCGTGTTCTGGCTCCTTCACTCACATACCGCGCAATCATCGGTGAAGCTGATGAACCCGTGGGGTTTCTGTTGCTGGGCGGATTGCCGGATGATCCACACAAGATGGATGAAAAGCCGCATCTGCGGATGCTGCTCAGCATGGGCGCTAGCGTAATTTCCAGCGTTCTTTCCCATGAGGAGTCGCAGCTTCTGAATGAACGGCTCAATCAGCGCCTGCAGGAGCTAAGAGCTTTGCTCGATTTTGGGCGCGGTCTCACATCCACGTTGGATGTAGAAGAAATTGTGCAATTGCTGGCGCTGACGCTGGCCGGTCGGTGGGCCATTTCTCGTTACGCCGTGCATGTGTGGCGAGAAGGTCACGACGATGTGTTTCGTGGTCGCGGTTTCACCTTTGCGCAAGTGGAAGCCCTTTCCGGCAGATACAAGGACCTTTCCGAAGCGATCTTGCTGGGCGAAGATAACGAACTCGAATGGCTGCGCCAGCTCGGTGTGCCGCCGGGTTCCATGCTGATTCCGCTGCTTTCCAATGAGCAGATGATCGGCGTCATTCTATGTGGCCTGCGCTTGCGCAACCAGCACTACAGTCGGGAGGACAAAGAGTTTGGACTCACCCTGGCCAGTAGGGCCGCCGGGTCCATTGAGAATGCGTGGTTCTTCAAGGAAGCCTTGGTTTCCCGGGAAATGGAGCGTGAACTGACCCTGGCAGCCTCCATCCAGCAAGATCTGTTCCCCAAAAACATGCCCATTCCCAAAGGCTGGGATGTATCCGCGCGTAATAGACAGGCTCGCCAGGTTGGTGGTGACTATTTCGATGGCATGTGGCTGCGCCTTGGCGATGCCGGCAGTGAAACGCGAAAAGTTCTCTATGTGGTTGCTGACGTGGCAGGAAAGGGAATTGGTTCAGCCTTGCTGATGGCCAATATCCAGGCAACCCTGCGCGCATTGCTGCATCATGAACCAAGCCTGGAAAGCATCGCGACCGAGGCGAACTCGTTGCTGTTCGCCAGCACTCCCAGCAATCGTTATGCCACCGCGTTCCTATTGTTGTTGGATCCCTCGACGGGCGAAGCAGATTTCGTAAACTGCGCGCACAACAACCCGCTGTTGTTGCGCGCCAATCAAGAAGTGGAGTTCCTGGATGGGCCCGGCCTGGCTCTGGGAATGATGGCGCGCAGCACGCAGAGTCAGGTGCGTGTTGCCATTAGCGTGGGTGACATTCTCGTCATTTACACCGACGGCGTATCGGAGGCAATGAACGTCCGGGATGAAGAGTTCGGTGTTGATCGCCTGCGGGACGTTGTGCGTAAACTCGCTTCCCAGTCCGCAAAGACCATTGTCGACGGTATTTTCCAAGCGATCGAGTATCATGTGGGAGACGCGCCACAGCATGATGACATCACGCTGATGGTGATCAAACGTACGTCCTAGCTGCGGCTCCGCGGCCGTCGCCCCGCGTGATGGCGCGTAACCCCGGCGAGTTGCGATTTGCGCTTCGTTTCGATGTCTGCGATGTCAACCATACTCTCGCGACTCGGCAGTGGCCGGCTTCGGGTCTGGCTCATCTGGTTATGGGCACTGCTGACGCCTGCCGTTCTTGTTGTTGGCATCCAGACCAAGCTGAGGAATTTCCGCGCGTCGGAGTTTTCCATTGACGTTGGCCGCCCGTTGCTCATTGAACGCGCCAGGCAATTTCTGCAGCAGAATGGCGTAACGCCTCCATCTAAAGATCCGCAGATCCGTATCGTCCGAGAGCGCCGCTACCAGGATTACTTGCATCATTTGGTGCAACAGGAAAGTCCGGCTCTCCGAATTGCGGAGCTTCCGCTGCCTGCCGCTCATTTCGTCCTGGATTTTGACGACGCCGGCGATAATCCTATCAACGTCAGCTTCGCGCCGGATGGGCGCATTGTAGGGTATTCCCTAGGCGAACCTAGCCCTTCGCTTTTCGTCCCGGACGATGCCCGCCGCGCTGCTATCCGGTTAGCGGAGGCGCGCCTGGGGGATGTGCTGCGGTATCCCGAGCGCTATCAGTTGTCGGTTCCCCGTGTCTATGAGCAGACCGCCAAGTGGGGCCGTCCGGAATATCGGGTGGAATGGACCGCCGTCAACCGCAACGCACCAGAAGTAGCGTTCACCGTGCGGTTTGGCATCGCGGGTGAGCGTGTGTTCTCGCAGGAATTGGATGCCGATATCGATACGGATCTCGCTCCACCTGGCTTTGCGACTGCTTTCCGCAATGCCTTGATGATCATCGCTCCTTTCTATCTGTTGGCCTTGGTGTTGTGGTTACTGACGCGCTACCTGCAGCGGAGCCTGGAAGGCGAGGTTTCCCACGGACGCGCCCTCGTTGTCACCATCTACCTGGCTGGCATCATGACGGTCATCTTCATCAGCGGAGATGCCCAGTTGCTGATGAATATCCAGTTGAACGGTGCTGACAGCATCCTGGTTTGGGCCTTGCTTGCCGTGGTGTGCGGCGTTGTCGCCTTGCTTGCCGGGGCTTGCTACGCGGCGGGCGAAGGCGAGGTGCGGGAACGCTATCCCCGTGCGCTCACCAGCTTCGACGCGCTTCTTCTTGGTAGGTTCTTCTCGCGCAATGTGGCATGGTCTTTCCTGGTGGGGGCGGCGGTTGCTTGTTGGTTGTTCGCGTTTCAGGTATTTGTGAACCTGCGCTTCGAACAGGGTGTGGAAGAGCCTGGCAGCATCATCTCTGTGTATCGGCTTGTCGTTTCAGAGATTCCCTATATCCACGTCTTCCTCATCCTGCCGGTGGGCGTCGGTCTGGTAATGCTGATGGGCTTTCTGGCGCCGCTTAGCGTAGTGGCTCGTTTTCCAGGCAGGTCTTCCATCACATGGTCCATGTTTGCGGCGATGAGCTTTCTGAATCTGATGATTCTGCATGGGGGACATTCCACGCCCTGGGGACTCTTTCTGACCATTGGTTCGGAAGCCGCCACGCTGCTTGCCCTCATCGTGGCGGCGGATCTGCTTTCCGCATACGTCTGCCTGGTGATCTCGGGCTATCTGGTGTTGCTGACCAATGCGCAGTTGCTCACCTCTATGCCGAGCCATGTGCAGTGGTGGATGCACGGTGTCGTCTTTGCCACTGCGGGCCTTTGCCTTTATCTGTTGAAGAAGGGCGAAACGCTGAGCGACGACGATGTGAAACCAGCCTATGCCCGCGCGCTGGCGGAACGTCAAAGCCTCAGTCGCCAGATATCCATAGCAGCTCTGGCCCAACAGAGCCTGATGGTGAAGACCTTTCCGGAAATGGCTGGCTATTCCCTAGCCGTGGAATGTAAGGCTGCCCGCGCCGTTAGTGGTGACTACTTCGACTGGTATCGTCTGAACGAACACCAACTGGGTATCGTCCTCATTAGCGGGGCAGGTCGCGGTCTGTTGGATGCCATGGTCATTGCCTATGCCAAGGGTTTTTTGCAAGACCGTAGCTCCCGTGATGGCGAGCCCGTGGAGACTCTTGCCGATCTGCTGGATAGCCTTACCGCCGTGCTGGAAGGCGAAGACCGGTTTCCGGAAATTTGCTACCTCATTCTGGATTCCCGCGAAGGCTACGCCGTCTACGCCCGTACGCCCGGGTTCCCGGAGCCTATTCGCGTTCGGAATCGTGAGGGACAACTGCCCTCGGTAAAAAGCGGGGGCAAGGTGGATGAAGAGGTGCGCAAGAGCTTTCAGGGTGGGCGCTTTCTCCGTCTGGACAATGGCATCATTCCCCTGGACGCTGACACCACGTTGCTCGTCTTTACCAATGGTTTTGCTAGCAGCCTTTATCTTGCTGGGGTGTTTGAAGTAAGGGAATGGCTACGGCAGACTTGGTCTCGGCTTCGCGCGGATAGCGCCCGTGGCGTACTCAACCATTTGGGAGCCGCCGTGTTTCGTGACGCCAAGGATTGGCAACGCATCAACCCCAAAGAAGACGTCACGGTCGTTGTGGCGCAGTTTGCTGGCGTAGTGGTTGAAGCTGCGCCAAGCTCGAAACAGGCGGAGGGCTCATCATGAAGCTCCGCCTGGAATGGCTGCTATCCGTCGTTCTCGCCATCGTGGCTTGTGTGCTTGTCGTCATGCAAGCGCCGCAACGGGAACCCTATCCCGACACAAAGTTGGCGCCCGCCGGCTCATCCATCGAGAAACAGGCCGAAGCCGCAGCGCGTTTCTTTGGCGTGGAACTGGAATCCTGGCGCTATGTCGCGCGCACGCGCTCAAATACCGATCTTCGCCTAGCTTTTGAGAACGATCTGGTTGATCCCCGTTGGCAGTTGCGTGATTCCTTCAGCTATGTGGCCCAGTTTTTTGGACCCGGCCGGGACCGTTGTGTGGTGGAACTCGACCTGCACGGGCGCGTCGTCTCTTTCGATAACCGTGCTTCGCGGGAACCGGCGGAGGCCATGGTTGGAGGCCCATCATTGGCCGCCGAAGCCCGTCTCATAGCGATGACGGCCTATGAGCGTATTTGGAGCAGTCCCTATTTTTCGGGAGAGCGCGACGACTACGGTTTTCGTCTCACTGCTGACGCGGTGCTGGAACGTGATGGCTACGCCTTCGAATGGACCTCAGGCCCGGACAGGGCAGGCATGCTCACCTGGAAGCTCCGCTTTCTCGTCCGCGACGGTTCCATCGTCCATTTCCAGATCTCGCCGATGGAGCTTGAGCCGTTGCGCGCGGTCAATCGCGCCAGAGATCAGCAGTACCAATTGGCCTTCCTGTTGGCTCTAATCGTGGGCTTGGTTGCGGTTATTTCCGCAGTTGTGATCATGCTGCTGAATCTGATGCGTGGGCGTCTTCCATGGCGCTTCGTCATTCGTTCCGCAGTGTTGCTGTCCATTTTTATTGTACTCGATTTCGCGATGGGCGAACGCTATAACCGGCTTCTCATCGCCCTTCGTGGCGACTATCCGGAGATCGTTCTTCTTCTGACAGGAGCGATCATCGGCCCCGCTGCCGCCCTGGCGGTGATGGCCGCCGGCCGCGCTACCCGGGTTGCCACGGATTTTCGCCGATGGCTGGGTATGGAAGATTTTCTGCAACTGAAGTGGAACAAAGCCTCCGTCACCAGTTCGTTCATCGCTGCTTTCTTGACTGCTTGTGTATGGCTGGGCATTTCTTATGCCATTCTCGCCGTTTCGCTGGATAGTCTGGCTGAGTCCTTAACCCTGGCTTCCACGGTGCTCGACGTACCGCCCATCGCGGGTATCTACTCGCTCCGTACACTTGCCATCTTGTTGATCGTCCTTTTCGGCTTCCCTGTCATCAAGGCGCATGTACGCAATCGCAGATTGCAGGCGCTGGTCGCCGTATTGGCCGCGACCACAGGTTGCGTTCTGGTCTCGCTCATCGAATATCCCATCGGTAGTCTGCTGCTGGAGGCTCTTGCCCATGGGCTATTGCTTGTCTACGTCTATCACCGACATGGTGTTTTGTCCGCGGCCTTGGGCGCCATTGCCGCGCCCGTGCTCGGCAGGGCCTTTGTCTTCTTCGAACGTGGTGAGTTTGAACCGCAAGCCTGGGGGCTTGGCGTGCTCGTCTTGTCCGGCGTCGCTCTAGGCGTTTGCACCTTGCTCTATCTGCGCAACCCCAGTCGCGAAGAGGAGTTGCGACTCTCGCAGGAAGAGTTCGAAACCCTCAAGCGGGAGAGCGAGCGCCATTTGGTCAGCCGTCGCGAGGCGTTGCAAGGCGAGTTCGCTCTTGCGGAGCAGGCGCAGCGCCGCATGCTTCCCGATCATCCGCCTCGCGTCCCTGGTTTGGAAATTGCATCCGTGTGCCTGCCTGCCCAGCAGGTCGGCGGCGATATGTTTGACTATCTGATGTTGCCTGATGGGCGCTGGCTTTTCTGCGTCGCCGATGTATCCGGAAAAGGGGTGTCTGCCTCTCTTTACATGACCATGTTGAAGGGGCTTTTGAAGTCCGTTTGCCAGGTGCGCAGCGACCTCTGTGACATTGCGTCCACGCTCAACCAGCACCTCTATCGAATCACGGGCCGTCAGAGCTTCGTTACCGTGGTGCTTGCCGCCTTTGATTCCGCCACAAGCCAATTAGAGATCTTACGTGCCGGCCATCCGCCGGCGCTTCACGCTTCGGCCTCTGGTTCTGCGTCTTTTATCGATTCCCAAGGTATGGGTCTGGGCATGGTGTCGAACGCGCTCTTCAGTAAAAAACTGAATACCGTTCGCTTGCATCTGGCGCCTGGTGATGTGGTGGTGTTGTATTCCGATGGCGTCACCGAAGCGATGAATCGTCAGCGGGAAGAGTATGGGCCGGAACGTCTGGAACAATTGATCAAACAAGAGGGGCGTGGCAATGTGGTCGATATCCTGGAACGTGTGCTTGCCGGATTGCGCATTTTTCAGGATGGCGCTGCCGTGCATGACGACGTCACCCTGATGGTGCTGCGCGCCCGCAAAGATGCGGTTGCTCAGGCTGCTGATGAACAGCATCTTGTGGCGCAGACGCCGGCATCGTTTTCTGCTCCGGCTGCGGTGGCAGGGCCACCAGGGTAGCCGGTTGTCAACGAGTGACGCTAGCGCGGAACGCGGCGGAGATTTGCGAGACTTTGCTAAGGAGGATGAGGCTTTGACTGAAGGATTCCGAGCGACTGAAGAAACCCGAGGGGATGTAGTGCTTCTACATCTTGAGGGTTTTCTCGACGCGCATACCGCTGCCGAGTTTGAAAGCACCATGCAGAGGCAGGTCGACACAAACGCCGTTCGTCTGGCCGTCGACTGCGAAAAGCTCACCTACATTTCCTCCGCCGGGCTAGGCGTTTTCATGAGTTTTATCGAGGAACTGCGCGAAAAAGGTGGCGATATTCGCATCGGTGCGTTACTGCCGAAGGTTCGTCAAGTGTTTGACATTCTTGGGTTCACTGAAATCTTCCAACTGTTTGAAACGGCGGATGAAGCCGTCCGGAGCTTCCAGGAAAAGGAATAGTTGCCATGCGCCAAACCTTCGAACACTCATTCTCACTCCACGTGCCGTCTTCCAACGAAAACTTGGCGATGATTCGTTCCTTCGTTGGTGAAATTGCACAGCGCGCCAACCTGAATGAAGAAGAGAGCCTACTGCTTGCCGTGGCGGTCGACGAGGCCTGCGCGAATGTGATTGAGCACGCCTATGGGCACGACGCGACACAGCAGGTGACCGTGCGCGCTGTGCTGGATGACGATAGCATCCGCTTCGACGTCATTGATCATGGCAAAGGTTTTGACCCTACTGTCGTGGAAGCCAAAGATCCGCAGCGCCTGGTGAAAGAGCGTGCGTCTGGTGGTCTAGGCATGGGTCTTATCCGCCGCATCATGGACGAAGTGGTTTATCACATTGTGCCCGGAGAAAAGAACGAACTACGCATGATCAAGAAGCGGCGTCACCCCTAGAAAACGGTAGTGCTTCTTCCTGTCGAGGTTACCGCGCAGCTGTCGCCGCGCAACTGTTACCGTGCAACTGTGATATGCCGATTTTGCGAGGCTTTGGTCAATGCCCAGTGACTTGATGAACGCCATCATGGGAGACTGCGGCAATGATCTCGGGCATCCGCTTGCTGCTGCGTCGCCAGGTCAGCAATAGCAACAAGGCTACCGCAACCAGTCCCAGGGACAGCCCCACCCATACCCCAAGCGCCTGCCATCCCAGCACGAAACATAGGTAGTAGCCGATGGGAAGCCCAAATCCCCAATGGCCTGCGATATTGCACACCATGGGCGTTCTGGTATCCCCGACGCCGCGAAGCACGCCACCTGCCGTTACCTGAATGCCGTCGAACAACTGAAAGGCTGCGGCCACAAAAAGCAGAGGAATGCCCAGGGCAAACACGCTCTCATCGCTGGTGAAGACGCGCAATACCCATTCCGGAAAGGTCAGCATCGCCACCCCGGCAAAGGCCATGAATGTGGCGCCGAGCAGAAGCGCAGTCCATCCGGAGGTGACGGCCCCTTCCGCGTCCTGCCTGCCCACTGCCTGGCCAACGCGCACCGCTCCTGCGGAACTCACCCCTAATGGCACCATGAAGCTTACACTCGCCACATTCAGCACAATCTGATGCGCCGCCAACGCAATCGCGTCCAACTTGGCAATCAGCGCGGTGGCCACGGCGAACACGCCATACTCGGCGCAAATCTGCAGCGCCACGGGGAAACCCAGAGCCAACAATCGCCGCACAATTGGCCAATCCACGCGGAGAGCCGTCTGGAATAGCCCTGTCGATGCAACTGATTCCTTATATAGAATGAACGCCAGCAGCACGCCGCCCATATAGATTCGGGATAAAGTGGTCGCCCACCCCGCGCCAGCAACCCCCAGCGTGGGCATTCCCCAGTTACCGAAAATCAGCAACCAGTTCACTAGAACGTTTACCAGATTCGCCGAAACCAGCGCGAACATCACCGGAGCCACAAAGTTCATCGATTGCAGATAACGTCGAAACACGACGTAGAACAACATCGGTGGAATGCTCCACAGCAGCGCTTCCGTATACGGCGTGGATGCGTTCACGATGGCGGCATCCACTCCCCACCGATGGGTGAAGGGGATGGCTGCCATGGCCAACAGCATCAACGGCGGGCACAGTAGAACGGCAATCCACAATCCCTGAACCAGATAGTGGTTGCATTGCCGCAAGTTCTTGGCGCCAAAGGACTGACTGATCAGCGTATCCAGCCCCAGCAGCATGCCTAGGCCAAAAAAGCTCAGCACATTGATCCACAAGGCCCCAAAACTGACGGCTCCGATGGCTGCCGCGTTCAAACGGCCTACCATCATCGTGTCCACCACGGTCATGCCCATCCACCCAAGCTCCGCCATCACCACGGGCAGGGCCAGGGACGTCATCGGCTTCAGTTCTTCTCGAATGGCGCGCAGGCGTAGCATGGCGTCCGACTATCGTCGAATAGGGTCCTTCGTCTGGTATTGGGTCTCTGTGGGAAGGGTCAGGAAACGAGAGCGCTCTCCCGACCAGAGGGCGCCTGGGCTGTCGGCGCTAACCCACGCATCCGGTTTAACTCGGCCTGCATCTGGTCGTGAACCGTATCGCGCAGCTGTCCGGCGTCTTGCCATTCGTCCCCGGCTACGCTCACGGGCGGCAAAATGCGTACGACGAAGTGGCTGGAATCTGTATTGAACAACAAACTATTGCGGCGCAGCAGATTGCCCGTGCCTTCAATCACAATCGGCAGGATGGGAACGCCGGTCTTCATTGCTAAACGAAACGGACCATCTTGAAAGCGCAACAGATTGCCATCCCGACTGCGCGTGCCTTCGGGAAAGAACAGCACGGGCATCCCCTGCTGCAGATAGCGGGAAGCCTGAATCAGGGCCTTAGCGCCCGCGCGCGTATCCTTGCGATCTACGCCGATTTGCCCGGCCAAGCCAAACATCCATCCAACAACTGGAATCGAGAATAGTTCCTTCTTTGCTACCCATTTGAAGTCCATGGGTAGGCAGGCGATCACCGGAATGTCGGTGTGACTTTGGTGGTTTGAAACCAAAATGAAGGCGCCCTCTTCCTGGCGGGGGACAACCCCTTCAATCGTTACCTTCCAGGCCGGACGCAGACGCGTCACAACATAGCCGCAAAAATGTAGAAAACGACCGGCGCGACGCCGTAAGGGGTCCCGATCCAGAGCCACAATGGCCAGCATGGTCAACAATTCAAAGACAGATAGGAAAGCGGTAGCGCCCCAAACCCATGCCGATAACACATACGAACCCATGCGAGCCAATCGCCTCCCAATCTCCAGTGTGACACTTCCGAACTAAAAGGGTGCCGGGTTCCTGACACGGATACAGCACTGCTCTCCCTGCTTGCCGATAAGCCTTCCCGTTTTGGCCCGCTGTAGAGGCGGCACGAAAATACCTTGACATAGTACACGTGTAGATTTACAAAATATGTAGGCATTCTAGGTATGAAAAAGACAGATCTTCTTCAGGGGACCCTCGACTTGCTGGTCCTTAAAGTACTGCAGCAGGGGCCGCAACACGGCTACGGCGTTGCGCAGAAAATTTTGCTCAAATCCCGTAGCGCCATTGATGTCCAGCAGGGTTCGCTGTACCCGGCACTGCACCGTCTTCAGAAAAAGGGTCTTGTTTCCAGCGAATGGAAGGAAGCCGAATCCGGCCGCATGGCCCGGGTCTATGCACTGACGCAGGCGGGACGGCAACAACTTGCATTCGAGGAAGAGCAGTGGACGCAATACGCCGCTGCCATGGGGCTGGTGCTGGAGGGCGAATAATATGCAGTGGCCAAAGATTCAGTGGCCGGGGCGCAAGGAAGATCGCGAACTGCGGCAAGAGATCGAGCATCATTTGGATTCGCTGACGGAAGCCTATCGGAAGCAAGGCCATTCCGAGGCGGAAGCCCGCCGCTTGGCGCGCATTGATTTTGGTGGCGCGGAGCATATCCGCGAAGAGTGCCAGGAAATCGAGTGGTGGCACTGGCCGTCGCAACTGTTGCGTGACGTTGCTTTCGGCGTCCGCATGCTGCGGAAAACGCCAGCTCTGACAGGCGCCGCGCTGCTTTCGCTGGCGCTGGGAATCGGCGCGACTACGGCTATTCTTTCCATCGCAGAAGTGGTTCTGCTGCGGCCATTGGCGATTTCTTCTCCGGATCATTTCTACGAGTTGATGTGGGAATCAAAAGACCGCATCGACCTGTACAAGAGCGCCTCGGGTTCCAATTTTCAAGATGGAGCCATGCGCGTTGCTGACTTTTTCAGCCTCAGTGCACTGGACGCGATGCGGAACAGTCTCGCAGGAAAGGCGCACGTGGCCTCGCACATAGGAAAGCAGCCAGCCAGTGTCTCTGCGCAGGGCGCCGTGGTCGTTGCCCCGGTCCACGCGGTAGGTGGGAACTTCTTTCAAGCAGTGGGCGTCCAGCCCGAACGTGGCCGCGGTTTTGTCGACGAAGACGATGCGGCCTCCGCTACGCCTGTTGCTGTGATCAGCTATGCATTCTGGAAGACTAATCTAGGTTCGTCTGAAGACGTCCTCAATACAAATCTCCGAATCAATAACGTCTACTACCGGGTGGTGGGCGTGCTGCCTCAGGCCTTCTTTGGGATTGCTCCAGACGACGACACGGAGATCTACGTCCCCATTCGGCAGAGTCCCTTGTGGCTGCAGGAACGAAGCTTCTATCGGGAACGAGGTGCAGAGCCGAAAACATGGCCAACGCAAATTGTCGTACGGCGAATGCCGGAAATCAGTGAGCTGGCATTGCGGGAACAGCTGCAAGCGGCATTTGCCTCTAGCTGGGTGTCGCAACCAGTCTCCGTGGAGAAAACGCCATACCTTCGGTTGAACAACGCGGCACAGGGCTTGGGCAGCTTGCGCCGACAGATGGGGAACCCGCTGCTGATGCTCGCAGGCTTGGTTCTGCTTGTGCTCACTATTGCCTGCGTAAATATCGCGAATCTGCTGCTGGCCCGTTCCGTCAGCCGTGAAAAAGAATTCGCCTTGCGTGCGGTGCTCGGCAGCGGACGCGGCCGCCTATTGCGGCAGTTGTTTACGGAAAGCCTGTTGCTTGCTCTTCTGGGCGGCGCTTGCAGCATCCCTGTTGCTTGGTCTCTGATGAAGCTCATCGTGACCTTCATGCCGGATGGTTTCGCTCGTGTCGCCGCCAGTGGACCCGATTGGCGCATGTTGGCCGCCACGGCAACCATCACCGTGGTAACGGCTATTCTGTTTGGCCTGTACCCATCCTGGCGAGGCGGTCGCGTAAATGTAGCGCCAGCATTGAAAGAAGGCGCCGGCAGCGCCGGAACGCATAGCCGTTGGACTTGGGCGCCAGCCAAGGCTCTCGTACTGCTGCAGATTTCTCTTAGCGTTCTTCTTGTCAGTTCCGCCATCCTTTTCACGGGATATCTTTGGGATATCCTGCATCGGGATACCGGCTACGCGCAGGGCAACTTGCTCTTCTTCGATCTGAGGCCCGGAGAGGCTGGCCATCGTAACGACCGTCTCCGGCAGTTCTATCTCCAACTCGAAGCTCGACTGGCCACCGTTCCTGGCGTCGAATCCGTGGGGCTTAGTCAAACTCGCCCCATGCGTGGTGGGGGCTATTGGAACACGATAAAGCTCCCTGGACAAACAGCAGAAGGTGGCATCTCCGCAGGGATACATCATGCCACGCCGAACTTCCTGGACGCCCTTGGTGTGCCTCTGCTCGCGGGTCGCAATTTCACGCAACAGGAATTAGCTCGGGATGCCAAGGTCGTGCTCATTAGCGAAAAACTCTCCCGAGAGCTTGGCTTAAACAACCCGATCGGAGAACGGATAGTCGTGGACAATATTGAGCAAGAGATAGTGGGACTGACCAAAGACGCCAGGTATGCGCGCATGACGGACGATCCCCCGGTGGTCTACATGCCTCTCGCTCTCGGGAAGGTCGATTCCGCTACCATCGCCCTGAGGACATCCATGTCCCCGATGGCCCTGCTTCCGACAGTACGGGCCGCCATCCAGGAATTGGATAGAGATCTCCCGCTGGTCGATATCTACACCATGGAACAGCAGATCTCCCGCACACTACAGCGCGAACGTCTCTTCGCTTGGCTGTGCGGAAGCTTCGGCGTGTTGGCGCTGGTGCTCTGCGTTGTGGGTTTATTTGGGTTGTTCTCTTACACCACGGCGCGGCGCATCCCCGAAATCGGTATCCGTATGGCTGTGGGCGCGTCGCGTGCCAACGTCGTCAAGCAAGTATTCGCGGAAGGGTTACGCCTAACGGTAGCCGGAATCATTCCGGGAATTCCATTGGCTGCCTATGCCGGATGGATCGCGCGATCCCAACAACTTCTACCGGAAGATGCTTCTAGCTACGCCTACTCGTCACTGGCCATCGCTCTGGGCATTCTGGCGGCATCCGCCCTGCTCGCGGTGGCGATGCCAGCCATCCGAGCCTCTCGCGTAGATCCCATAAGTGCACTGCGCAATGGGTGACTTTGCAATAGGTGACAGCGCCATGAGTTGCTGTGCGATACGTAGCTGCGGATCGATCTAGGTCGTAACGAGCCCGCCGGAAATCACGTCCGAGCCGCAAGGCAGAAGCGCCGGCGGCGCGGCTACAAACCCTAGCCTGGGGTGAAGCGACCCACGGGAGCGGGAACCCCAGGCCCCCCTCAACGCAATCAGGAGCGCCGAAGGTGCGACCTCACCTCTGATCAGGCCACGATCTTCGCGAAGGCATCGGCGGCCTGCTCTATCTCCGCCATGGTGTTGTAGACATGGGGGCACCACCGGATGCCTTCCAGTGGTCCGCTTTCCGTAACCGCTCCCGAAATTCGGTGCTTCTCCCACAGCGCCATGCCAAGGGCCTTCGTGTTCTGTCCCTTCACACGGAACTTCACCACGGCTCCACTCAACTCCGGGTCCATGGGCGTGGTTACTTCCACGTTCGGAATCTTCGAGAGCTTCTCTTTCAGCGACCCCGCCAGATAAAGGGAGCGCGCCTGCACATGCGCCATGCCCAACTGCCGCAGAAAGCGTGCCGCTTCCCCCGCTGCCACCAACCGCGGATTGTCTCTCTGCCCCAACTCCCCGAAGCGCGTCGCGCCTTCCAGCAATTCGGAATAGCCTGCCGTCACAATGGCGGGCCACAGCTCATCCTGTCGGCCTTCCTTCACAAACAGCACACCAGCTTCCAATGGACCCATAGGCCACTTGTGCAAACTCGCTGCATAGGAGTCGCATCCGATGGCGGACAGGCGAAAATCGAGCATCCCGAAACTCTGAGCCCCATCCAGATGCACCCAGATATTGCGGCCCTTGGCCAACGCGGCAATTTCCTGCGCCGGGTATCGCAAGCCATTGGTGTTGGTCAGGTGCGTGATGGCGATCACACGAGTCTTGTCGTTCATCGCCGCGGCAATACTGCGGATCAAGCGCTGCTGGCTAATGTTGTCGAGCGGTGTCGGAATTTCCCGCAGTACCACGCCTGTACGCTTCGCCAGCACCTTCCAACTGCCATTGTTGGAAGGGTGATTGTGACTGCAAAGAATCACCTCGTCGCCGGCCCGCAGATTCAATCCGCGCACAATGGTGTTGGTTGCTTCGCTGGTATTTCGCGTCAGCGCCAGTTCGCTGGGTTTGGCGCCCAGCACTGTGGCCAAGTCCTGCCTCGCCTTTGCCTCCAATTCGACGTATTTGGCACGATTTTCGAAGGACGGATTGCTATAGAAATCCTTCAGATAGGCCAGATGTCTGTCGATCACGCGCTGGGATGCCGGACAGACGTTCGCGGCATTCAGATAGACCAGATTCGGGTCCAGGGGAAACTGCGCGCGCACGGTAGCCCAATAGGCTTCATCAGCGGGGCCACTGCTCGCCGATGCAACCTGCCCAGCGGCAAGGTTTCCAGATCCTTGGGTGGCAACCGCGCCCACCACTGCGCCAACCTGGGACGCTCTCAGAAACAGACTACGGCGTGTGTACATGGCTATGCCTTCCAATGGAGAATCCGAGGGGGGCGGGGCGTGGCCCAGGAGTCGATCAAGTTGTGGAGGCGGGTCCCGGCGCCAGCATCAGCGTACCGCGTTGGTGACCGCGCTAGCGGCAAGAATAGCAGATCTACAGTGCACCGCGGGAGCTGAATCGCGTGTTGTCCAACACAACCCTAACAACCTCGATCAGACCCCAATCGTGTGACATTCTCCCACCACAGTCTCGCCACGCATTCCCACAGACCCCAATGGCATACATAATAGAGAGACAGCAGTTGTCCTTGCTCCCGATGGGAGCATTGCGCCAGGATGCGCGGACACAACACCTCAGGCGATGACCCGTCCCCAACCCATCCCAGAATTGGAACGTGAGTACCAGGATGAACTCACGCCCCTCTACAATGTTGTCCTTCTGGATGACAACCAGCACACCTATGAATACGTAATCGAGATGCTGCAACGCCTGTTCTTTGCCAGCGCGCATCAGGCTTTCCGTCACGCGGAAGAGGTGGATACTTCCGGCCGTACCGTGGTGCTCACCTGCGATCTGCCTGCGGCTGAGTTTGGACGTAGCCAGATCCAGGCCTATGGTCCGGATTGGCGCATGCCCGAATCCAAAGGCTCCATGAGTGCGGTCATCGAGCCCGCGTCCGGCGCTTCCTAACCCGCTGGTTCTTCACTCCGCTTTCCTCCCGCGTCGTTTCTGCGCTCCTCTCGCTCATCTCCACCGGCTTGCGCCTCCGTCCGCCCGAGTGACAAGATAGTGGCCGGAATTAGGAATCCACCTATGAAACAGAGATCTACGGTTCTCGCCACTCTCCTCCTTTTTGTCCTTTCCGCCACCTGCCTGCTGCCAGGCCAAGCGCCCAAACGTGATAAGAAGCGCGTCCTCGCCGTCGGCATGACGGTCGGCTTTTATCACGACTCCACCACCGAGGCCTTGGTCACCATTGACCAACTTGGTCGCAAGAGCGGGCTCTGGGACACCTACATCTATACGGATATCGAGCCCATCACTAAGCAGAAGCTTCAGGGCAACAAAAAGAACCTGGACGATTTCGATGCCATCTTCTTCATGACCACCGGCGAACTGCCCTTCAACGATGAACAGAAAGCATCCTTCCTGGCCTTTATTCGCGACGAAGGCAAAGGTTTTGTCGGAGCCCACTGCGCCACCGATACCTTTTACAAATGGCCCGAATACGGAGAAATGTTAGGTGGTTACTTCGATCACCACCCTTGGAACACCTTCGACGCCCCCATCGTGGTGGAAGATCCCAGCCATCCCTTCGTGAAGCAGTTCCCGAAGGAATTCACGCTGAAGGACGAGATCTACCAGTTCAAAGATTGGAATCGCGACAAAATGCGCGTGCTGATGACGCTGGATGCCTCAAAGCTCGACCTCACGAAAAAGAACATCAACCGTGCGGATCGAGATTTCGGCGTCTCCTGGGTGAAGACCTATGGCAACGGTCGTGTTTTCTATTCCACACTCGGACACACGCTCGAAAGTTGGCGGGATGACAATGTCCAGAAGATGTGGCTGGAAGCCATGCGTTGGGCTCTGAAACTCGGTCCTGATGTGCCGACCAGCCCCATCACGAAGAAAAAATAACAGTTACGGAGCCGGTGCCACGACCGCTGTAGTTGGCGGCACCGGTTCAGAGTTCTCTGCGGCTATCGAGGGATGCACTTCCAAACCCAACGGCAAGACTTTCCATTGGCATCACATAAGCATTCCGCAACAAGGTCTCGGCATCCCAGCGGTACTATCGGCTTCATTGGTTTCATTCCGCAACCGGCGGCAACTACTACCGGCGGCTTAGTCATAAGCATGGCGCCTGAAATAGACGCCAGAAGCGCAACTGAAGTCAATAGCAGCTGGAATTTCATGAGAGGGTCCCTATATTAGATAGCGTTCATATTTTAGCCGGGCGCAATGCAGGTAACAAGTGGAAAGCTGCATTGTCGGGATTCGGCAGGGGCAAAACGGGGCATAGGATCCTGCTATCGGGACACAAAAGTTATCCAATGTAATCCGGCACGTATGGATGTTCGTGCCAACCCCTACATTTCACTAGTGTTTCCGCCAGCATCCCCCTCGTAGTTCCCGCTATCATGGAACTAAGACGAAGCGGCGCAACGCCACTTCTCTTAAAGAGCCTTCCGCCTATGTCTATGCATCCTATAGTCATTGGCTGGATCCGACCTGTACATGAATACCGCCCATCAACATCCGCTCCGCAAGGAGCTCGAAAAACGCATCATCGTTATTGACGGAGCTACCGGCACCACCATCCGTACCTACGGCATGACGGAAGCCGATATCCGTGGCGAGCGTTTCAAGGATTCGAAGAAAGATCTGCTCAACAACGGCGATCTGTTTTCGATCACGCAGCCGAAGATGATCGGGGATATCCATCGTCGCTTCCTGGAAGCAGGCGCGGATATCATTGAGACCAACACCTTCGGCGCCACTTCCATCGCCCAAAGCGAATTTTTCGTCGATGATCCGCGTGAGCACGGTGGGCGCAAGGACCCGGCCTTTTATCAGAAGATCATCGAAGATGCGTCTCTGCGGGATCTTGCCTGGGAAATCAACGAGCAGTCCGCGCGCCAGTGCCGCGAATGGGCAGACCGTATCGCAAACGCCACGGGACGTCCGCGTTTTGTGGCTGGCGCCATTGGTCCGCTGACGGTTTCGCTTTCCAACTCGCCTGATGCGGACGATCCTGGTTTTCGCGTCGTCACTTTCGATCAGGTGAAGACCGTTTACATCGAGCAGATTCGTGCACTGATCGCGGGTGGCTCTGACCTATTGCTTGTCGAGACCATCTTCGATTCGCTGAACGCCAAGGCCGCGCTTGTTGCGATTCGTGAGGTCTTTGACGCCGATGGCAAAGAGCTTCCGGTGATGATCTCCGCCGCTGTTGGGCGTGGTGGCGAAACCATGATCTCCGCACAGACCATTGAGGCTTACTGGAATGCCGTCGAGCACGTGCACCCCATCTCGGTTGGTCTGAACTGTTCCCTTGGGCCAGATCTGATGTATCCGTTCCTTTCGCAGTTGTCTGAAAAGGCCACCACTGCGATTTCCTGCTACCCCAACGCCGGCCTGCCCAACCCCTTGTCGCCCACCGGCTTCGACCTCGGTCCGGAAGACATGGGGCGCTTCCTGAGTGATTTTGCGCAGAACGGTCTCATCAACATCGCAGGCGGCTGCTGCGGCAACACGCCGGAACACATCGCTGCCATTGCCAAGGCACTCGAAGGTCGCCATCCGCGTGAGGCTCGCAAGAAGGATAACTCCACCAGCGTCCTGGTGCAGGGCCGCGCCGGGGAACGTCCCCTGCGCCTTTCCGGTTCCCAGCCTTTCACCCAACAGCCCGGCGTCTTTCTGATGATCGGCGAGCGTACCAACGTTGCCGGTTCCCCAAAATTTGCCAAGCTCATCCGGGAAGGGAAGTACGAAGACGCCGTCAGCGTTGCCCGCCAGCAGGTAGATAACGGCGCAAACGTCATTGATATCTGCATGGATGAGGGCATGATTGACGGCGTTGCCGCCATGACCCGCTTCCTGCAACTGTTAGCCAGCGAACCCGAAGTGGCGCGTGTCCCCTTCATGGTGGATTCCTCCAAGTGGGAAGTCATCGAAGCCGGGCTGAAGTGCCTGCAAGGTAAAGGCATCGTCAATTCCATCTCCCTTAAAGAGGGCGAGGCGAAGTTCCGCGAAAACGCTGCCACCATCCTGAAATACGGAGCGGCCGTGGTCGTGATGGCCTTCGATGAAGAGGGACAAGCCGCTACCTACGAAGACAAAATTCGCATCTGCGAGCGCGCCTACCGGATTCTTGTCGATGAAGTCGGCTTCCCGCCTGAAGACATCATCTTCGATCCCAACATCCTCACCGTTGCCACCGGCATGGAGGAGCACAACAACTACGCGGTGGATTTCATCAACGCCACCCGTTGGATCAAGCAGAACCTGCCGCACGCCAAAGTCAGCGGTGGTGTGTCGAACGTGTCTTTCAGTTTCCGTGGCAACAACAAGGTCCGCGAAGCCATTCACTCGGCCTTCCTCTACCACGCCATCAGTGCGGGGATGGATATGGGCATCGTCAACGCCGGCATGCTCGAGGTGTATGAAGAGATTGAGCCGGAACTGAAGGAACTCGTCGAAGACGTTCTGCTCAACCGTCGTCCTGACGCTACCGAACGTCTGGTCGACTTCGGCGAGCAGTTAAAAACCGCCAGCTCCGGAGCTTCAGCATCTTCCGAAAAGAAGGTGGAAGAGTGGCGTCTGGGCACCGTGGAAGAGCGCCTGGCGCACGCGTTGGTGAAGGGCATCGATACCTACATCGACGAAGACACCGAAGAGGCGCGCGCCAAGTTGGGACGACCGCTTCTTGTCATCGAAGGTCCGCTGATGGCGGGCATGGGCATTGTCGGCGATCTCTTCGGCGCGGGCAAAATGTTCCTGCCGCAGGTCGTGAAGTCCGCCCGTGTCATGAAGAAGTCCGTCGCTTACCTGACGCCCTTTATGGAAGCCGAAAAGGCCGCGTTGGCCGCCGCTGGCGAGGAAATTAAGACCCAAGGCAAAATCGTGCTCGCCACGGTCAAGGGCGACGTGCACGATATCGGCAAGAACATCGTTGGCGTCGTGCTCGCCTGCAACAACTACGAAGTCATCGATATGGGCGTGATGGTGCCCTGCGAGAAAATTCTGGAGCGCGCCAAGGAAGTGCGTGCGGACATCATTGGCCTCAGTGGGCTCATCACTCCTTCGCTGGACGAAATGGTGCATGTGGCCCGCGAAATGGAACGTCAGGGCTTCAAGCTTCCCTTATTGGTTGGCGGAGCTACCACCAGTCGCGCCCACACCGCCATCAAGATTGCGCCGCACTACAGCCAGCCCGTGGTGCATGTGCTCGACGCCAGCCGTGCTGTGCCCGTCACCACCAGCCTGCTGAGTGCCGAAAATAAAGATACCTTTGTCCAGCAGCACCATGCCGACTACGAAAAGCTGCGAAAGATGCACGCCGCTCCGGCGCAGGTGGCCGTTTCTCTGGAAGATGCGCGCGCTCGCCGCACACCCATCGAATGGAAGCCCGAAGATATTCCGACGCCTTCGGTGACAGGTTTGCAGTCCCTGCGGGATTTCCCCCTTGAAACCCTGCGTGAGTTCATCGATTGGTCGCCCTTCTTCCATACCTGGGGCCTGAAGGGGCTTTACCCGCGCATTCTCGATCACGAAACCCAGGGCACACAAGCCCGCCAGCTTTTTGCCGAAGGTCAGGTTTTGCTGGATCGCATCATTAGCGAAAAACTCGTGCGCGCCAACGCGGTCTACGGCCTCTTCCCGGCCAATGCGGTTGGTGACGACGTGGAAGTGTACACAGGTCCTTCCCGCGATACCGTGCTGGAACGTTTCCACTTTTTGCGTCAGCAGGCCAACCGTGGCGAATCCAAGCCCTGCCGTTCGCTGGTGGATTTTGTTGCCCCTAAGGAAACCGGGCTGCCGGACCACATCGGCGCCTTTGCTGTTACCGCAGGCATCGGGTTGAAGGAACTCTGCGATCAGTTCCGCGCTGACAACGACGACTACAGCGCCATCATGGCGGAGGCCCTGGCAGACCGTCTTGCTGAAGCGTTCGCCGAGTATCTGCACAAGCGGGTCCGCGACGAATGGGGCTTTGGCCAAAACGAGGGTCTTGATAGCGAAGCCCTCATCAAAGAGGAATACCGGGGCATCCGTCCCGCGCCCGGTTACCCGGCCTGCCCGGATCACACCGAAAAGGGACTTATCTGGGATCTGCTCGATGTCGAAGCCCACACCGGCATGAAGCTCACGGAATCGTTCGCCATGTGGCCGGGTTCCAGCGTCAGTGGACTCTACTTTGCGCACCCCGCGTCGCAGTACTTTACCGTCGGCAACATCGAGAGCGACCAGGTGGCCGACTACGCCGAACGCAAAGGCATGACGGTTGAAGAAGTCGAACGTTGGCTCGGTTCGAACCTCAACTACGACCCTGTGGAGAAGGTGGGCGCCGGACAGGCTGCCTGACCTTTTCGCGGTATGGCAACGCTACAAACGGGGCAGGGAAACATACCCCTTGCCCCCGTTTGTTCCAGCGCAATCCGTTCCTTCACACTTCCTATCCACGCGGTCGCGCATTCCGCCCTGTTTTGTACGGGATAAACGCTTCCATCTTGCTATCCTGGGAGTTCACGTTTTGCCATGAGTACGCAAACCGCAGGCCTGGAAGGTGTGATCGCCGCCGAAAGTTCCATCTGTTATATCGATGGGCATAAGGGCATCCTCAGCTACCACGGCTATAACATCCACGTCCTGGCGGAATGCGCCACATTCGAGGAAGTCATCTATCTTCTGTGGCATGGCTATCTGCCTACCGCCAAAGACCTGACGGCCTTCCAGCAACAGCTGATCGAACAGCGCAGCCTACCCCAGGGCGTGCTCGATTTCCTGGCTGCGGTTCCCCTGGCCCCGCCCATGGACGTCATGCGCACCGCCGTATCCATGCTGGCGCAGTATGACCCGGAGGCCCCCACGCACAACCCGGAAGCCAATCGCCGCAAAGCCTTCCGGCTGATGGCGAAAACAGCCTCCCTCGTCGCGGCTTTTGAACGTCTACGTAGCGGCGCCTCGCCGGTGAAGTCAGACGACGAATTGGGCTTTGCTGCTAACTTCCTCTACACCCTTACTGGTAAGAAGCCCTTGCCGGAAGCGGTCCGTGCGCTCGACGTCGCCCTCATTTTGCATGCCGATCACGAATTCAACGCGTCCACCTTCGCCGCGCGCGTAGCTGCCGCCACCCTCAGTGACCTCTACGCCGCTTGCACGGCGGGTCTAGCCACCCTGAAGGGGCCGCTTCATGGCGGAGCCAACGAAGAGGTCATCAAGACCCTGCTCAAGCTGAAGACGCCCGAAGACGGTGAAGCCTACGTGCGAGACGCCTTCGCCCGCAAAGACAAAATGCCCGGCTTCGGCCACCGCGTCTACCGAACGGAAGACCCACGCGCGACCCACCTACGGGTACTTGCAGACGCTCTCAGTCGTGCCTCCGGTCACCAGCATCTTTTTGCAATGTCGCGCCGCATCGAAGATACGGTGAAATCGCTGAAGCCCATCTTTCCGAACGTCGACTTCTATTCCGCCACGGCTTACTACGCCATGGGTATTCCCGTGGATATGTACACCCCCATCTTCGGCATCAGCCGCATGTCCGGCTACATTGCCCACGTGCTGGAACAGTTCGCCAACAACCGCCTCATCCGTCCCCGCGCCGACTACAAAGGGAACCCTGACGGCCGCGCCTGGCTCCCGCTGGAATCGCGTTAGCACCGTCGTCGAACCTTAGCACCACCGTCCAACCTTAACGCCGTAGTCTCGCGCCCTTACGTCATTGATACCGGGCGGCATGCCTTTGTGTCGCTTTTCCTTCTGTATTCCGTTTTTGCGGAATATCATGCGGCTACGTAGGACAGAAGGGGCACCACCTCACCGTTCCCATGCCCTTCTTCCAACGCCAACTGAACCCGGACGGCACGACAACGCCGAGTCCCTACCTCAGCGGCAACCCACAACTCGCTAACATTGCCCAGATCTCTGGCACCGCAACCAACGGCAACCAGCAGTATCACGGCTTGCAGACCTCCTTCCGCAAGACCTTCAGCGGTGGTTTGGAACTCCTTGGGAACTACACCTTCTCAAAGGGGATGAGCGATGCCATCGGCTACTAGGGGGAAGGTGGCCAGGCGGGTTCTCAGTCCGCCTACTGGCAGTATCTGTATAACCGCCGTCTGGAATGAGGTCCCACCTACTTCGACGCCCGTCACATGGCCAACATCAGCCATGTGTGGGATGTTCCTATTGGTCGGGGGCGTAAGGTCGGCAACGGCATGGACCGCTTTGCTGATGCCTTTATTGGCAACTGGCAGATCAATGGGATCTTGACCTTCCGATCGGGCCTGCCGCTCACCATTCGGGCCAACGATAACTCTGGATCTCTATCCCGTGGCTATCGTGCGGACCGCATTGGGACCGGTGGCAAGATCGGCGAAGTCGGGCAAGGTGGCCGTTGGTTTGACACCTCCGCTTACGCCGTTCCTCGGGCGGGCACCCTTGGCAGCGCGGGCAACGGTACCGAACGCGGCCCGGAACTGAGGCAGTATGACGTGTCGCTCCAGAAGGAACTCCCACTCTGGGAAGGCGGGCGGCTGGAGCTCAGGGGTGAGTTCCTGAATGTCACCAACACCCCGCAGTTCAATCACCCCGCAGTTCAATGGCCCCAATCGAACGGTGAACAGTGTGCAATTCGGAGAGATCGTTACGGCGCAGAATCAGCGCCAAGGCCAGATCGTTCTTCGCCTCACCTTCTAGCGTGGCGACCAGAACCTAACAGTAGAAAGGCCCCGGTCCGGAAATTCCGGACCGGGGCCTTTCTCTCGATTGTCGACGTATTGCAGATTGCAGGCGGGACTACCTAAGATTGCCGCCCTAGATTCGCCAATCTGGCTTCGTTCCGTAAATTGGCGTATCCGTTTAGAACCCGCTCAAGACGATCTTGCCCTTCGCCTTGCCGCTCTCGATCTGGGCATGAGCTTCCCGCAAATTAGCAGCGTTGATCGTCCCAAGTTCCACACCCAAAGTCGTCCGCAGAATGCCTTCATCCACCAACGCCGCCACTTCAGCCAGCAGTTGGTGCTGCTTAATCATGTCCTTGGTCTGGAAGGTCGAACGAGTAAACATCAGTTCCCAGTGCAGGGAAGCGGATTTGCCCTTCAACGGCTTCGCGTCCAGCGTCTGCGGATCATCGATGATGCCGACCTTTCCCTGCGGAGCCAGCACCTCAACCACGCCCGGATAGTGCTGGTCTGAGCCCGTCAGGCATGCCACGTAGTTCACTTCTGGTACGCCGATGGCCTTCAACTGTTCGCCGAAGGGCTTGGTGTGGTCGACCACATGGTGTGCTCCCAAGGAGAGGCACCATTCTCTGGTTTCCGGCCGGGATGCCGTCGCAACCACCGTCAGTCCGGTCAGCTTGCGGGCCAATTGAATCAGAATCGAGCCCACCCCGCCAGCTCCGCCAATCACCAGAATGGCGCCCGCATCCTGTGGCTTCCCCATCGGGACCTCGAAGCGGTCGAAGAGTAGTTCCCAAGCGGTAATCGAGGTCAGGGGCAGCGCCGCAGCGTCGGTAAAGCTCAGCGATTTCGGCTTCGGACCCACAATGCGTTCGTCCACCAGTTGGAACTCCGCGTTGCTGCCCTGCCGGATGATTGACCCGGCATACCAGACTTCATCTCCCGGTTGGAACAGGGTGACTTCCGGCCCCACTTCCTTCACGATACCAGCAGCGTCAAAGCCCAGAATGATAGGGTTCCCATCCGTGGCCTGCTTCCGCACACGCACCTTGGTGTCCACCGGATTGACCGAGATTGCTTTCACTTCCACAAGCAATTCACGCCCCGTAGGCGTGGGTTTCAGCACTTCGATATCGACGAGAGCTTGCGGGTTCTCAATGGGGAGAGATTCCAAATAACCGACGGCTTTCATGGTGGTTCGTCCCAGGTTCTTTCTTGGGCAGGCTGCCCTACTACTCTTTCGGATTATCTCGCCTGCGCCAACGATGCAACAAACCCTTGCTACTCCCCAATCCAACAACCCACCGCCAGGGAGTGATACGGCGATTCTGAGCCCTTCAGCATGTCACCGAGGTCGGCAGGATATGCCTACAATGGGGCCATGTGCCGTAGCATCCGCACCTTGCATAACTTTGAGCCCCCAGCCACGGAAGCGGAAATCGATGCCGCCGCTTTGCAGTACGTCCGAAAGATCGCGGGATTCACGAAGCCATCCAAAGCAAATCAGACAGCTTTCGACCAAGCCGTCGCGTCTATTGCGGCAGCATCGCGGGACCTGCTTGCCAACTTGGTGACAACGGCTTCGCCACGGGATCGCGAGACTTGGGAACAGCAGAAGCGGGAACGCTTTCAGCAGCAGGATCGCCGCCGCGCCTAGGGCGACCGCCTCGCACTGGATGCAGTGCCAAGCCCTAGCGCAGCACCTTCTGTCGGGTAAGGAACTCAAACACCTGCGGGTAAACCTCGTTGTGCCACACAGCTTCCTCAAAGCCATGCTTGGCGCCAGGGATACTCAGCAGTTCCGCCGTCACGCCCACGCGCCGCAGGGAACGGGTCAGCCGCACACTTTGTTCGTAGGGCACAGTCGGGTCTTCGGTGCCATGTATAGATTTCACCGGAGGAAGGCCTTTTCGCACATAGGTGATAGGTGAGACCACACGGCTCATCTCCACGCCCTCGGCGCCCGTTGGAAGCCACGCCCTCGCGCCTTCCGCTTCCTTCCGGGTGAGTTGTTCGCTCAGGTCCGCCGCGCCATAGCAGTTGATTATTGCGGCCACATCAGATGTCGGTCCCAGCTTCGCCTTCTTGTCCACCATGCCAGCCAACAAGGCTAGGTGAGCGCCTGCCGAGTAGCCTGCGGTGATGATGCGGTCTCGGTCCTCCTGCAGCAGTTTTGCGTTGCGGTGGAACCAATCCAGCGCTTGCAGCGTGTCGCTGACGGCTGCGGGAGCTTTGGCTTCATCCGACAGTCGATAGTCGATGGCCGCCACCACGAAGCCTTTTTCGAGGAAGGGCAGGGCATGCACCCTGGCAACACTTTTGCGGGAGCCACTACGCCAGCCGCCACCGTGAATTAGCAATACGCCTGGGCGTTTTCCCTCAGAGCCACGCAAGGGGGTGTAGACGTCCAGCCGATGGGCGGCTCCCTCCCCGTATGCGACGTCCATCGTGGCTTTCACCCAATCGGGTGGCGTCCAGATTTCGGGGCTGGCCGCGCCCGCAGCTTCCTGCGCTTTCGCCGGGTACACCGCAAGGCACACCGCCAAGCCGAGAATCGCCAGCACGCGTAGCATGGAGCTATTCAATACCAGATCTTCCAGGATGGCAATAGCCGATTATCTCCATGGCCAAAGGACTCGACGCTAGCGGCTGGTTCCCGCATTCATCTTGATGAGTTGCTGCGCATTCTTCAGCGCCTCTTTGGTCAACTGCTCGCCGGAAAGCATGCGCGCCACCTCGGTTGCCCGGGCGCTCGCGTCCAGGGGCGAAATCCGCGATACGGTGCGACCGTTTTCTTCCACCTTTTCGACGGCATAGTGGTGGTCGGCAAAACTCGCGATTTGTGGCAGGTGGGTGACGCACAGCACCTGGCTGGTGCGCGAAAGTTCCTTCAGCTTGCGCCCGACGCTCTCTGCCGCGCGGCCACTGATGCCGGTATCCACTTCATCAAACACCAGCGTGCGCAGGCTCTCTCCTGCAGCCGTCCCCAGTGTGCGCTCTTCGCTCAGGCTCGCCAGGCAGGTCTTTAAGGCAAGGGCAATGCGCGAAACTTCACCACCAGATGCCACCTTTTCCAGGGGCCTGGGATCTTCGCCCAAATTGGCCGACACCAGAAACTGCACTTGGTCCTGGCCAAGCGCGGAGTCTTCCCCGGGAAGCACTTCCGCACGGAACACCGCCCGTCCCATGGCGAGCGCGGCCAGTTGTTCTTCCACCTCACGTGATAACCGCTCCGCCGCAAAGCGTCGGGAATCTGTTAACTGCGTCGCCACCTCCCGAAACGCATCAGTCGCCTTCGCCAGCGCTTCCAGCAAACGGCTCCGGTGTCCGGCCGCATCTTCCAGATCGGCCAGCTTCTTGCGTGTGGAATCGAGGAAAGCGCGGATTTCCGGAATGCTTGCTCCGTACTTCCGCTTCAGCTTGTCGATGGCTACCAGACGACTTTCCACCTCATCCAGGCGACTTGGGTTTGCTTCCAGGTTCGCGATGTAGTCGCGCAGGGTCAGGCTGACCTCTTCCACCTGAATCAGCGCTGGCCGCAGCGTGTCGACGGTAGGCTGCAAGGTCGCGTCGATTCGCGCAAGGTCTTCAATACGACGCAGCCCGTGCTGCAACTGGCTGATGGCGGCTTCGGGAGAATCATAGAGCGAGGTGTAGGCCTCATTGCCCAGGTCCGCCAGCTTCGTGGTGTTCTTCAGCCGATGACTCTCGTTTTCCAGGTCCTCGTCTTCGCCAGGTTCGGGCATCACCGCTTCAATGTCCTTGGCCTGCATCAGCCAGAGGTCAGAGAGGCGTAACTTCTCGCGTTCATTGCGGTCGAGTTCGTCAATTTGATGACGGATGTCGCGCAGCCTCTGCCAAGCCGTGGCCGTCGAAGTCAACAGCTCCGGGTGCCCGGCGTAGCCATCCAGCATGGTGAGCTGGGCGGCCGGGTCAAACAACTGTTGTTGGTCGTTCTGTCCGTGGATGTCGCCTAGAAAAGGGGACACGCTCTTCAACAGAGATACCGTCACCGGACGATTGGCGATGAAGGCGCGGCTCTTTCCCGTGGCGGAGATCTCCCTCTCAATCAGCAGATCTTCGTCTTCCCACTCGATACCCGCCTCTTCCAGTACGGCCATCAGGTTGGGGTGCCGGGGGACATCAAAAACACCGGATATCCGTGAACGCTCTGCCCCGCTACGCACCATTTCCGCCGACGAGCGTCCCCCCAGCAACAGCCCCAGCGCGTCCACCAGAATGGATTTGCCGCTGCCGGTTTCGCCGGTCAACAGATTCAGGCCGTCATGGAATCGCAGGCGGAGCTTTTCCGCCACCGCGAAGTTCTCCACCATCAGTTCAACGAGCATCTGTGTGCGATTATACGAGGCCCAGGCTGTGTGCCGCCTGTTTGCGGCGCAGGTTGATGAATTACTTGATGAAACCGCGTGAAGAAGTGGCTACGAAGTCCAAAACTTCCAGCACTTCTTCAGTCTGGGGAATCTCTTCGCGGATGCGATCCACAGCTTGTGAAGTATTAAGCTTTGAGCGAGTCAGCAGGCGGAATAGGTTCTGCAAGGGTTCAATGGCATCAGCGCTGAATCCTCTTCGCTCCAGCCCGACGCGGTTTGCGCCGAATACGCGGATTTCTCGTTCGCTTACCGTGGTGGAATAGGGAATCACGTCCTGCGTCACCACGCTGTAGCCGCCAATCATGCTGTGTTTGCCGATGCGGCAAAACTGGTGGATGCCGGTGAAGGCGCTGATGACGGCCCAGTCTCCAATGGTGACGTGTCCGGCCAGCGTGACCCCATTGCCCAGCAGGCAATGGCTGCCGATATCGGCGTCGTGGGCAATATGGCTCGATACCATCAACTGGTTGTCGTCACCGATGCGGGTCACCAGACCGCCGCCTTCGGTGCCCCGGTGGATGGTGACATACTCCCGAATCCGATTGCGGTTGCCAATGCGGGTCTCGGAGCGTTCGCCTTTGTACTTCAGGTCCTGCGAGGCCACGCCAATCGTACTGAAGGGATAGAACAGGTTGTCTTCACCAATCCAGGTGGGTCCCTCCAGGTAGATGTTTG